>MWWD01000054.1_pt1 | contig 9413 bp, 15 predicted proteins | sample 1047211 | NCBI WGS metagenome assembly MWWD01 (sample SAMN06349974, study PRJNA376086) | soil metagenome | isolation source: MS2-2 sample Antarctic (ecotone) soil | place: Antarctica | collected 2015-01-13 | reverse complement strand
GCTGTGGGAGGCGCTGGACGACTAAAGGGAGGCGCAACGACACCCCAGGCCGAACCCGCAAAGGTTCGGCCTTTCCCTTGTCTAACCCGCTTTACAAAATCCAAACGTTCAGGTAGAATACCACCACGAAGGAGAGCGGGAAACATGGACAAGAAACGCGCCGGAGGCGCCCTACAGGGTGGCGACGAGCAAGCCCGGAAAGCTGCGGCCAGTTTGATGGGCAGCGCCTGGACCGAGCGCAAAAAAGCCTCCGCGCTCGCCAATATCGCCAACGCTCGAAAACCGTTCAAGCCGCTGGAACAGATCGAGTGCAACTGCGGCGCGGGAGACAGCTTGGAACACCGTTCGACGTGCCCGCGCGGGCGCACAATCCGCAGGCGTCGGAAGCTGGGGCAGCCGCTCCAATGAGCATCACCCCCGACGAGCTGGACGCCCTTGCTGCTGTTGCTTTTGCAGTTCACGGCCGGATTGAGACCGCGCGCCGTGCCGTTGAGAATGGGCGCACCGAGGAAGCCCTGAGCGCCCTGGCTGATGCACGGGAGCGAAACTGGCGGCTGAAGCGCACGATGGAGCACGCCGGGGGAAAAGAGCCGGTGCCGCCCCGCGTGGCCGCGCTGCTGGCTATGCAGGAAAGTCTTCAGCCCGCCAATCCGCTGCGCGATCTGGCCGCCCTGGACAGTCCCGCCAACCGGCGATTGCTCGATGCGCTGACGGTGGCCCAGGCCGCCGCGCTGGAAGTGGACAAAGAGCGCGGCCACGCCGGGGATGGGTTCGCCGAGGTGCTGGAAGACTTCGCCGCCGAGGTACAGACCGAGATCCACGGACCGCGCGGAGGCGGGTGGGAGTGAACGCCGCGCCCAACCCTGCCCGTAGCGGCTACGGCTATAACCGTTCCCGTCTCGCCCTTGCGCTTCTGGTGGCTTTGGCCGCGCTCTGGTGCTGGGGACTGGAACGCGACGCCGACCGGGAGGCAGCGTGGCAGCTTGACCGCGCCTATATCGCCGATCTGGAAACCCGCCTTACGGCGTTCGAGGCCGCATATCCTGAACCGGCGGCACTTCGGCGTCAGCGGACGGCGCGGCCATGAAAAGCGCGGCGGTCTGCGGCACACTGGGGCTCTACGCCTGCCCTACGTGCCTGAGCGTCCTGGCACTGCGCGCCTGGGAAGCCCTTGAGCGCGAGGAAACAAAGCCGCCCCTCGACATTGAACGCATGGACCGCTGCCCAGACTGCGCGTTCTGCTACGGTCGCCACGCGCCGGATTGTCGGGAGCCCGCCCTGCGGACCTACTACGCCCAACTGGGGATTGAGACAGGCGAATGAGCAAGCTAATAGCGTTCGGTTGGTACGGCGGAAAGTACAGTCACCTGGATTGGCTGCTGCCGCTGTTGCCCGAAGCAACCCACTTTTGCGACGTGTTCGGCGGTTCCGCCGCCGTCCTGATGAATCGCTCGCCCTCTCCGGTGGAAACCTATAACGACGTGGACTCCGAGGTGGTGAACTTCTTCCAGGTACTGCGTAACCAGAAGGAGGCGCTGATCGAAGCGATTGGCCTTACCCCGTTCAGCCGGGAAGAACTGGCAATCGCCTGTTCGGATACCGAAGGGGTTTCCGAATTGGAACGCGCCCGCCGTTTCTTCGTTCGGGCGCGGCAGGTGCGGACCGGCCTGGCGCAGACAGCGAGCCCGGGCCGCTGGGCTCATTGCAAACTCACCAGCCGGGCAGGAATGGCGGGCGCGGTTTCCCGCTGGCTCGGAAGCGTGGAAGACCTTTCGCTTATCGCCCAACGCCTGCTTCGGGTGCAGATCGAGAACGCGCCCGCGCTGGAAGTCATCGCGCGCTACGACAGCCCTGAAACCCTGTTCTACTGTGACCCGCCCTATGTTCATGACACGCGGGGTGACAGCAAGGCGTACCGGCACGAAATGACCGACGCCGACCACCGCACCCTTGCCACAGTGCTCAGCAACGTTCAAGGAAAGGTTGCCCTCTCCGGCTATCATGGGCCGTTGTATAACGATCTTTATCGAACATGGGAGCGAGTGGAAGCCCCGGCGAAACTCTGCCATAGCGTCAAGCAGGAACGGACGGAAGTGTTGTGGCTCAATTACGCGCCGCCGGTCAATGCGAGCGCTACAACGGAGGAAGACGCTTGCCAGCCCCGCGAGAAATCCTTGACAATGCCTTTCGACGCGCTTTAGAAAATACGCAAAAGCCCTTTCTGACCGACGCGGAAAGCCTGGCCGGGGCGGAACTCATCAGCCGCAACCAGCAGAACCGCGCCGTTGTTCGGCTGGTGCTGGCTTGCGCCCTGGCAAAAACGCACCGGCCCGGCGTAGACATTCGCAAGCCCTACACCGAGATCGGCGGTGCAGACGCCTTTTCCGGGCGCACCTACGACGAACAGCACTTGTGGCCGTTCCTTTCGGAGCATGGGCTGCCGGTGAATGACACTACGGCGTTCCTTACACCGGCGCTGCGGAATCGGAACAGCACACTTACCCAGGAGACGAACCTTGTCGGTCGCCCACCTGTTGTTTACAAGGCGGCGCTGGAATTGCTTTCGGCGGCGCACGCGGGAACGTTCACGGCGGAGGACCTGCTTGCTGAGATCCTACGCTGGCTTATCATCGTTCGTGGAGAGAAACGGCAACGGCTGGAACTGCTGTTAAAAGGGGTTCAGGGTGCGGCAACAGGGGCCATTCCGCTTTCGGCGGAGGAAATTGTCACGCTGATCGAGCAGCATCTTCGCTCACCCAATTCCAGCCGCCTTCCGGTCCTGGTGGTCGCCGCTGCGTATGAATCTGGCGAGGCATTACTCGGTGAACGTACCTTGCCGCTGGAAAGCCACAATGCCGCCGACCGGCAGACGGGTTCCGTAGGCGACGTGGAAGTAACTCTTGTAGGCGACGATAACATCATCACCGGCTACGAAATGAAGATCCGCAGAGTCACGCGGGGCGACATAGACATAGCCTTACAGAAAGTGTTAAAGCGCGACGGGATTCAGAACTACATTTTCATCACGACCGAACCCATAGACCGGGAGGTGCGGGACTATGCAGCGAGCCTGTACGAACAAACCGGAGGAGTTGAACTCGTGGTGCTGGACTGCATAGCGTTCCTTCGTCACTTCCTGCACCTGTTCCACCGACGCCGCGCCGCTTTCATTGAAGCCTACCAGCGGCTTGTTCTGGAACAGTCGGAAAGCGCTGTTGGTCAGCCGTTAAAGGAAACCTGGCTTGCACTACGGCAGGCCGCTGAAGTCCGAACCGTGCAGTAGGTTAGTTGCCATATTGAGTAACAACGAACTGCTAACTATTTCTGATGCTGCGGCCCGCCTGGGCATCTCCGAGCGGCACCTGCGCCGTCAGTTTGGCCGCACCCGCCCGCGCAATCTGCTCCGCCCGCATCCGGTCTACCAGCTCCATTTTCCGATTCCTCCCCCTACCCGCTTGAGTTGTCTTTATTATACCTTTTACATTATATACTGTCAATCTTTTACTATACTTTTTTAGCCGTCCTGTCGATGGTTTACAGTTGACAGCGTTTGTGGGAAATGCTACAATTCAGCCATGAATATAAAGCTACTCACCCCAGCGGAGGTGGCAGCCCTGAAGGGAGTCACCCGCGCATCGGTCTACGCGGCGATTAAGGAGGAGCGATTGCCCGCTACCCGCCTTCTGGGTCGAGTCGCCGTGCGCGATAAGGACGCGGCGGCCTGGACGCCCGCGCCGGGGCGAAAGCCGGGGACGCCGCACAGCCCCGTCACCCGCGAGCGGCTATCAGCGGCGGCAAAACGGCAATGGGCACAGCGCAAGCAGCAGGAGGCAGCGTGACCAGGGTAGACCCTACGGACCTGGACCGCGCCGCCGCCGCGACCCGCCGCACCCACGAGCTTGCCGCCCATGTCGATTTGATGATCCACTGCGGGGAGACGCAGCGCGCGCGCGAGCTTGCCCAGGATGCCAGAGACACGGCCTGGACCGCCTACAGCACTCTGTTGTCTGCCGGAGCCGCGCCGGTTGAAGGCGTCGGAGTGCCGGCTGAGGTGCCCCTGCACCTGCTGGATACCCCCGCCACAAACCGCCTGCTTTGCGCCCTGGTGTCTGCCATAGACGCCGCCCGCGACGTGGACCGGGAGCGCGGCTGGCTTCAAAACGGCCAGCCGTGCGGCTGGACAGATACCATCGGGGATTTGTGCCAGAAGCTACAAATCGAGATTCACGGTCCGAGTGGAGGCGAGCGAGAATGAACGAAGAACAACACGGCACAGAGATGATGGCGAGATAAACAGAAGAACCATGCCAGCTCGCTCAAACATCTTCCAGCGTTTAGTTTTCGAACTTCACCGTGATCTCGGCCCGGATTGGAATGTTTCTGAATCCCGACTGTTAACAGATACCGTGACCGGTGACCCACGCGAAGTTGATGTAGTTGCTGAAGCAGTCGTTGGAGGCTACCCGCTTCTTCTTTGCATCGAAGTTCGCGACCAAGGACGCCCTGCAAATGTAAACTGGCTTGAGGGAATGGCCCAAAAGCACAAGCATCTTCCGACAAGCAAGCTGGTGTTATGGTCGTCTTCTGGTTATTCCGCGAGTGCCCTAAAAAAAGCTAAAGCCCTCAATATTATCGCAATCGCGCCGGACTCAGCCCAGAAAGTTCCCTGGGCCGCGATTGCTCGGCAACTCGAAGCAGCGGCAGTTAAATTCGTCCAACCCCTGCTGGAGCCGTTCTTCGATGTCATTGTTGCAGACGGTTCGGCTGAGCGTTGGGAAGCTCGTCCTGAAATGGTTGTCCTTAACGAGGAAGGTACTCCAGTAGTCCAAGTAGGTCCCTTTTTGAAGCAGATCACTCACAACCCTGGGTTTGGCACAATCTTCCTCGACCATGCACTGGAAGGTTCTGGCACTTTCCACGCGATCTGCTCATTTCCAGATCACTACACTGTGATGGGGCCTTTTGGGTCTATCGGCAAAATATCAAGAATGGTCATTGGCATAACAACCAACTGCGAAATTGAGCCAGTGACAACAATATCAGCATTTCACAACGGGGCTGTTACTACCTTGGCCGAAGCAAGCTTAAGTGACGGAACTCTACAGATTGTTGTACGAGAACAGGAGCAGTCCTCAACAATAAAGTCGCGCCTGGCCACCTTTAACGAAAAACGACCAGTTGAAAAAGAGAGCGTGAGTGAGTGACGACGGCCAGGAGCTGCTCACCGTGGCCGAAGCCGCAGGGAGGCTCGGTGTTTCCATTCCCCGCCTGAGGCGCCTCCTGGCTCACCCGGAATGGTCACAGCACACCCACACTATCGAGCGGGAAACCAAGACAGGAACGAGAACGAGCACGGTCGTACCCGTTTCCGTTCTACCGGCCATTCAGAGCGCGATCAGCGAACGAGAACGGAACCAGACGGGGGCGAACCGTTCCAGTTTGGACGGGCAGCTCGCACCCACCGTGCAGAAGGCGCTTTCCGACAAAGACGGGGAGATCGCCTTCCTCCGGGAGCAGGTGCAAGCGATGAGTGAGAACCTGGCGCGTGAGCAGATCGCCCACGCCGAGACCCGGCGCATGATCGCGGCCACGTCCAGGGCGGAGCCAGAGCCGGAAACGAGAACGGAAACAGAGCCGAAGCGTTCCCGTTCCTGGTGGCCTTTTAGACGGAAGGAACCACAGCCGTGATCGAGACCAAGACACGAGACATTGAGGAACTGAGGGCGGAGGGATGGCTTGACACCCCCGTTGCCATGTCTGTCAAATTCACGACAGACCTGACCGACACAAGCGAAAGCCTTAGCGTCGGCTTTGATCCGCGACAGCAGGAAAAGCCAGTGCGGTTCAAGATCATGCGGCAAATCCCCTGCGGCGATGGGCAGACAGTAACCCTGCCTCCGATTGGTGAGGTCCTCCGGGCGGGGATGCTCAATCTGCCTGCCGTGATTTTCGAGTTCGGACTGGTGACAACCGCTAAGGCGTGCATCAGCGCACTTCAAAGCGTCATGACCCAATATACAGAACAGGCTTACCAGGATAAGCTCGGACCCTTGCAACCAGAGGATCTTGACGCGGCACTGCGTTCGATTAGATTCAACTTCGTTTCCCTTGACAATGGCGTGGACGTTGGCAAATCGGAGGTCTTCGGAGCACTCGTGAAGTTAGGCAGAACTGCCGAGCAATCAAAAACTTTCGGCATAAAAGCTTACATCAGCAAAAGAGAACTGGCCGCGCAAACCCAGAAGGTTCTGCCCAAGAAGATTTGCCCGGAGTGCGGAAACGCCTTTGTTCCGAAACGAAAGGGGCAGGTTTACGACAAGCGCGCTTGTGCGGCCAGAGTTGGGGAACGGAGACGAAGAAAAGAAAAAAAATCGTTGCATCAGAAAACGTTGACATCCGATGCAGCACCTGTTAAAATTTAACCAGATTTTAAGTCGCCGAAAATAGCACGGCCCTGGTGAGAGTGTGGAACCACCTCACCAGGGCCATACCGGATGCTCAGGGCTATAAACCTAAGCGCGCTCGCAACCCTTAGTTTAGCCCCCGGCCCCCGGTGCTGTCAAGGCGGCAGGCACCGGGGGCCGGGTAAAAGCCCCCACATATCGATTTCACGAGTTCAGGGTAGCTCCCTGACGCCGTGACGAGGCTGAGGTAGGTAACGCCCGTAACCCTACCCGGCCTCGTTGCACATTTCACGATATGGAATACCGGGCCAATGCAAAACGTTCTCGCTTCTTTCCCGGCTTCACAGGAAGCTGGTCGCACCTCCACACCGCACCCCCCGCGCTTCAACGCACCCACGCTTGCGCTGTTCGAGAAGATAAAGAGCCTTAGCAAGCAAAAAGGCTACTGCTGGGCCGGGAATGAAAGCCTGGGCGAGATGCTGGGCGGGCGCTCCGAATCCCAGATCAGCCGCGCCATCGGCAAGATGATCCGGGCCGGTCTGCTCCGCTTCGAGATGAAAGGCAAGCAGCGTCGGCTGTTTCCACTGGTACGCACTTTTCCCCCGGATATGCTCTGCGAACGGTGCAAAAACGCGTACCTTCCCCCCTCAAAAGTGCGTACCAAGCACAGCAAAAACGCGTACCTTCCTCCTATTAGAATGACTCAAGAAGGATTGACTAAAACAGCAGACATGGCAGACGCCAAGCCTTTGCCGGTAACACCGGAACCCCCACCGGTCGTCAATGCAACTGCTGCTGTTCTTATCGAAAAAGGGGTTGATGTGGTTATGGCGCAGCGCCTGGTGGTCGAGTTCGGCCAGGACGAATGCCGCCGCCAGATCGAGTACCTGCCGTTGCGTAAAGCCAACTCGCCGCCCCGCTTCCTGGTCAGCGCCATTCGTGGACACTGGGGGGCACCACCAACGCGGCCCACACCAGCGCCCCCGCCCCCTCCGCGCGTTTACCAGACATTCCGCGCGCCGGAAGGATGGCCCGCGTAATGCTGCCAATGACGCCACGCACCCCGCCACAAAACATCGAGGCGGAGCAGTCCATTTTGGGAGCCATGCTCTTGGGCGGGCACGGTGCCATCGAAGAGGCCGCCGCATTACTTAATCCGGGCGACTTCTACCGCACCGCACACGGCGAAATCTTCACGGCCATGCTGGAACTGCACCGCCAGGGCGAGCCGGTAGACGCAATCACCCTCAAAAACGAGCTGACCCGGCGCGGCGTGTACGATCTTATCGGCGGCACGGCCTACCTCATGACATTGGGTGACATCGTGCCCACGGCGGCAAACGTGGTCTACTACGCGAAGATCGTTCAGGAAAAGGCGATGCTGCGCGAACTACTGGCAGCCGCCGGGGAGATCGTAAACACCGTCCACGAGGAACCCGATGACGTGAACGCCGCACTATCGGCCATCGAGCAGCGTATACTCGCCATCGGCAACCGGCAGGCGGGCGGCGAAGGAACGAGCCTGAACGACGCTCTGGCCGAAAGCTACCGCGCGCTGGACGAACGGCACCGCAACCGCGGAAAGCTCGTCGGTATTCCAACTGGCTTCAAAGACCTGAACTACCTGACCAGCGGACTGCGCCAGGGCGATTTAATTGTTCTCGCCGCGCGCCCTTCGATGGGAAAGACGGCGCTTGCCGGGCAGATCGCCGCCCACGCCGCCCGCGAAGGACACCCTGCCGCCTTCTTTTCCCTGGAAATGTCGGCGGTGGAGATCGCCGACCGGCTCATCTGCGACGAAGCCCGCATAGACACGCACCGACATACCAACGCGACGCTCACCGAGGCCGAATGGACGGTAGAGAACCAGGCGCGGGAACGACTCTGGGGAAGGAACCTGACATTCTTCGATGATTCCGGCCTAACGGTTTCGGCCATCCGTTCCCGGTGCCGCCGCCTCAAGGCCAAAAGCGGGCTGCACCTGGTGATCGTGGACTATCTTCAGCTTATCGGCACGGAGCAGAAAAGGCCTGAGAACCGGGTGCATGAAGTCACCGAAATCGCGCGGGGTTTGAAGGCGCTCGCCCGTGAACTGAACTGCGCCGTGGTCGCGCTCGCGCAGCTCAACCGCGCCGTCGAGCGCCGGGAAGACAAGCGCCCCGAACTCTCCGACCTGCGCGACAGCGGCGGCATTGAAGAAGCCGCCGACCTGGTGTTGTTCCTGTATCGCCCGGAATACTACGCCGCCGAGAAACCGCCGCCCGATCAGGCCCAACCCGTTGAAGTCATCGCCGCCAAGAATCGGAAAGGACCGACCGGGAATGTAATGCTATCGTTCACTCCCTGCTACGTTCGCTTTGACACCCCGGAGGCGTCAACATGACCCCACAGAGCCGACTATTGAGCGAGCTATCCACCGGACCCCTGACGCGCCGGACCGTTTTCCGCCTGCTTGCCGAGGAAGACGGCGGGACCGACGCAGCTTTCAATGCGATTGTGGAAGCCTTGAGCGTCGGCGCGGTGGAACGCTGTTCCGGCCCGGCGGGAAGCTGGCACGCCAAATACCGCAAGGCGGGGCCACGGACAATAACCCGCCCGACCACGCGCAGACGATAAGCACAAGCCTTTTCATCGCGCGCCCGTCGCGTCGTCGGAGTCAGGGACGGGGCACCGAGCACGAACGCAATTCGTTTGCAATATCGCGTGCGCGTATCGTTGCGGGGGATAGAAACAGGGCACCGAGCACGAACAACGCCGTGAACCATCACGGCAACTATCGGCGGGCAGCGGATTTGCCGCCGTCACAGCCGCGAATCACGCTTGCTCGCTCGCTGGCTTGCTGTTTTCAAAAGCGACGGGGAGTGGTCGAAAACCGGGAAAATGGTCACACTCGACAGGGGATTGGGTTACTAATACCCCCGCCCCCCATCCCCGGAACCACTTCCAGCCCGCCGCCTACCCCGCCCCGTTTTCACGCGGGCAGCACAGTCGTATCGGATACGACGGGGG
>MWWD01000053.1_pt1 | contig 9446 bp, 9 predicted proteins | sample 1047211 | NCBI WGS metagenome assembly MWWD01 (sample SAMN06349974, study PRJNA376086) | soil metagenome | isolation source: MS2-2 sample Antarctic (ecotone) soil | place: Antarctica | collected 2015-01-13 | reverse complement strand
GTGCTCCGGGGTGTGTTTAGGTAGCGTCGAGGTGCTGGTATGCTCCGGCCTACGGGGGTAAGGCAAAGTTACTCCCTTCGTTGTGGGCGGCCGGGGAACTTGTGGTGAGCACCCGACCGCCCCTCTTTTTCGTCTCCTAAAGGATAACAAGGCCCATTGCGGCTTATAAGAACGTTTCGCCAACCCTCAAGCCGTTTACTTTAGGGTTAGACTAGGTTGACTTGCTCTTTTGCAGGGGTTTTAGGTGCGCGCGCTTCTTGGCTGTCTCTCCAACCCACGTAACCTAGCTCACGTTTATGTGGAACTAATTGCGAAAAACCCACCTAACAAGACGGGCGTGTAACGCTCTCCAGGGGATGTCAATTCGGGTTAAGTATTCGGGGGCTTCGCGGCCCATGACGTTGCACCGGAGCGGCCCCAAAAAGAACGTTCACGACCCAAAACGCGCGCGGGCGCGTGGGAGGCTCCAGAAACTCTCGAAACTCCGTCCGGTCAGAGCGTAAAAAAGGGGCCTCCGCTATCCTGGCCGGATGGGGAGACCGGACGCCGGAGAGGAAACCTATAGCCCCGTCGAGGCCTCCCGCGTTCTCTCCAGGAGCGGGCGGAGCATATCCGAGCGGCGTATCCGGCAGATGCTCCAGGCCGGGGAGCTGGAGGGAGAGCAGACGGAGGGCGGGCGCTGGAGGATACCCCGGCGCGTGGTCCACCGGCTCCTAACCGAACGCCGGGAGCGCGAACAACTCCGAACGGAGCCGAATAGCGCACCAGGAGCCCCGGAGAGCGTCCGGGAGCTCATGGATAGGGTTGCGGCCCTGGAGAGGGAGCGCGGGCGCTTGGAGGGCCGTCTAGAGCTTACGGAACAGACCGAGAGCACCACGCGGGCGGAGCGGGACCGGCTGATAGCGGAGCTGGAGGCGGAGCGGGCGGAGCGCCGGCAACTTGCAGAGCGCCTGGAGGCCGAACAGCGGCGGGGGTTCTGGTCCCGGCTCTTTGGCGGAAGGTAGATGGTCATGTTTCCGCCATGTTCCTCAATACTTCCGGGTTAGCATTTGTTAGCAAAGTTCTGTAGGTGCCGGCAACGAGGCGATGCTACCGTTTCAACGCAACGCATATTTATCCAGCACCACAAGATGTGGAGTCTGCCCCCAGCCCAGACCAGACCTATCAGCCTGCCACCGGCCTTATCAAGCTAATGTTATGCAGGATGTTGGATTTGGACTTCGGAGAATGAGCCTTCCACGCACTCGGGTGAATAAGGGCAAAAAGAAGGACTGGGGCCTTCTCGGGCCCCAGTCCTTCTTCTCTAGTTCAATTGTCCTTAGTTCTGTCCCGGAGGCGCCTTCCCTGCGGGGTTCTTGGCCGGGGTGGCCTCATTCTGCGTCAGACCGCCGCCCTTACAGTTGGGCTGCTGTCCGCCCGGCATTTGCCCGCCCCCATTCTCACAGGACGCCGGCTCAGCCGGCGTAATCTTGGCGAACGCCACGCCCCCGAACGACATGGTCAGCGCCAACATGAGCGCCGCGAACAACAACGAAATGCGCTTGCGCATTAGGTTCCTTTCTTCCATCTTCCCGATGTACAGAGCTCCCCGTATCGATCCGATAGTGATACTTCTGTGGGCCTAACCTCCCTTCTACCGTGCCCCGAAGAAAACCCGGCCCACCTCTATTGAGGTAGCCGTTGCGCCACTGGCTCTGCTCGTCCCTAAGCGCCCATATAAACGGGAGCGAGCGTCGAAGCCTCCACACCTGGGGTGGGTTTTCACCCTTACAACGAACCATACAAGGGATCGGGGCGCGGCGTATCCCCCAAATGAGCTAGTTTTGAAGCTTTCTTTACGAACATCAGAGAACCCCCTGCGCCCGAAGTTCGGGGAACGCCCCTTCCACGCACTAGATGAGTGTTGCAAGGTTTGCCTGGAGATATGCTCAAAAGATGTGGATTGGAGAATTCGTAAGGCACGCGGTGTACCTTCCCAAGAAGGCAATCGAAAGAGCCGGCGCGCCAACGCCGGTGGGAAGGATACACCGCTATGCGCAGACTACATCAGAACGAGGAGAGCCGCGAAGAGCTCACCCTGGACCTCGACGAGATCGCCCGAGCCGGAGCGCGTAGGATGCTCGCCGAGGCGCTTGAGGCCGAGGTACAGGACTACCTCCAAGCTGCCCGTGGCCAGCGTGATGAGAACGGCCACGCCCTGGTGGTCCGCAACGGCCACGCCAGAGAGCGCGAGGTCCTCTGCGGGGCCGGATCGGTTACGGTCAAAGCTCCGAGGGTCAACGACAAACGGGTTGACGAGAACGGCAACAGGCAGAGATTCAAGAGCGTGATCCTGCCTCCCTACATGCGTCGCTCGCCGAAGGTAACAGAGGTGTTGCCGCTCCTGTACCTGCACGGTCTCTCCAGCGGGGACTTCGTGCCGGCTTTGGAGGAGTTCTTCGGCACGGAAGCCGGGCTCTCGGCCGCTACCATCACCCGCCTCACCGAGCAGTGGCAGATCGAGCGGGAGCAGTTCATGAGCCGCGACCTCTCTGCCAGGGACTACGTCTACGTCTGGGTGGACGGCATCCACACCGGGGTCAGGCTTGGCTCCGACGGACGGCTATGTTCTCTGGTGATGATCGGAGCCCGGCTGGACGGCAGCAAGGAGCTGGTGGCGCTCTCGGATGGCTACCGGGAATCCACCGAGAGCTGGGCCTGTCTGCTGCGAGATCTCAAGAAACGGGGCATGAGAGCACCGGAGCTTGCGGTCGGAGACGGGGCTCTTGGTTTCTGGAGTGCCCTGAGGGATGTCTTTCCCGAAACTCGAGGCCAGCGCGATTGGGTCCACAAAACCTCAAACGTGCTCGACTTGATGCCCAAAAGCGTCCACCCCAGGGCGAAGGCGGCGATCCGTGAGATCACCGAGGCCGAGGACAAGTCCTACGCCGAGGCGGCCATCGAGGCGTTCGCCGATGAGTTCGGGGTGAAGTGGCCCAGGGCCGTCTCAAAGATCGTAGAAGACAAAGAGGCTCTCTTGAGCTTCTACGACTACCCCGCCGAACACTGGCGCCACCTGCGCACGACCAACCCGATAGAGTCCGTTTTCGCTCCGGTCAGAGCCCGCACGGACATAACGAAGGGACCTGGTTCACGGCAGGCGGGTTTGGCGATGATCTTCAAGCTGATGGAGGCCGCGGAAGGGAGGTGGAGAAAGCTAACCGGATCTCACCTGGTGGCGTTGGTTAGAGCCGGAGCCGAGTTCAGAAACGGAGAGTTGGTTGAGGGAACTGAGGAGAAGGTAGCCGCGTGACCGGAGAAGCCGATCCACAACTCTTGACGATATCTCGTTTGCCTGTAAAACGGGAGCCATCCGAACCCTCGGCGAAAGGAACCTCGGATGGCCCACCCAAACACTACCCCACGGGCGGCTCGCTCGGAAGAGGCCGTGACGGTGCTGTTCTGCCTCATCGACGACGCCTACGCCCTCCTCAACCCGCGCGGGGACATGTACGGCTCGCTCAAGCGGCTCTCGGACTCGGAGGTCATCACCCTCGCCCTCATCCAGCAGCTGCGCGGCGTGGAGAGCGAGCGTTCGTTCCTGCGGGATGCAGAGAGGTTCTTCGCGCACCTCTTCCCGGGCGTGGTGGGGCTCCACCCTTCCTCGTTGCACCGCCGTGTGAGGAAGCTGCGTCGCTTCTTGGAGCCGTTGCGGCGGGCGGTCCTCGCGGATCTCGTGGGGGACCCGGAGACCCTCGTCGTGGACTCGACGCTGCTTCCGGTCTTGCACCCCAGGCAAGTCTCGCAGTCGGCGGGCTTCGGCGGTGCGGCGTGGGCCGTGTGGGGATCGTTCGCCGTCTACGGCGTAAAGTTGCACCTCCTGTGCGCGACCAACCGCGTCCCGCTCTCCTACGAGTTGACCGCTGCCAACGCCGCGGACGTGCTCCTGGTGCGCGAGCTTTTGGCGGGGGCGAACCTGGAGGAGGGAGGCGTCGCGAGGAGGCTGTTCGGGGACCTCGCCTACCGGAGCGGGGCGCTCGGCGAGGAGTTGGCCAAGCGCGGGGTGCTGCTTCGGGCCGAGCGGGCAGACCGGAGGCCTCAGGTCCGTCAGCAGGTGGAGGTGTGCTTCGCGGCGCTCAAGTGCGTGTTCGGCATGGGCGAGACCTTGGCGACCACGCTGGCGGGGCTGGTCACCAGGGTCGCCGCGAAGGTGTCCGCCTACACCTACGGCCTCTACGTCAACCGGCTCTTGGGCAGGCCGCAGGGGCGCATCAAGGAGCTGTGGGCCTGAGATCCTTGCAACACTCATCTAGGGTGAATAAAACCGTAGGACGACGTTCAGTCGTCCTCGGCGCCTGCGATCTCGCAGATGGTCGGCAGCAGGTCCACCTGGCTGACCAGGTGCTTGTTCGTGGTGCCGGCCAGCGCGCCGGCCCTCTTGAGGAACTCCGCCCTGTCCAACTGTCACCGCCTCTCTGTCTGGTTCCGTGTGCCCGGCGCCCGTCTTTTAGGGAAACAACACCCACGCCGACAACCGTGCGAGCACAACCGCCCCCAGGTACACCAACAGCGCGCACGAGATCACCAGGGCCGTCAGCCCCGCCCACTTGAGCGCGGCCTCAAGCAGACGCTTCACGACCCGCGGTATCTTCTCGTACACGGTCGCGCTGGCCTCCCTGCGGACGCTTTGGGGATGGTCGGGCGCAAGGCAACAGCCCGACCATCCCCGTCGACCCTAGCAACCAAGCACGCGAAGTTCATTTGAAGCCCGTTTGATGGCCATTTGAATATCCACAGAAATCGAGAGACCGAGGCCCGAAGTTCGCAGAATGGCCCTTCCACGCACTAGGATGAATAGTCGCCCGGATCGACCGTTGACAATGGTTGTCGCCGGGCGTATACCGCCGGGTGACAACAGGATGCCAAGAAGACGCCGAGCCCCCGGGTGGCGCCGGGGGGCGGGGGAACCACCAGGGGCCTTAGCTGGCCCCCGGGGTGAGTCGCCGGCTGACGCCAGCCGGCGTAGGGCTTTTCTCTTTCGGCCCGAACCCGACAGCTAACCCCGCAGGCGCCGAAGAAGGAGGTAGCCCGTGGTCGAGCGTGCTTTCCGCCGCTCCGGGGAAGAAGCGTGAGGTCGCGGGTGGTGCTCGGGGTCAACGCCGGCGTCGTGCTTTCCCTCGGGCTGGCCCTCCTCGTGCCCCTGGCCCTCTCCCTGCTCTACCGGGACGGCTCCTGGGCGAGCTTCCTCCTCCCCGCCGCCCTCATGGTCCCGCTGGGCGCGGCGGGGCTTCGGGCGAGCCGTCTGCGGGAGGGGGGCCTCGTCCTGGAGCGGGACGTGTACTTCGCGGTGACCCTCGCCTGGGCGCTCGCCGCGCTGCTCGGCGGCGTGCCTTACCTGCTCGATGGGACGTTCGTAAGCCCCCTGGACTCGACCTTCGAGGGGATGAGCGGCTTCACCACCACCGGGGCGACCCTGCTGGCGGACATAGAGGCCGAGACGCCCTCGATCCTCTTCTGGCGCAGCATGACCCAGTGGCTCGGGGGCATCGGCATCGTGGTCCTCTTCGTCGCGGTGGCCCCCGCCATAGGGGCGGGGGCCACCCGCCTGCTGGGGGCCGAGGTCTCGGGACTAACCCACGCCCGGCTGACGGAGCGGATAGGCGACACGGCCAAGGTCTTGTTGGTCGTCTACCTGTCCATCTCCGCGGCCGAGGTCCTCGCGCTGCTCGCGGTCGGCATGCCACCCTACGACGCGGTGGTCCACACCTTCACCACCGTCGCGACCGGGGGCTTCAGCCCCAAGACCGCCTCGATAGCCTTCTACGACTCCTTCGCCGTCGAAGCGGTGATCGTCGTCTTCATGACCCTCTCCGCGGTGTCCTTCTCGCTCTACTACCTGCTGTACACCAGGCGCCGCCTGGACGTCGTGCTCGACAGGGAGGTGCTCACCTACCTGTCCGTGATGGTGGGCGCGGTCCTGTTCGTGTGGGGCGTCCTCGTCTTCGAGGGGGAGTACGGGAACTCCTGGGGCCTGGCCTTGAGGGACGCGGCGTTCACGGTGCCGAGCATCATGACCACCACTGGTTTCGTCACCGCCGACTTCGACGAGTGGGACACGGCGGCCAAGTTCGCCCTGGTCCTGCTGATGTTCGTGGGCGGCTGCGCCGGGTCGACGGCCGGGGGGATAAAGGTCATCAGGATAATGGTCGTCTTCCTCACCAACTTCCAGGAGGTCTTCCGGATGATCCACCCGAAGGCCGTGACCCCGCTTAGGATCGGGGACCGGATCGTGCCCGAGGGGGTGCGCGTGGCGGTCCTGGGCCTCTTCGCCGCCTGGATCGCCGTGTTCGCCCAGGCCACGTTCCTCGTCGCCCTACAAGAGGACCTGACGCTGATCTCCGCGGCCACCGCCGTTGCGGCCACGCTCAACGTGATCGGCCCGGGGCTGGGTCAGGTGGGGGCATCCGAGAACTTCGAGGCGGTCAACGCCTTCGGACGCGTGATACTCACGGGGTGCATGCTGCTGGGGAGGCTGGAGGTATTCACCGCCCTGGTGCTGCTCTCCCCGGCGTTCTGGAAGAGATAGGCCCACTCGTTCCTCTCTCGAACTTCGGAGAACCCCCTCAGCGCGAAGTCCGCAGAACGCTTCTTATGCGAAGTTGACCGGAAATTTTCCAGCCTGTTTCCGGTTTCCTTCCATGAGAGCGTTTCTTTTAATCGGCACCTAAAAAAGGGCGCGGCTGTTTCACTTTGCTTAACGGCCAGGGGTATCGGACCGGACCAGCTCCGCGAACTCCGAGAGGCGGAGCACCACCAGGGCGTCCGGGTACTTGCGGCGGTCCTGGTGCAACACCACGGCGGGGGTCTTCCAGTCCGTGGCCGATAGCTCCGCCTGGCGTAGGGCGCTCTCCAACCAGGCGGGAAAGCTGGCCCTGGCCTTGACCTCGACGGAGAGGGCGGGGTGCTCTATGTCCGGGTTATCCCCCCGGCCCCGGCCCGATACGGGTATCCTCCGGCCCCCGAGGATGGCGGCTATGCGGCGCTCCGCTTGCTTCCAGTCCCTCACCGGGGGCGTACCCCTTCGGGGGCCCCGGAGTATGGCCCGCGTTGTGCGTCCGGGGGTATCGGCGGCTGTAAAACAGTCCTGTTCCGAGGCCGTGCATGGGGTTGTTTCCCGAGACGGCCAGGACCACGGGCGTTCACTTTCCTTGTGTTCACCGTTTCGTTCGTTCTCACGCGGCGACCTCGACGGGCTCCAGCTTTGCGAGAGCGCGGCGTATGGTGTCGTGAGAGTAGACAGTCCGGGTCCAACCGAGGCCGGAAATCTCCCATGAGAGCTTGCGGGGCTCCAGGCGGTAGCGGACGTAAGAGTCCGGGTGCTCTTTTCGCAGGCGGTCCAGGTGGCAGCGGGCCAGCTCCGAGGCGGAGAGCGCGTTAGCGGCCCTCCGCGCCTCGACCTCCGAGCGGATGAGCGCGGCCAGCTCCCGGAACTGTTCGGGGTCGGTGTGGTCGGTTATCAGGGGTTCGGCTTTGGCGGCTGTCATGGGGTTGGTTTCCGGGACGGCCGGCGAAGCGGGTTCGGCCTCGACGCGCTGCAGGTCTTCGGTAAAGCCGTCCGGCTCCAGCTCCCCCGCCCGCCCGGTGGACGGCCAGACTTCGGGTATCCGGTTCCTCCAGCGTATCAGGCGGCTTCGGTAGGCTTCCCGCTCGCGCTCGTAGCGGTCGCGCTGGAGGCGTTCGGCCCGCTTTATCCCGGAGGCCTCCAGCTCCTCGTCGAGTGCAGCCGCGAACTCCGGGACCAAGCGGTAGGTTTCACCGGAGCACTCGACCAGGGTGCGGGCCTCCGCCATGACCAGGGCGCGGCGCACGTCGTAACGCCGGCGGCCGGTCCGGGCAGCTATTTCGGAGAGGGTGGCCTCCCCATGCTCCGCACGGGCGATAACGTCGAGGTAGAGGGCGCGGGTCTTGCCCGCTCTCCCCGGCCCCCACCGGAGCCGTAGCAGCTCGCGCAAATGCTTACGCAAGGGTAACCCACTATCTTCACTACCCCCCCCAGCGTGGTTGAGTGTCCACCCCTTGCGTAACCCGGAGTATCAGGGCTCCGGCCTTCGCTCCCTTCCCCTCCGAGGCGCGGTATACGAGCTTCGCGGCCCGGAGCCGGTCCAGGGCTTTTCCGGCCGTCTTCTTCGAGGTGCCGGCGGCCAGGGCTAGAGCCCGGACGGAGATGTAGACCTTTACCCCGCCCCGCGCCGCCTGGCCGTGTCTCCGGGCGGTTATCAGGAGGGCGGCGTATGCGGCCCGGTCCGTGGGCCCGCCCCGGCCCTTCCACTCCAGGCGCTCACACACGCCGGCGTAGAGTGCTTCAACATTCTTCAACACTTCCGGGGCTGGAGCGGGGGAGGCGTCGCCGGCGGGGTAGCGGGATACGACGCTCCCCGCTATCTTCTCCAGCTCGCCGGCCTCCGTGTCTTCGGGGTGAGCCCCTATCGGCGGGGAGCACCGTCCCCGGTTGACCTGGCGCAGCTCCGAGAGTATCCGGGCGTACTCGCAGCCTTTGGCCCTCAGAGAGCAGGCGATACGGAACAGGGTGTCTCCCCGCTCCCCTTTTGGTATCGGCTCCCCGTCGAGGCCTCCCGCGCTCCCGGCTCTCGCCCCGTCTTCGTCCGCGGCGGCCCTGTGCGGCGCTCTGGCGGCCTCCAGGAGCCATTCCGGGGGTTCGGTACGGGGGAGTCGGTCCAGGAACGCATACGGCCCCTTATCCGTCCGGGACGGGGGAGCCACGACGTACCCGCCCTCTCCCCGCACGTCGAGCCCCAACCCGACCTTGCCGACGGGGTTTCCGATGCCGCACCTGGCCGGGTACTTGCAGTAGACGTGCATTCCCCCGCCCCCGGTCCTGACGGTCAGCGTTTCGGGTAGCTGACCGTGTTCTTCCTCGAGAGCGTCGAGGCTGGTAAACCCATGGTCGTCTATGTCCAGGACCAGGAGCCCCGACCGCTCCCCGGTAACTAGCCCGATATTCGCAGCCGGCCAGCGGGACCACCACCGGCGTATCCGTTCGGGGTCCGTGGTAGCACCCTTGTGTCCGTTTCCTATCCGGGGGTGCTTCCCCGGCTTGCAGCCCGGCTTACCGTTGCACGAACAGCGGCCCTGGCCGTCTACGGAATGGAGCGGGAAGACCGGGAGCCCTCGCCCCGCGTACCAGAGGGCGGCAGCTAAAAGGGCGGGTTGCCCGTCGGCCTCCCGCCCCTCTTCGGCGTTCTCTGCAAGTTTTTCTTTCGCAACTATTTCGCGCCTATTTGCAGCTATTTTTGTGCTCTGGGGTGCTCTGGGGTGCTCCGGGGTGTGTTTAGGTAGCGTCGAGGTGCTGGTATGCTCCGGCCTACGGGGGTAAGGCAAAGTTACTCCCTTCGTTGTGGGCGGCCGGGGAACTTGTGGTGAGCACCCGACCGCCCCTCTTTTTCGTC
>MWWD01000051.1_pt1 | contig 9470 bp, 12 predicted proteins | sample 1047211 | NCBI WGS metagenome assembly MWWD01 (sample SAMN06349974, study PRJNA376086) | soil metagenome | isolation source: MS2-2 sample Antarctic (ecotone) soil | place: Antarctica | collected 2015-01-13 | reverse complement strand
CCTCCGTCCGCTTCTCCCCTGGCAGCCGATTCAATTCGGACCGAGCCTTCGGCAGCCGTGCGACAGCGGAGCACGGGGCCGGAGGCTCTTTCGTTTGTCCCCGCCCCCTGGCAAACGGCTCCCGCTCCCTGGGTGCGCTCCTGCGCGGCTCCCGGCCCCGTCTCCTCCGCTTCGCCCCATGCTGCGCCTGTCAGCACGCACGGGGCCGCACGACGGGTGATCGCTCGTCCCCGTCCCCAACGCCTGAAAGTCCATCGCCCTAAGGGGTCTCCTTATGTCCAGTCTCGCGTCGCTGCTTCTGTATCAACTCCTGTGGGGCTTCGGGGTTGCTCTCGTTATGGAGATCGTGATCGAGTCGTGTGCTCTGGTCGCGTGTCTCCTCGATCCGGGGCCGCAAAAGCCTCCGTCTCCGTAGCGCCCGCAGCAAGTAATACGCGGGCGCAAACCCAGGTTTTAAGCACGATTCCGCATCACGATTTAGCCAAAGATTCGGAGTTGGTAGCCGCGTCGTTCGTTGCTCGCGCTGAGTCCGTGACTTCCTGCGTTGACTGGCTTGAGGGGAAGTTTTCCGTCAACCCTGACGAGTTCGATAGTCTGCTTGACCTCTTCGCCCGTGGGCGTGGTGGGGCCGAGTTGCCCTGGGTTGTGGAGGAACACAAGCGCAGCGGCCATCCTTTGTACTCCCGTGGTCATGTGCGGCTGTACTACGTCCCTGGTGGCGTGGATGATCGCGCGGACGTTGACGGCCTGGCCGTGGACCGTGGGCGGGCGTACCTCACGATCACGGGGCAGGGGTGCCGCGAATTGGAGGGCGACGGCGTTGTCCTCGACTGGCAGGAACTGGCGGGCGATTTGTGGGCGCGGCAGTTCGATTGCTCGCGTTTCGATGTCGCTTACGATGACCGGGCGGGCGTACTCCCGTTTTCCACCCTGCGCCGACGTGTCGAGGCTGCGGCGAAGTCGTGGGGCGGGCGTTCCTTCACCACTCGGGCGCAGGTCGTCGGTGGCCAATGGTCTGGCGGTGCGGATCGTCCTTTCGGCTACACGCTGAACGTGGGCGTACGCGGTTCTGAAACATACGTTAGGTTCTATGACAAAGCGGCTCAGATGAAGGCGGTACATGATGAAGATGTTGACGGAAGTTGGACGCGGTGCGAACTCGAATTTCGGCGCGACCGTGCGAACGCCGCGCTGCTGGCCTTCGCGGGAATGCGGATGCCTACGGTCGTCGAGGCGCTCGCGGGTGAAAGCGGTCCGGTACTTCTCGAAGTTTCAGGCCCTGCCGCTATTGCCGGGGTGCTTCGTGCTCACCTGGACTTCAAACGAGTCGGCACGAACACGCGCTTAGAAAATTGCAAGTCGGCCCCGTGGTGGGCCGCGTTCCTCGCGGGCTGCGATAAAGCCCGTTTGGTCGTTCGTCCCGCCGTTCGCTCGGTCGAGCGGTCCCTGAAGTGGCTCGGTAAGCAGGTCGCCGTGAGCCTGGGGCTGGTGCTTGCTGCCGAGGGCTTCGGCGTTCGCACGCTGCACGCGCTCGCTCAGTACGGCCAAACGCGCTTTGCTAAGAAGCACCAGGAGATGCTGGCTGCGCATAACTTCAACTGCCGGTCCGCGTCGGCTGCCGGTGCTGCGTATGGCACGGATGCGGGTTCCACCCGTCGCCCGGTTGCCCGGTTCGGCGGCGACGGCTCGGACTCGGCCCCTCCCTGGGACCCGTCCATCATCCCGGCTCTTGGCGGTGTGGAAAACCGCTGCGGCGATGATGGCGGGTCCGCTGCGGGCGTCTACTTCTCGCCGACTTTAGGCCGCTGGTTCGGCGTGGGGCTTGATGCTGTCGTCGCTTAATATCGTAACCGCCAGGTGCTGCGGCGCTGTGCGTTACGAAACTCTGTTCTTTTACGAGAAAGGTTCATCTTGATGCGTGCTTACATTGCTGGGAAGGTTTTGGAGACTCGGCCGCTCTCGCGTCGCGGCGGTGACATCGTTACGTCGAAGGACGGTCGTCCCCTTCATCTGACCAAACTGTTTGATGGCGTTGGCGAGGTCTTCGAGGTGGTCGGTTCCGAGTCGGGCGGCGTGGCCGGTGAAGACGTGGTGCTTGTTGTGCAGGTCAACCTGCGCGAATACAACGGTCAAAAACAGTTGTCTTTGTGGCTTGAGGGCCGCGTTAAGGGGGCGCTGCCCGAATCGGTCCCGATTGTGCGCCCGGAGGCTCCTATCGCGGTCCGTTCCAATGGTCGCACGTACAGCGCATCTGAACCCAACGGTGCCGCGCTCGCCGGTGCTGGGACTGGTTAAGGAGGGGCTGCCGTGTTGCTGCTGCTCGTTGGACTCGTTCTCGGTCTGGCCTTTGGTCTGACCGTGCGTGTCTCGTCTCGTGCTTACGATCCGCCGCATGACCGCGTACAGGTCGGCTCCTCTACGGCTATCCGTGTGCTTGATAATTGGTGGGTCAATACGTCCGGCCGGGCTGGTTGGGCGTCGTGTGACAGCCTCCAGGCCGCACTCGACTACGCGCTGGGCGAGCAGTCCACCCTCCATGTCTCGGACGTGTCGGGGCAGCCGCTCCCTGCTTGGCTCTCATCACGCTCATGACTTACGAACAGGCGCAGCAGATGATCGACCTGCTGACGACGCTGAACGCTTCCGTCGTGTCCGTGCAGGGCGTGGCGATGTCCCTGCGCATCGTTTGCGAGTGGCTTTTCATGGTCTGCTGCGTCTGCATGGTCTTCGGGATTGCCGCCGCTCTGCGCCGGTCTTGATCTATTTCGTAACACAGCCGGCAGCCGGCGCTGCGCGTTACGTTAGTCCGTGGAGGTTCCTGTGGTCGTTAATTCGCTTGGCACGGTCCTGATCTTCCTGGTCATCGGTTACATCGTCCTGGTGGGGTCCTTCGGCGTCGTCGTTGGGTGGCTCCATCGGATTGGCTCGCGGACATGATTATTGATGGGTCCGGCCCGTACTGGAACGTTTTCGTTGTGTGTCTTGCTGCTGGCTTCATCATTGCCGGCCTGCTCGACCTCTGGTTTCGTGCGCTGAAGTAGCCCCGCTCGCACGTTGGAATTTTTAGGGGCTGGAAAGGTTCGTTTCATGCGTCTTCGCGCATCTTCTCTTCGTCATGTGCTCCCTGCCCTCGTGCTGGGGGCGCTGCTCATCCTCGCGGGGCCTGTGATGGCTCAGTCCACTGCTCCCGCCTTCGTCGAGAGCACGTATCCTGGTACTGGCGTGACCGCTGCCCAGTACACAAACCTCGGTTCGGGTGCTCTGGGCGACCTGCGAAACGCGATGGTGTACACCATCCCGTTCGTCCTCGCTGTGATGGTCGTCGGCGTGGGTCTCTGGATGATCCCGCGCTGGCTGGCGCGTCAGGGCAAGAAGGTTTAGCCGGTCTCTGTTCTGTTGGGGAGGGCGACGAAAGCCGTTCTCCCCGAATCTTGTAAAGGTGCTTGTATGAACCCGCCTCAGCAGGACTTCAGTCAGTTCCCCCAGATCGGCGTAGATTTCGGTCTTTACGCTGGGTACGCTGCGAATCAGATCATGGGGATCTTCAATGCCATCGCCCCACACCTGATGAAGATTTTCATGTTGTTCATCGGTGTCTCGATCGTTCGCGGGATGTTCAATCGTTTCACCGGAGGGGGAGACCGGTGACCTTTAATCGCACCAGGCTGGAATTGAAACAACATGACTTTGGCCCGTTCCAGAGCGTCAAGCGTGGCGCCTTTAATCGCACTATGCTGGAATTGAACCGAATCCCTCGAACTCTCGGCATTCGTCGGTCCTCCTGCGGCCTTGGCCCCCTCCGTGTTTGCAGAAGCCTTCGGCTGCTTTCCGGCCGCAGGAGAACGACGTTCTCTACATAGTTAGACGGCTGGAAACTGATCCCTTAAAAAGAAACCTTCCTTGTGCGCACCGCTCCCTTGAACTCGCTTTAGCCTCTCTTGTTGTTCTCTCTTCCCCTTTTCTCTTGTTGTTCTCCCCCTCGTGTAACTCTGTATGCCTCTCTTAACCTCTTACTCTTCTCCTTCTCTGGAGTTTTAATTGTGATTTTTCCTAACTCCCTGCGTACTTTGATCGCGCTCCTTCTCCTTCTTGGGTGTGTCTCTGCGGCTTCTGCTGTCACGTCGGGTGGTGCTATCTCCTACAATGCAACGAACGTCACGATTAACGGCACGGGTTTCGACAACGATTACCCGTCAACTTCCGTGCGGGTGCAGTTGTACACGGGTACGACGCTTGTCTCTGATCTCAACCCTGTTCCTGGGAATGTGGCGATTGTCAACGGTCAATACGCGGCTACTCCGTGGTCAATCTCTCTGCCTACTCCTTATCGTGATGGTGTTGCGCGTACTTATTATGCAAAAATCATCTCCCGAATCAATGGGGCCACGTATACCACTAACACGATCTCCGTAACGAACGGGACACCGCCGCCGCCGCCGCCGGTAGACACTGATGGGGATGGTATCCCCGACTCAAGCGACCCCGATGATGATAACGATGGGGTTCCTGATGCAGATGACTACGCGCCGCTGAACCCAAACGTGCAGTATGCTCCTGGAACGGGAAACACGAGTACACCAAGTTCAACGGCGACTGGGATGCTCGCCGTGCAAGTTCTGAATCGTGACGCGGGGAACAGGACGGTTTCGCGGGCTAAGGTGCGGTTCGGGGGTACCGAAGTTCTCACAGACCAGGAAGGAAGAGCAACAATCCAGCATTTGGTTGTGGGTACCACGGTGAACGTCAAAGTGTCGTACATGATGCACCTTCCCGCGTCTTTTGATATGACTGTGACCTCGGCTAAGATCGTGAAACTGTCCGCGACGTTCGGCCCAAGCGTTACCGATGATGACTCGAGCGCGACTGCTGAAGTCTTGCACTCGTACGAGCCGGACGAGGACGAAATAGCCTCCGGTAAGTCCTTCGGTAACACGGAGTACAAAGACAGCGTGGGGAGCGGCGGCTGGTTCGGTCGCATTTTCGGCAAGGTCCGTTTCTTCTTCAAACAATCGTGGTGGGGTGGCTGGGTCGAGGTCGCCATGAAGAAACTCTTCGAGCCTCAGCCCGTGACCCTTTCCGCGTGGGGCGACTTCCTGGAAGATGTCACGAACTGGGGTCCGTTCGGCCTGATCAAGCAGATTCGTGATATTTGGACCGTTCCCGCCGATGCTCCTGTGGCTGCCGTCGAGTCGTCCGTCGTCCTCATCGAGGGCGTTGATTTGTCCTTTTCTATGGACTGGCGCTCCGAAGCCCAGGGCGGCACCTGGTACGGCACGGTCCGGGAGAAGATGCGCGGCCTCATGGGGCTTACTACCTACGGCTTCTTTGTCTTCGGCATGGTTAAGCGGTTCTGGCCGCAGGTCGCTATCTAAGGCTCCCTATGATAGTAGACGCGCTGATGAATACGGTGCGGACTCTGTTAGAAACGATATTCTCGCTTCTGCCGGATTGGTCCATTACTCTGCCCGTTGCCGAGTTGCAGGAGTTTAACGGCTTTCTGTACTCCACAAACCTTTGGATGCCTGTTACTGAATTAGGTGTCTGCTTCGGCATAATCGTTACTATCGTTCTTGTTCTGTTGCTGTTCCGTTTCGTGAAGTGGGTCGTAGACAGTTTGAACCCGTTAGGAGGTGGATAATTGGCGGTTACTGGCTATATCGGCGATTACGGGGCAGGTAAAACCTACAACGCCGTGCGGGATGCTTGGGAAGCCAAACAACAGGGGCGCGCGGTGTTCTCGAACCTGCAAGGGCTTATCGATCATCGCGTGAAGTGGAGTCCGTTCGCTTACGATGACACGCTGCGGCGCGTCGGTATGTGGGAGCCTGTCAACTACAAGACGTTCGGCCAGCGTTGGTCTGATGGGGTGCTGCGGACCTTCGAGGAAGTGACTCGCCTCGATAATGCCATCTTCCTTTGCGATGAGGTTGAAGCGTGGTTTCACGCCACGAACTACCGCGATGTGTCCCCGAAGGTCATGCGGTTCCTCAACCAGCAGCGCAAACGGGGCGTTGATGTCTGGTGGACCGCTCCGACCAACGGGATGGTTTACAACCAGTTGCGCGATACCACTTCGATGATCTGGCGCTGTGAGAAGTATTTCAGCCGCTGCGTCATGAGTTGCGAGGACCTACGTAAGGGGCAGCGCGACACCGGGCGCAAGCTGGGCAACCGGGTTCGTAAACTCGACAAAAGCATCTTCGACCTGTACGACACGCGTGAGATCGTCGGCTCGTCCGATGGCGAGGGCTACGGCGTGGGGAACACGGATCGCTACGGGGAACTGCGCCCCGAGCAGTTGGCAGTTCTCATCCGTCTGTTCGGTCCCTCGAAGGTGGGCTACTACCGCGACGAGGGTCCGTACGGCGTGAAGTACGTTTCTGCTGATGCCGAGTCCGTCCTCGCCCGGTCTCTCGCCCCCGGCGATGAACGCCCGCTTGACCCGTTCGCCCTGGATGATCTCCAGCACTCGCGCCGAAAGGAACTCCGCTCTTGAAACTCGCCGAACTCCTCGCCACGGTCACCGCGGCGGCCGCTCTCGCCTCTCTCATTGTCGGCCCGGTGGCGGCCGTCATGAAGCAGGTCGCGGATCGCTCGCACCCTGCCATAAAGCGATTTGAGCGGGTCGGCTCGATGTACGGGCAGGCGCTACGTTGGTCCGATTAGTTTCGTAACGCGCAGCGCCGGCTCGCCATGCGGTTACGTTATGGTATTATCGTAACGGTTGCTTTTTTGCTCGACCGAAAAAAGGAGCGTTACGATATGGCAAGGCCGGCAATTTACTCGTCAACAGCGGAGCGGATGCAGGCATACCGGGATCGCAAGCGTCGCGCCCAGGCCGAAGTGGACCGCCTGGAACGCGAGCGCCAGGCTGAGGAGTCCCGCAAGCGCGAATACTGCCGGCAGCAGGATGCTCTGCTTGTGTCCCTTGCCCATGAACTTTCCCGGCGTCGTTACCCGAAGGGCTTGCCCAACGGCCACACTCCCGCGACGGACGCCCTGGATTTAATCGAGTGCGTCTTGCGCCAGCCTGAAGTTGTTGACAAGGTGCTGCGGGCCTGTCGTGTGATGGCTGTCTCGGACGGCGGCGGCTAACTTTCGTCCCGCGACGAAACTGCTGACCGCGCCGACCGACGCCGACGCGCGGGGCCTGTGTTCTCGCTCCTGCCCCGAAAAGGAGATCACATCAAGAGGGATTCCGGTTCTTCTTCATCGGTGGAATGTCGGTAGGGGCCGCGCGGTTTTCTCGCTCGCCCTTGTGCCCTCTCCTTTTTCCTTCAGGCTTTCCGGGCTGTTTGGGAAAAGTGCGCAAATCCGTTTGATCGTTTCTGTTTCATTCGCCCCCAGTAGTTGGCGTGCTGTCTCGTTCCCTGCCTCCGCTGCTTCGGCGATTGTCTCTTGCAGTTCTCGTGCTGCGTGTAGGATTGCCGTTCTGCGTTCGGTGTGGTGCTTGTTTCGCGCTTCGCGGCTCTCGTGTATTCTGGGGCGCCCCATTCCCCAAGATTTGCACTTTTTTATCAATTTGTGGTAATGTGCGCACGTTACTGTTTCGTGTGCACGAAACCAATGTGACAAACAAACGCCCCCTTACGGCTTGCCTGGAAAACTGGCCGTTCGGGGGCGTCGGATGCAAAAATGAGTGTATCATCGCGTCGCCGCGCTTCCGCGCGTCATGCCGAGCCGCACCTTGTCCCGACCCTGGATTCTTCGCGTCCGGACGCTCTGGGCCTGTTCGCCTCCCCCACGGGTCCTCCGTCCGCTTCTCCCCTGGCAGCCGATTCAATTCGGACCGAGCCTTCGGCAGCCGTGCGACAGCGGAGCACGGGGCCGGAGGCTCTTTCGTTTGTCCCCGCCCCCTGGCAAACGGCTCCCGCTTCCTGGGTGCGCTCCTGCGCGGCTCCCGGCCCCGTCTCCTTCGCTTCGCCCCATGCTGCGCCTGCCAGCACGGCCCAGACCGCGCCCCGGCCGTTGCCGTTAGCCGCTGGTGTTTTCCGTGTTCCGTCTGGGGACCGGCTCGGTCAGGCCGCTGCTGCGCCCCCGTCCTGTAATACGGGGGCGCTCCCTACATCGGTCGTCGTTGACTGGCTGCGGTGTAGTTTCCCGGCCACGCTTGACGCTCTGGAACGGGCTAAAGTCATGTTCGGCCCGTCTCTTGAGTGGGTCGAGGTCGAGCGGGGCCGCTGGTTCTACGCTCGCTCGCTTCGTCGGGGTCATGTCTCGATCTTCTACGATGGTAACGCGGGGGTTGTCACGGTTGATGTGACCGGCCAGGGCTGTCGTCAGTTGGAGGCCGAGGGCGTCTTGGAGGTGCCGTGCGAAGAAAACGGCTTCCGGGGCGGCTGGCGTGGCTTCCTGGGCGATTTGCAGGACCTGGGCTGTACCTTCCCGCGCGTGGACTTCGCGCTGGATGACACGGAAGGCCGTCTCAACCTGGAAACCATCGAAGCGACGTGGAAAGCCGGGAACTGTGCTTCACGCTTCCAAAAGATGGACCCGCGCACGTCCTACACCCGCGAGGGCGACTTGGTCGGGCACACCCTGAACTTTGGCTCTCGCAAGTCGAACATGTTTGTTCGGATTTACAACAAGCACCTGGAACGGCTGGCGAAGGGCGAGGAAGTTCCGCACGCGCATTGGACCCGGACGGAGATTGAAGCGCATGACCGGGTCGCCGATGCTCTGGTGAAGAAGTTTGTCGATCAGGGGCCGGGCGTCGTTGCGGCCGTGCTGCGGCACTACCTGGACTTCAAGGAGCCGGGGGCCGATAGCAACCTGTGCCGGCGGCCGACCTGTGATTGGTGGCTGCGGTTCCTGGCCTGGGCCGAGAAGGTTCCGGTCGGGATCGGTGCTGCGGTTCGTACCCTCGAAGGTGCGGCGCGCGCGTTGTGGCACCAGTGGGCTGCGGTCGCCGCGCTCTTGATGGCTGCTCCCTCGCATGGTCCGAAGTGGTTCGCCTCGCTTCTCGAACATGGGGAAACTCGCTGGAAGTCCAGTCACATCACGATGCTCTCGGCCTCTCTTTCTGCTTCTGAACCTGTCCAGCCCGTCCCCGCTCCTAATTCGTCCCGCGACGGAATGATGTGTCCTGAACTGGTTCCGCCGGTCGGCCAGGTCGTGAACCGTGTGGGGTCTGACGAGGTTCGAGACGACGTGCAGTTCTTCTCTCCCATCCTGGGCCGATGGTACTACGGTGGAAGGGCGGCCAGGGCATGATCACCCTCAAAGAAACTTGCTTCCGTTGCGGCTCAACCTTGGGGTTGTTTGACGTTCATCGGGTGCCCGTTCGTGAGGGGGAGGTTTGCCTTCTCTGTGGCTCGTGCTTCAAACTGGGTCAGCGGTACGGCGAGTTGCGTTCTCGCGGTCTCTCCGACCGTCAAGCATGGCGCAAACTGGGCCGGGGCAAAGGTTAGTTCTGTCATGATAAGCGGCGTGATTTTAGGTGCTGGGCAACTCGTCCAGTTCGGCAATGA
>MWWD01000050.1_pt1 | contig 9512 bp, 6 predicted proteins | sample 1047211 | NCBI WGS metagenome assembly MWWD01 (sample SAMN06349974, study PRJNA376086) | soil metagenome | isolation source: MS2-2 sample Antarctic (ecotone) soil | place: Antarctica | collected 2015-01-13 | reverse complement strand
AACAGCGTGAAAAGGTCCATAAAGAACTTACACAGGTAGTCGAAAAAATACTAATGCAACCGCTACAAAATCAAGAAATGTTTATTAAAGAGCTTGAAAAGGTGGGTTGGACAGTTAAAAAAGATGGCTTATTCAACCAGGAAAGCGGAGTTATTATCAACAGTAAAGAGTTAAAACCTAATAAATTAGATTTGATTTCTCAATTAGCTAGCGCACTTAAACGCACTCAACGCGAAGACCAAAAAGACCAAAAACAGAAAAAAGGAATTAGACCGAAGTTCTAAATTAAAAAAAGAACGAAAGGGAAGAAAAGAGGGGCAACGAAGCAGGATTTGCCTCATTGCCTTGTAAGGGTACTTATTCAGTCCATCGCATATTTAACTCCCTACGATATATCTCAATCTTGTCGGTGTATATTTGAATCTACTTCGCTGCCTCATCCGGATTTTTTTCTAATTGCTTTTTCCTACGCCCCAATCCACTAATCCCAAATTCAAGGTCTTGAATTGATATCAACTCAACAAAATCCATAAGCTCAGCACGGTCAAATCCACCTACTTGCTCTTGCGTACATTCTGCTATCTGTGTGATATCCATGTTATGCCCTTTTTTCATTACCCTTCTAGTATAGCACAGGTTAAATAAAACAGCCATCCGTCTTTTGGCAGATTTCTACCTAATCAATAAGCCCACCTTATCACTCGCCCCCCGTCTTTTTTTCCCTTTCGTTCTTTTTCCGAGCCAGGGTGCGGACGACGATCGTGGCTGGTGACGGTGGCGCTAGCCGCGCCACAACGACCTCCCCGATTGCTTTTAAAGGGCAAGGCTGGACGAACGCGGGGCAAAGGGGGACGGGTATGGAAGCGGGGCGATCGGCGCGGGGCGGGGCGCTAGAAGGCGTTAAACGCGAAATCCCCCGGCTTGCCGCTACCACAGCAAACCGGGGGAAGGAAGATAGAGCAGGGAAGGTTAGACTAGATTGCGTCCAGTCTGCTCCGTGCGCTCAGAAGAGGTAAAGGCAGTTGTCCACTGCTCGTTTTGAATACCACCGTCTTTGTGGGCAAGGGTACGCTCTACGCGCTCAGACGAGGGGTATACTGCAAGCATGGGGCTTTCTTTGTCCTGCTTGCCTTGGTCTTGGTAGACTGCCAAAGTGAATTTGTCGCTTTCAGGCTGAGGTTGGACAGCAAAGATTAAGTCTTTTACGGGCTTGTTGGCTGCTACGCGCTCGTGTAGCTCGTCGCCCATCAAGAAAGCCACGTTTTCTGTTCCGTCGCGCTGTGCAATCTCAAGTAAGTTGACTTGCTTGGTTTCTGTCCCGCGTACAATCTCAATTTGGTTTCCTTCAGGGATAGATACACGTGTTTGCTCACGCATTTCTCCACCTGGAGCTAACAAGGTGAAAGAAGAAATAGTGGAGATAGCCAAGATAGATAAAGTCATGATATCTTTTGTAAGTGGTTGATGTAGAGCGTTTTCTTTTTGCCTACCCTTACAGTATAGCACAGGCAAGTAGAAATGAACCATTACAGAATACCGAGTTTAACCACCCACCGATAAGGATAACCTATCCATCATTGTCGTTCTTTTTCCCAAACAGATAGATGCTACATCGAACCGTGGCTGGTGACGGTTTTGCTAGCCGCAAAACAGCGACCTCCCCGATTGCTTGTAAAGAGCAAAGTCGAGGAGGTCGATAAATTTATTGGCTTGTGTAGGTTACAGATTACTTAGAGCTTTACCTACTTTTAAATTAAGTTGTCTTTGTCTTTCTTTAATTTGGATAAGAGCAGTATTTATCTCCTCATCTTCTTTTTGTTTTCGCAAAATAGATTTTTTTACTTTCGTAATAAGATGAGTTACTTCTTTTAATATATTCTCTTCCTCTTGTATTATTCTGCCGTTATCTTCTAGTATTTTTCGTATGTTTTTTTCACTTTCTGCTTTAGCAAGACTTCTAACATATCCTTCAAAATTCATTATTTATTCCTTTTTTATTATGTAAACTACTGAAAATATTTTACTGCGTGTAAATCATTTTTTAGAGCATCCATTTTTAAATTATGTTCTATACCACGCTTTTTAAGCAACGTTAAATCAGTTCTAATAACTAAAATATCAAGAATACTGTTAGAACTCCCTTCTTTTTCCATTTGTAAACAAACTTTTTTTATTCTCAGTATAATTTTTTCTGCCTCGTTTATAATAGCCTCTTCTTCTTTATTTAATATAGATTTTTGTACTAATATATTGGTTATTATTTCAGAATAATACATAATAATTTTCTCAATAAGTAGTATAACAAATAATATAAAATCTTTCTTTCTACTTTTATAGTATAACATAATTAATAAAAAACAAGTGTTAATATATTTAAATTAACAGCGTCGCATCTTTTTCCCCTTTCGTTCTTTTCCGGATAAGGGTGCGGACGACGATCGGGGCTGGTGCCGGTTTTGCTGACCGCTCCACAACGCCCTTCCCGATTGCTTTTAAAGGGCAAGGCTGGACGAGCGGAAGAAAAACGGAGAGGGATAAGCAAAAGGGGGCGATCGTCGCGTGGCGGGGTACTAGAGGGCGCGAAACGGAATCAAAACAGATGAACGCTACACCGGACCGTGGCTGGTGACAGTTTGGCTAGCCGCAAAACAACGCCCTCCCCGGTTGCCTTGAAAGGCAACCGGGGAGGGCGTTGGTAGTGCATTTAAAGGGCAAAGGGGATGCGGAGAAAGAAAAACGGGGAGATAAGTGTAGGCCAACCGCCAAGCACCGCTCACCCCGCCAGTGGTTTTCTTCTCCACCCTTCTAGTATAGCACCTCTTCCCAGAAAGAACCAGCACAGAATACCGACTTTGGCCGCCCACCGATAAGGTATCCTTATCCGTCCTCCGCCCTCTTTTTTCCCTTTAAAAGCAATCGGGGAGGTCGTTGCGAGCGGCTAGCGAGCTGGGCACCAGCCACGGTCTTTTTTTATGGCTCCTCCATTTTTTCTCCGGGGGAACAGGGGGCAGAGCCCCCAGGAGAACTGTTCTCTGTCTCCTTTCCTCCTCCATTTTTTCTCCGGGGGAACAGGGGGCAGAGCCCCCAGGAGAACTGTTCTTTATTGTAAGTAATAAGAAGAGACCGCGCGCGTACGCGAAGCTAACTCTTTGATAATCAAGTATTTGATAACTCTTATAACACTTTTACTGTTATAAGAGTTATCAAAACTGTTATTTAAGTTACAGTTTTGATAAATAATATAACAGTAAAAGTGTTATTTATGTATTAGTTTTACTATCTTACATACTTATTGCCAATGGATTATATAAATTACACCATGCCTAAGACCATAGCCAAGAAAAGAAGCACAGATACCGTTGCCTATCAGAAATGGGTTAACCTTGAGACGGGTGAAGAAAAGGAATTTGCGGTAGTCGAACGTGAAGTAGAATTTGATAAAAACTTCTATAAAATTTTTCTTCTTGATTTATTGTCTATTACTAAGAATCTAGGTAAGGGTAAGATAAAGGTCTTATACTACATTCTTGAGAAAATTAATCCCCCAGATAATCTCTTCCTAGCGCGAGTAGCTGACATTGCACATGCTACAAATAGTAGCCCTAACACTGTCACATCTGCCATAAATATGCTTTTAGAAGCAGACTTTTTCCGTAGAAAAATGCAAGGTGTATATATGGTAAGCCCACGATATATAGTGAAGGGCAACTCTAATAAAAGAAAGGGTCTAATGATTATATATAAAGACCTACCAGAAGGATTCCAATCAAAGAGTGCAGATTTTCCTAGCACAGAAAACCCCACCGAACTAACATAGTAGAGGGCAAACCTTCAACACTATAAGTCGGTGGGGTTAAGTACTTATAGGCACTTATGGACCGACTATATTCCTCCCCTCTAGTACCTTTACTGTTGAGTTAGCTTCTAGTAGGCGATCGAAAAACAGCCCGTTTTCCGTACCTTACATACCCTAATAAACACGAAGCCATAACAACGCCATAACACACTATGGCAATTGTAGGAGAAGGATTGCTTCGCTCCCTTCTCCTACAATTGCCGTGTGCCCCTGCGGGGTGGCTCTTCTTCCTCCTACGTCCTCCCTATTTGTTGATCATGGCGCAGGCTATTATTCGGGTTGCCAAGATTAAGAGCGCCGGCGCCGCGCTCGGCAAGACCGCCCATAACTACCGTCTAGTGGAAACACCAAATGCCGACCCTGACCGGACGAAGACGCTAAACGAAGAATACATTAACACGGACCGCAAAGACTATTGGAGCCTAGCCGAACAACGGATTAAGGAGGTTGTCACACGTAAGGTTCGGGACGACCAAGTACGCGCGATGGAGGTAATTTTAACCGCCTCGCCGGAGTGGTTTACGCGCGACACTACCGGGCAGGCGGAAGACGTGCGAGGGGGGAAATGGGTAGCAGAAAACTTGCACTTTTTAAAGCAGAAGTTCGGAGAAAAAAATGTCGTTTCGTTCACGTTGCACCAAGACGAGAAAACGCCCCATATCCACGCAGTAGTTATCCCGATCACGGAGAAAAATCGTCTGTCAGCCGATACCCTTTTCAATCCTAAAACGCTAGCACAACTACAAACCGACTACGCCCAGGCCATGAACCACCACGGCCTAGAACGTGGTGTTGCAGGCAGCCGCCGACAACACCAGGATATGAAACAGCTATATGGTTACCAGAAAAAAACGGTCGCAGATATAACCCCACTTATTGAGCCGTTAGCTGCACAACCGTTCAACCTGGATAGTATGCCAGGTCTACTGAATCGGGACAGTTGGAAGCAAACCCAAGAGAGTGCGATTAACGCGGAGATAAGCCGGCAGATAAGCGAGGCCAACCACCGCCTAGAAAAAGCTGAAAAGGTGGCTGTAGCGCACGCCGGTAGCACAGAACGTGTAGAAGTGCTGACTAGGCAATTGGCTATCTCAGAAGGGCTGAAACAACGTCATTTCACGGAATTGGAAAAGCAGAATACTCATATTAAGCGTCTAGCTGTACAGCTTGTACAAGGAGGTGGAAAGGATATAGAGGAACTTCTTGCCTACGGGCAAGAACAGCGTGAAAAGGTCCATAAAGAACTTACACAGGTAGTCGAAAAAATACTAATGCAACCGCTACAAAATCAAGAAATGTTTATTAAAGAGCTTGAAAAGGTGGGTTGGACAGTTAAAAAAGATGGCTTATTCAACCAGGAAAGCGGAGTTATTATCAACAGTAAAGAGTTAAAACCTAATAAATTAGATTTGATTTCTCAATTAGCTAGCGCACTTAAACGCACTCAACGCGAAGACCAAAAAGACCAAAAACAGAAAAAAGGAATTAGACCGAAGTTCTAAATTAAAAAAAGAACGAAAGGGAAGAAAAGAGGGGCAACGAAGCAGGATTTGCCTCATTGCCTTGTAAGGGTACTTATTCAGTCCATCGCATATTTAACTCCCTACGATATATCTCAATCTTGTCGGTGTATATTTGAATCTACTTCGCTGCCTCATCCGGATTTTTTTCTAATTGCTTTTTCCTACGCCCCAATCCACTAATCCCAAATTCAAGGTCTTGAATTGATATCAACTCAACAAAATCCATAAGCTCAGCACGGTCAAATCCACCTACTTGCTCTTGCGTACATTCTGCTATCTGTGTGATATCCATGTTATGCCCTTTTTTCATTACCCTTCTAGTATAGCACAGGTTAAATAAAACAGCCATCCGTCTTTTGGCAGATTTCTACCTAATCAATAAGCCCACCTTATCACTCGCCCCCCGTCTTTTTTTCCCTTTCGTTCTTTTTCCGAGCCAGGGTGCGGACGACGATCGTGGCTGGTGACGGTGGCGCTAGCCGCGCCACAACGACCTCCCCGATTGCTTTTAAAGGGCAAGGCTGGACGAACGCGGGGCAAAGGGGGACGGGTATGGAAGCGGGGCGATCGGCGCGGGGCGGGGCGCTAGAAGGCGTTAAACGCGAAATCCCCCGGCTTGCCGCTACCACAGCAAACCGGGGGAAGGAAGATAGAGCAGGGAAGGTTAGACTAGATTGCGTCCAGTCTGCTCCGTGCGCTCAGAAGAGGTAAAGGCAGTTGTCCACTGCTCGTTTTGAATACCACCGTCTTTGTGGGCAAGGGTACGCTCTACGCGCTCAGACGAGGGGTATACTGCAAGCATGGGGCTTTCTTTGTCCTGCTTGCCTTGGTCTTGGTAGACTGCCAAAGTGAATTTGTCGCTTTCAGGCTGAGGTTGGACAGCAAAGATTAAGTCTTTTACGGGCTTGTTGGCTGCTACGCGCTCGTGTAGCTCGTCGCCCATCAAGAAAGCCACGTTTTCTGTTCCGTCGCGCTGTGCAATCTCAAGTAAGTTGACTTGCTTGGTTTCTGTCCCGCGTACAATCTCAATTTGGTTTCCTTCAGGGATAGATACACGTGTTTGCTCACGCATTTCTCCACCTGGAGCTAACAAGGTGAAAGAAGAAATAGTGGAGATAGCCAAGATAGATAAAGTCATGATATCTTTTGTAAGTGGTTGATGTAGAGCGTTTTCTTTTTGCCTACCCTTACAGTATAGCACAGGCAAGTAGAAATGAACCATTACAGAATACCGAGTTTAACCACCCACCGATAAGGATAACCTATCCATCATTGTCGTTCTTTTTCCCAAACAGATAGATGCTACATCGAACCGTGGCTGGTGACGGTTTTGCTAGCCGCAAAACAGCGACCTCCCCGATTGCTTGTAAAGAGCAAAGTCGAGGAGGTCGATAAATTTATTGGCTTGTGTAGGTTACAGATTACTTAGAGCTTTACCTACTTTTAAATTAAGTTGTCTTTGTCTTTCTTTAATTTGGATAAGAGCAGTATTTATCTCCTCATCTTCTTTTTGTTTTCGCAAAATAGATTTTTTTACTTTCGTAATAAGATGAGTTACTTCTTTTAATATATTCTCTTCCTCTTGTATTATTCTGCCGTTATCTTCTAGTATTTTTCGTATGTTTTTTTCACTTTCTGCTTTAGCAAGACTTCTAACATATCCTTCAAAATTCATTATTTATTCCTTTTTTATTATGTAAACTACTGAAAATATTTTACTGCGTGTAAATCATTTTTTAGAGCATCCATTTTTAAATTATGTTCTATACCACGCTTTTTAAGCAACGTTAAATCAGTTCTAATAACTAAAATATCAAGAATACTGTTAGAACTCCCTTCTTTTTCCATTTGTAAACAAACTTTTTTTATTCTCAGTATAATTTTTTCTGCCTCGTTTATAATAGCCTCTTCTTCTTTATTTAATATAGATTTTTGTACTAATATATTGGTTATTATTTCAGAATAATACATAATAATTTTCTCAATAAGTAGTATAACAAATAATATAAAATCTTTCTTTCTACTTTTATAGTATAACATAATTAATAAAAAACAAGTGTTAATATATTTAAATTAACAGCGTCGCATCTTTTTCCCCTTTCGTTCTTTTCCGGATAAGGGTGCGGACGACGATCGGGGCTGGTGCCGGTTTTGCTGACCGCTCCACAACGCCCTTCCCGATTGCTTTTAAAGGGCAAGGCTGGACGAGCGGAAGAAAAACGGAGAGGGATAAGCAAAAGGGGGCGATCGTCGCGTGGCGGGGTACTAGAGGGCGCGAAACGGAATCAAAACAGATGAACGCTACACCGGACCGTGGCTGGTGACAGTTTGGCTAGCCGCAAAACAACGCCCTCCCCGGTTGCCTTGAAAGGCAACCGGGGAGGGCGTTGGTAGTGCATTTAAAGGGCAAAGGGGATGCGGAGAAAGAAAAACGGGGAGATAAGTGTAGGCCAACCGCCAAGCACCGCTCACCCCGCCAGTGGTTTTCTTCTCCACCCTTCTAGTATAGCACCTCTTCCCAGAAAGAACCAGCACAGAATACCGACTTTGGCCGCCCACCGATAAGGTATCCTTATCCGTCCTCCGCCCTCTTTTTTCCCTTTAAAAGCAATCGGGGAGGTCGTTGCGAGCGGCTAGCGAGCTGGGCACCAGCCACGGTCTTTTTTTATGGCTCCTCCATTTTTTCTCCGGGGGAACAGGGGGCAGAGCCCCCAGGAGAACTGTTCTCTGTCTCCTTTCCTCCTCCATTTTTTCTCCGGGGGAACAGGGGGCAGAGCCCCCAGGAGAACTGTTCTTTATTGTAAGTAATAAGAAGAGACCGCGCGCGTACGCGAAGCTAACTCTTTGATAATCAAGTATTTGATAACTCTTATAACACTTTTACTGTTATAAGAGTTATCAAAACTGTTATTTAAGTTACAGTTTTGATAAATAATATAACAGTAAAAGTGTTATTTATGTATTAGTTTTACTATCTTACATACTTATTGCCAATGGATTATATAAATTACACCATGCCTAAGACCATAGCCAAGAAAAGAAGCACAGATACCGTTGCCTATCAGAAATGGGTTAACCTTGAGACGGGTGAAGAAAAGGAATTTGCGGTAGTCGAACGTGAAGTAGAATTTGATAAAAACTTCTATAAAATTTTTCTTCTTGATTTATTGTCTATTACTAAGAATCTAGGTAAGGGTAAGATAAAGGTCTTATACTACATTCTTGAGAAAATTAATCCCCCAGATAATCTCTTCCTAGCGCGAGTAGCTGACATTGCACATGCTACAAATAGTAGCCCTAACACTGTCACATCTGCCATAAATATGCTTTTAGAAGCAGACTTTTTCCGTAGAAAAATGCAAGGTGTATATATGGTAAGCCCACGATATATAGTGAAGGGCAACTCTAATAAAAGAAAGGGTCTAATGATTATATATAAAGACCTACCAGAAGGATTCCAATCAAAGAGTGCAGATTTTCCTAGCACAGAAAACCCCACCGAACTAACATAGTAGAGGGCAAACCTTCAACACTATAAGTCGGTGGGGTTAAGTACTTATAGGCACTTATGGACCGACTATATTCCTCCCCTCTAGTACCTTTACTGTTGAGTTAGCTTCTAGTAGGCGATCGAAAAACAGCCCGTTTTCCGTACCTTACATACCCTAATAAACACGAAGCCATAACAACGCCATAACACACTATGGCAATTGTAGGAGAAGGATTGCTTCGCTCCCTTCTCCTACAATTGCCGTGTGCCCCTGCGGGGTGGCTCTTCTTCCTCCTACGTCCTCCCTATTTGTTGATCATGGCGCAGGCTATTATTCGGGTTGCCAAGATTAAGAGCGCCGGCGCCGCGCTCGGCAAGACCGCCCATAACTACCGTCTAGTGGAAACACCAAATGCCGACCCTGACCGGACGAAGACGCTAAACGAAGAATACATTAACACGGACCGCAAAGACTATTGGAGCCTAGCCGAACAACGGATTAAGGAGGTTGTCACACGTAAGGTTCGGGACGACCAAGTACGCGCGATGGAGGTAATTTTAACCGCCTCGCCGGAGTGGTTTACGCGCGACACTACCGGGCAGGCGGAAGACGTGCGAGGGGGGAAATGGGTAGCAGAAAACT
>MWWD01000049.1_pt1 | contig 9546 bp, 11 predicted proteins | sample 1047211 | NCBI WGS metagenome assembly MWWD01 (sample SAMN06349974, study PRJNA376086) | soil metagenome | isolation source: MS2-2 sample Antarctic (ecotone) soil | place: Antarctica | collected 2015-01-13 | reverse complement strand
CCGCCCGCACCATCCGCATGGAGACGGGCCGACGACTCCACCAGGACGGCGATCGCGGTGGCTACCCGTCCGGGTCGGAAGCCGACCTCGCCCTGCTGAACTGCTACGTCCGTGCCGGGGCCAGCGACCCCGGACAACTCGATCGCCTCTATCAGCGGTCCGCCCTCCACCCGCAACGCAAGGCGGAGTGGTCTCGTCGCAATTACCGCGAGCGGACGATCGCCCGTGCCCTCGATGGCCGCGTTGCTCCCTTCGACGGCTGGGATGCCCCGTCGATCCCGCACGATGTGGCAGCGAGCGATCCCTGCACCTCGGAGCGAGACACCATCGCCCAGCTCCGGGCCGCGCTTGCCGATGAGCGGAGCCGCCGTCTTCGCGCCGAAGAGAGCCTAAGCGCCATCGCGCAAACCGTCTTGAATCCGAACCTCAGCCATAGCGACAAGGTCATTGCCGTCGCCACGGCGGTTGAAGTCGTCGCAAAGCGGGCACGCGGGGACGTCACCGAGGATGGCGACGTGGCGCTCAATCCCAGCAGCCTTGCCAACGATCACCGCCCCAAGCCAGCCAAGGGTGACCACATCCTGCCGTTCAACCCCGTAGACGGCTCACTGCCCCGGATGCCCCGTTCCTCAGCCCGGACTGCCCTCGATACCGCGATAGAACGCGGTTTGATCGCGGCGGAGAAACGCCCCGCGATCCGCACCCGAGCGAACGGTTCGACCTACGAGGACTGGGACTACATCGTCACACCGGCGACCTCTCTGGCCGACATGCTCAATCCGTGGGCGCACTACCGACCGGAGCAACCGAAGGTTCGCAAGGTCCGCGAGTCCCGTGCCTGCCAACACTGCGGCGAGATGCACCCGATCACGCAAATCGACTACTGCGGCGGCTGTGGCGGAAAGATGGCGCAGCGCACGATTCAGCCGCCGACCGACATGGGAGAAAAAACTTCTCCTATAGGGGGCGTGGTTGTAGAGAGACTAATTGGGAGAAATTTTTTCTCCCATAGCCCCGAGGAGCCTGCTTGGCTCGCCGATGCCCCGGATCGCGACATCCAGGAGGACGACCGCGATCACGCCGCCGCAACGTTCCTGTTCTCCCCTGAGCCTCCCCGGTCTTATCACTTTGACATTGGCGACTAGGAGGTGCGGTGATGACCATCTTGTTCTTTTGCGAGGGCTGCGGCGGGTCTGTCGATGCCGACGACGCGGGTGACGATTTCGACTGCGACACGACTGGCCCGGTGTGCTTGGACTGCCAGCGAAAGCGCCCCCCAGCCGAACCCGCTCGTTGCGCGGATTTGCGGGTCGCGCTGACGGCGGAACTCGCCCGGCAGGAGGCGATTAAGACCCGGCAGGAAGCGGAACTCGCCCGGCTTAGAGCGAAAGAAGCCCGGCTGACGGCGGAATTCGCCGGACTCATGGCGGGGATTCCCCGGAAGCGGGACCGAAGGATGACGAGGATGCCCCTGTGACGTATGAGAGCGGCCCCCAGGGCGACGATTCCCGCACTCGGGGATGTTGGGGCGTGTCGGCCCGCTGCCCTCGCTGGGGAACACGATCGTGTATCAGCACAAAGCCGACACGCGTCGGGACCGATCGCCTCTCTCCGGGTAGAACTAACGTGCTAAACGAGGCGCCGCGGTGAGTCCACGTCGAGAGATCGCCCGCCGCCGGAGTCGCGTCGATCGACTCACGACCCGGCGTGTCGAGTTGGTTTGCTTCGACTGCGGCGATCCGTTTCATGCCAACGTCGAGGTCGTCAATGGCCGCGCCGAAATCGTCGCCTTCTGTCCGCGATGTCAAACAGAAGCAGACGATCCGGTCCGTGTCACCGAGGAGGCCCGGTCGCCCGCCGCCGGAGTCGAAATTCCGACACGTGTAGAAACGCGAAAGTGAGGACGCAGAACATGAGCGATTCGGGATTGGGTCTCCACGAAACACAGGCGATCGCGCACGCCGAATTCGAGGAGCGGCAACTTCTGATGACCGCGAACACGAAAGGACGCGACGTGCAAAAGGACACAGACGATGCCCCAGCCCAGCCGGATCAGATCGACGCTTCATCGGTTTTTGATTGGCAGACCGGCACGATCACGCCCGGCCCGGAGGTGATGGGAGCGACCCCGTTTGAGATCGCAAAGTACCGGGCCGCACGCCGAAACCGGGAGGCAGCCTTGCACCTAAAAGCCGATGTGACGCGACCCGGCGGCGCGTTTCTCGAAAACGGGATTTATGTGGACGCAAACGGCGTGCCGATCGACGCCCCAGCCGAGGAGATCGAAGCCGATATTCAGGCCGCGAAAGACGCCGCCCCAAGCCGGGCGCACTGGTGATCCGCATGACCCGCGCCAGATTGATTATTTCCGCGACGGCCCGCCAGCGTTCCTCGCACGCCTGGCGCCCGTCGCACTACCCGCGATCGTGGACAACGGCGTTCACGATTCCGGCGCTGGGACGGCTCCACCGCAGGACAGGTGGTGCGCATGACCCCATGAAGGGCCGCATGACCCCATGAGCGGCGCCCAAGGACATGCCCCTAGGAACGACGAGAACGGCCCTCAGGCGAACGTTTGAGCTAAAAAGGCACAATGCCCACGCCCGCCCTTTGGCCGCGTTGGAGAACACGATTTGCGTCGGTTTGGTTTTCGATCATCCGGCGCCATCCGACACGTGTCAGATTTTCCACCGGCGGGAACCCGCTCGCATATGCCGATCGCCACTCACGTTTCGCGACGATGATTGTGAGACGGGTAAAAAGACACCCAGAACCAACGACCACGGTCGTTTTGATACGTGTCAGAACTGTCGCAAAAAGGATCGTTTAGGAGACACGCGCGACTCAATGAGCCACAGACGCCCACGTTGACCGAGCCGCAACGCGAGACGTGTCAAGATAGGGTTTGCGCGGCATCCCTGGCGGACTCGCATCCACGGGTGGGGCTATGGTACGTTTGGACATGTGTCTACATCTCTTGACACGATGCTAGCATCGTCAGAGTGAGGGCGGAGGCAGAATGAAAAGCGCGGCGGACGAGTACGTCACGATGGCAGAGGCTTCACGCCTAGGCGTAGTCGGGATGGACGCGCTCAGGCGACGGGTGCGGACTGGTGATCTCCCGGTGTTCGTGGACGGACGGGACGTGCGAAGAAAAATGATCCGGGTCGCCGACCTCGAACGATTGGCCGAAATTCGTCCCGCACCGACAGCACGAGAGACCGTCACGGCGGGATCGTCCGCCGCGACATAAAAGACGCGCCGGGTGGTCTAACCCCGGCGCGTTTTCTTCCCCTTGGAGGGAATTTCACAATGCCTGACATGATGCTATCTCAGACCTCAGACAAAAGCAACCAACAACCCGCGAATCACCATGTTGAACAGATCCCGGCGATGCTACGCGGCCTCCCCAACTGGGTCGTCTTTCGCACGTACCCCAAGCCGGACGGACGGCTCGGCAAGACCCCGCTCATTCCCGGAACCACCCGGCACGCGTCCATCAGCGACCCGGCAACATGGCGCACGTTCGATGTCGCGCTCGCTGATGCCACCGCACGCGGTCTGTCTCTCGGCGTTGCCATCACCACGGACATGAATATCACCCTCCTCGACATCGACGGCCAGACGGATCACCCGCTAATCGCCGAACTCGACTCCTACGCCGAGCGATCTGTCTCCGGGACCGGCATCCACATCCTCGTGCAGGGCCATCCGCCCGCGAGCGCGATCAAGCCTCCCGGGATCGAGGTCTATCCGGGCAAACGGTTCATGCTCATCACCGGCGAGCTGGTCGACGGACGCGGCACGATCGAGGACCGCGCGGCGCAACTGGCGACCCTGTTTCCGGCGCAGCCGACGCGCGGCGCCGTGCAACCGGCGTCCCCGGCCACCCTTGATGATGAGACGATCGCCGCCCGCACCATCCGCATGGAGACGGGCCGACGACTCCACCAGGACGGCGATCGCGGTGGCTACCCGTCCGGGTCGGAAGCCGACCTCGCCCTGCTGAACTGCTACGTCCGTGCCGGGGCCAGCGATCCCGAACAACTCGATCGCCTCTATCAGCGGTCCGCCCTCCACCCGCAACGCAAGGCGGAGTGGTCTCGTCGCAATTACCGCGAGCGGACGATCGCCCGTGCCCTCGATGGCCGCGTTGTTCCCTTCGACGGCTGGGATGCCCCGTCGATCCCGCACGATGTGGCACCGGGAACCGATGTCAGCGACAGCGAACGCGGGACAGAAGCCATGCTCCGGCGCGAGCTCGCCAAGGTCATGGCCGCTCTCGCGGCACGGGACGCCAAGATCGTGATCCTTGAACAGAAAATCGACACGCTCGAAGCGGTGCAATCCGCGACTGGCCGCATCCTCGCCAACAAGGCGCACGGGCCGACACGGGTCACCGCCGCCACCATCGCGAATCAGATCGCGTGGCGGGCGACCGCCGGAGGGACGCCGCCCAAGGAACGCGGCATCGACGTGCCGATCGGCATGATGGCGATCGCGGTCTCCGACATCGCGGCCCGTGCCGGGGTCTCAGAGAACACCGCCGGGGATCACCTGAAATTACTCACGGATCGGGGATTCATCCGGCGGGAAACCCGGAAGGTCCGGCGTGACGTGGACGAGCGCACCGGCGAAATCCACGATAAGCCGGTATTCATCACCCAGCACTTCATCGGGCCAGCGACAACCGGACCCCTCACCCCGCAGGGGGCCATCACCCTCGCGACCACGCTCGCGGACTTCGCCATGGAGCGCATCGAGAAACGCGGCGGCAAACGCACCCCGCGCTGTGCCGAGCACCCCACGGCGGCGGTGATCCGCGCCTTCACCGATAGCTGCGAGGTCTGTCATAAGACGTTGCACGCGGGGTCGGGGCCGTTGCCCGCGATGATGCTCGACCCGATCCCCGGCGGCCCATTCGACCGATCCACAAACTTTGGGGATCACTACCCCGACGTGGTTGACGTTCTATTAGCCCCAAACATTGGGGATCAGTCACAGGCGCCCTCATCCCCAAACCCAAACTTTGGGGATCACGCCGCCGCAACGTTCCTGTTCTCCCCTGAACCGTCCCGGTCCTATCACTTTGACATTGGCGACTAGGGAGGTGCGGTGATGAGTCCGCGCCGGGAGACGTTCTCTCGATCCCGAACCCGGCGCTACGAGCTTGCGTGTGTGGTCTGTGGCGATCTGCACTGGGCCACGCTCGAACAGATCGACGGCCAGCTCGAACTCGCCGCCTTCTGTCCGCGATGCCAAACAGAAATAGACGATCCGACACGTGTCACCGGGGATGTGAGAGCACCACCACCGGTCGAAACAGCCGACACGTGTCAGAACGAAAAAGGATCGAGAGAGGACGCAGAACATGACCGATCACGGATTGGGTCTCCACGAAACACAGGTGATCGCGCACGCCGAGTTCGAGGAGCGGCAACGCGAGGAACGCCAAGCCGCAGAACGGGCATCCGTGGAAGCACGGGAAAAGGCTCTCGCCGCCGAACAGGAAGCGAAAGACAAACAGCGGCGGGACCGGGACGCCGAAGAACTGACCGAAACCCTCCGCCGCAATTTTCACGCGGGGAACCCCGCTGCATCGGCGGCGGACTTTGACCGGCTCCTGCCAAAACTCAAAGACGATTTTATGCTGGCCCAGGCGAAGCGCGACCCGGTGCAGGCCGAGGTCGCGGCGCAGCAGGCATCCATGCCACCGGGCTTTTCCGGCACGTTCTGATGACCAACAACATCTCGAAAGGACGCGACGGTGAGCAAGAAGATGAACGAGAACGCGGAGGCCAGCAGGCCCGCGACCGTGGACAACACCCCGACCGTGAATGAGGACGGCTCGTGGAACATGGACGTTCCCGATCCGATCATCGACTGGCGCACGGGACAGATCACCCCCGGTCCGATGGTGCTCGGCTCGGAGAGCGATCCCGTCGCCATTGCCCGGCACCGCGCGGCGCTCCGGAACCGGGCCGAAGCCAAATTCCTGCACCCGGACACCACCATTCCCGGAGGCTTTTACCTCCTGGCCGATGGTAGCGCCGTTGATGCCAACGGGAATCCGGTTGACCGCACGCCCGGCGATGTCGAGGCCGAACTCGCCGAAACGCGGGCCGCGCTACCGCCCCGCCCCTGACACGTGTCAGATTGATTATTTCCGCGCCCGGCCTGCTGGTGGTGTTCTAGACGCCAGCACCCGGGCGCACCCATCCGCCGATCGTGGACGCCGTTCACGATTCCGGCGGATGGCGCTACCCCATACCGTGCCCGTGACCCCATGACGCGATCCCGTGCCCCTAGGAACGACAGGAGCGGCCCTCAGGCGAACGTTTGAGCGAAAAAGGCATCAATGCCCATACCCGAGGTTGGCGCTCGCTGGGGAACACGATTGTGACGTATTCGGTTTGGGTCAGATGTCCGTGGTCACGGAGGAGAGGATGCCACTCGTAATTGATCGGGAACTCGATACCCCGGTCTACAGCCCGATCTGCGCCTTCTGTCTGCACCACCGCCTGGACCCACACCGCACCTGCGATGCGTTCCCGGATGGCATCCCGCGTCCGATCTGGGTTGGCGATCACGCGCACCGGACCGCATATCCGGGCGACCACGGCATCCGCTTCGTGATGGAGTACAAGACCCTGCCGCGCTCTCCGTGAACGCACTCCGTGAACTCCCGTTGGCAGCAACATCGTTGGAAGTCTCGCGACACTGACGGATTTCCCACCGGCGGGAACCCGCTCGCATATGCCGATCGCCACTCACGTTTCGCGACGGTGATTGTGAGACGGGTTCTGATACACCGAAACCGGGGCAAAGGTGGGGATTTTCGAACCGCTCAAAACTGTCGCAAAAAGGACCGTTTTTGCGACTCTCTGCTAGGACTGGTTAACGGCCGGGAGAGTCGATTGCGGATACACCCAACTTATCCGCAGGGGTGGCGCTAGGCGTCCCCGCTGGTTCCTAAGCGGGGGCCACCATGACCGCCGCCCATATCAGAGGACGTCTCCGGTATTCCCTACACCTCGGGTACGATCGTAGTGACCGTCTCGCCGCGATTGAGGCTGAGGAGTGGGTGGCCGAGCGATTCCAGCGTCTCCATCCAGACGCGATTCTGCGCGTCGAAGGCCTCAGCCTGCGCCTGACTCTCCCAGACGATGATCGCCGTGTTGGTGGCATTCGGCACATCGGCGACGAGCGAGAAGCTGACGAACCCGGGGGCCGCCAGCAGCAGGGGGAAGAATTCGGTCTCCCCGCGCTGGATCGTCTCTTCGATCGTGGCGGGATTGACCGTGCGCCGCTCGACGAGGGTATACCTCAGCGACTCCGTCGCCGGTGAACTCTCCGGCGTGCCCGTCTGCGCGGCGGCGCGGCGGAGACCACTTAGGCCTAGGACGGCGCCGGCGGCGGCCGCGCGCCCCAAGGCGGCGCGACGACTGAACCCGGACAGCGAGAACATGGGGTGACGGTTCATGCCGATCCTCCTTGCGCCGGACATGGCCGGGGCTCGACAGCGACGTGCTGCCAAGCAACGGGTGCCGATGCCGTGTCCACGCACTCTACACCTATCGCGTGCCCCGTCAACGGCGAGGCCTTCCTCAGTCATGGGGCCGACTCCCGTGGGCCGCTGATCGCATGCCCCTGCCGTGAGGGCAGGCAGACGTCTCTGAATACCGTCCCGCGCACCTGCGGCGTTTCCTGCACCGACGGGGTCAAGACCGGCTGAACGAGGTGTCATTTTCTGTCACGACGCGACCTCACCCACCTCGGCGATCTGTCGCCAAAGTGTCCCAAAAACGACCCTTTTTGCGACGGTCGCGAGAATTGACCGAGCCGCAATCTGACACGTGTCAGCGGCCACCACTGATCCGGCGAAACCACCGCCGCCAGCCCAGCGCCAGCGTGTCCGAAACGGGCATCATGGGGGTTGATGCCTCTTTGATCTGATCGCCCGCCTGAGGTGCCCTAATCGCGCCCTGAGAGGCATTCTCGGATGAAGGGGGCGGCACGTCGCCCGCCGGAAGTTCCGGGGTATCGGGGAGACGTTGGATCAACCCCGCGATGATATGGGTCTGTCGATCGACCTGCTGCCGGAGGAACGCGTTCTCCCGTTCGAGTTGAGCAATGAGCGCCGATCCCTCCCGCACGGTCGATTCGTGCGCCGTGCGCCGTGCGCGTGCGGTCATCTCGTTCGGTTCGTGCGCCCGCTCGGGCTGGGGCCAGAGCACGAACGGTCGATCGTTGACCCGGACGGAAACGAGCGTGCCACGGACGACCCGCATACGCACAGCGTTCGCTGAAATTCCCAACCGTGCGCCCGCCTCGGCGTAGGTCAACCGTTCGGGGTCACCGTGCGTCGTGCGTGCGGTCCGTGTGGAACGTTCAGGGAGATCGGTCATAGCGCGGCATCATGACGTGACGATGATGCCGATGCAAGGGGCAAAGAAAACGACCCCGAGTCAGAGACCCGAGGCCGCGAGCGAGATGCGGGTCAGCACGTTGGTACGGGACGCTGGGGTCGCACTCGCACCCATGTACGCCGTCGTGGTACATTTATGATGTGTCTACATCTCTTGACACGATGCTAGCATCGTCAGAGCGAGGGAGGAGGCGGAATGCAAAGCGGTCCGGATGGATTCGTCATGTTGAGCGAGGCGTCGATACTGACCGGCATCGGCAGGGCCGCCCTCCGGCGGCGGGTGCGGGCTGGCGATCTCCCCGTGTTCGTGGATGGACGCGACGTCCGGCGGAAGCTCGTCAAGGTCGTGGACCTCCACCGCCTCTCCGAAATTCGTCCCGCGAAGGTATCGCAAGGAGTCGCGACGGGATCGTCCGCCGCGACATAAAAAAAGACGCGCCAGGGTTCAACCACCCGGCGCGTCTCCAATTCCCCGGAGGGAATTTCACAATGCCTGACACCATGCTATCTCAGACCTCAAACAAAAGCAACCAACAACCCGCGAATCACCATGTTGAACAGATCCCGGCGCTGCTCATTGACCTCCCCAACTGGATCGTCTTTCGCACGTACCCCAAGCCGGACGGACGGCTCGGCAAGACCCCGCTCATCCCCGGTAGCGATCACCCGGCAAAGATCAACGACCCGGCGACGTGGCGAACCTTCGATGTCGCGCTCGCCGATGCCACCGCACGCGGTCTGTCTCTCGGCGTTGCCATCACCACGGACGTGAATATCACGCTGATCGACATCGACGGCCAGACGGATCACCCGCTAATCGCCAGCCTCGACAGCTACACCGAGCGATCTGTCAGCGGAAACGGCATCCACATCCTCGTGCGGGGACACCCGCCCGCGAACGCGATCAAGCCTCCCGGGATCGAGATCTATCCGGGCAAACGGTTCCTGCTCATCACCGGCGAGTTGGTCGACGGTCGGGGCACGATCGAGGACCGTGGCGACGTGCTGGCGACCCTGCTCCCGGCACAGCCGCCGCGCGGCACCGTGCAACCGGCGTCCCCGGCCACCCTTGATGATGAGACGATCGCCGCCCGCACCATCCGCATGGAGACGGGCCG
>MWWD01000048.1_pt1 | contig 9569 bp, 16 predicted proteins | sample 1047211 | NCBI WGS metagenome assembly MWWD01 (sample SAMN06349974, study PRJNA376086) | soil metagenome | isolation source: MS2-2 sample Antarctic (ecotone) soil | place: Antarctica | collected 2015-01-13 | reverse complement strand
TCACATCGAGCGCCTGGGCTACCTTGCGCAGTTGCGACGCCTTCGGCTCGAACCGACCCGCCTCCCAGTTGTAGACCGTTGAGGGTGATACCCCAGAGCGGAACGCCAGCTCCGCCTGGGACCACCCACGTGCTTCGCGATGCTCCCTGATCGTCTGTAGTTTCGTTGTAGCCATGCGCCCTTTCCTTCATGCCCCTCACGGGGCGCTTATGCATGTACTCATAGTAGCATATTGCATTCGCTCTATGAGTTTGTTACTATGTGTGTATTGAGACACAAGAGCGCGTCTCACCCGACACAACCGACCGGAACCGCAGCAACGGGACCGGCAAGCCCAGGAGGGCGCATCATGGAAACGGTTCAGATCGAAACGCGACGGGAAGCTCTGCGGAGGTTGCTCACCATCGCCAGGGAATCGGGCGTTCGGCTCGGGGTCGACCACGCCGGCGACTACTGGGCGACATCGATTTCGGAACCCGGACGGTTGTATCCGCTAACGCCGGAGAGTTGTGGCTGTAGGGGATTCGCGGCCCATCACCGCTGCCGGCACATCGCCGCGTTGTGGTCGCATTTGGGCTACTTCGATGGTCCCGAACCGCACCCCGTTGGCGCCGCGCTGCCGAACTGCTCGACGTGCATGGATGCCGGGTTGGTCGATGCCGCACGCAGCCGCTGGATTGGTGGGTGCCAGACTGGTCACCGGGACGAATGGACTTCGGCGGTGCCCTGCCCCGCGTGTGCTGGTTCGGTTGCTGCCTAGACTCGACTGGAACTTGTGGGGCATGTGCCCCACAAGTTCCCCGAATGGAGACCACACATGAACAGACGCACCCTTGCCGCTGGCCTCGCCGCGCTCGCAGGTGCCACTCCAACACTCGCGTTGGCACATGACGCGACGCCAGCTGACCTCGGTGAGACCCCGGCGACGAAGGTGCTTAGCCGGTATCTCACCGAGGTCGTCGCCGGGGGCAATGTCGAATTGATCGATGAGTTCTTCGACGCCCAATGGTTCGACATCGAGCAGCTGTACTGGCAGCACGTCGAGGCCCAAGCCGAGGTCCGGAGCGCCGGCGGCACCATATCGATCGACACCGAACTTGTGTTCGGCACTGCGCACTACGCGGCGGCCATGGTCTACTTGACCCAACGGGTGGGCGACACGCACAGCCAGACTGAGCACCTCTATATCGTGACCGTTGAGGGCGGGGTGTTCGTCTATTTTCACACCGCGAGCGGGCCGTCGACGCTACCCCAGGTCAGCCCGTAGATAGCACTGGAAGCCCCACAATCGCCTGTACGCGACGATCGCTCACCCCGAAGGGGCCACACCATGGCCAAGACGAGACGCCCCCAAGCAACCGCCCAAATCTGGAGCCAGGAGAAGAACGACGGGCTCCAGATTCTTGCTCGGCACAACAAGGTCGTTCCCGGGATATTCGCCGAGATCGACGAGTGCCTGGACGCGGCTGGTGACGAGGAGGAGCGCGAGAACCTTCGTGCCCTTCGCGACTACGCCAGGGTGAAAGAACGGGAACCCGCCAAGACGAGTTACGAGCAGTTCTCCAACGACACTGCTAAGGGATTCCTGATCATCATCGCCGTCATCGTGATCATCGTCGTGGGTATCGTTGTCTACCGGGCAATGACCGGCGAGGTTGTCTGCGAGCCCCATCCGGTGAGTCGCGAGATCGAGTGTGATATTCAATAGTCCGCACTACCTGAGACGCGCCACAATCGCCCAGGACGAACGCAGAAGAGCCCCGGGCGTTCAGGCCCGGGGCTCTTGGTGTCCCTTTAGGATGCGATCAGCCCGACGACCGGGGATCGAGTTCCCTGAAGGCCCTTACCCGAAGATGTTAGAGTCGCGCAGAACCTTGATGCACTGGCCCTTGCTGGTCGTTTCGGTGAACTCCTGGACGATCTCAGCACCGCATATGGCGGCAATGAAGTTGTTGGCGTTCGCACTCGCCGGGCCCGTGACGAGATTCACACACTCACCCCGAGTGACTCCAAAGAACTCGAGCACGCCTTCCTCATCGAGCATCCGGCAGAGCTCCGCAGCCTCATTCGCCGGGACATCTTGGGCCATTGTGGGGGTCGCGAAGGCCACACTCGAGATCAGGACGGTCAGCAGGCCGAAGAGGGTCAGCAGTCGTTTCACAGTCATGTCGTTGAACTCCCTGGATAGTGCTGCACACGCAGCACGCGATGAACGTAGAGGTGTTGGAGCGTTGTCGTGAGCAATCCTTTCAGTACATTGCTACGGCCTAACGAACGGTTATGCCCCCCTCAGGATCCTCATTCAGCTCACCGCTGAGTGCCGTGTATCGAATGGTTCCTGATGGGTCCAGTATTCGCCCAGCACTCCACCTACGCATCTATCGAAGGTCGTATTTTGCCCGCCGACTTTTTTCAGCGGGATATACGACTAAAGTCATAGACACCTATCTCCGAAGACCAGTGGACAATGATTGTCGTTGGCAATGAGGTGGAGCTGAGGGCGACGCACGACCCGCCACAATCGCCCAGGACGAACGGAATCAGCGGAGACGGCTCATACCATTGGTGTGGGCCGTTCTCGTGCGCATATGGCGTCAGGGTGGGGCACATATCCCAACAGATGATCAACTTCTGGGGTATGTCGCCCGGCATCGATCGGCTATCATCCCGGCCATGAACGATGACCACCAACGCCCGGACACTATGCGACCGGACATGTCCGATCCGGATCGGACATCGGACAGCACCTTGTCTCTTCAGGAAGCAGCTGCCCGGGCAGGGGTTAATGAGCGGACACTCCGTCGGTGGATCAAGTCTGGTCGACTGCCAGCCGTGAAGGATGATGGTCAGTATCGGATTGCGGTGGTGGATCTCGAACGTGCTGGTCGTGCCACACCTGGAGCCATCCGGACACCGGACACGAGTCGCCCGGGCGCCCGGGCAGCAGGCCCGGACATGTCGGACACGCTTGCATCCGGACACCGGACAGTACCGGACAGTGTGCCCGGGCTTGACTTGGCGCCCATGGTGTCCCTGATAGAGCGTCAGGCCCGGGAGGTGGCAGAGTACCGGGAAGCCGCCGCCGTCTGGCAGGAGCGGGCACGCACCCTTGAGCAGCGCCTCTTGCAACTGACGGCCGGCAATGTGATGCCCGAGAATGCGCCAGAGGCCGTAGAATCGCCCCAGACGAACGAAACCGAGCCGCAAGGCTTCTGGGCCAGGGTGCGCCGCTTCTGGAGCGGGTAGAGGCAACGGCCTGGCGTTTTATGCCAGACCGTTGCTGTGTGTTGTGTCACCGGGAATTGGAGAACTATGCCACCGGGGTCGCGGCCTCGGGACTGCCTTCCGGAGCTGCCTCCGGCTCGATGATCTGGGGTTCCGTCACCACAACCGTCATCGTGACCGCCAGGGGACCCTCGATGCCTTCGAACTGGGTTGAAACCGTAATCGCGTACTCACCCGGCGGAGGCGGAGCGATGATGAAGGCGTATCCGTCGGCCACAAAGTTGGCCACCCCACCCGGGACGCCGTAGAAGTTGTCCTCGGGGAACCAGAAGGTCGACAGCGGCGACTGCGTCCGGTAGTCCTCCAGATCGGTCATCGGTTCGCCATCGATAGTCGCCTCCATCGCGACGATGGTGTCGGTGAATGCCTCGGCGCAGGCAGCGAGTTCCGCTTCGTCGCGACCGAAGAACGGCGGTGGCTCGACCGTCGAGCACTCCGACCCGCCGACGGGGACGAGGAGGGCTGTCCCCGCCGGGACGACACAGGTCAGGTCGGTGGGCGGCTCTTCCGTGTACGAGGCCGGCAGGAAGAAGACCGGTCCCGATTGTCCATAGCCACAGGTGGCACCGGTGGGATCGAAGTTGGGATTGCTCTCCTGGGGAAGGCTCACCGCCCACTGCCAGTTGCGTGCAATCCACTCCCCGAGACTGGCGCCGCCATAGTCTTCATCCGGTGGCAGGATCGTGAGACCTTCATTGGCCGGAGTGGCATCCTGGGCCGTGACTGGCGCAAGTGACCCAGCCACAAGCAGGACAACGGCGAAGCTGGTGAGGAACAAGGTGCGCAGGTGAAAGCGAATCATGGAATCCTCCCGGGGTGAGTCGTGGATTGTGTGAGAAGAGCGACTGGGCGCAGTCTAGCATTTATGTCTTCGCAACAGCTTTGCGGACAACTGTACTTATCACCCCGAACCTTTCGTAAGCGGCCACGCGGCGCCGATCGATCGAATGCCAAACACCGTGACGGCGTTGTGATCGCGGGGGTGAGCCGGCCACAACGCCTTCGATCGCGAACCGGGGAATCCGTCACGTTGGGGGATTTTGCGATCTGATGATTCGAAGGTGTGACACTCGCCCACCCGGCCCGTGCCAAAGGCAGCCGGGCCCCAACTCGGCAAGAGCAATAGCCCTGCTTATGACACGGTGCGGGTGGGCGCGCGTCGCCTCCTACGTCCGGGCCAGGCGTCCCGCAATCTGCCCCTCGAACTGGCCTGAGCTTCGCTGCTGTCGCCAGGCGCGATCTTCGCCAAAACGATCCCGGTCCCAGTGCCAGATCGCCTGGCCGATTGAACCGGCAATCGCCGCGGAGTCCTGCGCATGATCCGCATTCCAGGTTTGGGACACGAGAATCGCGAAGTCAACCAGGTCGAGACGGTGCCGTCGCCGGGTCGCGTCGTAGTCGGCGATGGCCGCGTTGACGTGCTCGACGTCATCGAGGATGTTGGCAGCGGACTTCCCGCCATACCCAGCCTGGGCACGAAACAGGTCTCCGGCAAAGAAGCAGGCGGTGGGCGGTTCCTCGGGACTGAGGGCATTGGCCACCACGGCGAGGCGCTTGAGTCCATCACGATTCATGATCCAAACCTCCTGACATTGCCGACGCCGGCCGCCTGTTCCAGTTCCTCGAGTCGCTTCTCGAAGTCTCCGGTGCTCCGGATCGTCGTGATCGTCTTGCTGATCGTGGCCATCGCGGTGCCAACGCCTGGGTCGAGCCGACCGGCCGCAACCTTCACCAGGGCCGAACACAACAGGGCATCGATATCGTTGATCGTCATCAACTGCTCGGCCAATTGCTTCCGGGCCCGGGCTTTGTTCGACCGGGCAGTACCACCCTTCCGGCGCCACTCGATACGCTCTTCGGCCCGATTCGGATCATGCCACCTGCACCACCTCTGCCCCTCGTCAACATGGGCGCTGCATGGATTTCCGTCTCGATTAGTCCCTAAGCATTGATTAGCCACGTCCTAAGCACCCCCGGCGATCAGATGGATTTCGCGCCGGACCGGAATCTCGCGACCACACGTCGGGCACCTATCCGGGTTCGATCGGCTGAGCTCTGCGTCAGTCTCGCCGTCGATCTCGACCACTACGAACCCGTTCCAGGTGATGCAGGTGTCGCAGCCGCGATAGGCGAATCTGCCTTCCAGGGCGTCGAGGCGGCGGCTGAACGGGTCACGCTGCATCGGGGTCTCCTTCATCGGCGGCGGCGTCATGCAGTTGGCGGATCAGGTCACTGACGGTCGGCTGGTCACTCCGCACCAATCGCCGCGACCCGGGTTCCCCCACGTCGCGGTCACTCCGCACCAAGCGCAGGCCGGCGGACACGTCGGTCGTGGTGGCGCTGGGGGACACCGTAAGGCGGTCGCGGCGGGCCACGGTGCGAAGGAGATCGTTCAGGCTCAGTGGCTTGGGCTGATCCGTCACTGGACACCTCCGCTCATGAACGCGGCGCGGCGGTCGCGGGCCTCACCGAGCGCGGTGTCGACGGCCTCCATCGCCAGCCGGTCAACGATGCCGCCAATTTCGTGCTGCCACGAGAAATGGATGTCGGACGGGTAGCGAGCCGGCTGACCCAACGTGTTCCTGGTTTCCGCGATCTCAACGTCGAGGGCATGGAGCTCGGCGACGCGACGGGTCCAGCCAAGGTAGGCCGCAAACACGTCGTCGCCATCGCCGGCCACCGCGACTTCGAGGCGTTCGCGGGCGGCACCAATCGCGGCGGTCAGGGCGTCGCGGGCCGCGGCGTACGTCCTGGTCAGCTCGGCGAGATAGTCAACGCGCCGCTGATGGCGCCCCTGCTCGGCTTTGGTTTGCGCGTCGGTGGCGCGGGCCTGGGCCTCGGCGACCTTCGCCTGGGCCTTGGCCAGGGCGTCAGCCGCAGCCTTCGCCTCCTGCTCGGTCGCGAACACGATTGTCGCCGGGTTGATCGGGTCTTTCGTGGTGGTGGTCATGATCAGGTTCCTTTCGATTTCCAGTTCCACGAACGGGGGCGTGGCGCGGTATGCGGGCCGTCAGTGCGTTTCGGGGCCGGCATGGGTCCGTGGCCCTTCTGCGGACCGTCCCGATCATGGTGGGCGAGGCGGAGCGGACGGAGCGGCGCCTCGCGGAGGTGCTCCAGGCGGAGGGCAAGCTCGAAGACGTCACGAAACAAATCGCTCACCGTGATACCTCCCGGATGGATTCGACGGCGCTGTTTATTCGCTGCATCGTGATCGTGTCCCCGCCGGCGTCGGGGTGGTTCAGCTTCGCCAGCACCTTGTGCGCCGCGTTCACCAATTCGGGCGGGGCCGTGGGCCGCAGGTGGAGCACGATGTACGGATCATCACGGGTGCCACTCCCCCGATCGAACGTCGGGCCGGCTGCCACATCGATGATCTCGACATCGGTGAACGCCTGGTACATCTTTCAACGCGTCGACCAGCCAGCGATCGAATGGGAAGGTCAGGACGGCGGCGCCATCCCAACGGCGCTGGATCTGCGGAGTGGTCACGAGAACCGTCCACAGTCGTGAGCGGCGTCGCTGTAGTCACCCGGTGGCGGCATCGCCGGGGGCTGGGGTGCAAACACCATCTTGGTGTCCCCTTTAGGGTTAGTCACAATTGTGGAAACACCATCTTGGTGTTCGCACCCGGTGGGGGTGCGAAGCGTGACGTGTTCGTCAAGGACGGTCTGGCACGCGTCACAGGTTGTGATGTGGGTTGTGGTCGTGGGGCTGTCGGGATGGTGCTTACAGCGCAGGTCGCGCGTGCCGCCGTGCTTCGGCGCATCGTCCGGACGCTCGTAGGACGTGAATTTGGCGATCAGTGCTGACGCCTGGTCCGGGTAGTACGCGCGGCTGATCGTCCTGCCGGCCGGGATGATCTCGCCGGTGTCATCGTCGACCATGTCCTCGATGACGCGTTCCGCGACAACCTTGCGCTCGACAAGGCCGGCGTCGGCCAACCGCTTGATGTGCCGGTTCGCGGTGTTCACCGAGACACCGGCACGTTTGGCGATCCACGACCCGGGCAGGTGGCGCCCGAGCGCGGCGGCCGGCTTGCCGCGCTTCTGTTGGTCGCCCTCCTCCATCACGAGGGCGACGGCGGCCAGCTTCGGCCCGGCTTCGATCTGGTTGGAGGCGATGATGTGCTTGATGGCCGTGGCGGTCACGCTGTACGCGTCGAGTCGCGCCGCCTGCCGGGCGATGGTGTCCCGCGCGGCCGCCAGCTCCTTGTTCTTGATCCGGATCGTCTCCAGCGCGATTGTGAGCCGCTGGTCGCAGGTGGCGCCGGGTTCGAATACCGGCGGCGGGGTTGGCTTGGGCGGCGGTCGATGCTCGCCATAAATAGGGCCGTGATACCGATGTAGTTGGTCGCGAATTTCCTTTTGCACCAACTCGGGGCGCTTCTCAACCTTGGCATTCCATTGGCCGGAACTGCGGAGCACGTCCTCGATCTTCTCGGGATCCTGTGTCCAGAAGATCGTCATGCCGATCAGGGCGTACCGCGCTTCACTCATCGAGGGCTTATTGCCGAGCCCGCCCTCGTAATACTCGCGAAACGTCGCGCCGTTGGCTGCCCTCGTCGCCCGTTCGATGATTTCCTCGGTGGCGAGGCTGGCGCCCATCCTCGTGAATGGCTCGCTGGTTGGCTCGGGTTCTTGAGGAAAGGTATCGACGTGCCACGCTGCCAGGATTCCATCGTCATCCCGGATCGACCCGTGTCCGTCGACCACAGCGCCCGTCATTGTTATGTAGCGCCCTGAGTCGTAGGTTTCGATCTGCCCGACGCGGCGCCGGCCCGGGGGGAGTTGGCCACGAACGATGATGTGGACGCCGGTTCCGGATACGCTGATTTCGGTGTAGGAGTTCAGGCGCCGGATGATGAGCCATGCCCATTCGGCGATGATCCCGGTGTCTGGGTCCCGGCAGTGATCGAGGTCGATCACGGTGAATCCGGAACTGGTCAGCACAAACCCGATGCGACCGGGATTCGTTTTCATTGCCCGTTCGAATGTGGCCCATGTGTCGGGGTTCGTGCTGCTGGCCTGATTGCGGGTGTGCGCGTTTTTGAGCACTTTGGTCCAACGCTCGTCGATGAGCGCGGGATCCCAATTTACCCAGTGCGGGAGGACTTGCAGTTCGTCGGGGATGTTCACTGGATCGGGTTTGATGTATGCTACTTGAGACATTTAGACGGTGTCCTTCATGCAATCGCGTCTCCGTACGGCTGTCGGGCCAGGAGGCGCGATTCGCTGTTAAGCCGCGACTGGTTCGGCCTGGGTTACTGGTTCGATCTGCGTGAGCTTGGGCAGGTCCCGCACATCGAGCATGCGCTGCCGGCGGTCATGGCCATTGACGAAGGCCTGCACGCCGGCCCGCTGGACACGCCAGTGCAGAACCCTCGGCGAAAGTCCGGTGAGATCACGCACTTTGCGATAACTGATCAGATTGCTCGTATCCACCGTTGGCCTCCGTTGTCGTCACGCTGGTCAGTGCGCTTCCTTACATGAATCATAATTGATTCGTACTTGAATTTCTAGTCTGTTTCAGTGTCAACGTGTGGAGCAATGGGCAGGGGGTATTTCGTGGCGCGTCCATTGGTCCCAAACACATGCACTTCGACCCGATCGACATCGACGCCCTGGAGGTGAGCCCACCATCGGCTAAGGCGCTCCAGCTCTTCCACAAGTACGGGCCAGAGCGTGATGTCTTCCGGCGCCTGGGCCGTGGGTCGGTAGGCGGCTATTTCGTTGTCGGTCTCCGATCGACCATAGGCCAGGGTCATCCGGGCATAGGTGCGAATCCGTGGCGTGATTTCCTCAAGGGAATACCCCTCGCGCTGGAACTGGCGAACGTTGCGCACCAGGTAGGCTTGCCAGTCCGGGTACAACGCGTACTGTGCATCGCCTCGACGGCGCCGGATGGGCCGGGGAAGCACGCCGAGTTTTTCCCACAGTTGCAGATCGCCGGCGGTGACGCGCTTCCCCATCTTCCCGATCAGGAAATTCGCGCGTTCGACAATCTCGGCACGCGTGAACAGTTCATCAGGTTCCTGATCGCCTCCCATCCAATCGCGCCAGGTTTCCCGCTTCGATGTGGTTGTGTCAGTACTGGGCATCGCCGGCCCTTCCTTGGTGGTCATGCCGCATCGTCCTTGAACGTGTATTCAGTGCCCGGCTCGAAGTAGATCCTCGCAATCGATTCCAGGGTCTGGCGTTCCAGTGCTTCGATTTCCATCGCGGCATTCCACTGGGCGACATCGATTTCCGACACGATCGCTTGCCTGACCATCTGCGTGAGCGCGT
>MWWD01000047.1_pt1 | contig 9584 bp, 15 predicted proteins | sample 1047211 | NCBI WGS metagenome assembly MWWD01 (sample SAMN06349974, study PRJNA376086) | soil metagenome | isolation source: MS2-2 sample Antarctic (ecotone) soil | place: Antarctica | collected 2015-01-13 | reverse complement strand
AGCTGCGCGATGATCGTGTCGTGGCGCCGGCGCTCCTCGGTCCTGGCTTCCCTCTCGCGGTCCAGCTGCTCCCGGAGGTAGGCGACCTGCTCGCGGAGGTCCTCGACGCGATCGTATTGGTCGGACGGTTCACTGGGTGGGTCGTCGCGGTTAGTCGTCGGTTCGTCCCCCTCGAGGAGAACGTACACCGTCCCCGATTCCCGCTCCGAGCGGAGCGTCCGCCGCTTGATGCGCCCCCGGACTGCGGCCTCGGTCATGCCGAGCCGGGCGGCGGCTTCGTGTACGGTTAGACGGCGGTTAGGCGGCGACTCATCGCCGGTTAGGCGGCCCTCTCCCATGCGTGCATACTAGACCCTTACCGAGACCCGCGCAGGCTGGGAGACGGCAACCTCGCTTGTCTAGCAGCGCGGGCATTTGTGGCGGGCGGCCTACCCCCTTCGGGCCCTCGACCAAGCCCGGGAGACCGCGGACGGGGCGTGCTGCAGGGCGGCGCTCGGCGGCATCTCTGAGAGGTCGCTCAGGATGTGGTTTTCGTGGGCGATGTGCTTCTTCACGGGGATGGCTTGCTCCCACGCCCAGCACCCGAGGCAGACGGCGAAGAGGAGGTCGTCATGCTGGCCGTCGCGCAGGGGCTCGAAGGCCGCGTGGCCCGTGGCGAGGTTCTGCTTGAGCCTGTAGTTCTTCAGCTCCTCCTCGAGCACGCCGCGCCACGTGAGGTCGCCGACCCTCAGCCTGCGGTTCTGGTAGGCGACGAGGCCGGCTGAGACGAGGTCGCGCTTGGGGACATGGTAGAAGCCGCCCGAGTAGGAGGCGTTGGCCCCGCCGTGGACGGTGACGGGCATGAACCGCACCTTCGGACTGTCCGTCTCGATCTTCTCCAGCATCTCTTTGATGAGTATGTCCCGGACGGCCTTGCCGACCCCGCCCTCGTCTATGGCGAGGCCGACGGTGACGGGCTTGCCCGGGTCGCGCGGGTGGGCCAGGATTTGGCCCGAGACGTCCGGGGCCTCCTCTGCCTGCTTGCGGTGAAGCTCCTTGAGAAGGGTGACTATCCCGCCCGCTATCTTGGTGTAAGACGTCCTCAAGGGCACCCGGTCGAGGCGCACGAGGTCGTAGTGCGCCTCGACGTCCTGGCGCATCTCGTAGATGCGGCGGTGGTGGGGCAGGTGGCCGCCCCCGACGAACTGGTAGGGCTCCCCGACCTCGACGAGGCGCCGCTCTGTGACGGCGACGGTCGTATAGTCGAAGCTCTGGCCGAAGTCGGCGCTCACCACGTACCTTATGTCCACAGGTTCTCGTCTCCTTCGAATCGGTACTCGGGCAGCCCGTCGTCGCGGGCCGCCTCTATCATGTCGTGGCCGAATAGCTGGTCCGAGGTCTCCCGGAACTCGCACAGATATTCCTGGGCGAACCACCAGTCGGGCATCGCGTGGCGCTCGGACTCGAGGAAGGCGGCGGGTATCCGCGGGCACTCGGTCGCCGGCACATGGTAGCGCTCCCACCCGATCCCCTCGACCCACTCGTGGTGGAAGGCGCCCCTCTTGCCGTACGGGGTCGAGAGAAGGACCATCCTGCCCCCGCTGACGGCGAGCATAGGTGAGGTTGCATAGAACAGGCCGTCGTCTATCCTGGATGCCTCGTCGACCACCAGGAGGTCCACCCCCGAGTAGCCCCTAATCGTCCGCTCCGACCCCGGGAGGGCCTCAATCCTGGAGCCGTTGGATAGGTGCATGCCGAGCTTCCTCTCGGAGTCCGCGTAGCTTCCGCTAAGCGTTCGCTGGCCGTAGCCGAGGGCCGAGTAGGAGCGGGCCACCTTGGCGAAGAGCTCCTTTGACTGGCGCTCGGAAGGTGCTAGGCATAGCACCAGGGAGCCCGGTACGGTGAGGGCGCGGTGCAGGGCGAGGACGCCCGAGACGGTGCTCTTGCCCGCTTGGCGGCAGATGTTGAGGAGGATTCGCGGGGCTTCGGAGGCGAGGACCTCGCGCTGCCAGGGGTCCGGCTCCATGCCGACGAGGCGGGCGAACTCGACCGGGTCGGCGGGTACGTCCTCACCCCCGCGCCGGTGGTGCCGAAGGCGCTCGAGGTCGGCCCTAAGCGACGCCGTGCTCACGCTTGAGCTCCTCTATCTCGGCGGCCAAATCGTCGGTCTCCTTGACCTGGCGCTCGAGGGCGATGAGGTCCTTGAGGGCGCGGTAGCCCTGAATCATCACCGCCGCGTCGTTGCGGTCGAGGTCCCCGCCCTTGACCTCGGAGATGAGGACTTTGATCTCGTCCTTGAGGTGGGTCAACTCCTTGTTGGCCTTGCCCCGACCGCCCCTGCTCGCTATCCTGCGCCGCCTCTCGGCGTTCTCCGGGGCGTGGGCCCAGCAATACCCGTGCTTGCCCGTGGCGGGCCCCCTGCAGGGGTCTCCGTTGGCTTTATCTGCGCGGCATTGGACGTTCATCAACCCCACCCTCCTTTCTTGGGTTCGTGGGGGGTACGCGGCGGGCCCGGGCTAGGGAAGCTGGGGCGCATGGCGGAGCCCATCACCCCGGGGGTCGTTGCCGATACCCCACACCCCACTTCCCTAGCCGAGACCCGCTGCGCTGCTCCCATGGGTGTCCCTAGGCCGCCGAGTCGCCGGCGAGGGAGTCGACGTTGTAGTTCTTGAGCTCGGGCGGCTTGTCGGGGCTGCCCGGTAGGCCCCCCGACTCTATGGCGTTGGCGTCCTCGGCGGCGGCGACGAACTCGTCCCACGCCCCGCGGTCGCCGGGGTACTTGGCGTGGTAGTCGGCGACCAGGTGCTCGGAGCCGACCTCGTATCCACGCCTCAACACGGCTTTTGCCAGCACGTCGTCGCCGACCTCGTAAGCCCGCTCGAGGGCGGCCTTGAGCGGGCCCTGCTCCGTCACGCCGTCGAGGCGGCCGAGGGCGTCCCTGTAGCTCATCATCGCGCTCTCCCCGCCCCTGGGCTTGAACGCGCCCAGGCGGGTCTGGTCCACTCGCTCGGTCGCCTTCTGGCGCGCCTGCTGCTCTAGGCTCTTGTATCGGGCGGAGGCCTCGCGGTACGCCCTGGCGAGCGCCGCCCGCTTGGCCTGCGCGCCGGCCTCGACCGTGATGCCGAGCTCGGCATCGACGTCGATGCGCATGTCCCTGATGCGGCCGACCTTCTCGTTGTAGTCGCGCAGGTTGTCCATGATGGACTGGTCGAACTTCATGCTCTCTTCCTTTCGTCGGTGCAAAGCTCCTCGGCCCTGCGTTCGTAGTCCTGTGCGATGCGCGCGTGGCTCTGTGCCATCCGGTCGAAGAATCGCACCCACTCCCAACGGTTGCGCTGGCGTATCTTCTCGTGGTGGCGCCTGACGCTCATCTTCCACAGCTCCTCGCGGGTCTGCGGGTCCTCGCGGTGGTCCGTCGACGCCCTGCGCGAAATCAGTCGGTCGAGCTCGGTGTCTACGCTGTCGTTTATGGACTCCCTTACTTCCATCTACGCTCCCTTCACTAGCTTTGCTGTGGCCGGTGAGGCTGTTGGCATGGCTATGCGGCACCCTTTCGCGCCGCTAGCCGTGCCTGGACCGCCACCCCACGCCCCGCCCGCATGTAGCACCGCAGCGCTTGCAGGTAAGCGTCCTGGTTCCCCTCGACGGCCGCGGCGTGGGCGGCGTCCTGGTGAGGGTGGAGCTCGACGGCGCCGGAGCACTCCGGGTAGTGAAGCGCAAGGTATCGCATCGTCTCCGCGGCCTTGACCGCACACCATTCGCTATCCAGGGCCATCAGTTCGCCACCGCCATCGGGGTATCGAAGCAACCACCAGCGCACCCGAAGCCCGGAGCCTCGTCGGGGCACGTCGAGCTGTGGTAGTGGTGCATGGCGTAGACCTTGCCGGCCTCCAGGCGCGTGGCGGTCTCTTCGGCGCAGCGGATCTGGCAGCCGGAACGGGCGTGGTAGGAGAATTCGACGCCCTCCTCGAGGTCCTCCACGCCGATGTGTGGATGCTGCGGCTTTATGCGGCCCGCGCAGGCCGCGCACCTGATTACTCTGGGCCGGCTCACGCGACGCACCAGTCGCAGTCGCACTCCGGGCCGTGGACGTAGACGCCATCCCCGGTAACCGGGGTAACCCCGGTAACCGAAGCGCCGTTTTCGGCATAGGTATCAGGGAAAGTAGGGTTACCGCCAGAATCGAAGCCTGGTAACCCGGTAACCGCAGCGTCCCCCCCGCCGGGACGGTTACCAGGGTTACCACGGTTACCAGGGTTACCACGGTTACCAGAGTTACCGCGGTTAGTAGAGTTAGTGGGGGTAGTAGGGTTAGCGGGGTAGTATCGGCCGCGGTCGTCTTTGAGTAGCTGCCCGTCGCCTAGCATCGTCCACATGAGTTTCTTTATCGCGCCGTGCGTGGTCCCCGGCATCACGTCTGACACCTCTTTGGGTGTCATCGGCTCGGGCGAGCGGTTCAGGGTTAGCAAGATATCGGCCCGCTCTTTGGACAGGCGCACCTCTTCGGCGTCGCCCTCTATCGTCCAGGTCGCCGTGTTGTGGTTCCAATGCAGGGCGTACTCCGTGGGCTCCTCTATGTCGCGGCCGTCGACGTAGAGCGTCGGGCCCTTGCTGCCGGGCGTCCGGCGAAGGATGAGGAAACCGTCCACCCCGGCTGTCAGGCCGGTAGAGGACGAGATCTCGTCCATCGGATCGCTGGCGGCCATCTTGCGGAGGTGGTGCACCACGACGATGGCGACCCCGTGCTTGGCCGCGAGGGGCAGCAGCTTCTCTAGCGCGGCGTAATCTTCGGCGTAGACGTTCGCGCCTCTGGCGGGCTGACGTATCTTCGCCAGGGTGTCTATCACCACGAGGCGGGCTTCGGGGTGGGCCGTGAGCCATTCGTCCAGGAGCTCTGCCCCGCCCTCGTCCAGGCGCGGCCACTCTACGTGCAGGTGCATCCTATCGGGTGCCGGCGCTCCGCCCAGGACCTTCTTTAGCCTCTTCTGTAGGCGCTTATGGTTGTCCTCAAGCGCCAGGTACAGCGTGTCGCCCTGCTCCACCCCCCTCGTGCCCAGGGCGACCCCGCCGGCGGCGACCGCCTCACACACGCCGAGGGCCATCCACGACTTGCCCTTCTTCGGCTTGCCGACGAGCAGGGATAGCCCCTCGGGCAGCACGCCCGGGACCACCCACCGCGTCGGCTCGAAGGTTAGCCCCATGAGCTCGGCGGCCGTCAACGGCTGTGTCCGGTTAGTGGAGTTAGTGGAGTTAGTGGAGTTAGTAGGGTTAGTGGGGTTAGTGGAGGTACGCCCGTTGTTGTTTCTTTCTTCGGGCCACTCATAGAACCACGTAACGTTCTTCCCGGCGCGTGCTATGGAACGCCGAAGGTAATCCCCCCTGCGCGTGCTCTTCGACCGGTTCAGCCCCGACATGGCGTGTATGCGCTCGACTTGCTCCTCGTCCTGGGTGTAGGACCAAACCTTGTGGACGAAGCCATCGTCCGCCCTGCTGGCGTCGTGGCCGTAGTCGGAGGTGTCACCACGCCACAGGCGTTCGAACTTGCCGTTGCTTTCGGCGCGTGCCTTCTCGATAATCTCTTCGTCGCCCTTCGAGGGGGCTGTGTAAGAGCGGCGGCCGTTCTCAGCTTCGCTTGCTTCCGGCGACGTTAGGTACTTGCGCGTGAGGGCGTCGATCGCGTCTTGGCGCTCGGGGATCTTCACAGCGTCACCCCCGTCATGGCGAAGTAGCGTTCCGAACTGTAGCCCTCGACCTTCCCGCGTTTCTTGTTCGGGCCCTTGCCGCGCACGATGATGTGCACGCCCGTGCCGGATTGTGAGACTTCGGCGTAACCCCCGAATTCCTCTACGATCTTCTCGGCCCACGCCTCTAGCTCGCCGCTCACGGGGTCGCGACACTTATCGAGGTCTATGCCGGTGAAGGGGTCGCCGCTTGAGAAGACGAACCCCACACCGCTATACCGGCCGGTATCAAGAGCCTGGACGGCCTCCTCGAAGGGGCGCCAGGTGCGGGAGTCCGTGCTTGAGGCTCTCCCGACACCGCCGGCGATATACGGCATCTTGGTAAGGTCGCCGTCTCTCTCCTCGAGCTTCCAGACTACCCAATTCCTGTACTGGCGCATCTCTTCGGGGATGTTCTGAAGCAACTCGGTCTGCCGAGGGCCGGCTTCCTGATGTACACTACTCATGTAACCCTTTCTTTGCGGTTGGGGTTTTTGATCTGGCCGGGCTGTTGGGGCTCGGCCTCCTTATTGGCGTCATGCGCCGATGTTCTCCTGAATGAGCGTGAACGTGGCGCGTCTCTGTTCGGCCTCCTCGTCTTTCTCGACGCTATCGGCTATCGCGTTCAGCCACTTGAACCCCCGCGCGATGAGCATCAGCTCCCCCTGCTCCGAGTCGTCGGACACGTCGGAGTCGTCGAATACGCCCTGCTCTACGAGGGCGGTCATGGTGTCGAAGAGCGTTGCGACCTCGCGCGACGTAGGCGGTTGCTCCTCCCAGCGGTGCGCGGTCATGTGCACGAACGCACGCCAGGCGCGCAGATAGCGTAGGCGCCGCTCGCCCTCGAAGCCGTTGAACAGGCTCGGCTCAGGCGACGAGCGGCTTGATGCTTTTGGGCTGGGCTGCCCTTCTAGTAGTTCGTAGAGGCTGACGTCGAGGGCCTCGGCCAGCTTGTGAAGCGTAGCCGGACTCGCTTTTCGCCTCCCCCGCTCTATCTGGTTCACGGTCGCGGGGTTCACGTCGGCTCGCGCCGCGAGCTTGGTCTGACTCAACCCCCTCGCTTCCCGTAACCGTTTCAACTGCTCCATCCACACCTCCGGTGTCGGCTCATGAGATTATTGTAACTGAGGTATTGCGCGGGTTCAAGAGGTGTGATTTAATACCCTCAGATACAGCAAAGCCCCCGCGGAGACTGCAATCCCCCGGAGGCACGGCCCAAAGGGAAAGGACCCCAATGGACACCACCAGTGTACCGACCGCCCCCCGCCCCGACACCCGCGAATCCCGCGCCCTGGCCCTCTACCGCGAGCGCCGGCAGGATATCGTCCTGATAGGTCGCGACACCTACGAGGTCCCCTCACAGGACGGTACGCGCGTCTACGAGGTCGTCTACGGCGGCGAGGTCGAGACCTGCGCCTGCCCCGACTTCGTCTATCGCAATCTCTCGTGCGTTCATCTTCTGGCCGTGGGCGCCTGCCGGGCGAGGCGGCGCGGTCAGTCCCGCGTCCCCGATCACGAGCTAATCCGCCTGGACGCCGCCGCCAACCTGCAGCGGTCCTACCGCGAGCACATCGAGGCGTCCCGGGACATCGCCGGCCGGACGTATGTCGAGGACCTGCGGCGCATCCAGCGTCGTGAACCAGAAGAGGAGGAGATGGGCCTCTAGCGCCAGAACCACCACGGGCCGGGGTATCCTTCGGGGTCCCGGCCCCTTATGAGAGGAGATACATGCACCGTGTAGGCGGCATGAAACGGATCATGGACCGGAAGGTCTACGACACGGAGGCTGCACAGTCCCTCCATACCTACGAGCCTATAGCCGACGGGGGAGACTTCCACTACTTCATCGAGACACTCTACGCCACGCCGAAGGGTAGCTACTTCGTGGCCGGCGAGGGCGGAGGGATGAGCCCCTACGCCGAAAGTCTCGGAGGCGGCAGCACCGGCGGCGGCTCGGGGATACGTCCGATGAGCCTGGAGGAGGCTATGGACTGGCTGGAGGAGACTGGAGGCCACGAGGTATTGACGACGGATGAGCGCTTCAGCGCGCACGTAGAGCAAGCCTAGCAACACTAGCAGCGAGGGCCGGGGTCCTTCGGGGCTCCGGCCCTCTTTCGTTGCAAAGTGTTACAGGTCCGGTTGCAGAGGTAGTTTCGTAGGGTAGGGGGCTGCAACAAGGGTGCGTCAACCTCCAGTCCCGCACTATGTCCGGGGGATCGACACGCAGAAAAAGCCTGTAAGTAAGCGTCCTCCGCCAAAGCGGCCTCTATTTGCGGGTTGGTGCGCATGGTGACAATCGGCGTGTTTAAGCCGGGTTGGTTGGTTCGCGGGGTAGCTATGCGGGCTGAGACCCCCAAGCATCCCGGCGCAACCTCGACCCCGTAGACAAGGCCGAGCTTGCCGAGCACCTGATACCGCTGGAAGCGGAAACGGCAAAAGAACGCATGGCTGCGGGTGGTCGAGGCGGGATAGAGGTAGAGCCTGAAGGCGAGGAAGGTGTTCCGAATTCGGAACACCTTCCCGAAGATGAGCAGCGCGGTAAAGCCGTAGAGAAGGCTGCCCAGAAGGTGGGGGCCAAAAAGAACACCGTTCGCGGGGTAGCTATGCGGGCTGAGACCTTGCAACTCTTCGGGTGTATCGGCTTCGAGGATTTCGCCGTCTGGAGTAACAATGGAGACGGCGACGACGTCGTCGAGGTCTCGCGCGTTCGCGGGGTAGCTATGCGGGCTGAGACCTGCAGACCCGCAACCGTTGCGGGTCTGCTCTGGTAGTTCGCGGGGTAGCTATGCGGGCTGAGACCTTGCATGTCTGGGAGCGCATGACGTTCATGAACGCCAGTTCGCGGGGTAGCTATGCGGGCTGAGACCTATGCGCTTTACATCTAGTGTAGACCATGATCTACGCGTTCGCGGGGTAGCTATGCGGGCTGAGACCCCGCACTCCCCCGGCCCAGATCTAGGTGCTCTCATCCGGTCCAACTCCCCAGGCCCTCATCAGCACGCCCAGCCCCGGCGGAACATAATACCCGGCGATGGGAAACTGTCGTACGTACGACATATCAAATCGGACCGGCCCGATGCGGGTATTCACGAACCTCGTAGAAGATTAATTCCCCGAAGTACGCATCCAGCATCCTGCATTCAGCCGGTCCTATAGGTCCAGAATCGCCCGCACCGGACCCCCCTCCACTGGACCGGCTGCGACAGGAGTTTGCGCGTTGGATGGATATGCGCGTTCGTGGTTTCAGGAAGAGTTCCTGGTTTTCCGGGCGCCCACCCGTCGGGGGTGGTCAGCGATAGGGTCGCCCCGGGGCGCCCCTCCCCACCGAAACTCTTCTCAGCAGTAGCACGTGCCGCGCGACTTGTCCAACTCCCGCGCTATGTCCTCGGTGGTCAACGAGGTCCCGGACATGATGTCCGGGACCTCGTTTGTGTGCTGATTCGTTCCGGGGCTGACCTTCGCCCTCTTACCCAATGCCTCCAGCACAGACTCGCGCTCGGTTAGGTGCTCGCCGTATTCCAGAACGTTCAAGTCTTGGCGCTCCTGGTCTGCATCGCCCCGCGTAACACTAGCTCCGCTCCCCAAACAACCTGCGCCACCAGGGCCTCTGTGTGGCCTCCTGAGTACTGCCCGTGGCGGGCCGGGGCTCCGACCCTTCCGACTCCTCGACGAGCGTCTGTGCGTCTTCTGCGGGCTCCTCGGACGCTGGGGCCTCGATAGCCCGGACGGTGCGGGCCTGCTCCGCGTTCGCCTGAGATAGCTGCGCGATGATCGTGTCGTGGCGCCGGCGCTCCTCGGTCCTGGCTTCCCTCTCGCGGTCCAGCTGCTCCCGGAGGTAGGCGACCTGCTCGCGGAGGTCCTCGACGCGATCGTATTGGTCGGACG
>MWWD01000046.1_pt1 | contig 9587 bp, 8 predicted proteins | sample 1047211 | NCBI WGS metagenome assembly MWWD01 (sample SAMN06349974, study PRJNA376086) | soil metagenome | isolation source: MS2-2 sample Antarctic (ecotone) soil | place: Antarctica | collected 2015-01-13 | reverse complement strand
AAGCTGGGCTAAGATAGGGCAAAAATCCGTACCTTACTCACCCCTAGAAAAACAAAACCATAACCCACTATGGTTTGAACTGGGGGGAGGGCTCTGCTCCGCGCCCTCCCCCCAGTTCAAACCGTGGTCCCTGCGGGGCAGCTCGTTCTGCTGGGGGCGCTGCCCCCTGCTCCCCCGAGGTAAAAAAGGCATCCAGCTAAGCCGCCTGCCCTACTCCCGTTCCCCACTGCCCTATGCCCTACGCCGTCCTCCGAGTTGCCAAAATCAAAACCCAGGCCCAGGCAGTCGCGGCCACTGGCCACAACTACCGCCAGGAGCAGCACCCCCACGCCATAGACAACGCCGACCGGGCAGCCCCGCACCCCAATCGGGAGTATATCAACCACGAGCAGAAAGACTACTGGAGCCTGCTCGAAGCCCGCATCCAGGAGGCCGGAGTAAAGCGCATCCGGCATGATTCGGTGCGCGGAATGGAGGTGATTCTAACCGGTAGCCCGGAGGGGTTTGTCCGGGGCCAAGACGGGCGGGCGGTAGATTACTCCAAGAGCAAATGGGCGCAGGACAATTTGAATTTTTTGAAGGAGCAGTTCGGAGCGAAGAACGTGGTATCGTTCACCCTGCACCAGGACGAAAAGACCCCGCACATTCACGCGGTACTAGCCCCCATCACGGAGAAGACCACGCTATCGGCCGACCAGCTATTCAACCCCAAGAGCTTGCGGCAGCTGCAAACCGACTACGCCCAGGCCATGGCCCCGCACGGCATGGAACGCGGCGTCGAGCACAGCCAGGCCAAGCACGACCCCGTGCAGCGCCTGTACGGGTTGGAGGCCCAACACGCGCAGCACGTGGCGGAGTTGACCCAACTCACGGCGCCGGCGCCGGCCTTTCAGCTCCGTGACCCGCCCTTGCTCAAGCGAGCCGAGTGGAAAGCCGGTGAGGAAGCACGCATTAACGCCGAGCTGGCCCGCCAGGCAGAGGCGGCCCAGGCGAAGTTGGCTGAGGTCGCCAAGCTCGCCCAGGCGAACACCGCCGCCGCGGAGCAGGTGAGAGTGCTGCAAAAGCAGTTGCGCACCGCAGAGGGGCTAAAACAGGGCAATTTCACCAGGTTGACGGATGCTACGCAGCAGCAGCAGGTAAGCGACCAGGCCCTGGACAAAATGGCCGTGCGCTATGCCCAGGGAGATAGCCTAGCCGATTTGCGCCAGTACGGGGCCACCATCCGCGAGGACACACACCAGGAGTTAGTTCAGAGCCTCGAGCGGGTGTTAGCCAAGCCGGTGCGCAATGAGGACGACTTCCAGGCCAAACTGCAAGCGGTGGGCTACCAAGTACAGCGCGACGAGCAGGGCAAGGGGGGAATCGTTCACGAGCTGACCGGGGCCCGATTCAAATCGGAAGAAGTTCAGCCCAATGGCCAGGCTATTGGCCCTCAGCTTACGGCCGCTATCGAGCGCACCATGCAGCAGGAACTAATTCAAAGCAAAGGCCGGAGCCGAGGGAGAGGAATTGGCAGGTAGTGCAGGCCCGAAATAGTGGTGATTATAAGAACTTAAGAAGCAGCACTATCTAACTACTTGATTACTAATACTAGGTACTTGTTGAATCAATCACTCAGACTTGCTGAACCCATCAATCTGTATTGTCTTTTTTGGCACAAAAAAGCAATTGTCTTTTTCTTTTTTTGTGCCAAAAAAGAAAATTGCAGTTACCTTGTAGGAAAGTCTGCCTTTCCTTTTTAGCCCTATTTTCGACAATGAAACTATCCGATTTTGAAAAAAACCGCACTAATCCTTTCTTAGAGAAGGCGTTACAGGAGATTCAACCTACCCGCAAATTTAGGGCAGCTACTCGTACTGATGAGAGCGCAATGCTGCAAGCGTTTGATCCAGCTACAGGTGATGTATTGGGACATACCATGTTTGTTCGGCAAGTGGAGGTTGATGAAACCCAGTTTACTAAACTTTATCTAAGCCAATTTGAGAGCTTTTGGGAATTAAACAGAGCAGCAATTCGCATTTTTGGGTACATCATGCATAAGATGCGTCCCAAATCAGATAAGGTCGAATTTCTGCCAGACGAATGCTTAGAGTACACTAAGTATAAGTCAGTTAGGCAAGTTTATGATGGATTAGCAAGTCTATTGGAATGCAAGATTATAGCTCGTGGCTACAACGAGTACACATACTTCATTAATCCATTGGTGTTCTTCAATGGCGACCGGGTGAGCTTCGTTCGGACCTATGTCAAGAAGAAGAAAGCTAAGTCAGGCGACCCTCAGCAATTGTCGGTTTTCGACGCTATTCCCCCATTTAACCTTGATTAAAGGGGCAGTGGGGGAAAGGAATTAGGGCAGGCGGCTTAGCACTATGCCTTTTTTACCTCGGGGGTTTGGGGGCTGGCCCCCAATAAACTGGTTATTAATACTTATATTTTAGGTAAACACAAACATACAAGCATGTCTAGCATACAATCAGAACAACGAGAGTCCAAAATTTTTTATACTCTACCTGCGAATAACATACAAACTTCAAAAATATGGTATAATGCTATATTTAATACTTCACCTGTATTAGAATATGTAACAGAAGGTGGCAGAGAAGTAACTAAGATTAGATATGTACTAAATAACTCTATTGTTAATTTATCTCGACATGCAATGCCTGTAGGGCCATGTTATATTACAGTTAATTCTATAGATGTAATAATTAATAATTTAAATAATTTGTATCCTGAATTATATAAAACCAAAGATTTACCAAAAATTGATAAGGCTGGAGATAATCGTACAACTGAACTGCATGATCCGTCTAATAATAGGTTGATATTGAGCGAGTTATAGTTAAACAAGACAATGCCATTAATAACCTATTATCTATTTTTTATTCCATGTCTTTCTTTTACAAATTCCACATATTCTTCCATAGCTTTCTTAATTTCACGATCTTGAGACATAAGAGCTATTACTCTATCGTTGATAAAGTCGCCTAAATCATCAATTATACTAGGTGAAAAATCAAATTTTATAGCTAAATCTTTAATAACTTTAATTTCTTTAGCATTTCTAGGTGTACCTAGCATCATTAGTATAAACACTTCAAACAATTGTTCGAAACGTTCAATCTCTAATTTTGGCTTATAGAACGGCACTCCATTTTTTGAACTTGCTGCATTTACGTCTGCTTCAGTTACACCATATTTTTTTCCTACATGACGTGTAAGTTCTATTTTCTTTTCTACTAATACATCACATGCTGTTACCATTGCAAATAAATTCCGCATATGGCTTCTGCGGTTCTTCTCCTTTTCTGAGGCAAAAAGATTATTAAAGAAGCTCATCAGGATAATGTTGATGTTAAAAAGTATGGGTAAGAAAAAGAACCTGGTCGAGTAGAGGGCGGACCTTCAACACATCAACCAGGCTCCAGGCGTTTATAGCACCTACCGTATTCCTTCCCGCTTGATACCTCTACCAACCAAGTCCGCTTCAGGTAAAGCTGGGCTAAGATAGGGCAAAAATCCGTACCTTACTCACCCCTAGAAAAACAAAACCATAACCCACTATGGTTTGAACTGGGGGGAGGGCTCTGCTCCGCGCCCTCCCCCCAGTTCAAACCGTGGTCCCTGCGGGGCAGCTCGTTCTGCTGGGGGCGCTGCCCCCTGCTCCCCCGAGGTAAAAAAGGCATCCAGCTAAGCCGCCTGCCCTACTCCCGTTCCCCACTGCCCTATGCCCTACGCCGTCCTCCGAGTTGCCAAAATCAAAACCCAGGCCCAGGCAGTCGCGGCCACTGGCCACAACTACCGCCAGGAGCAGCACCCCCACGCCATAGACAACGCCGACCGGGCAGCCCCGCACCCCAATCGGGAGTATATCAACCACGAGCAGAAAGACTACTGGAGCCTGCTCGAAGCCCGCATCCAGGAGGCCGGAGTAAAGCGCATCCGGCATGATTCGGTGCGCGGAATGGAGGTGATTCTAACCGGTAGCCCGGAGGGGTTTGTCCGGGGCCAAGACGGGCGGGCGGTAGATTACTCCAAGAGCAAATGGGCGCAGGACAATTTGAATTTTTTGAAGGAGCAGTTCGGAGCGAAGAACGTGGTATCGTTCACCCTGCACCAGGACGAAAAGACCCCGCACATTCACGCGGTACTAGCCCCCATCACGGAGAAGACCACGCTATCGGCCGACCAGCTATTCAACCCCAAGAGCTTGCGGCAGCTGCAAACCGACTACGCCCAGGCCATGGCCCCGCACGGCATGGAACGCGGCGTCGAGCACAGCCAGGCCAAGCACGACCCCGTGCAGCGCCTGTACGGGTTGGAGGCCCAGCACGCGCAGCACGTGGCGGAGTTGACCCAGCTCACGGCGGCGGCGGCCTTTCAGCTCAGCGACCCGCCCTTGCTCAAGCGAGCCGAGTGGAAAGCGGGTGAGGAAGCGCGCATTAACGCCGAGCTGGCCCGCCAGGCGGAGGCCGCCCAGGCGAAGTTGGCTGAGGTCGCCAAGCTGGCCCAGGCGAACACCGCCGCCGCGGAGCAGGTGAGAGTGCTGCAAAAGCAGTTGCGCACGGCAGAGGGGCTAAAACAGGCCAATTTCGCCGGGTTGACGGCGGCCACGCAGCAGCAGGAGGTGAGCGACCAGGCCCTGGACAAAATGGCCGTGCGCTATGCTCAGGGGGATAGCCTAGCCGATCTGCGCCAGTACGGGGCCACCATCCGCGAGGACACGCGCCAGGAGCTGGTTCAGAGCCTCGAGCGGATGTTAGCCAAGCCGGTGCGCAATGAGGACGACTTCCAGGCCAAACTGCAAGCGGCGGGCTACCAGGTGCAGCGCGACGAGCAGGGCAAGGGGGGAATCGTCCACGAGCTGACTGGGGCCCGGTTCAAAGCGGAAGAAGTTCAGCCCAATGGCCAGGCTATTGGCCCTCAGCTTACGGCCGCCATCGAGCGCACCATGCAGCAGGAACTAACTCAAAGCAAAGGCCGAAGCCGAGGGAGAGGAATCGGCAGATAAAGCACTCTTTTTCTAGTGGCTTCTAAACAGCCCTAAAATCAGTCGTTTTTACCCCCTTTTTAAGAGCTAAGAAGCAAACGCGTCTAACTACTTGAGCACTAACACTATTCATTTACCAGGTTGGTAAATAGGATTTACCAGGTTGGTATTTTTGAGTTCCCACAATAGGGTAAAAAATGGTAAAAAAAATTTACCGTTTAGCCGCCAATATGGTAAAATTAGTGTACCTTAGAGGTAAATAAAATTTACCACAATGGCCTACAAATCAGTAAAAAAATACGAGGCATTTAAGGAAAATCCTTTTGTCGAGCAGGCCATACAGGACATTAAAATCATCCAGAAAACCCAGGTCGTCCGGTCTAAAAACCGGGATGAAATTCAGCTTATAGTCAACTCGTCTGGTGAGGTTGAGGGGCATACTGCCTTCATGAAATTTGTCGAGGTTGATGAGGAACAGTTCGCCAAAGTCTATCTAAGCCAGTTTACTGCATTTTGGGAGTTGTCTAAACCTGCTATCCGTGTTTTTGGCTTCATTATCAATGTATTGAAGCCAAAACAGGACGAATTCTTTTTGGAAATGACCAAGTGCTTGGATTATACCAAATACAAACACCCAAAGGACGTGCTTTCAGGTATATCCGCCCTGATAGAATGTGGCATTATAGCCCGTAGCGATAGCCATTTCAAGTATTTTATCAACCCAATGGTCGTTTTCAATGGTGACCGGGTATCCTTTGCCAAGACTTACATTAAGCGCAAGAAAGTCCAAGCCACTGCTCAGCAGTTATCCATGTTTGACAAGCATGAAGATGTTATCCCGCTTCTAAAAGAGCAGGGCAGTGGGAAAAGGGAGTAGGGCAGGCGGCTTAGCTGGATGCCTTTTTTACCTCGGGGGAGCAGGGGGCAGCGCCCCCAGGAGAACGCTCTTTATTTGAATTTTATGAGTATAGAGGAAACGATACAGGACATTGACTCGGCTATGGGAATAGCAATTCGAGCAAAAATTAAAGATGATGATGTTCCTTCAAATTGGTCGAGGTGGTTTATCATTCCAGTGCCAGGGTATGTGGAAGCGTCTTCTTTTGGACCCATGCCTAGGCGAGAAATACAGTGGCTAGAAATAGACCCTATTGAGATAAAACACATTGGCAGACTCGTTCCAGCTAAGTCAATAGACCATACCACAGACATCCTACAAATTCTCGATAGAGTAAGTATAGTTTCAGAAATTATTGAGGGCCGAATCAGAATAGCCTTTTAATTAATACAGCAAAAAGCCTGGTCGAGTAGAGGGCGAACCTTCAACACTCAACCAGGCTCCAGGCGTTTATAGCACCTACCGTATTCCTTCCCGCTTGATACCTCTACCAAACAGGTCCGCTTCAGGTAAGCCCGGCTAAGGTAGGGCAAAAATCCGTAGTTTAGCACCGGCCAGAAAAACAAAGCCATAACCCACTATGGTTTAAACTGGAAGGAGGGGCGCGGAGCAGATCCTCCCCCCAGTTCAAACCGTGGTCCCTGCGGGGCAGCTCGTTTCCCTGGGGGCGCTGCCCCCTGCTCCCCCGAGGTAAAAAAGGCATCCAGCTAAGCCGCCTGCCCTACTCCCTTTTCCCACTGCCCCATGCCCTACGCCGTCCTCCGAGTTGCCAAAATCAAGACCCAGGCCCACGCCCTGTCGGCCACCGGCCACAACTACCGTCAGGAGCAGCACCCCCACGCCATAGGCAATGCTGACAAGGAGGTCCCCCACCCGAACCGGGAGTATGTCAACCACGAGCAGAAAGACTACTGGAGCCTGCTCGAAGCCCGCATCCAGGAGGCCGGGGTGAAGCGCGTCCGGCATGATTCGGTACGCGGAATGGAGGTTATTCTGACCGGTAGCCCAGAGGGGTTTGTCCGGGGCCAGGACGGGCGAGCGGCCGACTACTCCAAAAGCAAATGGGCGCAGGACAATTTGAATTTTTTGAAGGAGAAGTTCGGGGCCAAGAACGTGGTATCGTTCACCTTGCACCAGGACGAAAAGACCCCGCACATTCACGCCGTGCTGGCCCCCATCACCGACAAGAACGCCTTATCAGCCGACCAGCTGTTCAACCCCAAGAGCTTGCGGCAGCTGCAAACTGACTACGCCCAGGCGATGGCCCCGCACGGCATGGAACGCGGTGTCGAGCACAGCCAGGCCAAGCACGACCCCATGCAGCGCCTGTACGGGTTAGAGGCCCAGCACGCGCAGCGCGTGGAGGAGTTGACCCAACTCACGGCGCCGGCGCCGGCGCCGGCCTTTCAGCTCAGCGACCCGCCCCTGCTCGGGCGGGCCGAGTGGAAAGCCAGCGAGGAAGCCCGCATCAACGCCGAACTGGCCCGCCAGGCCGAGGCCGCCCGGGCGCAGCTCGCGGAGGTCGTTAAGCTCGCCCAGGCGAACACCGCCGCCGCGGAGCAGGTGAGAGTGCTGCAAAAGCAGTTACGCACCGCAGAGGGGCTAAAACAGGGCAATTTCGCCGGGTTGACGGCGGCTACGCAGCAGCAGGAGGTAAGCGACCAGGCCCTAGACAAAATGGCCGTGCGCTATGCCCAAGGGGATAGCCTAGCCGATTTGCGCCAGTACGGGGCCACCATCCGCGAGGACACGCGCCAGGAGTTAGTTCAGAGCCTCGAGCGGATGCTAGCCAAGCCGGTGCGCAATGAGGATGACTTCCAAGCCAAACTGCAAGCGGCGGGCTACCAGGTGCAGCGCGACGAGCAGGGCAAGGGAGGAATCGTCCACGAGCTGACTGGGGCCCGGTTCAAAGCGGAAGAAGTTCAGCCCAATGGCCAGGCTATTGGCCCTCAGCTTACGGCCGCTATTGAGCGCACCAGGCAGCAGGAATTAACTCAAAGCAAAGGCCGGAGCCGAGGGAGAGGAATCGGCAGATAAAGCACTCTTTTTCTAGTGGCTTCTAAACAGCCCTAAAATCAGTCGTTTTTACCCCCTTTTTAAGAGCTAAGAAGCAAACGCGTCTAACTACTTGAGCACTAACACTATTCATTTACCAGGTTGGTAAATAGGATTTACCAGGTTGGTATTTTTGAGTTCCCACAATAGGGTAAAAAATGGTAAAAAAAATTTACCGTTTAGCCGCCAATATGGTAAAATTAGTGTACCTTAGAGGTAAATAAAATTTACCACAATGGCCTACAAATCAGTAAAAAAATACGAGGCATTTAAGGAAAATCCTTTTGTCGAGCAGGCCATACAGGACATTAAAATCATCCAGAAAACCCAGGTCGTCCGGTCTAAAAACCGGGATGAAATTCAGCTTATAGTCAACTCGTCTGGTGAGGTTGAGGGGCATACTGCCTTCATGAAATTTGTCGAGGTTGATGAGGAACAGTTCGCCAAAGTCTATCTAAGCCAGTTTACTGCATTTTGGGAGTTGTCTAAACCTGCTATCCGTGTTTTTGGCTTCATTATCAATGTATTGAAGCCAAAACAGGACGAATTCTTTTTGGAAATGACCAAGTGCTTGGATTATACCAAATACAAACACCCAAAGGACGTGCTTTCAGGTATATCCGCCCTGATAGAATGTGGCATTATAGCCCGTAGCGATAGCCATTTCAAGTATTTTATCAACCCAATGGTCGTTTTCAATGGTGACCGGGTATCCTTTGCCAAGACTTACATTAAGCGCAAGAAAGTCCAAGCCACTGCTCAGCAGTTATCCATGTTTGACAAGCATGAAGATGTTATCCCGCTTCTAAAAGAGCAGGGCAGTGGGAAAAGGGAGTAGGGCAGGCGGCTTAGCTGGATGCCTTTTTTACCTCGGGGGAGCAGGGGGCAGCGCCCCCAGGAGAACGCTCTTTATTTGAATTTTATGAGTATAGAGGAAACGATACAGGACATTGACTCGGCTATGGGAATAGCAATTCGAGCAAAAATTAAAGATGATGATGTTCCTTCAAATTGGTCGAGGTGGTTTATCATTCCAGTGCCAGGGTATGTGGAAGCGTCTTCTTTTGGACCCATGCCTAGGCGAGAAATACAGTGGCTAGAAATAGACCCTATTGAGATAAAACACATTGGCAGACTCGTTCCAGCTAAGTCAATAGACCATACCACAGACATCCTACAAATTCTCGATAGAGTAAGTATAGTTTCAGAAATTATTGAGGGCCGAATCAGAATAGCCTTTTAATTAATACAGCAAAAAGCCTGGTCGAGTAGAGGGCGAACCTTCAACACTCAACCAGGCTCCAGGCGTTTATAGCACCTACCGTATTCCTTCCCGCTTGATACCTCTACCAAACAGGTCCGCTTCAGGTAAGCCCGGCTAAGGTAGGGCAAAAATCCGTAGTTTAGCACCGGCCAGAAAAACAAAGCCATAACCCACTATGGTTTAAACTGGAAGGAGGGGCGCGGAGCAGATCCTCCCCCCAGTTCAAACCGTGGTCCCTGCGGGGCAGCTCGTTCCCCTGGGGGCGCTGCCCCCTGCTCCCCCGAGGTAAAAAAGGCATCCAGCTAAGCCGCCTGCCCTACTCCCTTTTCCCACTGCCCCATGCCCTACGCCGTCCTCCGAGTTGCCAAAATCAAGACCCA
>MWWD01000045.1_pt1 | contig 9647 bp, 6 predicted proteins | sample 1047211 | NCBI WGS metagenome assembly MWWD01 (sample SAMN06349974, study PRJNA376086) | soil metagenome | isolation source: MS2-2 sample Antarctic (ecotone) soil | place: Antarctica | collected 2015-01-13 | reverse complement strand
AATGCTAGACTGTCCACCTCCCAGGGAGGTGAGTCCATATGGAAGGCATCAGTGTCCAGGAGGCAGCTGAACACTTACACCTCAACGAAAAGACCGTGCGCCGCCGCATCCACCTGGGCCAAATACCCGCGATTAAGGTGCCGCGTCCTCAGGGCTTTGAATGGCGTGTGTACTTGGATGGAATACCACAACCAGTACTTGAGGCAGCCCCCCACCCCATTCATCTAAACACAATTGCTGAAGCCCTAAATACCCAGGTGGACTCATCTCCCATCCACCTGGACAAACAGATGGACACACCTCCTATCCAGGTGGACTCATCTCCCATCCACCTGGACAAACAGATGGACACACCTCCTATCCAGGTGGACACACCTCCCGCCCAAATGAACACACAGGTGGAATCATCTCTCGTCCAGATGGACACCAATGAATTATTACGCCTGGTCGAGAAACTCCACGATGAAAATAGTCAACTGGCTGGGCAAGTCGGGTTTCTCCACGCCAAGCTCCAAGACGCCCAGCAGCAGATTAAGCTCCTTGAGGCACCGAAAGAGCCTGAGCCAGCAAGATCCAAGACACCGTGGTGGAAACGCCTTTTGTGGTCTTAGCCCTAAACACCACAACGTGATACAGGAGTGCTGTCAAGATACAACATGACTATGTTGACCCGAGGATGATCTAAAAGGGCAATGAGGAGCTACATGGGTTTGCATCTAAACCCATACATGATCAATACTAGACCCACTTAAAACACAAACCAGCGGTTCGACGTTCAGTAGTTGGGGGCGCAATCCCAACACGTGAACTCCCCGCTGGAGTGCCGACGACTACCCAAACTAGCCGTCGCTTCGTCCAAGCAGTATAGCACGCTTAGTAGGAATATACCTACCGTATATCCTTACTATCAGCCAAACCGCTCCTGACGACGCGACAGCTCTCGCGTCAGGAGCATTTTTATGGCCGCGTCCGCCAGCTACACCGACCCGTATCCGCTCCCGTATGACCCAGCGCCTCCAACACTGTACCAGGCTGAGCTCGCACGCCTCCGCCACGAGAATCAGCAAATCAAAGCCCGCCTTCGCTGGGCCAACGACGTGCTGGGCAACTCCAAGATCCCCAGCGGTCAGCGCATCACGCTGTATTTCACCCGAATCGAGCTCGAAATCCAACGTCAACAGACACAGGCACCCGGCCCCCAACCGGTACGCATCTGGAAGATCGCTCAGGAGTCTGGCCAATCCCCTGACGGTGTGGGGCGCCATCTCGACAAGCTTGCGCAGTGCGGCGCCTGGGAACGTGATGTGCGCACCAGCATTGATCCTAGAAGCAGTCAACTCTACTCCCAAGTCCACCTCACGCCACTCCCAGCCCTGGAACAGCCCAAAGAGTTAGCCCCGTCCATCCCGAGTAACTGGGGGGGGCAACGCACCACCTGTAGTGCGTGTGGTTCCGATCAACTCGTTGCCGAGACGCGCATCTTCTGTACAGAGTGTGGCACGCTCCACGCGACCCGCCAACGACCCCTCAATTCCACCGTGCCGCAAGATGCCGGACGGGAGCCTGAGACCACCCCCATCCCAGAACAACGAAGAGCCGGAGCGGCTCCCGCCCCGCAAGATACCGGACACGTTAATAACCTACCAGGGGGGGGTATTCCGACCGGCCCAAATCCCGTGCCGCAAGATGCCGGACGGGAGCCTGAGCTTCCCACCATTCCAACCCAGCTCAACAGCAACCAGGAGCCACCCGCCACCGTGCCGCAAGATGCCGAACGGGGCGCTGCCTACCTGGCCCAGGTCGCCGGCGATGGTGGGCGGCATATCGAGATGCAGCCAATGGGTGCCGACAAATATCAATGGCGCGCCGGCGCGGTCACTCCGGCGCTGGCCGCGCGGCATCTGCGGGGCGCGGTGACCCTCGGTGCGGAGCTTCGCCAGGCGGACGGCACGACGTTCGCGCTGTGCTGGGACACGGATACGGCTGATGGCTGGCAGCTGTTGCAGCAGGCGGCCCAGCAGCTGGAAGCGGCTAACGCCCACCCGGTGCTCGAGCGCTCGCCGGCGGCGCGCGGCGGCCATCTGTGGCTGTTCTTTCGAGAGGCCGTTGATAGTGCCCGTACGCGGGCGACCGCCCTTATGTGTGCGCCCGAGTTGGCGACGATTGGTGAGACCTGGCCCGACCCGTCCGAGCGCCGGATCGCTGTGCGACTGCCCGCCGGCTTCTATCGGCGTCCCGGGGTAGCGGCCTGGTGCGAGCTGGCTGACGCCGACGGTGCTGCTTGGCGTACTGGGGTCGACGCCATGGCGTTGATCCTTGGTGCCCGTATGCCGGCGACCTGGGTCATGCCGTTGGAGGCGCGTTTGCCCGCGTCGCCGGCTCTGCCCCCCCCCTCGTTGGTTATTAACCCCGTCTCTGCCGTTGCGGATGGGATGCGTAGCTTGCCTGCTGCGGCGCATGATCCGCGCTGGCTGGGGCAGTATGGCAGGGTGCGCGACCGACTGTACTTCTGGATCACTGATGGGGAGGTTGCGGCCTGGTTCAATGCACGACATGTGGTCCGCGATCTGCTGCCACCGGAGCGCAATGGGTATGGACTGGCAGTGTGGCGGGGCGAGCGCACGGCGAGTGTTCGGTATACCGCAGATAATGGGTGGGTCGACTTTGGAGCAGGGGGGTTGCGCGTGAATGGCCGGCGTGATGGTGGCGATGTGCTGGAGCTGTATTGCCGGCTTCAGGACCGTTCACGGGCTGATGTGCTGCGTGAGGCGGCGCGGGAGATGGTTGGTGTGGCGCGCCGGGAGCTGGAGGAGGCAGCGCGAGGAGGGCGCGGTCCGGCGGCATGGGTTGCTACGATGACCTCGCCGGCGGGCTGGGCTTACTACGATCGGTGCTCGGTGAGCGGTGTCACCGAGGGGATGGGTTAGATGAACGATTTATGCGAGCTGGGGGACGTAGCGATAGGTCACCTGGATGCGATTGTGGCCCAACAGTTGGGTGAGCTCACGGCGGGCCTGGTGTTCGCTCAAACCAGTGGCCATACGGCGATGAAGAAAGGCTTCGGCGAACGTGGCGCGCAGACCGTGCAAGCCCTTGGGGGCGATAGCGAGTTCGTCGCAGGCCTTACGGATAGCGTCTTGCAGCCGACGGGTCAGGATCGGGCCGTCGGTCCAGAGCCAGTGACGGCCGGTAGGGATCGTCGCCAGGGCATGCTTAAGTTCCGCGCGGCCGGGGCTATCTGGCATAACGAGGCGCTCACGGCCACCTTTGGCGTTGCTGCTCCGGACACGGATCACGCCGGTAATTCGGTCGAGGTCATCCTCGCGCAGCCGAGCGAGCTCGTTATGGCGCAGGCCGCTGACGGCGAGCAGATGGATCATGCGCTCGAACTCAGGTCCATCGCGCGGGTCGAGGCGTACCCGGCTGATGATCTGCTCGACCTGGCTGACACTGTAGCTGCCGCGTGGGGCGCTGGGGGTGAGACCGGTGTAGAGATCGTCGGGGACGAGCTCATCGGGGCGCAGTTTGCACCAGCCCTTGGCCTGCATGCCAATGGCGAGCTTACGCATGGCGCTGAGAGTGCTGCGGATAGTGACGCCTTTGAGCTTGCGCTCGTGCATGGCGGCGACGCTCCAGCGCACGGCTTCGGGGGACAGATCGCCGAGGAGCTTCGGCCGCAGCTCCGGTGGGAGGTTGCTGATGAGGGTATTGACGCGTTGTTGGATGCTGCGGTAGGTGTTATGGCTGAAAATGCCCTGGTGGGCCTGGCCGGCCGCTTTGGCAACGTGGCGGCTGCGGCCAGGTCCGGTCGGCTCGGTGGTGCGGTTCATTTCACTCAAAATGAGTTCGACCTGGCGGGTGAGGCTGGGACGTTTGCCCATGGGACTCTCCTGGCAAGGCAGCGGCAAAGCGGTGGCGGGCGGCAGAACGCGCTTGCAGCGCTTTCTGCCCCAGATTCGGCAGCCTTTTGATCGCCCGTAGCTTACTGCGGGCTGCTTATGGGCTTCTCGATTATCGTGGGTACTAACGAACGAGCGAGGCTCGTCCGAACGAGCTGTGGATATGGACCACTCAGCACCAATTGGGCGCGAGGTCTGTATCCAGCGACGGAACGTCGAGTAGGCCGGCGCGTGTAGTTAAGGATGGTGACCAGGCGAACTGAAACAGGTGTGGTGTGCCGAAGCAGTGCTGGAGCAGCAGTGCTGTGAAGGAGCAGTGCTATGGCGGCGCTGGGCGCTAGTCCATGTGGCGTTGGCCGGGACTGCGGGAGGCCTCCGAGATAGTCCTTCGAGATAGTGCCCCGAGATAGTTCGATACAGTCTGTCTGTTGTCGACCAGCTGGCGCAGCCTTTAGCTGTGGTGCCCTGCTCCTCGTGCGAACCGATGGGGACATTATACTGATTCGATGCCTCGAATCAAGATGTGACACTCGTCTCTTTTGTGGGCATGGAGTGTCATGCTTCCTATCTTGATAGCCTCCTTGATCGAATATATGAGAACTAGTATATTAACGCTATGGATGGTAGGCCTGAGAAGCCGCTCTTCTTCATAGGTTCGTCGCAGGATGACCTGCGGGAGTTCCCGGAGGATGTTAAGGATGAGGTCGGGTACGCGCTGTATCGCGTGCAGCTTGGGTTAACACCCAGGAGTGCTAAACCTCTCAAAGGGTACGGTGGAGCAACCGTAGTAGAAATTAGTGAGGACTATCAGACAGACACCTACCGAGCGGTCTATACGGTACGATTTGCTGGAGTGGTCTACGTGTTACATGTGTTCCAGAAAAAATCGAGGCGGGGCCGCGAGACGCCGCAGGCTGATCTAAAGCTCATTCGACGAAGGCTGGCCCAGGCGGAAGAACACTATCGAGGCTGGCTGCAAAAGCAGGAACAGAGAGGCTGATATGGATCGTGACGCACTGGAGAGCGTGGATATTACCCCGAGCAGCGGTAATGTGTTTGGTGACCTTGGTCTGCCTCATCCAGAAGAGCGCCGACTAAAGGCCGAGTTGACGATCCGGATTGAGCAGTTCATTGAACAGAAGGGTTGGACACAAGCGCAAGCCGCGAGCGTCATTGGGCTAACCCAGCCTCAAGTTTCGCTCTTGCTGCGTGGCCGGCTCGCCGGCTTCTCTATTGATCGGCTTCTGACAATCCTGAATCGTCTTGGGCATAGCATTGAAGTTCGGATTTCGGCTGAGGAGCGCGCACCTGATGAGGCGCGCCTCTCCGTATCAGTGGCGTGATACTGCATGGGTAAGCGGGAAGTACATGTAAGAGGTTTTAGCGTGAGCGTGAGCGTGAATGGAAGATAAGAGGTTTTTTCTTCCATTCTGTAATCCTTGACACTCAAGCACAACATCCAGCTCTATTTCAGGTGTCGTGGACAGCGCTGTTCCACCATGCGCCGAATCCACCGACGCCCAAACAGGCTACGTGTTCTTTTCTTTGGAAAGAAAAGAACCAAAAGAAACTCAAATCCAAGGAGACGCTTGGGGACCTAACGCCGGTCCCCAAACCCCTGCGATCTCTTCTCCTCTCTTCCGGCTTCCTGCGGGAAGTTTGGAACCGTGTCGATTACTTTGTGGCTTCGCCTCAAAAGACTCAAAGCACACTGCCTAGCAAAAAGGGGGCGAATACCATATAATTATGTAATGGTCACTCGACAGAAGAAACCGATCACGTTCTGGTGTGAACACGGCAGCCATGAAGTCACCGAGGATCATGGGCCAGGGCAAGCACCGCGCTATTGTGTTGAGCATCACACGGAAGCACAGAGAGCACTCAACGCGCTACGGGTGAAAGAGCACCGGAAACGCCAAAGAGGACCACGTACAGGATTCGAACGGCCACCAGGTCGACCTCGCAAGCTTGGGTGAGCATCGCGCCAGCAGGCGTGAGCGCAACCCGAGCCAACCCCCGCAGGCGCACAGAACCCTGGCGTAGACTAGCTATCGATAATCTTCGCTTATCGCTAGTCAGGATACAGGAGCGAATCGTATGCTCCTTCAGCTTCGACTATAGCCGCGCACATAGCACTCCTGGTGTATGCTGGGAGCGTCCTCGGTGTCGTGTACGACAAAATGGAAAGGCGGCAATATGAGAGTGGTGATGATCCTCATATACTTCTTTTTAATCCTTATCGGTGCCATCATTGGTGGGATCCTCGGTCTCCTGACCGGTCTTGGTGCACTTGCTATTCCTGGCCTCGGGCCAATGGTTGCAGCAGGAACGTACGCCACGACCTGGGGTACAGCAGGTATTGGTGTGATCATGGGCATACTTGTCGGTGGATTGCTTGGTGTCTTACTGAACCTCGTTATTGCCCGGACCAGTTTAAGAAAGTAAGAGTTCTAGCAGAGAAAAGAGCAGACGTGTCTCATGAGAAAACGAGCACCTCGCGTGGCAATGAACACACGAGGTCGGCCGACAGAAAATAGGGTTCAACTCTTCTCTTCACTAACTCAGTACAGATAACGCCGATTATTGACACCCAAATACATGAGTCTAGGTCACTCAAGCAAAAATTAATGCTAGACTGTCCACCTCCCAGGGAGGTGAGTCCATATGGAAGGCATCAGTGTCCAGGAGGCAGCTGAACACTTACACCTCAACGAAAAGACCGTGCGCCGCCGCATCCACCTGGGCCAAATACCCGCGATTAAGGTGCCGCGTCCTCAGGGCTTTGAATGGCGTGTGTACTTGGATGGAATACCACAACCAGTACTTGAGGCAGCCCCCCACCCCATTCATCTAAACACAATTGCTGAAGCCCTAAATACCCAGGTGGACTCATCTCCCATCCACCTGGACAAACAGATGGACACACCTCCTATCCAGGTGGACTCATCTCCCATCCACCTGGACAAACAGATGGACACACCTCCTATCCAGGTGGACACACCTCCCGCCCAAATGAACACACAGGTGGAATCATCTCTCGTCCAGATGGACACCAATGAATTATTACGCCTGGTCGAGAAACTCCACGATGAAAATAGTCAACTGGCTGGGCAAGTCGGGTTTCTCCACGCCAAGCTCCAAGACGCCCAGCAGCAGATTAAGCTCCTTGAGGCACCGAAAGAGCCTGAGCCAGCAAGATCCAAGACACCGTGGTGGAAACGCCTTTTGTGGTCTTAGCCCTAAACACCACAACGTGATACAGGAGTGCTGTCAAGATACAACATGACTATGTTGACCCGAGGATGATCTAAAAGGGCAATGAGGAGCTACATGGGTTTGCATCTAAACCCATACATGATCAATACTAGACCCACTTAAAACACAAACCAGCGGTTCGACGTTCAGTAGTTGGGGGCGCAATCCCAACACGTGAACTCCCCGCTGGAGTGCCGACGACTACCCAAACTAGCCGTCGCTTCGTCCAAGCAGTATAGCACGCTTAGTAGGAATATACCTACCGTATATCCTTACTATCAGCCAAACCGCTCCTGACGACGCGACAGCTCTCGCGTCAGGAGCATTTTTATGGCCGCGTCCGCCAGCTACACCGACCCGTATCCGCTCCCGTATGACCCAGCGCCTCCAACACTGTACCAGGCTGAGCTCGCACGCCTCCGCCACGAGAATCAGCAAATCAAAGCCCGCCTTCGCTGGGCCAACGACGTGCTGGGCAACTCCAAGATCCCCAGCGGTCAGCGCATCACGCTGTATTTCACCCGAATCGAGCTCGAAATCCAACGTCAACAGACACAGGCACCCGGCCCCCAACCGGTACGCATCTGGAAGATCGCTCAGGAGTCTGGCCAATCCCCTGACGGTGTGGGGCGCCATCTCGACAAGCTTGCGCAGTGCGGCGCCTGGGAACGTGATGTGCGCACCAGCATTGATCCTAGAAGCAGTCAACTCTACTCCCAAGTCCACCTCACGCCACTCCCAGCCCTGGAACAGCCCAAAGAGTTAGCCCCGTCCATCCCGAGTAACTGGGGGGGGCAACGCACCACCTGTAGTGCGTGTGGTTCCGATCAACTCGTTGCCGAGACGCGCATCTTCTGTACAGAGTGTGGCACGCTCCACGCGACCCGCCAACGACCCCTCAATTCCACCGTGCCGCAAGATGCCGGACGGGAGCCTGAGACCACCCCCATCCCAGAACAACGAAGAGCCGGAGCGGCTCCCGCCCCGCAAGATACCGGACACGTTAATAACCTACCAGGGGGGGGTATTCCGACCGGCCCAAATCCCGTGCCGCAAGATGCCGGACGGGAGCCTGAGCTTCCCACCATTCCAACCCAGCTCAACAGCAACCAGGAGCCACCCGCCACCGTGCCGCAAGATGCCGAACGGGGCGCTGCCTACCTGGCCCAGGTCGCCGGCGATGGTGGGCGGCATATCGAGATGCAGCCAATGGGTGCCGACAAATATCAATGGCGCGCCGGCGCGGTCACTCCGGCGCTGGCCGCGCGGCATCTGCGGGGCGCGGTGACCCTCGGTGCGGAGCTTCGCCAGGCGGACGGCACGACGTTCGCGCTGTGCTGGGACACGGATACGGCTGATGGCTGGCAGCTGTTGCAGCAGGCGGCCCAGCAGCTGGAAGCGGCTAACGCCCACCCGGTGCTCGAGCGCTCGCCGGCGGCGCGCGGCGGCCATCTGTGGCTGTTCTTTCGAGAGGCCGTTGATAGTGCCCGTACGCGGGCGACCGCCCTTATGTGTGCGCCCGAGTTGGCGACGATTGGTGAGACCTGGCCCGACCCGTCCGAGCGCCGGATCGCTGTGCGACTGCCCGCCGGCTTCTATCGGCGTCCCGGGGTAGCGGCCTGGTGCGAGCTGGCTGACGCCGACGGTGCTGCTTGGCGTACTGGGGTCGACGCCATGGCGTTGATCCTTGGTGCCCGTATGCCGGCGACCTGGGTCATGCCGTTGGAGGCGCGTTTGCCCGCGTCGCCGGCTCTGCCCCCCCCCTCGTTGGTTATTAACCCCGTCTCTGCCGTTGCGGATGGGATGCGTAGCTTGCCTGCTGCGGCGCATGATCCGCGCTGGCTGGGGCAGTATGGCAGGGTGCGCGACCGACTGTACTTCTGGATCACTGATGGGGAGGTTGCGGCCTGGTTCAATGCACGACATGTGGTCCGCGATCTGCTGCCACCGGAGCGCAATGGGTATGGACTGGCAGTGTGGCGGGGCGAGCGCACGGCGAGTGTTCGGTATACCGCAGATAATGGGTGGGTCGACTTTGGAGCAGGGGGGTTGCGCGTGAATGGCCGGCGTGATGGTGGCGATGTGCTGGAGCTGTATTGCCGGCTTCAGGACCGTTCACGGGCTGATGTGCTGCGTGAGGCGGCGCGGGAGATGGTTGGTGTGGCGCGCCGGGAGCTGGAGGAGGCAGCGCGAGGAGGGCGCGGTCCGGCGGCATGGGTTGCTACGATGACCTCGCCGGCGGGCTGGGCTTACTACGATCGGTGCTCGGTGAGCGGTGTCACCGAGGGGATGGGTTAGATGAACGATTTATGCGAGCTGGGGGACGTAGCGATAGGTCACCTGGATGCGATTGTGGCCCAACAGTTGGGTGAGCTCACGGCGGGCCTGGTGTTCGCTCAAACCAGTGGCCATACGGCGATGAAGAAAGGCTTCGGCGAACGTGGCGCGCAGACCGTGCAAGCCCTTGGGGGCGATAGCGAGTTCGTCGCAGGC
>MWWD01000044.1_pt1 | contig 9680 bp, 11 predicted proteins | sample 1047211 | NCBI WGS metagenome assembly MWWD01 (sample SAMN06349974, study PRJNA376086) | soil metagenome | isolation source: MS2-2 sample Antarctic (ecotone) soil | place: Antarctica | collected 2015-01-13 | reverse complement strand
GGCGCGGCTGGAGGCGGTTCTGGAAAGCAATCGGAGGCTCGAGGCAGAGGTCGAGGCGCTGCGGCGTGAGGTCGCCACGGCTCGAGCGTTGCCGGAGGGTGAACAGGGCGCAGAGACCGTCACGGGTGAGTCGTCCGGGGTGCTGGTACGGGTGGCGACGTGGCTCGAGCGACTGTTGCGGCGGTGAGCTGCCGAGTAGCGGGTGCGACTTGTCCCGTTGCGGGTTGGTGACAACTCCGGACGCGCGGGTTACACTATCAACAGCTACCCGCGATTTCCAGCTATTTTAGATTTTTGGGAGGTCAAGGACAAAAAATTAAGAACGGAGCGCGCTTCATAGTTTGGCGACTTAGGCGCAATCCGTTCTCCAAAAAGCAAGTTCACATCCGCGAACTCTTAACACACTATATACCGTCTTCTATAAAAATGATAAGTAAGCCGGTACGCCATAAAGAGTTTGCAGACGTGAGCGCCTCACTAAATAGAGGAGCCCGTTATGCAAAACCCCGAAACAAAAGATGCCTTTAGCAAAGATGAAGTCGCCGCACGTCTCGGAGTCGGTTACATGACTGTCCACCGGCTGACGAAAGGCGGCACCATCCGTACAGTCAACGCGGGCTCGCGGGTGCTGATACCACGCGCCGAACTCGAGAGATTTCTCGCCGCCGACCCAAAAAAGGCGGCGTAGCGAGATGAAAAAAACCCCTCGTGGTGACGAGGGGACAGGTGAAGCGCAGCGGGTAGCTGTTGAAAACGATCATAGCGCATCCTCGGCTGCCCCGACTTGTCCCCATAGCGAAAATTGCACCTGGCACCACGTCCCCGGCACCGAAACAGCCGCCTGCGCGTGGTGCTGGCAGACCTTCGACCGCGCGACGATGGCCGAAATCTTTGCAGGCCGCGCATGATCACCGACCTCGAGACTGCCATCGACCGCGCCGATCTGCGCGAGATCATCGCCGACCTGTACCCGGACGCCGGAGCAAGGCCGGGACTGACGCGGCAGCGTATCAAGGCCGTCTGGCGCGGTGGTGACGGCGAGAACGTCAGCCTCACCGCCACCACCGCGCACGACTTCGTGAGCGGCGAGACGTTTAATTGTTCGAGTTTTTTAGTGCTCGTTGCGGGGTACTCAAAAGGCGAGGCCGCGGCCTACTTGCTACGCCGCGCCGGTCTCGACGACACCCCTGCCGGACAGCAGCGGGTAGCGCGGGCTGCACTCGAGCGCGCGGCGCGGGCTGAGCAGGCCCGTCTCGCTGCTCTGGACGAAGAAAAGCGACGCGACGCCGACATCGCCGCCGAGCGTGAGCTGTGGTGCGAGCTGCCGGAGCGGGGCCGGAGTCCCTACCTGACCCGTAAAAACCTGCCGCACGTCGCCGGGATGAGGTATCAGGGCGAAACACTGGCAACGCCGTTATGGTCGGCGACGAGCGATTTCTGCGGGGCGCAGAGAACCTCAAGGGACGGTCGCAAACTGTTCACCGCCGGGGCGCGCAAGGGCGGCGCGTTTACCGTGTTGGGCGGTGCGGCTGAACTCGAGGGACGTATCGACCTGCACAACCTGCCCCGGTTTATCGCCGAGGGTGTGGCGACAGCTGTACGTCCTCAACAGGTCTATCGGGGGCCGGTCATCGTCGCCTACGACGCGCACAACGTCGGCGCGGTCATTCGTTCTATCTGCGCGGCACTGGACGCGGCGGGGATGGTCAAACAGCAGCGCGCATGGTTACGTCGCCTCGTCATCGTCGCCGACAACGACCAGTGGAAAGCCGAGCAGCTGCACAACGGGATTGCACTCGGCAACGTCGGGCTCGAGGCAGCTCACCGCGCAGCATTCGAGGCCGACCGGTTCGGTGTTCGGGTGGCGTGTCCGGATTTCAGCGGGCTTGACGTACGCGCAAAACCGACCGATTTTGACGATCTGGCGCGTCTGGCAGGTCTCGACGTGGTGCGGGCGCAGCTCGACGCGGCGGCGCTGGCAGACCCGAACCTCGTCTTTGCACGACGTAAACGCGAACACATGCGCGACCACGCGGCTCGTCGCGGGACGGTCAGCCCGACCGTCGATCTAAGCGGACTGCGCGACGGGCCGAACGTGGTCAAGTCACCGCAAAACACGCAAAAAACCCGGTCACTAATCCCGGTTGCCGAGCGATGCCGCGCCGAGGGACAGCTGTTTATCTACGTGACGCACCGCATCTCGCTGGCTGCCGACGCTGCCCGAAAACTGGGGCTCGAGCTGTACAGCGACTACGACCGGGGCGACCTGTCACTGATGGGGGGGCTAGCGATCACGATCAACTCGCTGCACCACCTCGAGGATGGCGCGGGCAACCTCACCATCCCGCACACGCTCGTCATTGACGAGAGCGAGCAGGCAATCCCCGCGCTCACCGGGGCGCACATGACGAACAAAGCTGCGAACCTGCGCGTGCTGTCGCGGCTCGTCGCGCGGTCGCAGCGTGTCGTCTGTCTCGACGCCGACGCGGGCGCGCGGACGAAATGGGCGTTATCGCAGTGGCGCGGTGGCGAGCGGGTGAACTGGATCAAAAACCACTGGGAGGTCGGAGAGGGGAAAACCGCGACGATCTACCCGCACCGCGCGCAACCCTACGCGCAACTCGGTAGCGGCACGTTTGCCGTAACCGACAGCATGGTAGAGAGTCGCCGTCTGGCGTTTACCCTCGAGGCGCAGGGCGTAAAAACGCAACTCGTGAACGGCGAAACGTCGCACAATCCGGAGAACCTAAAGTTCGTCGCCGACATCGACCGATACGCGCAGCTTGTCGACGCTATCGCTGGCAGCCCGTCGATCTCAACCGGCATCTCGCTCACCGACCCGAACTTTACCCGCGCCGTAGGGGTCTTTTACGGGGCGAACGGCCCCGCGACCGAGGGGCTGCAATCCATCTGGCGCGCGCGCTGCGCTGCCGACTGGCACGTTTGGGTGCAACCGTCCGGGGGCGTCGATCAGGTAGACCACGAGGCCCGCTACGGCGTCACCCTCGACGCCGAACTCGAGCGGAGTGATCGCACCGACCGGTACGCCGGACAGGTTGATTTCGGTTACGCCGACCTGAAGCGCCTCGTCGCCGAGCACAACGCGCGCTCGAGGCGTACCTACGACGACGATCTGATTTGGCTGATGGTCAAGCAGGGCATCGACGTGCAGCTCGCCGAGCGCCCGACCGATGACGAGGCCCCGGCGCTGCGTGAGGTGTTGCGTGAGGCCCGCGACCGGGAACGCACGGCGTACGCCGATGAGCGCATGAGCGCCGAGCGTTACGACCCGCTCACCGCCGACAAGCTGCGCGCTGGCGGCACCCTGACGAGTCGTGAGCGGTACGGGGTCGAACGGTATGACCATAACAACTATTTTCGCAACGGCGACACCGAAGACCTCCGCACCTGGCTGCTCGCCGACTACAGGGGGCGCTACCGGGGACAGCTCGAGCGACTCGAGTACACGCTCGCCGACGACGAGGCGGCCCTCACCTACGCCGAGAAGTTGCTCGAGCGCACGGAAATGCGCGCCGACGCGCCGTTGACGTTGACGAGACGCGAGTTCGGGCAGCGGGTGCTCGCTGCTACGGGTCTCGAGCAGGCGGTTGCGGCTCTGCACGACGAGCTGACGCCCGACGAGCTGGCAGCGGCGGCAGACTGGGAGCTGGCGAAACGAGCGTACGGACACGACGGGGTAGACCCGTCACCCGTCGCCGCGCGCCTGCGGTCGGTCGCCGTCGCGCGGTTTTCTCGCTACTCACTCGGCAGCGAACCGGTTGCGGAGCTGCTGGCATGGGTTGAGGCGAACCGGGAAGTGCTGGCGGGCGTCGTCGACCTACCGAATCCCGACGAGCTGCGCGTGAACGCGGTGCGGTACATCCGGTCATGGCTGAAAACTCTCGGCCTGCGGCAACACCGGACAGGTAAAAACGCCCGTGGTGAGTACGTTCTGGACGGCGCTGCGCTGGCGCTGGCAGCGCACGTCTTCGAGCGCAGGGGCGGGGACACTTTTTATAAAGATGCATACTCTAGGAAAAGTGTCCCCCCGGCGCTGCACGGGCCGGACGACCTCAAAAACTGGCTCGACATGGGGCAGCTCGACGCGTTCGGGCCGCAAAAGCTGCACGTTATCCGGCAAAAAGTAGTCGATCAGGACGCTGGATGGCTGCACCGGCTGGCGAACAGCCGGGACATCGGGCGCATGTTGGGGGTGGTGAGGTGAGCAGCATGACCCGCAAGACAAAACAGCCGCGTCTGCTGCCGAGGCTCGAGCCGATAGCAGAGACTGACGCCCTCACCCTCGCCGATCTGACGACCCGTTACCGCTGCCGTTGTGGAAACACCGCCGAGACCGGAATAAAACTCGAGGCCGTGACCTGCGTTCGGTGTGGCTCGGCGATGAAGCCCGAACGGAGCCGCAACCCGCCGCCGTGACCCTTGTCCGCCCGTCAACCCTCTGCCCTTCACGACCTCGGAAAGGAAAAACCCCTATGATCACACCCGAAGAAAAGCTCGACCAACTCGAGGCGCACCTCGAGCGCCTCATCAAAGCCTCGCCGCGCAACTCACGAACGGCCCGCGCCGCTCGAGAACAGCTCGACTTCCTCTCGAGCCCGTCGTGCTGGCTCAGCACCCCCGAAAAGGTGCTAGAAATCCGCGATACCATCCGCCGCTACCAGTGGGGCTTGGCAGCCGACCACTCGCGCCACGGCCCGAACTCCGGCCCCGAAGCGAATCCGCTCAGACCTCAGAAGCCGTGAGCAGCTCCGACAGCGCAGACGGTTGCGACCAGCTCACCGAGACGGAAGCTGAGGACGCCGCGTTCGAGACCTTCGTCAGGGAGCTGGCAGCGCGTACCGACCGGCAGCTCGTCGACCTGCTCGCGGAACCGTTAGACCTCGAAGACGCTATCGGGAAACCGCCCGACCTCGCTGAACTGCTCGCGGAGCCGCCCTTAACTCGTGTGCAACTCATCACAAACACCTTTACATAATTGCACTTATGTAAAACCTTGCTACTACCTAGCGCACTCGGTAGCTACGCATAGCTATCACGCACGATAGGCATTATGTAAAGGAGGTTGTGCGAAATAAGAAGTGATGATTCGTTTGTTGCGGTTAAGGTACAGGGTCAACAACCGCCACGCTGACATCGACCACTGCGTCGGTACCGTACTCGTCTTCTGATACCGTAACTTCGGTATTTCCGCCGGGGAGCTGCGCCGTAATCAGTCCGGTTAATGCGTCAACGGTGGCAACGTCTGTATCTGCCGACTCCCAACGTGGGGTGACCTCTAATTCAACCGTACCCGTACAGGTAAAGACCTTGAACAATGGTTGCGCCGTTTCTCCTGGCAACAAACTTACGTTTTCCGGCGTCAGGGTATAAGTGAGGTCGTCGGGACAAGGACGTGGGGGGTCAATCGGGTAGGGGTTAGAAGTGTCGGTGCCTTCGCACGAACTCAACAATAAAACCATGCCTAGACCTACCAAATTTGTTTTCATGGCGTAATCTTACTCGATTTGACAGAGAGCTGTAAACGTAATCAGCACTTGCAAGACCTTAATAAATGTTCCGATAATAATTAGTTATCAGAATATCAACAGGGGTGGTGACGGTATGGCGCTCATAGTGGTGACGCCCTTGCGCGTAGCGGTGGTGTGTTGACGCCTAAACTGTTGTTCCTAGTCAGCTAGTTAAAGTTCCTCAAGTTCGCCTTGAGTGGAAAGTCAGGCAACATACTTGCGCTTTATCCGCGCCCCGAGAGCGCAAGCATCCTTATAGGAGACAGATATCAGGTGCCTCTCTTCCTTAGTCTCAATAACATCCTTAGTCGTAATAACAGATGCTTTGATGTCCTCGATGAATGCTTTGATGTCGTTGCTTTGCACGTATTGCACGGCATCCTTGCCATAAGGAACAATAATCCGTGGTCGAATTGTTTTAAGCAAAAAGGTGACGATTTTAGTAGTTTGCTGTTCTAGGTTCAAGTCCGCTTTCTTTTTTGTTGGTGCCGCGTAGATATTCGTTTCTAAAATCTTTACAGGGCTCGCATTCTCAACAATCCTATTGATTCTTTCGCGGGTAGACGAGGTGGGCTTAGGCTCTCCTTGCCTATCCGCTTTATATGCTTCGTACCAAGCAGACTTGTGGAAGCCATACTCCGAATCCCAAAAGTCCCAAAAATCGGCTGACATTTTTGTTGCCGGGTTGATGCCAACAAGAAATACCTTGCAGTCAAGCGGCGAGCCATCGCATACGAATGGGCGCAAATCGGTTCGTCCATCAATAATTTCAACAAGACGTTCTTTCAAGTCGTTGAGTTTGTCCATGATTAAGGTTCCTAGCGGCTGAGTTCAAAGCCTCAGCTCAAGAAGATGAAGTTGCTCATGTCGAAGTCTACTCTGCAACGCCAAGTTTGAATCCGGCGTGCAACTTTGGTCTGTTTGGGCAGAGGGTATAAATACGGGCCATTTTAGAGAACAGCAGCTCACTATCTCAAAGTATCGCCAGGGGTGGTGGCGGTGTGCGCGCAGGGGTGGTGACGCCCTTGCGCGTAGCGGTGGTGTGTTGACGCCCACTATGGTGTCGGCATGGTTGATGCTGAGGTGTTCTGGAACCCCGGCGACGTGGCGCGTCGGCTCGGGGTGAGACCGTCCGGTCTGCGGCGCTTGGTGGGAGTCTACGCCGACCTCTACGGTGAGCTGCCTATGGATTCCAGCGGTACGTCCCGGCGCTGGCCTCAAGAGGCCGTGGTGCGGCTGGAGGCGGCGCGGGCGCTTCTCTAGGCAGGCGTGTTTGAGGGGTTTGGTACTATAGGGCATTGAGCGGCAGCCCACGCAAGGCGGGCCGGGGTGAGTTTGAGGCTTTTATGAACATTTATGGAGTCGTAAGGCATACGGGAGGATGTTACCGAGATGGCTTGGAGCGGTGGGAGATATACGTAGGTAAAAGCCAAGCGAAAGACTTGCCCTATAAAGAAGGTGGTAGGGTGCAGGTATTACTTGCCGTTGGGGACGAGAGCTACTACGGGTATACTCGGGCCACCAAGGGGTACGAGAATGTATGGATTTCACCCATCCTTTACGCTGATGAAAATCGGCGAACCACGCTCGCTCGGGTCTTGGTTGATGCTGAGTTCGAGAGAAACCAACGCGTCCAACTTAGTTTTGACGGCAATCAAATTAGGATTACCCACTCAGACGTTTCGCACCACGTGGGCCAACCAAAAAAAGTATCTGGAGGAAGCCCCATGGCGGAAAGGGTTTTTGGTGAGGTCCATGGATATCCTGAATGGTCATCCTTCGCTTCGCGTCGAGAGCTGAGCCAAGCCGGCGTACATACCCCCACGCAAGCAGGTATTTCAGGGAGCCAATCCGAGGGTGCTGACTCGATCGTGCTCTCGGGCGGCTACGAAGATGACGACGATACCGGCGACACGATCGTTTATACCGGTCACGGCGGGCGGGATCCTGTATCAGGTCGGCAGATTACCCACCAGATGCTTGTTCGAGGCAATAAAGCTCTGGCCCTAAGTCGAAAACTAGGCCTTCCTGTGCGTGTCGTTCGAGGAAGTGCTCATGCCTCCCCCTTTTCTCCGCGCGATGGTTACCGTTACGACGGCCTCTACCGAGTTGAAGACCACTGGAAAGAGCAGGGGCAATCAGGTTTTGACGTGTGGCGCTTTCGCCTCGTCAAAATACCTCCACAAGTGGCCGCAAACCCACCAGACAATGGGACCGTAGTGAGAGCATCCGTCGACAGCTCCAGAAGAACAGACCTTCTCACTTCCCGAATTATTAGGGATACTCAGCAAACGCAGCGTATAAAGGCGCTTTACGACTATCGCTGTCAGATATGCAGTTTGCGACTTGAGGGTAACGCGGGCCCGTATGCTGAGGCCGCCCACATAAGGCCGCTAGGCAAGCCTCACAACGGACCCGACGTGTTCGAAAACCTGCTATGCCTATGTCCTAATCATCACGTACTATTTGATTATGGAGGTGTCGCCATAGCTGATGATTACTCCATCATTGGCGAGAGCGGAAGGCTTGCCGTAAATCCCAATCACAAAATTGATCTAAGGTTTATTAGGTACCACCGGGAACGCTATGGGTTTGACGCTAGTGCTCTACAAGATCTTACAAACTGACTTCTCAGTAAAAAATAAACGCTGCTATGACCCTAGATAATGCAATTGTCAAGCGGTAGTTATGTAGATATTTTGTAGAACCATCATTCTCGCTATAAAAACTGTCTACCTAGCGAGGCATATCATCAGTAAGATGTCAGCGTGACCCAACCCACATGGCTGACCATCTTGCAGTCAATTTTGCCCGTGCTCGCCGTCTTAGCAGGGAGTTTTCTCGCCGCTTAGCAGAATAGGGCAGCAAACGAAATGGCTTTGCGCTAGATTGAGCTCCAGATACGCGCCGATCTCAAAAAAGCCGAAATGCAAGGCGAGCAAGAGGAAAAAATAGAGGGCTAGACGAGATCGTTCAGCGTAGACAAGTCGAGTTTGAAGCCAGAAACGCAACCAATCAACGCTTGATCGGGCGACTTGAAGTCCTTGCTGTCGCCGCTACAAAACTTCACGCCGCCGCGGCGGGGGAGGAAAAGAACGCATACGCCGAGGTCACAAGGTACGTGGGAACAGCCCAGGTCTTGTTTTTTCACAAGGAATATTCGGATTTTCTCGAGGACTCGACTGATTTCGACCTGCTGTCCAAACTGCTGAAAGCAATCGAGGACAACGTTATTGAGCTAGGCAAGATAAAAACCTAAAAGAATGCTCGACACCCCGAGCGGCACCCCAGGCGATAGCCGTGCGAACACCCCGGCGGTGTGCGACCCGCCCAAGCGGTAGACCAGGCGACACCCCGAGCGTTTAAGATAGCTGTGTGAATGATGGCGTAGTTCAAGCGAACTTTGAACCGGGCGACGCGGCGCAACGTCTCGACGTGAGCGCGTCAGGACTGCGGCGACTGGCTACGGCCTTTGAGGAGGTACACGGCGACCTGCCCCGGAAAGTCGGGACCAAGGCGCGGCTGTACCCCGAGGCCGCGCTCGAGCAGATCGCCCAGGCGCGTGCGCTCGTCGACGCCGGACGCTACAGGGGCAACGTCGAAGCACTGAACGCCCTAAAGCGTGGGCTCGAGCCGGACGCACCGACCGAACTCACGGCGAGCGCAGACCAGGCAACACCCCAAGCGTTCGCCCTGTTCGCCCAGGAGCAGCACGACATGAGAGAAGACATACGGGCGATGCGCCGCGAGCTTGCAGAGCTTAGGGCGCTACCACCAGCCGCCGCCGCGACCGAGCAGGAACACGGCCCGCTCGTGCGCTTTGCCTTGTGGCTAGAGCGTCGGTTTAGAGGGTATCTGTGACATCCCTTAGAAGTATGTCGAGTGAGCCCCCAGATTGATTCTCCGGGCCTCCAGACGATTTTAGGTGTCTACGGTCAAGAGGCTAAGAACCTGTTTTGTAGAGCTTCGCAAAACCTGCCACAGACGCGAATAAATAGAAAACGGGAGTTTGTTTGGAGATAAATGTTAAGTTGACAAAAATTAAGACCGCTTGCGCGGCCTGTGAATCGACACCTCAGAGTAGCGCAACGGTCGGGATAGAGGCAAGTACCCGTGACTACTTTGCACCACGCGGAGCAGACCGCTTTAGAA
>MWWD01000043.1_pt1 | contig 9739 bp, 9 predicted proteins | sample 1047211 | NCBI WGS metagenome assembly MWWD01 (sample SAMN06349974, study PRJNA376086) | soil metagenome | isolation source: MS2-2 sample Antarctic (ecotone) soil | place: Antarctica | collected 2015-01-13 | reverse complement strand
GTATCTTTCCATACGATTCGATCATTCAACACATAGACATTCATATTACCGCTTTTCAGTACCGTAATGTACTTTTTACTACGTAAATAGGCTATTGCATATTGTGCAGTTCTTACATGCATTCCCATGCCTTTTGCTATCGCTGAAAAGCTAACAAGAATTGCATTTCTTTTATCTGCCTTTTCGATAAGCCAGGTAAGCAATTTGAGAGCGGAGGGATTTTCGTCTAACAACACCCGAAAAGCCGGCCAACTTGAGTCATAAACCTGTGAGAACCCCGTGTTAACAAGTCGTTGTTCTCCGGTATCAATGTCTGTAATCGTTGTCGTGTTAGCTGTCATTGTTTTGTACAATTTATGAGGCCGCAATACTACGCAAAATATTTCATAACTCATGCAAAACTAACTCATACCTAACGAATAAAACCTTCAGTACACACGCAATATCTACGGTCCCAGCTAGGCCGTAGTACTACGGTCCACTGGACCGTAGATATTTTTTTAAAAGCACTAATAATCAGCTAGTTATACCCCCCCCGTATCTTAGTCTAAACCAAGGGTGAATTAGTTGCCATTGAAAGGGGTGTCTTATCCCTACTTAGTACAAATACAATTTTGAGGTTACCGAGGACGTCCAAACCGTTTTTGGTTGATCGTGGCTGGTGATGGCGTCGCTAGCCGCTCCGCATCGACCTCCCCGTTAAGGTTTTTAGGGTGTTTTGAAGCCCTTAGAAGAGATGAACGCTCTCTGAACATGTCTCCCTCTGTCGATAGATAGTTGTGTCCTCTCAACACGTTTTTTGGGGTGTTTTTGAAAAACCAATTTTTAAAATTCTTAACGGGGTGTGGGCGGTGTTTTGCGGCCAGCCAAACCGTCACCAGGCCTGATCGTCGCCTGCACCCTTATCCGGAAAAAGAACGAAAGGGAAAAAAAGAACGACAACGACCGATAAGGACAGCTTATCGGTCAAAAAGAAATACGCCAAAAGACGGATGGCGTATTTATTTAACCTGTGGTATACTGGAAGGGTAAGAAGTAGAAGGTTATCGCATCATGTTTGGTGAAAAAAGTACAGTTGAAGAATTAGGACGAAGAAGAGCCATTTTACTTTTACGATTAGATGACTTACAAATAAAGATACATCTCCTAGAATGTGATATTACCCAATGTCATATGTCATCCTTTCAAGTTGAGGAGTCAGCAAAAAAAATACCTTTCCTGCGTTTGCAAGTGAATACTTTGAGGGAAAATCGTCGGGATATTAAAATTGCTATTAAGCAATGTGATGAAGAATTAATTAAAAATAAGCGAAAGCATGAACCCGGTAATCATTCCCTGTTGATTACGGAATTCGCCAAAACATTGTCAACTCATGACCTTTATTGTGAGGCTAATAAATTAAAAGATAATAAGAACAAGATTGAAGAGAAGTTAAACGCATTAAAACAAGGGTCAGAAGACGAGGTAAGTGAAGTACTTGCGCTGATTGAGGAATGGGGCGAACAACTTAATATCTACGAGGAGGAACGTAAAAACAGAAAACCGGAACCAGAAGAGGAATAAAGAAGGGGGGGGGAAAGAGTAGTTATTGCTCTTTCCCCCCCCCTTCTTTATTCCTCTTTTATCCTGAAGATGGTAAAATCAGCCATCATGCAGGTTGATAGTGGTCGTATAGTGCCTAATTTCATCACCTAATCGGCGGGCTATTTTTCGTGATGTACAGGCGAGTGCTTTTAAACTTTCAATTGTCTCAATTGGTCGAATCCGCGCATATTCGCGTAAGTTCTCCGCTTGGCGGATTAACTCTTCTTGCTCCAGCGTTAAACTGTCAATAAATTCATATTTCCCATTTTCCTCCGATACTTTTTCTGAAAAATACCGTAAAGCAGACTCGCTATGTTCAAATAATACATCCCGGTAAAGAAACCCCTCGAACTCCTCCATCGAACTCATTTTACTTTTTTAAACCTTCTACTACTTATTCTTAAGTATAACACAAAAATTAAATAATACACCACACAACCCAATAAATCCTCTCCCTAAGGAATACTGATTAATTGTTCTCGCCTTTGTGTGCCGCCTTGCCCTTTAAAAGCAATCGGGGAGGTCGTTGCGAGCGGCTAGCGAGCTGGGCACCAGCCCCGATCGTCGCCTGCCCTCCCGCCCGGAAAAAGAACGAAAGGGAAAAAAAGAGGGACAACGACCAATAAGTATTCCTGATGGAGGGAGGGAAAAGTCTATCAAAAGACGGATGGCTAGTTTATTTAACCTGTGCTATACTAGAAGGGTAATGAGAAAAAGGTTATCATATGGTTTTCACTACTTGGGCAGATGACAACGAAGCGGAAGAATTTACGGGAATGGAAATTAACAAACCCGAAATAGTCGAACAGATGGCTCTAATTGATTTTACGGGAATATATACAGCGTTATGTCGTGCATCATTACTCATAGATGACTATTCTGCCCTACACGACCTTTCAAAAAGAATCCCAGAAAAAGACCAGTATGAAATCGTTGAAACTTTATCAGATGAACGAAAAGAACTAGAACAGGAAGCCGAAAATTTAGAAAAGCTTGCCCGTCAATTACGATGTAAAGTTGGACAGTACACGCAGGGAATCAAAATAATAAGCAAAATTGCTCAATAACACCAACGCGATCAGATAATTAACCAACAGCTAAACACTGAACGACAACGGAGCAAGTTCGCTTCGTTGCCCCTCTTTCTAATAGGTGATTCCCCTTCCTTTCGCCCTCCTTGGTTGCCCTTTAAAAGCAATCGGGGAGGTCGTTGCGAGCGGCTAGCGAGCTGGGCACCAGCCCCGATCGTCGCCCGCACCCCGACCCGGAAAAAGAACGAAAGGGAAAAAAAGAACGACAACAATTGATAAGGATTCCTTATCGGTAAGAGGGAAAATACACAGAGGGATGGCTATTTTATTCGACCTGTGCTATACTAGAAGGGTAATGAAAAAAAGGGTTTTCCTCTCATGACTCCTGAACTTATTTTTCATACTCCCATTAAAGGTTCATCCTTTATTGAGGCAGCAAGCTATTATGCACAGAAAAGCAGACTAATAATTACAATTCAACCGGGAATTCCCTATGAGTACCATGGTGTTCCCTTACAAAGAGCAACAGGATTTTTTAAATCGAGAAGTAAGGGGAAATACTATAATAAATTTATTAAAGGAAAATATCTACAATATTCCGAAATTTTATTACAAGAAAAATAAACTTCAAACTAGAACAACGGAGCAACCTCGCTTCGTTGCTTTTCTTTTCTTCCCCTTCGTTCTTTTTCCAGGTGCAGTCGTTGATCGGGAAGGGCGGTTTAGCGAGGAGGGAGGAGGAAGAGGCACCCCGCCGGGGCACACGGCAATTATAGGAGAAGGGAGCGAAGCAACCCTTCTCCTATAATTGCCATAGTGTGTTATGACGCCTGCTGACGTTGGGTTTAGTGGCACGCAATTCCCTGGTATTTTCCAAAGGTTAAGCCGCCCTATTTTTGGGGTAATACCCTTAAAACGAAACACTTAGAGGATATATCAAAAATCTGTAGCCAGGTAATTTAGTCTTAGTGGTCAACCATATCTTTATCTGCCTGCATTTTCCTTGTTTGCCGGCTTTTAACAGGCTTAGCAATAGCATGTCCAATTAGTTGAGTGCGGTATATTTCCTCTTGTTCGCTGGCAACAATATAGACTTCTGCTGAGAATTGAGAGTATTTATCCTTCTTATCCGCGGTATCTTTCCATACGATTCGATCATTCAACACATAGACATTCATATTACCGCTTTTCAGTACCGTAATGTACTTTTTACTACGTAAATAGGCTATTGCATATTGTGCAGTTCTTACATGCATTCCCATGCCTTTTGCTATCGCTGAAAAGCTAACAAGAATTGCATTTCTTTTATCTGCCTTTTCGATAAGCCAGGTAAGCAATTTGAGAGCGGAGGGATTTTCGTCTAACAACACCCGAAAAGCCGGCCAACTTGAGTCATAAACCTGTGAGAACCCCGTGTTAACAAGTCGTTGTTCTCCGGTATCAATGTCTGTAATCGTTGTCGTGTTAGCTGTCATTGTTTTGTACAATTTATGAGGCCGCAATACTACGCAAAATATTTCATAACTCATGCAAAACTAACTCATACCTAACGAATAAAACCTTCAGTACACACGCAATATCTACGGTCCCAGCTAGGCCGTAGTACTACGGTCCACTGGACCGTAGATATTTTTTTTAAAACACTAATAATCAGCTAGTTATACCCCCCCCGTATCTTAGTCTAAACCAAGGGTGAATTAGTTGCCATTGAAAGGGGTGTCTTATCCCTACTTAGTACAAATACAATTTTGGGGTTACCGGGGACGTCCAAACCGTTTTTGGTTGATCGTGGCTGGTGATGGCGTCGCTAGCCGCTCCGCAACGACCTCCCCGTTAAGGTTTTTAGGGTGTTTTGAAGCCCTTAGAAGAGATGAACGCTCTCTAAACATGTCTCCCTCTGTCGATAGATAGTTGTGTCCTCTCAACACGTTTTTTGGGGTGTTTTTGAAAAACCAATTTTTAAAATTCTTATCGTGGTGGGCGGTGTTTTGCTAGCCGCAAAACACCGCCCACCACGATCGCCGCCTGCACCCCCGCCCGGAAAAAGAACGAAAGGGAAAAAAGACCGACTACGATGGATAAGGATACCTGATGGAGGAAGGGAAAACTCTGCCAAAAGACGGATGGCTAGTTTATTTAACCTGTGTTATACTAGAAGGGTAGAGAAGGGAAAGGTTATCGCATTATGTTTGGTGAAAAAAGTAAATTTGAAGAATTAGGACGAAGAATAGCCATTTTACTTTTACGATTAGATGACTTACAAATAAAGATACATCTCCTAGAATGTGATATTACCCAATGTCATATGTCATCCTTTCAAGTTGAGGGGTCAGCAAAAAAAATACCTTTCCTACTTTTGCAAGTGAATACTTTGAGGAAAAATCGTCGGGATATTAAAATTGCTATTAAGCAATGTGATAAAGAATTAATTAAAAATAAGCGCAAGCATGAACCGGATACAGTTAATCGTTCCCTGTTGATTACAGAATTCGCCAAAACATTGTCAACTCATGACCTTTATTGTGAGGCTAATAAATTAAAAGATAATAAAAATAAGATTGAAGAGAAGTTAAACGAATTAAAACAAGGGTCAGAAGACGAGGTAAGTGGAGTACTTGCGCTGATTGAGGAATGGGACGAACAAATTAATATCTACGATGAGGAACGTAAAAACAGAAAACCGGAATCAGAAGAGGAATAAAAAAGGGGGGAAAGAATAGTTATTGCTCTTTCCCCCCTTCTTTTATCTTGAAGACGATAAAATAATTTGCCCTTCTTATCGCCTCCCCGATTGCTTGTAAAGGACAAAGGGAAGTGTAAATAATTGACAATCAAGGGCAATTAGTTTACACTGTATAAACTCAGAGGATAAGTTAGGTTGTCGCTATGTCGCGCTACGATCAGGGTTTTGAGGATGGGCGGAACCACCACCGTTCGATTCGCGCCGCTAGGCAATTGGGGGGAGGAATGGGCGCGCTTGTTGTAAGTGGGGTATTCCTCGCTAGCTCGTTTGCTGTACTTGCCCTGGTCGCCGCTCCTTTTTTGCTAGTAGGTCTTCTGGCGCTGGCTCCCTTCAAATGTCCTATCATGTCGCCTGCTCACCTAGCAGGAATCGGGATAGTGGCTTTTCTGGCGTATGCAGCCCTATATTGGGTCAAAGGCGTGTCGGTCGGCTTGCATCAGCCTGGACGGGGTGGATGGTGGTTGTTGCCCTTTTTGGGCTGTGTTTCGTGGGCTTGCCTGTTACCGGGTTGGTTGTTGCGTTCCGTGGTGGTTGACTCCTTCCCGTCTGCTGACCCCTTTTGGGGTTGGGGTCTGGGCGCAGGTTTTGCGCTGCTGGTATATAGCCGCTATCGGTTTACGGCGCATAGCGCGCCAAAGCCGGTCTATTGGGCGTATGTGCGCGGGTATCGGTTGGGAGACCGCTTAGATAGTTCCGCCTAAGTGGTTTTAGGAGGTTAAGAGTTTTTGCGTACTCCTGTGACGGGTTCGCTAGCCGCCAAACAACGCCCTCCCCGATTGCTTGAGGGCAACCGGGGAGGGCGTTGGTAGTGCATTTAAAGGGCAAAGGGGACGCGGAGAAAGAAAGGATAGGGGGAGAACGTGGAGACTAACCGCCAAGCACCGCTCACCCCGCCAGTGGTTTTCTTCTCTACCCTTCTAGTATAGCACAGCAAGTCGGAACTGAACCATCACCGACTACCGACGTTGGCCACCCACCGATAAGGTATTCTTATCCGTCGTAGTCGGTCTTTTTTCCCTTTCGTTCTTTTTCCGGGCGGGGGTGCAGGCGACGATGGGGGCTGGTGCCCAGCTCGCTAGCCGCTCGCAACGACCTCCCCGATTGCTTTTAAAGGACAAGGTCGGGGAGGTCAAAGGAGATAAATTATAATAGCTTTAATTAACTAAATACTTTTGTATTATCTGTTGGAGAACTTCACTCAGTTTTGAATTAAATTCTTTTTGTCTTGCTCCAAGTTTCCTGAGAACGGGCTGCAATGTTTTTTCATCTTCTTCTTTTTGTAAAATAGATTGCTCTATACAAGCTAGTTCGGCATACATGTCTCTTTCTTCTTGTATTAGTTCTTCGTTATTTGTTAATATAATACGTATATTTTTTTCGCTCTCTTTCCTAGAAATAAATCTAACAAACTTTTCAAAATTCATTGCTTTCTCCTTTTTTATTATCTAAACTACTGATAAATATTTGATTGCCACTAAATCATCTTGTAAATTACGTCTTTCTAAAGTGTGTTTTCTATTACGCTGTTTAAGCAGTGTTAAATCAGTTCTAATCCTTGAGATAACAGGATTAATATCCTCAAAATTCTTTCCTTTTTTTCTTTCTAAACGAACTTCTTTTATTCGCAATATAATTTTTTCTGCCTCGTTTATAATAGCCTCTTCTTCCTCATTTAATATAGATTTTTGTGTTAATACATTGGTTATTATTTCAGAATAATTCATAATTAATTTTCTCAATAAGGAGTATAATAAGCAATAGAAAATTTTTCTTTCTACTTTTATAGTATAACATAATTAATAAAAAAACAAGTGTTATTATATTTTAAATTAATAGCGGCGCATCTTTTTTTCCCTTTCGTTCTTTTTCCGGGCGGGGGTGCAGGCGACGACCTCCCCGATTGCTTGTAAAGGGCAAGGTGGGACGGGTAGGGAAGAGGCACCCCGCCGGGGCACACGGCAATTGCAGGAGAAGGAAGCGAAGCAACCCTTCTCCTGCAATTGCCATAGTGTGTTATGGCGTTGTTATGGCGCCGGGTTATGGGGCACGGAATTCACTGGTATTTTCTAAAGGTTAAGTGGCCCTATTTTTGGGGTAATACCCTTAAGATGAAACACTTGGAGGATATATCAAAAATCTGTAGCCGGGTAATTTAATCTTAATGGTTAGCTATATTTTTATCTGCCTGCATTTTCCTTGTTTGTCGGCTTTTAACAGGCTTAGCAATAGCATGTCCAACTAGTTGAGTGCGGTATATTTCCTCTTGTTCGCTGGCAACAATATAGACTTCTGCTGAGAATTGAGAGTATTTGTCCTTCTTATCCGCAGTATCTTTCCATACGATTCGATCATTCAACACATAGACATTCATATTACCGCTTTTCAGTACCGTAATGTACTTTTTACTACGTAAATAGGCTATTGCATATTGTGCAGTTCTTACATGCATTCCCATGCCTTTTGCTATCGCTGAAAAGCTAACAAGAATTGCATTTCTTTTATCTGCCTTTTCGATAAGCCAGGTAAGCAATTTGAGAGCGGAGGGATTTTCGTCTAACAACACCCGAAAAGCCGGCCAACTTGAGTCATAAACCTGTGAGAACCCCGTGTTAACAAGTCGTTGTTCTCCGGTATCAATGTCTGTAATCGTTGTCGTGTTAGCTGTCATTGTTTTGTACAATTTATGAGGCCGCAATACTACGCAAAATATTTCATAACTCATGCAAAACTAACTCATACCTAACGAATAAAACCTTCAGTACACACGCAATATCTACGGTCCCAGCTAGGCCGTAGTACTACGGTCCACTGGACCGTAGATATTTTTTTTAAAACACTAATAATCAGCTAGTTATACCCCCCCCGTATCTTAGTCTAAACCAAGGGTGAATTAGTTGCCATTGAAAGGGGTGTCTTATCCCTACTTAGTACAAATACAATTTTGGGGTTACCGGGGACGTCCAAACCGTTTTTGGTTGATCGTGGCTGGTGATGGCGTCGCTAGCCGCTCCGCAACGACCTCCCCGTTAAGGTTTTTAGGGTGTTTTGAAGCCCTTAGAAGAGATGAACGCTCTCTAAACATGTCTCCCTCTGTCGATAGATAGTTGTGTCCTCTCAACACGTTTTTTGGGGTGTTTTTGAAAAACCAATTTTTAAAATTCTTATCGTGGTGGGCGGTGTTTTGCTAGCCGCAAAACACCGCCCACCACGATCGCCGCCTGCACCCCCGCCCGGAAAAAGAACGAAAGGGAAAAAAGACCGACTACGATGGATAAGGATACCTGATGGAGGAAGGGAAAACTCTGCCAAAAGACGGATGGCTAGTTTATTTAACCTGTGTTATACTAGAAGGGTAGAGAAGGGAAAGGTTATCGCATTATGTTTGGTGAAAAAAGTAAATTTGAAGAATTAGGACGAAGAATAGCCATTTTACTTTTACGATTAGATGACTTACAAATAAAGATACATCTCCTAGAATGTGATATTACCCAATGTCATATGTCATCCTTTCAAGTTGAGGGGTCAGCAAAAAAAATACCTTTCCTACTTTTGCAAGTGAATACTTTGAGGAAAAATCGTCGGGATATTAAAATTGCTATTAAGCAATGTGATAAAGAATTAATTAAAAATAAGCGCAAGCATGAACCGGATACAGTTAATCGTTCCCTGTTGATTACAGAATTCGCCAAAACATTGTCAACTCATGACCTTTATTGTGAGGCTAATAAATTAAAAGATAATAAAAATAAGATTGAAGAGAAGTTAAACGAATTAAAACAAGGGTCAGAAGACGAGGTAAGTGGAGTACTTGCGCTGATTGAGGAATGGGACGAACAAATTAATATCTACGATGAGGAACGTAAAAACAGAAAACCGGAATCAGAAGAGGAATAAAAAAGGGGGGAAAGAATAGTTATTGCTCTTTCCCCCCTTCTTTTATCTTGAAGACGATAAAATAATTTGCCCTTCTTATCGCCTCCCCGATTGCTTGTAAAGGACAAAGGGAAGTGTAAATAATTGACAATCAAGGGCAATTAGTTTACACTGTATAAACTCAGAGGATAAGTTAGGTTGTCGCTATGTCGCGCTACGATCAGGGTTTTGAGGATGGGCGGAACCACCACCGTTCGATTCGCGCCGCTAGGCAATTGGGGGGAGGAATGGGCGCGCTTGTTGTAAGTGGGGTATTCCTCGCTAGCTCGTTTGCTGTACTTGCCCTGGTCGCCGCTCCTTTTTTGCTAGTAGGTCTTCTGGCGCTGGCTCCCTTCAAATGTCCTATCATGTCGCCTGCTCACCTAGCAGGAATCGGGATAGTGGCTTTTCTGGCGTATGCAGCCCTATATTGGGTCAAAGGCGTGTCGGTCGGCTTGCATCAGCCTGG
>MWWD01000042.1_pt1 | contig 9752 bp, 10 predicted proteins | sample 1047211 | NCBI WGS metagenome assembly MWWD01 (sample SAMN06349974, study PRJNA376086) | soil metagenome | isolation source: MS2-2 sample Antarctic (ecotone) soil | place: Antarctica | collected 2015-01-13 | reverse complement strand
ATTCATCCGAACGACGCAGCCTGGGCGTGCCCCTGGCCCCGCAACTCGTCCGGCTCTTCCAGGGAGGGAATCCCGGAATCGAAAGTCTCGCCCAGCCCCGATCCCGCCATCTCGGCGTGCGCGTCCGCCCATTGTGTCCAGTCCTTTTGGGCCTGTTCGTCGGTTGCGAGATAGGCGGTCACCACGCGATCCGCCCCGAGTTCGTTGGCCCGGATCGCGGCGGCGCGGGCGAGGGTCCGGTCTCCGGTGAGGGTGGCCCGCTCCAGCTTGCGAGCGAGTTCGGCGTTGTCGGTTATCTTTTCCACGCTATCCAAAGCGGCGCGGAAATTCATCTCTGTCAACGCCGGATCCGAGCCGCGCAAGCTGGGCGGGGCGAATGCCTTGCGCTCGGCGGCGCGAGTCCTCTCCGCCAGTCCGTCCCGCCGCGCCTGACGCAGCCGGGCCTCTTCGGCTTTGGCCGCCTGGTAGAGCGGGGCGATATGGCGGGCTTTGCCTTCGAGTGAGAGGTCGTTATCGCCGCGTACATCTTCGAGCTTCCTGCCGAAACGCTCGCGATTCTGCCTTAACTTATCGTCTATGTTGCTCATTGCTGATTCCTTCCAGTAGCTTGATTGCTTGCGTCTCGTGGTGCTCCGCCAGGGCTGTCAGGGTGCGCCGTAAACGCTTCGCCTGGTCGGCGTGGTATGCGTACCACGCGGCCACGTTTTCCTTACGTTGGCGGCTGTGGTAGCGGCGGACACTCGCGGCGTAGGACGGCTCCAGGTCGTGGCGGTCCGGCTCCTGGCGAGACCGCTTCGCGATGAACGCCTCCAACTCCTTCTCGATCGCCTCGCCTCGCGCTAGGTCCAAGCTATGCTCCTCTCATATCGGTAGGCATTCGTCACATATGCAGCTAGGACCATGATCCCCGCCACCCCCGGTAACCTCGGTAACCCCGGTAACCGAAGTGCCGTTTTCCGCATAGGACACATAATGCTCTACGAGCAAGGCTACGCCACCATACAACGGGACAGACATTAGTAACCGCCTCTGAGCATGGTAGAAACGGTCTGTTGCGCTACTCCTAATCTCTTCGCTATCCGAGCCTGAGAGAGTCCTTTACTGCGTAGCCGGAATGCCTCTTGTCTCCGGGCGGCCGCGTTGTTTAGATACTCTTCTCTCGGCACCATCCCTTCCCGGCGGCGTGCGGCTGTCTTGGCTTCGCGCTTACGCCGGCGGCGCTCGTCGTTGGAGACGATGGTCAACATCTCCCGTTCTTCTTCGGGCGTGATCTCCAACCATTCGATAATGGTTTGGTTTTTGAATCTGTAGCGGGCGTCAACCTGGAGCCCGTTCCATTCGACGGTCTCGCCTCTGGCGGCCATCGTCGCCCTTTTCATCACGGCCTGCATCCGGGCCTTGCTCTCCCGGCCGGGCCAGGACGCGGCTTCGTGGGCCAGGGCGAACAACTCCCGGCGTAGAACTTGCGGGATCGCCACCCACGACATGCCAACTCCGGCGATAAATAGCCATAGGTCCCGGTGGTGTTCGGGTAGGTCGCCAAACCAGCGCAATCGACGGAGCGTCTGCAAATCGCTTAGGCGAGACTCCCATAGCGTGCCGGCGGTATACCCTTCCGGTGTCCGTTGCGGGCGCTCCTGTGGCCGTCTGGCGGCTCTCTGGATGCGTAGGTCCGCCAGCTCTCCCCGGTCCAAGGGAAGTATCTCGGTGGCGAGATCGTCGAAGGTCCAAACCTCACCCGGAGCGGTAAGCGCCTCGACGGTAAGCCGGGCTTTGGAGTTGCGGGTACCGACCGGACGCAGAACGCGGGCGGCGTCCAGTGCGCCCCGGTCCGCACCGAATGGTTTCAGGGCTTGCCATAGCTCGCGCTGGCAGGCGTTCCACCGCTCGATGGCACTCCTCGGTATCGGTTCGTGCAACCAGATCAGGTAGAGGCCCCGGCCCGACGCTATGGCGATACTCGGCGCTGGAAGTTGGGAACGCTCCAGGGCGATGGTGCAATCCTCAAGAATTCCCAGCGGGTGAGATCCGGCCAGGTCCGCCACCTTATGAAAGTCAACGTCGAGGGCCAGAGCTCCCAACTCCGCCAGCCGCGATATTCGACGCCATCCCCAAAAGCGATTCGTCGAGATGTAAACGTCGCTCTCCCCCGCCAGCACGGGTAGAACGTCGGCAAGATCCCGAACCGGGTAAGCCTTCTCTTGCCACCCCGCCGGCGTCGCCCGAGCAATGGCTACGTGGCCGCGTCTGCCACCGTGGAGAATCGCCCCATGATGGGCCGGCGTAGTAAGCTCAAGCGGGACTTCCACAAGGGCCCTGGCCGCGCTCACGCGGCACTACCTACGCCCGGCCGGACGACTAGAACTGGATCTTGCTTTAGCTCCTCGGGGAGATTTTCGTATGAATGAGATGGTTTCGCGGCGTCGTCATGTGTATATACTGTCAACAGACAATCCTTTACCTGGCGGTTGAGGGTTTGTTGTTTTCGTGGAGGATCGGCGCGGACTTTTGCGGGTAGCCCGATCCTCTCTTTTCCTAAGCACTGGCGACCCGTAGCTCGATAACCCCGTTGTTTTTCGCGGAGCCCTTCTTGGATTTCGGCTTGGCTTTCGGCTTGGCGTCGCTCACAGGTCCGGGCTTAATCTCGCGGGCCTCGCCTTTCAATCTCACGGCGAGCACCCCGTCGATTAGCTCTCCGGCGAACCGGCGCGCCTTGCCGGTCGGTATGTCGTGGAAGTGACAAAATGCTCTGCCGCCGGTCTGGAATGTTCGACCATTGGCCTGCGGTGTTACCGGATAGGCGTGTGGACTCTTATCGTCCACTGCTCGCATCCCGACGATTTGCTCGCCCGCATCGTAAAGAAATTCTATAAAGCGGGGGCGACCGATGGCGTTGTAGCTCGCTTCGTTCAGGGAGAAATTCCCGGACGCCTGGACGGAAACCAACGGCTGTTTGACCGACGGCCTCGACTTTCTGTCGAACACCTGCCAATCCGGCATAACTTACGCTCCTTTGCTCTAGTTGACAGTATTCTAGACCACGGAGGGCCAGAATAAAATAGCTCCAGACGAAAAGTATCTAGAAATTCACGTCATTGAATATCGTGTCAGTTATTGCACTTTGCTAAGATACCTCTACGGACATAGAAACGGCTCGGCGCGCAATACGCTTTCGGCGCGCCCTGGCCCATCGGGGCGGGTGTTTGCGGGTTGCCGAAAACCGCCACATATTGTGGTCCGCGCGGCGGCGGCGTACCACTTGATGAGTTTCCGAGAATTGTACTTATCGGAAATCGGGCGGAAATAGCGGTGAATTCACCGGGTTCAATGTGCGCAAAATGCGCACTTTGTTTTCGTCGCGGCGGCGTGTTCCGCGCGGAACGGAAGCCGGGCGTATCAAGCGTGTTACAAGGGTCGGTTGCGGAGGCGGTTGCCCGGTGAGGATGGCTGCAACGCGCTTCATTGAGGGACAGAACGGTAACGGTGTTACCGGTTGCAGAGGTGGTTGCCCGGCGAGGTGTGGAAATGCAAGACTTGCGCGCCGGCGCGCAACTGTGATGTTTTTACATACCTGTTCCGAGCGGAACGGATGGTCGCAAGAGCGGCAAGAATCTCCAATTGATTGGACTTTTGCCCACGGTTGCGGAGGCGGTTATCCGGCGTGTTCCGCGCGGAACGGAAGTCGCCGCGTTGGCGCTCATCTCGCCCGCGACAACCTTTTGCGCGAGGGCGGGACGGTCGCGCTTTAGACGGGCGATGGTGTAGGTCTCGGAGGTTCCTCTGTCCGATTTAGAGGTTATATTATCACCTCTACTCCTACCGTTACCCACGTCTCCGTGCTCCGCCAGATCGGGATCATTCATTACATTGTTATGTTTGATCTCCTCGGATAGAACGCGCTCGTGTAGGTCGGGCCTATCCTTGCGGAGCTTGCGGAGAGCGTAGGTGTTGGCGTTGCCTACCGGACGTTCTTCTCGCTTAACTTCGTTTACATTGTTAACAAGGTCTGTCCGTTCTCCCTGACGCCCAACCGTCGCCCGGTCGATAGCGTCCAGCGCCCCCGGATCGTCCCGACACAGGTGCTTTAGCTGCCGGACGGTCGAGCCTAACTATGTGGGGTTGCAACGCCCCTCGACGGCTGACTCTCGTTGTTACTCTGCCAGAAAACACAGAGCTCTGTGTTTTCCTGGGCAGTTGCAACGCCCCTCGACGGCTGACTCTCGTCACAGCGGCCTAGCGGGGATGATGTGGCGTATGTTCATGAAGTCCCGCGAAAGCGCGAGGTCGCCCGAGCGCGAATAGAACGACTCTGTCTCGGGGTCGTGGCGGAGATGCCCGTATCCAGACGCCAGCTCCCGCCGATACCAATCCTCCGCCGAAGTTTGGTGGGAGGTGGTGACGGGCCGTCGGTCATAGCTACACCCCACGTCACCGTTGGGCGCGATCACGAACGGCGGGATCCGTCCGTCGCGCCTGGCCCTGGCGTTCGCGTTCTCGGCACCCTCTTTAATCATGCGTAGGCGTTCCTCGCGTTCGTTCGTCGTCTCCTTCACGCCGCCGCCCGCGAGTACCTCCAGTCGCGCTAGACGCCGCCCTAGGTCCATCGTTTACCTCCCTCCGGCGCGTGATCCTGACGCTCCAGCCACTCGATTTTTCGCACCACGGCCGCCAGCTCGGCATCCGGCGCGACGCTCTTCACAACGGCCGTTTCGGGTGCGGTCCTCGCCTCGCCCGCGCCGGTCTCCAGTCGCCTTATTTGCGCCTCTAAGCTCCGTATCTCGGCCAAAAGCCCGCTACCAGGGCGGGCCCCCGTCGTCGGCGGTGTGCGCGATTCTCGCGCCTCCAGGTCCCTTAGACGCCGCTCTAGGTCGCCCATCGTTTGCCTCCCTTCGTGTCTTCGCCAGCCCGCTCCAATGCCTCCAGGCGGGCCGCCAAATCGTCGGTTTCTTTGGCTTTGCGCTCGTATTCGAGTAGCTTTATCTGTGTGCCGATCAACTGGTTTCCCACGGCTCCCCGCGCGGTCTCCAGCTCCCCGCCTACGACCCGCTCGGTTAGCTCCTGGAGCTGGAGGCGAAGGTCCTTCACATCGCCGCCCACGCGGCCCCGGCCACCCTTCGCGGCCGCCCTCTTGCGCGTCTCGGCCCGTTCGGGCATATGGTGCCAACACATACTGTTCGGCGGCTCTACGGTGAGCGTGCATTGCCCTCCATTGGGCTTGAATCCGCGGCATTGGGTCATCTAACGCTCACCCCCCCCCCCTCACGCGCGTTTTTACCGATGGTGGGAGCGAAAGGAGCGATGGCTGGACGCTCCGCGGACCTTACGGTTGCCGCGACTCCCACCCCGTAATTCATCCGAACGACGCAGCCTGGGCGTGCCCCTGGCCCCGCAACTCGTCCGGCTCTTCCAGGGAGGGAATCCCGGAATCGAAAGTCTCGCCCAGCCCCGATCCCGCCATCTCGGCGTGCGCGTCCGCCCATTGTGTCCAGTCCTTTTGGGCCTGTTCGTCGGTTGCGAGATAGGCGGTCACCACGCGATCCGCCCCGAGTTCGTTGGCCCGGATCGCGGCGGCGCGGGCGAGGGTCCGGTCTCCGGTGAGGGTGGCCCGCTCCAGCTTGCGAGCGAGTTCGGCGTTGTCGGTTATCTTTTCCACGCTATCCAAAGCGGCGCGGAAATTCATCTCTGTCAACGCCGGATCCGAGCCGCGCAAGCTGGGCGGGGCGAATGCCTTGCGCTCGGCGGCGCGAGTCCTCTCCGCCAGTCCGTCCCGCCGCGCCTGACGCAGCCGGGCCTCTTCGGCTTTGGCCGCCTGGTAGAGCGGGGCGATATGGCGGGCTTTGCCTTCGAGTGAGAGGTCGTTATCGCCGCGTACATCTTCGAGCTTCCTGCCGAAACGCTCGCGATTCTGCCTTAACTTATCGTCTATGTTGCTCATTGCTGATTCCTTCCAGTAGCTTGATTGCTTGCGTCTCGTGGTGCTCCGCCAGGGCTGTCAGGGTGCGCCGTAAACGCTTCGCCTGGTCGGCGTGGTATGCGTACCACGCGGCCACGTTTTCCTTACGTTGGCGGCTGTGGTAGCGGCGGACACTCGCGGCGTAGGACGGCTCCAGGTCGTGGCGGTCCGGCTCCTGGCGAGACCGCTTCGCGATGAACGCCTCCAACTCCTTCTCGATCGCCTCGCCTCGCGCTAGGTCCAAGCTATGCTCCTCTCATATCGGTAGGCATTCGTCACATATGCAGCTAGGACCATGATCCCCGCCACCCCCGGTAACCTCGGTAACCCCGGTAACCGAAGTGCCGTTTTCCGCATAGGACACATAATGCTCTACGAGCAAGGCTACGCCACCATACAACGGGACAGACATTAGTAACCGCCTCTGAGCATGGTAGAAACGGTCTGTTGCGCTACTCCTAATCTCTTCGCTATCCGAGCCTGAGAGAGTCCTTTACTGCGTAGCCGGAATGCCTCTTGTCTCCGGGCGGCCGCGTTGTTTAGATACTCTTCTCTCGGCACCATCCCTTCCCGGCGGCGTGCGGCTGTCTTGGCTTCGCGCTTACGCCGGCGGCGCTCGTCGTTGGAGACGATGGTCAACATCTCCCGTTCTTCTTCGGGCGTGATCTCCAACCATTCGATAATGGTTTGGTTTTTGAATCTGTAGCGGGCGTCAACCTGGAGCCCGTTCCATTCGACGGTCTCGCCTCTGGCGGCCATCGTCGCCCTTTTCATCACGGCCTGCATCCGGGCCTTGCTCTCCCGGCCGGGCCAGGACGCGGCTTCGTGGGCCAGGGCGAACAACTCCCGGCGTAGAACTTGCGGGATCGCCACCCACGACATGCCAACTCCGGCGATAAATAGCCATAGGTCCCGGTGGTGTTCGGGTAGGTCGCCAAACCAGCGCAATCGACGGAGCGTCTGCAAATCGCTTAGGCGAGACTCCCATAGCGTGCCGGCGGTATACCCTTCCGGTGTCCGTTGCGGGCGCTCCTGTGGCCGTCTGGCGGCTCTCTGGATGCGTAGGTCCGCCAGCTCTCCCCGGTCCAAGGGAAGTATCTCGGTGGCGAGATCGTCGAAGGTCCAAACCTCACCCGGAGCGGTAAGCGCCTCGACGGTAAGCCGGGCTTTGGAGTTGCGGGTACCGACCGGACGCAGAACGCGGGCGGCGTCCAGTGCGCCCCGGTCCGCACCGAATGGTTTCAGGGCTTGCCATAGCTCGCGCTGGCAGGCGTTCCACCGCTCGATGGCACTCCTCGGTATCGGTTCGTGCAACCAGATCAGGTAGAGGCCCCGGCCCGACGCTATGGCGATACTCGGCGCTGGAAGTTGGGAACGCTCCAGGGCGATGGTGCAATCCTCAAGAATTCCCAGCGGGTGAGATCCGGCCAGGTCCGCCACCTTATGAAAGTCAACGTCGAGGGCCAGAGCTCCCAACTCCGCCAGCCGCGATATTCGACGCCATCCCCAAAAGCGATTCGTCGAGATGTAAACGTCGCTCTCCCCCGCCAGCACGGGTAGAACGTCGGCAAGATCCCGAACCGGGTAAGCCTTCTCTTGCCACCCCGCCGGCGTCGCCCGAGCAATGGCTACGTGGCCGCGTCTGCCACCGTGGAGAATCGCCCCATGATGGGCCGGCGTAGTAAGCTCAAGCGGGACTTCCACAAGGGCCCTGGCCGCGCTCACGCGGCACTACCTACGCCCGGCCGGACGACTAGAACTGGATCTTGCTTTAGCTCCTCGGGGAGATTTTCGTATGAATGAGATGGTTTCGCGGCGTCGTCATGTGTATATACTGTCAACAGACAATCCTTTACCTGGCGGTTGAGGGTTTGTTGTTTTCGTGGAGGATCGGCGCGGACTTTTGCGGGTAGCCCGATCCTCTCTTTTCCTAAGCACTGGCGACCCGTAGCTCGATAACCCCGTTGTTTTTCGCGGAGCCCTTCTTGGATTTCGGCTTGGCTTTCGGCTTGGCGTCGCTCACAGGTCCGGGCTTAATCTCGCGGGCCTCGCCTTTCAATCTCACGGCGAGCACCCCGTCGATTAGCTCTCCGGCGAACCGGCGCGCCTTGCCGGTCGGTATGTCGTGGAAGTGACAAAATGCTCTGCCGCCGGTCTGGAATGTTCGACCATTGGCCTGCGGTGTTACCGGATAGGCGTGTGGACTCTTATCGTCCACTGCTCGCATCCCGACGATTTGCTCGCCCGCATCGTAAAGAAATTCTATAAAGCGGGGGCGACCGATGGCGTTGTAGCTCGCTTCGTTCAGGGAGAAATTCCCGGACGCCTGGACGGAAACCAACGGCTGTTTGACCGACGGCCTCGACTTTCTGTCGAACACCTGCCAATCCGGCATAACTTACGCTCCTTTGCTCTAGTTGACAGTATTCTAGACCACGGAGGGCCAGAATAAAATAGCTCCAGACGAAAAGTATCTAGAAATTCACGTCATTGAATATCGTGTCAGTTATTGCACTTTGCTAAGATACCTCTACGGACATAGAAACGGCTCGGCGCGCAATACGCTTTCGGCGCGCCCTGGCCCATCGGGGCGGGTGTTTGCGGGTTGCCGAAAACCGCCACATATTGTGGTCCGCGCGGCGGCGGCGTACCACTTGATGAGTTTCCGAGAATTGTACTTATCGGAAATCGGGCGGAAATAGCGGTGAATTCACCGGGTTCAATGTGCGCAAAATGCGCACTTTGTTTTCGTCGCGGCGGCGTGTTCCGCGCGGAACGGAAGCCGGGCGTATCAAGCGTGTTACAAGGGTCGGTTGCGGAGGCGGTTGCCCGGTGAGGATGGCTGCAACGCGCTTCATTGAGGGACAGAACGGTAACGGTGTTACCGGTTGCAGAGGTGGTTGCCCGGCGAGGTGTGGAAATGCAAGACTTGCGCGCCGGCGCGCAACTGTGATGTTTTTACATACCTGTTCCGAGCGGAACGGATGGTCGCAAGAGCGGCAAGAATCTCCAATTGATTGGACTTTTGCCCACGGTTGCGGAGGCGGTTATCCGGCGTGTTCCGCGCGGAACGGAAGTCGCCGCGTTGGCGCTCATCTCGCCCGCGACAACCTTTTGCGCGAGGGCGGGACGGTCGCGCTTTAGACGGGCGATGGTGTAGGTCTCGGAGGTTCCTCTGTCCGATTTAGAGGTTATATTATCACCTCTACTCCTACCGTTACCCACGTCTCCGTGCTCCGCCAGATCGGGATCATTCATTACATTGTTATGTTTGATCTCCTCGGATAGAACGCGCTCGTGTAGGTCGGGCCTATCCTTGCGGAGCTTGCGGAGAGCGTAGGTGTTGGCGTTGCCTACCGGACGTTCTTCTCGCTTAACTTCGTTTACATTGTTAACAAGGTCTGTCCGTTCTCCCTGACGCCCAACCGTCGCCCGGTCGATAGCGTCCAGCGCCCCCGGATCGTCCCGACACAGGTGCTTTAGCTGCCGGACGGTCGAGCCTAACTATGTGGGGTTGCAACGCCCCTCGACGGCTGACTCTCGTTGTTACTCTGCCAGAAAACACAGAGCTCTGTGTTTTCCTGGGCAGTTGCAACGCCCCTCGACGGCTGACTCTCGTCACAGCGGCCTAGCGGGGATGATGTGGCGTATGTTCATGAAGTCCCGCGAAAGCGCGAGGTCGCCCGAGCGCGAATAGAACGACTCTGTCTCGGGGTCGTGGCGGAGATGCCCGTATCCAGACGCCAGCTCCCGCCGATACCAATCCTCCGCCGAAGTTTGGTGGGAGGTGGTGACGGGC
>MWWD01000040.1_pt1 | contig 9831 bp, 6 predicted proteins | sample 1047211 | NCBI WGS metagenome assembly MWWD01 (sample SAMN06349974, study PRJNA376086) | soil metagenome | isolation source: MS2-2 sample Antarctic (ecotone) soil | place: Antarctica | collected 2015-01-13 | reverse complement strand
CGTTGTTTTCCGTTCCTACTATTGTGCGACCCCTATTGGGGTTGAGCATCGACCCGGAGAACACGCAATGGGCCGTGGTGCGGCACCAGGACAAGACCCACCCGCACATGCACCTGGTGGTGAACCGGGTGGATTTAGACGGGCAGACGGTTAGCGACCAGTTTATTCGCTCGCGCAGCGTGGACGTGTGCAAAGGCATCGAGCAGGAGTACGGGCTGATAGTGGCCGACCAGGTGGGCCGCAAGCAGGCCCGCGAAATCGGCCCGACCCCGGCCCAGGCGAAGGCCACGACCCCGAAAGAGGAACAGTCGGCCGAGTGGAGCCGCGCCCGGCAGGACATTGGCCGCGCCCTGAGCTACACAGCGGGCCAGGCCCGCAGCTTTGACGAGCTGCGCGAGGCCCTACGTCCGCGAGGCATCGAGCTGGAGCTGACGCGGCGCAAGGATGGGAGCCCGGCCGGGGTGGTGTTCGCGCAGGACGGGCACCGGGTGAAGGGTAGCCAGGTGGGCCGCGAGTACAGCGCCGGCAATCTGGAGACGGGCTTTGCCAAGGCCCGGGAGCTAGGCCAGGACCCAGGCCAGGCGTGGCAGCAGGTGGGCCAGGACTACGCGCTGGCCAAGCTGGCGGCCGAGTACGCCCAGGCCAAAGAGCGGCAGGCCCAGCAGCAGCCGGGCAAGCAGCAGTCCCGAGGCTTTGAAATGGGGGATTAACTTTTCAGCAACGACTTATGCAAGAGCTACTTCAAGACATCAACGCGTTACGGCGGGGCATCGAGGCGCTGAACAAGCGCAGCTTAGAGCAGGGCAAGCCGGTGAGCCGGGCCGAGCTGGACGAGGTGCTGGCCACGGTGAAGCAGGAGGTGCGGTTTGTCATCAACTACCAGGGCGTAGCCGAAGCCATCCAGCCGCACCTAGCCACGCCCGCGAAGGTGGAACATACACTCACCACGGGCACGGCGCAACTGCAGCAGGTGATTGCGCAGATTCCGCGCAGCGTGCCCGTGGTGGGGGAAGTGTGGGGCTTTGCCAATATGCGGCTCGGGTTGGGGGTAATTGCGTTGCTGCTGGCCCTGGTCAGCCTGAGCACCTACCTATGGCAGCAGAAAGCGGCAGCTGAGGCGCAGGTAGTGGAGCTGCAGCAGGAGCAAGCCAAGAAAAAGTCGGCGCTGGATTGGCTGACGAAGGGCTATTGGGACCTGAAACGGGACAATCCGAAGGTAGTCCAAAAGTATTTCCCTCAGTAGAGCATGGTTCTACTGAGGGAAATATTTCAAAATGATACCATGAGGCTTCACCTCAACATTTGCCCATCAATAGAAATTACCTCGAAAGGCTCATCCCAAACATATTGCAGGTATGGGTCCGGGAAACTTTGAAAGTAATGTTTATAGGTGCTTGACACTACCCCAGTGCCCGGTTGATACTGAAAATCCCCGCTTCCATAATGCAAAACGCTCGGATGCGAAAGGACCGTGCTTGGATTAGACCAAAACTCATATCGGCCCTCGTTACGGCGCTGAATCACATTTCCAGCCGGAATGGCTGTTAACTGGGCGTGTGCATTGCCCGTCTGACGCCGCTTTGTTTGCAACAAAACTTCTTTGGGAAAAGGACGACTCAGGATATTGATGGTTGCTAAATCTGTTTCTGGGAAGTTCTGAGTAGGCCGGTGACGAACTTGAAAATATTCGGTCAACACGTAAGAATTGGGAGCCCAATATTGCCCTTTGTGCTTCACTAATGGAACTACATTGTCCCGGCATAACAGCCTATGGTCCCCCGGATTACCAGCTTGCCGGTACGCAGCTATGCGCTGGCCACCGTCTTGCACTACATCGACCAGCGTAGCTAAGCGACCTGATGGAATAGTATCGAGTTGGACGGGGAGCCAAGTTACTTCACTATTTATACGTGGCAGTAACGCCATTGTAATCAGTAGAGTATCAGTGTTTAAAAAATGTACAGCACTTTTGTCTTGCTTAGATGAAGAGAGTAGTTTTACACGGGTACCAGATATTAGTAGATTAAATATCTCCACCGATGTTTTAGGTATCGTGGTGGTTGTGGATGCTCCCCGCTCCACACCAGATGCCACAATCCCCTCGAACTGCCGTCCGCCCCGTTGAACCTTTATTCTGTGGAGGGGACCAAGTGAGTCTGACAGAATCACATATTGACGTGGTTCTTTACTTCCCTCTTGTGCTGAGCCAGCAATGGGAATTCCCAATAGCAGGCATAGGAATCGAAGATATAAGGAAGGCATGATACTGTGTGGTTTGTGAATCAATCGGTTACTGACACGGCCTTTCCCCATATGGGGACGGTATTTGAACAACACCCGTTGAAGTTGGTGTATTGTTTCCTGCTGTATCAGGATGCCTCTCCGCTTGATTGATAAGTCTAATCTGAGTTGCCCAGTTGGGGTCGCGGGTTGCGTGAGATTGGAATGCGGAAGTGCTTTCTAGCCCTCCCCATGACAGCGATTGAGCGTAGTTTTGGCTTATGGCCTGGGTACGCGTACTACTCATAAATGTGTTGCTGTAGTACTGTAATAGCGCGTCGCCCATATGGCCAACCATTGTTGTCATCGTTTCGTGTTGTGCATTAGGGCGTGAGGGGTCAAAAAACATATTCATGAGAATGCTCAATTGCGTGTTTGGGTCAATGCTATTTTGATCAGCCCAATCCATCATGTAAACGTGTAGAATCTCATGAATCATGTCGCTGGCAATGGCTAAATCTGTAGCGCTCCCGGGTCCTTGTAAAAAGTCCGAATTCATAGTAATTGTATAGCTATTGGTTCCTGTTGTATGAGATGTTAACGCCCTTGTCGTTACGCCATTGTTCTGCAAATTCGGTGCTTCACCGAACGTGACGCGTATGTTAGGATTGGCTGCTATTGCGCTGATTAGGCGTGCAATTGGCCCACCGGTCAGTATATTGTTATTAGCCAACGCCTGTATATTAGTCGCGATTTGGCCGGCGCAAGGCCGCAGGTTGCCTACTGTGATGTTCATTGGTGGGTCAGCAGGGGTTCCATTGCTGCCGGTACCGGTACCGGTACCGCTGCTAGGATCAGAAGGGTAATCAGGCGCACCTCCACCATAGCCGGGGTCGAAGAATCCAGGCTGGCCGATGTCGGGTATACCACCAAAGTCAGGTTGGTCCTGACAAACCGTTACGTTGTACGGCGGGTCGTGCGACACGATTCGGTACGTGCTGCACCCCGAGGCTCGCGCTGCGGTGTTGCCGTCTTTTTGGTCTGTGGGCATATCTGCTACAAGCTGCATACGTCCTGGCAGAGGACGGCCGTTCACGTATCCTTTGCCCGTTCGGTAGCGGTAATCTTGGGTGTAGTAGAAGACAAAGCCGGTAAAGTTGCCGGGTAGATTACTTGAAGCCGAGCGGTAGTGGCTGTACAACTTGGCGAGCACGTTTCGTTGAGCGGCCTTAGATGGCTTCGCATTGCGCTGCCATAGCACTTCTACAACCGCTCCGCTAACTAAGTTGGGTGCTGGACGGGTTAGAAGTAAGTAACGAAAAGTCTGATATCCGCTATTTGTGAAGCCTTTACCCAACTCGCGAAACGGCGCGAATACGAAAGCACGGTTGTTAGCGGTGGTATCGATTGCGTTCGTCCAGTCAATAGGTAGGGGTCCAGAGCCTGCTTCTGCGGAGGAAGAGCGAGCGGCAAAGGAAGCGGGTTTAAGAGGGCCAGCCTGCGCATTGTACCACCGCTGAGCGTCTGCTGTAGACAAGGAAGAAGTTGATGTTTCAGTCACTTGAGGACGCACATGGTCTAGCTCTTGGGTAGTACAGGCGGGTACGCCAATAGCCAGCAAACTAAGTGCGAGACCAGCCCGCAACAAGAAAGAACGCTTCATAAATAGGTGGGTAGGTAGTTTTGTCAAACAGCTGGAATGTGAGAGGATTATTGTCGCTGCGAAGATAATAATAGGGGACTACAGCAGCGAGCAGCCAGATAGTTGTCGCGGGAAAATACTACGCCGGCTGCGTCCTGCCCAAGAAGGCCCAAACCACCACTTTTCCAAGGTGTCGAGTATAAGGAATCTTATGTTAAGTAACAAAATGAAGGAACAAGAGGGAAAAACACCCGCCCGCGACCTTGCCCAAAATCCTACTTAGCAGGAGCCGCTGCTTTGGCCGCGACCAGGCCCAGGCGCACGAGCAGCAGGCCCCCCGGATTGCGGTTGGCCTTGACCTTGCCCGTTTTCAGGTCGTGGTTGTAGCGGTTCACTTCCGCGACGTGGGCCGCGCTGGCCAGGATGGTTTGCCGGTGCTTGGCGTCGGTGATGCGCAGCTCGTCGAGGATGCGGGCGGCATTGTCGTAATGGCTTTGCTGCACCCCCGGCACGGCCTGAGCAGTGGCTACCAGGTCGAACGGGATAGGTTCAGTCAGGGCTTGCGATTTGACGGTGAAAACGATGTTTTTGAAGCTGCGACCTACTTTCTCCAATTTGTAACTGACGTGCAATTCGGTGTGCTCATTGATTTGCTTCATAGCCACGTCAAGCACATTGGTACGCAGGTCGATAAGCTGCTTCATTTTCTCGTTGCCTTTATCATCAAGCAGGCCGAGCATCTTTTTTAGGTCTTGGAGGTCATATTTTTTGGTTTCGCCCAAGTCCTTCCATTGGCTGCAAAGGGGGTAGATGCGTTTGGCGTACTTGCTAGTGAGGCGGAGTGCAGCAGCCAGCTCGAACGAGGTGAAGTTGTTTTTGAGGTCGAACAGGTAAGGTAAAATGTGCTTAGTGAAGTCAAATTCAATAATTCCTTGCCCAAGATGGTATTTGACGCGCTGAAACATCCAGATTTGCTCATAGCTCTTTTCGGTTAGCACTTCCAGTACCCGAGAACCCATATCGGCCGTTGCTTTGTGCAGATATGCAGCATTGTATTTTTTGCCTGTCAGCTTAGATAAATCCATTATACTAAGCGCATAGCCTTCTCTATTGTCCGGGTTAAGTTTAGAAATGATGAAAAACAAGAGGTCTTGTTGCAGTTCCGTGTAATCGTAACGGGCGTTGGTGAGCGCGTTGTGTTGACGTACCTCTAATTCCTTACTCATTCCAAAGTTAGCTGCTTGATTTGAACGCAATTATACAACATAAAATAGGCTAAAAAAATAACCTACTTCCTAAACCTATTTCTAAACCCACTAAACCTATTGGTTAGACCCACTAAACCTATTTCTAAACCCACTAAACCTATTTCTAAACCCACTAAACCTATTTCTAAACCCACTAAACCTATTTCTTCAACATTTTTTTTCTTCTTCAAAAGTTTGATAAACAGATGTTTGTAACGCTTAATGTTGAGCCCTCAAATAGAACAAAGATTTACAAATACACCAATTGGTGTTCCCGCGCGAGAAAAAAAAGCTTTTAGGGACTATTCGGGGGTACAACGGCGCAAGAAAAACAAAAACAGCAAAGTCCTAGAAGCCAGTAACTTGCGCGTATTTTATAAACTGTATATTATTGGCAATTAACAGTTTAAAAGCTTTAATGTCGTGCTTATGTGCTGCTATGGGCTAGGGAGTGCGGGGAAGTGCTGAAGTGACTGAAACGGGAGCAGCTCGTGAACTAGGGCGACCAATGGGCAGTGGGGAAGTGGAGCCAGACAGCAGATGATAGCGAGGTGGCCAGAGTGGGTAAGCGGTCAGAAATTGGGCAGCAGTACAGGGACTGGCTAAGAGGAAAGTGGGACGGAGAAACTGTAGCCAGGAAGTAGCGAGGTGGTGAAGGGGCTCGTAGCTGAGGAAGGATGCAGCGGGAAGTATTGGAGGGAAAAGGGAGAGCCGCTGTGTTGCGTGTGTGGTGGAAGCTCGTACCTTAGGGGTCGCACAATAGTAGGAACGGAAAACAACGTTAGGGAACTTCAACCAGCTGTTCCTGCCAGTTGGCCAGGTTGCGGAGCGGCCGCAGCTCACCGGCCGCCACGCGTTCGGGCAGGTTAAAATCGTAGCGACCCAGCATGTTGACGTGCTCGTGCAGCAAGGGCGAGAGCCGGGCCACGTCGCCCGGCTCCGGGGCTCCTTCCGTGGCCTGGTGCTCTTTCAGGGCTTGTTGCAAATACCGTGTGTTCCATAGTACCACGGCGTTGACGACCAGGCCCAGGGTGCCCAACTGGTCCTCCATGCCCTCGCGGTAGCGCTGGCGCAACTCGCCTTTTTTGCCGTGGAAGACGGCCCGGGCCACGGCATGCCGCCCCTCGCCCCGGTTGAGTTGTACCAGGATGCGCCGGCGGTAGGCCTCGTCCTGCACGTAGGCTAACAAATACAGCGTTTTCTCTACCCGGCCCAACTCCGCGACGGCCCGCCCCAGTCCCGAGAGGGAGCCCGCCCGCCGCAGGGTGCGCATAACGGCCGTGGCCTTGACCTTGCCGAGTTTGAGCGAGCCGGCCAGCCGCAGCATGTCGTCCCAGTGGTCGTGAATCAGCCGGGCATTGACCACGTGGCGGCCCAGCTCGTTGAGGGGTCCGTAGTCGTCGTCCTTTTCCAACCGCCAGAAGCGCTGGTCGGCCAGGTCCGCCAGGCGGGGGCTAAAGCGGTAGCCCAGCAGGGCAAACAAGCCGAACACCACTTCGCTGAAGCCATGCGTGTCGGTCATGATTTCGCGCGGGTCCAGGCGGGTTTGCTGTTCCAGGAGCCCAGCCAGCAGGAACAGCGAGTCGCGCAGGGTGCCGGGAATGACGATGCCGTGAAAGCCCGAGAACTGGTCGCTGGTGAAGTTGTAGTAGGTGATGCCGCGCTCAGCCGCGTAGTATTTGCGGTTCCAGCCCGCGTGAATCGTGCGCACGGGCACCACGAAGCGCATGCCATCGGCCGAGGCGACCTCCCCGCCGCCCCAGGCCTGGGCCAGGGGCAGTTGCGCCTGGGCGTCGACCAGCCGGGCGTTGGCGGCCGTGAGCGTTTCCACCCGCAGGTAGTTGTGCTGCACCCAGACCAAGTGCGGCAGCGTCAGGGCCGGCACCTCGGGCCGGGCGACGCTTTTCAGGCCGATGTTGCAGGCCTGCGCCAGCAGGACCGCGCAGAGGCTGAGCGGCAGGTCGGCCGCGGCCGGCTGGCCGTCGGCCAGGTGCGTGAAGGCCCCCGTAAAGTCGGTGAAGGCCGCCACTTCCAGCAGCAGGGCCGCCAGCTCGACGGGCGGCAGGCGGGCACTGAGTTGCTGGCGTAGTTGCGCCAGGTCGGCCGATTCGGCTTGCGCGGCCAGGGGCGTAAGCGCGATGTAGGGCTGCCCCTCTTCTTCCAGCACCTGCAGGGCGGTGTTATCGGCCAGGTTCGCACTGACTTCCTGGTAAGCAGCGCGCACCTGCTGGCAAAGGCGGTCCAGTTCTACGGCCGGGTCGGTGGAGCGGTCCAGGGCGCGGGCCACGGCCTCGCGGGCGGCTTCCCAGGACTCGCCGCGCAGCAATTCGGCCCGCGGGTCCCCGTACCGCTCGCTGGTGGGCGCAAAGACCTCGCGGCGGCGCAAGGCCTGGTGCAGCCGGTCGAGTACGCACAGGGTGTAGGCCTGCGGATTCACCTCGCCTTTGGCCGGAAAGACCCGCCGCGCCCAACTTTTAGGCACCACCGCACGCGGAGCCGTCGCCCACTTGGGCCGACCCCGGCCGCCGGCTTCCTGCGCTTGCAGAAAGGACCAGGCCGCGAGCAGGGGCTGGGCCGAGGGCGTTCCCTCCAGGGAAATGCCCGCCAGCAATGCGGGCAGAAAGCGCCGGACCGAGGCGTAGCTGCCGCTGAGCACTTGCAGGGTGGGGTCCTCGTCGCTGGCCAGGTTTTGTACGACCTCGGCGGCCGCCCGCAACTGGCTTTCGCCCACCGCCTCAAGCACCTGCTGGCGAAGCGTGGCCGCCGGCACTTCCTCGTCGAGCAGGATGTGCACGGCCTGCTGCAAAACCAGCGCGGCCGCGTCCAGGTCTTTGAGCGTGCGCAGCCGCTCGCGCCGGCGCCGGGTCTCCCCGCGCAGAGCCAGCGTGGTCAGCAGGTTATCGAACAGGTCGAGCACGTCGTCGGTGGCCGTGCGCTCCAGCGTTTGTATAAACACCAGCAGCGTGGCGTGGCGGCGCTCCTCGCCCAGGCGCCCCAGCGGCTGGGCCCAGGCCAGCTGGGCATGCCGGGCCAAACGCGCCAGCCGCGCTTCCGGCAAATCCTGTACGGGCACTGCGCCGACACCCACCGCCCGAATCTGGTCCAGGCGGCGCAGAGCGGCCACCAGGGCCGGGGCCGACACGCGGGTGGGCGGGGTGCGCAACACCTCCAGCGGGGTCAGCCGCTCCCCCGGCGTGGCGACCAGCAGGGCATCCAACCGGTCGCGCTGGGCGAGACTCAGGCGCGCCTGTAGCTGGCGGTAGAGCGCCCGGCCGGTGCGCTCGCGCACCCGCGCAATCAGCCGGGCCAGCAACGAGACGCCCGGCAATACCACGCGCTGGGCCACCAAATGCGCCGTCGCCAGGTCAAACAGCACGCCGGGCCGCACGGTGCTCGTGCTCACCTGGGCGTAGAGCCAGCGGGTCAACCCGAAGGCCTGTCGGCCCTCAAAGACCCGGTAGTCCAGGTAAGCCACCAGCTGCGCCTGGTGGTCGTAAATCGTATTGGGGCGCGTGTAGCGCGCGTGCCAGTCGTCAACCTGCACCTGCAACTGGGTGGCCAGGGTGCGCACCACCACGGCCGGCACTTGCGTGGGTGCCGGCAGAAAGGTGCCTAGAAACCGCAGTGTGCAGAGCTGCACGGCACAACCGAGCCGGGTATGCGGCAGGCGGTAGGGGGCCAGAAACTGGACATCCGCCGGACTCAGGTAAAAGAAGCGGGCGAGCTGCTCCGGGCTGGGGTCGACGTGGTAGCGCCCGTAGCGAGCGGCTTGCTCGTCGCTGAGAAATTCGACCGGCATCGGCTAGGGCTGCTGGACACCCGGATTACCGGTCGGTACGCCCAGGTGGGCCAGGTAACGGTAAATCGTGGCGCGTCCCACGCCCAGCAGCTGGCCGATTTCGGCCACGGTTTTGTCTTGCTGCAGGTAGAGGGTCTTGGCGGCTTGGGCCTTGGAGAGCGCTTCTTTCGACAAGCCTTTGGGCCGCCCGCCCTGCCGGCCCCGCGCCCGCGCCGCCGTGAGTCCGGCCTTGGTGCGCTCGCGGATAATGTCGCGCTCAAACTCGGCCAGCGAGGCGAACAGGTTAAACATGAGCCGGCCCTGGGCCGTGGTCGTGTCCAGGTGGTCGTGCAGGCTCACGAAGTGGATGCCCTTGTCCTGAAACCTGGTGACCAGCATCACCAGGTCTTTAAGGGAGCGGCCCAGCCGGTCGAGTTTCCAGACCACGAGCGTATCGCCGGCGCGCAGCCGGGTCAGCAGCAGCTGCAACTGCGGCCGCTCTTTGGAAGAGGAGGCTTTTTCCTGGATGATGTCCGTGCAGCCGGCCGCCTGCAGGGCATCGACTTGTAAATGCAGCTGCTGGTCCTGGGTGCTGACGCGGGCGTAACCGACTTTCATGCGCTTTTGTCTTATAAAGTCACGGCGGCGAAGATACGCGAACGTAGTTTCGTGAGACCAACGAATAAGACATTTTCCTCGGCCATTTATCCGGCCTTCCTATTGGAACTTGGTGTCGCGTGGAAACGGTCGTTTGCTGAGACGCCCCGCCCGCGATAAATCCAGGTGGACCCAAACCCGGTCGACCAGCGCCCCTTACCGTTGTTTTCCGTTCCTACTATTGTGCGACCCCTATTGGGGTTGAGCATCGACCCGGAGAACACGCAATGGGCCGTGGTGCGGCACCAGGACAAGACCCACCCGCACATGCACCTGGTGGTGAACCG
>MWWD01000039.1_pt1 | contig 9911 bp, 10 predicted proteins | sample 1047211 | NCBI WGS metagenome assembly MWWD01 (sample SAMN06349974, study PRJNA376086) | soil metagenome | isolation source: MS2-2 sample Antarctic (ecotone) soil | place: Antarctica | collected 2015-01-13 | reverse complement strand
CCGGACCAGCGTCCGCGATCCCGGCCGGACGGACCGCAGCGCAGCGAGGACCGCCCGCCCGCGATCTCGGACATGGACCGCTGGCCCGTCCTGCGCGCCCGGCCCTCCTGGCTGCCGCCGCTGTAGGGGGGCGTGACCGCGCTGAGACCGTGATGCAAGAGGTGTGACGGGTAGGCCGAGGTCTGGTCGCCTCACGCTCGCGCACATGATCTTCGGGCGACCGGTCCGTCCACGACGGCGGTCGGGTGCGTCGGAGCGTGAGGCGACCAGACGTCTCAGGGGGCCGGCTGCTGCCAGGTCGTCGAGCGGGCCACGCTGCCGGCGAGCGCGGCCAGCGCTAGGGCGAAGGCGGCAGGGTCCCGCTTGCTGAGGTAGCCGAGCAGCCACAGGCGGTCGTCGGGCGACAGCGCGGACCAGTCCGGCGGCGTCGGCGCGGTCATGCGCTGTAGCGCGCCTGCGCGGCCTGCTTGCTGTTGCAGCCGGTGGCGGCGGCGATCTGCTCCCAGGTCGCACCGCGCTCCCTGCTGTGCCGGGCCTGCTCCGCGACCTCCCGGGTTAGCGCGTCCGCGAAGCAGCGCAGGGTTCGCAGGGTGTCGAGTTGGCGCACGACCGGGCCGAAGTCATCGTCGAGGCCGTCGAAGATCGCGGCGTCGAGCTCGTCGGCCGTCTGGTCGTGGTCCCAGTCTCCCTGGACGTAGTTGCCGAGCACCTGGCCGAGCCAGCGGACGGCGGTGCGGGTCTTCGCGTTCCTCGTGTTCTCCATAAGGTCAAAGATACTTGACGAGTGTCCTGCTGTCAAGAGTTTTTGACCTGTCTTTTCATGATCTTTTAGACCGTCGGCCGTGAGATCGACTGCGCTACAGCGTGACTCCTACGCCACCCATCCCCCGGCCCCCCCGGCAGGCTTGTTCGAGCGCGGCCGGCGGCAGGGGTCCAGTTGCCGATAGGTCGAGCGCAGCGAGTCTGGACGCCTGGTGTCGGATGTGCTCCCGTCCCGGTGACGGGGGGGCCAACCGCAGCGCGGTAGTCGAACGTCATGAGGACGTGCCACCCTGAGTGCATGGGTATCGAGCGCTCAGCTGCGCGTGTGAAGCGAGACCGGAAGCGGGCGGCGCGTGCCCGCGCCGCGACTGCCTGGGCCGGCCCGGTCGAGGTGCGACAGGTCGGCGACCCGGTGCCCGAGCAGCCGCCGGCGGCACCGCCTCGGCGTGTCGCGACGTTGGAGGGTCCCCACAAGCGAGCGACGGGCTAGAACACAGGAGGCGGCGAGCACGCTCCCGTCCCCCGGCTAGCTACCGGCGGCCCTGCGTACCGCGGATGCGGCACCGTCTCCCGGCGAGGCGGTGAGAGGCAGTGGTCTGCCGCCGTGTAGCTCGTCGGCAGGTGGGCTGACCTCAACAGCGGAGGACCCCGGGCCAACTGGCACGCGGCGGACACGCTCGCGCAGCGTCCACTGCGCTGCCGCCCATGCGGCCAACACCGGGCCGCACGGTTGCCCTCGATCAACCGCAACGACTCCCGCTCCGCCACCGCAGACCGACCGTCCTGAGGGCGACCACAGACCGCGCGAGGCGTCGCGCGCGGCCGCGAAACGGGTCCGGGAGTGGCCCGGTCCCCTAGGTACTTGGTGACTTGTGTTGACGGCGACGCAGGAGACGCAACATGCAGTGGTGTGATAGGAACGCGACCACAACATGGTGTGGTCGCGTCCATGGTCAAGATGAAGGTGTCTTACGCCGAAATCGCGGCCGTGAAAGGTGCCTTACGCAGCCGTGAAAGGTGCCTTACGCTGCCATGATGGGGCGAGCAGCACGGGCACGGGCGCAGCGACAGATACCGGTGGAGGTCGGCGTGGACCAGGTCCTCGAGCAACTGCGCAGCGAGGATCGGCGGCGCCAGGAACTCGAGCAGCACCAGGCCCAGCTGGTGGCTCAGGCCCGCGAGCTCGGCGCGTCCTGGGCGCAGCTGGGCCGCGTCCTGGGCCGGACCGGGCAGGCCGTGTCCATGCGCTACGGGCCAGCAGCCGGCGGCACCTGATGGTCAGCCCCAACCGGCGCACCTGGACCCTCACGGACCTCGACCGGCGCCCCGACTACCGGCTCTGGTTCTGCGAGCGTCAACGCCGCTGGGAGGTGCAGGTCCTCGGCGCATGGCTCCCGCCCTCAGCCGCGCCATGGCCCGAGGACCAGGACGAGCCAGAGCCGGACCCACCGGACCAGCGTCCGCGATCCCGGCCGGACGGACCGCAGCGCAGCGAGGACCGCCCGCCCGCGATCTCGGACATGGACCGCTGGCCCGTCCTGCGCGCCCGGCCCTCCTGGCTGCCGCCGCTGTAGGCACGTGACCGTGCCGAGACCGTGGTGCAAGAGGTGTGTCGGTCGGGTAAGTCCTGGGTCGCCCCACGCTCGCGCACATGATCTTCGGGCGACCGGTCCGTCCACGACGGCGGTCGGGTGCGTCGGAGCGTGGGGCGACGTCTCAGGGACTGCCGCCGTGCTCGCCCTGGTCTGTCTGCCAGGTCTGGCGGGCTACGGAGCCGGCCAGCGCTGCGAGCGCCAGGGCGAAGGCGGCAGGATCTCGCCTGCTGAGGTAGCCGAGCAGCCATAGGCGGTCGTCGTGCGACAGCGCAGACCAGTCCGGCGGCGCGGTCATGCGCTGTAGCGCGCCTGCGCGGCCTGCTTGCTGTTGCAGCCGGTGGCTGCGGCGATCTGCTCCCAGGTCGCTCCACGCTCCCTGCTGTGCCGGGCCTGCTCCGCGACTTCCCGGGTCAGTGCATCCGCGAAGCAGCGCAGGGCTCGCAGGGTGTCGAGCTGGCGCACGACCGGGCCGAAGTCGTCGTCGAGGCCGTCGAAGATCGCGGCGTCGAGCTCGTCGGCGGTCTGGTCGTGGTCCCAGTCGCCCTGGACGTAGTTGCCGAGCACCTGGCCGAGCCAGCGGACTGCGGTGCGGGTCTTCGCGTTTCTCGTGTTCTCCATAAGGTCAAAGATACTTGACGGGCCAGCGGTTGTCAAGAGTCTTTGACGCCCTCTCGCATGATCTTTTAGCCCGCACCCTCCGGCCTGGCCTGGCCACAGATCGACTTCTGAGCCACCCATCCCCCGGCCCCCCCCGGCAGGCTTGTTCGAGCGCGGCCGGTGGCGGGTGTCCAGTTGCCGTAGGCCGAGCGCAGCGAGTCTGGACGCCTGGTGCCGGATGTGCTCCCGTCCCGGTGACGGGGGGGGCCTACTGCAGCTGGCTGACGCAACGCTCGTCGGTGTGCCGTGGCACTCTGGCTCGCATGGGCATCGAGCGCTCAGCTGCGCGGGTGAAGAGGGACCGGAAGCGGGCTGCGCGTGCCCGTAACTCGACGGCGTGGGCCGGGCCGGTCGAGGTGCGACAGGTCGGCGACCCGGTCCCCGAGCAGCCGCCGCCGGCGGCACCGCCTCGGCGTGTCGCGACGTTGGAGGGTCCCCACAAGAGAGCGACGGGCTAGAACACACCTGGCGGCGAGCGCGCTCCCGTCCCCCGGCTAGCTACCGGCGGCCCTGCGTACCGCGGATGCGGCACCGTCTCCCAGCGGCGGTGAGAGGCAGTGGTCTGCCGCCGTCTTGCTCGTCGGCAGGTGGGCTGACCTCAACAGCGGAGGACCCCGGGCCAACTGGCACGCGGCGGACACGCTCGCGCAGCGTCCACTGCGCTGCCGCCCATGCGGCCAACACCGGGCCGCACGGTTGCCCTCGATCAACCGCAACGACTCCCGCTCCGCCACCGCAGACCGACCGTCCTGAGGGCGACCACAGACCGCGCGAGGCGTCGCGCGCGGCCGCGAAACGGGTCCGGGAGTGGCCCGGTCCCCTAGGTACTTGGTGACTTGTGTTGACGGCGACGCAGGAGACGCAACATGCAGTGGTGTGATAGGAACGCGACCACAACATGGTGTGGTCGCGTCCATGGTCAAGATGAAGGTGTCTTACGCCGAAATCGCGGCCGTGAAAGGTGCCTTACGCAGCCGTGAAAGGTGCCTTACGCTGCCATGATGGGGCGAGCAGCACGGGCACGGGCGCAGCGACAGATACCGGTGGAGGTCGGCGTGGACCAGGTCCTCGAGCAACTGCGCAGCGAGGATCGGCGGCGCCAGGAACTCGAGCAGCACCAGGCCCAGCTGGTGGCTCAGGCCCGCGAGCTCGGCGCGTCCTGGGCGCAGCTGGGCCGCGTCCTGGGCCGGACCGGGCAGGCCGTGTCCATGCGCTACGGGCCAGCAGCCGGCGGCACCTGATGGTCAGCCCCAACCGGCGCACCTGGACCCTCACGGACCTCGACCGGCGCCCCGACTACCGGCTCTGGTTCTGCGAGCGTCAACGCCGCTGGGAGGTGCAGGTCCTCGGCGCATGGCTCCCGCCCTCAGCCGCGCCATGGCCCGAGGACCAGGACGAGCCAGAGCCGGACCCACCGGACCAGCGTCCGCGATCCCGGCCGGACGGACCGCAGCGCAGCGAGGACCGCCCGCCCGCGATCTCGGACATGGACCGCTGGCCCGTCCTGCGCGCCCGGCCCTCCTGGCTGCCGCCGCTGTAGGGGGGCGTGACCGCGCTGAGACCGTGATGCAAGAGGTGTGACGGGTAGGCCGAGGTCTGGTCGCCTCACGCTCGCGCACATGATCTTCGGGCGACCGGTCCGTCCACGACGGCGGTCGGGTGCGTCGGAGCGTGAGGCGACCAGACGTCTCAGGGGGCCGGCTGCTGCCAGGTCGTCGAGCGGGCCACGCTGCCGGCGAGCGCGGCCAGCGCTAGGGCGAAGGCGGCAGGGTCCCGCTTGCTGAGGTAGCCGAGCAGCCACAGGCGGTCGTCGGGCGACAGCGCGGACCAGTCCGGCGGCGTCGGCGCGGTCATGCGCTGTAGCGCTCGTGCGCGGCCTGCCGGCTGGTCCCGAGCCAGCGGCCGACGTGCTCCCAGGACATCCCCTCGCTGCGGGCCTGGGCCACAGCGTCGGTCAGCGCGCTGTCGGCGGTGTCACGGACCATGCGCAGCAGCTGCACGAGGTCGGCGGTGGTCAGGTGCGCGAACGCGTCGAGCTGGTTGGCGTTCTCGGCGAGGTTGTCGAGCTTCGCGATCAGTGTCTCCGTCATGTGTCAAGTATCCCTGACGGACCGCGGTTTGTCAAGGGTCCCTGACAAGATCTTTTAGGCTGGCCGCTCCAGGCTGACGCGGCCACAGACCGACTCCCGAGCCACCCATCCCCCGGCCCCCCTGGCAGGCCTGTCCGAGCGCGGCCGGCGGCGGGTGTCCAGACACGGTTTCCCGTCTGGACACCTGGTGTCGGGGGTGCTCCCGTCCCGGTGACGGGGGGGCCCTCCGCAGCTTGCGGCGCAACGTCGGGGGGACGTGGCACCCTGAGCGGGTGGGCATCGAGAGGTCGAGATCTCGGCAGCGTCGTGACAGCAAGATCGCCAGCAAGCGTCGTCGTGAGCAGGCGTGGGGCGGGGAGATCGTGACTCGCCGGGTCGGCGACCCGGCACCCGACGAGCCGCCTCCCCCTCCGGTGCCGGGCGTCAGAGGGCCGGTAGCGGGGCCTCAGCGGCCCTGACGGCGTGTCGCACGCTTGTTGTCGGGTTCGGACAGCCCTGCGGGTCTAGAACGGTCCTGGCGGCGAGCACGCTCCCGTCCCCCGGGTAGCCCCCGGCGGCCCTGCGTTCCGGGCTCACCCGGCGACCGTGCACGCGCCATGAGCGCCAGCGGCGAGAGGCAGTGGCCAACGCGTGCCGTCGGGGCGGCGCACGCTGGGCGGGCTGGCCGAAACAGCGGAGGACTCCGGGCCAACCCTGACGTCAGGCGGTCGCGCAGCGTGTACCGCCAACCCTGCCGCCCATGCCGCCAACCCCGGGCGGCACGGTTGCCCTCGATCAACCGCAGCAGCCTCCCGCTTCGCCAGCGCAGACCCACCGTCCTGAGGGCGACCACAGACCGCGAGGCCCGCGCGGCGAAAAACGCGGCGAAAACGGGACCGAAAACGGCCGGTGAGCCGGCCCCCTTGGTACTTGGTGACTTGTGTTGACGGCGAGGGACGAGCCGCAACGTGCCTGAGGGCGTCGCTCACGCTCAAAACCGGCCGAAAACGGACACGGAACGGGCCGGAAACCGAGGTTGTCGGACCTCGCTGCGAGGTTGTCGGCATGGGAGAAGATCTGCACCTGACGACCGCCGGCCTCGGGGCTGAGGAAACGGCGCTGTCTGGGCTGCGCGCGGCCTCGGACGAGTGGACACGGCGGCTGACGGCGGCGACGAACCGGGCCGTAGCGGTTGCGCGATCCCAGGGTGCGTCCTGGGCCGAGGTCGGCCGGGAACTGGGCATGACGAGGCAGGGCGCGCGGCAGCGGTTCGGGTGGATCGAGGCCGGCGGCGTCCGGCTGCTCAGGCATGGCGGGCGGGCCTGGCTCGAGTACGAGGCGCTCCCGGACGAGCCGCTCGACCCGCGCCGCGACTCGCGCAAGGTCGCCTGGCAGGCCGTGCGAGAACTCGCATGAACCGAGCCGATCGGCGTGCAGCTCGCGGCCAGCACCTGGACTGCGGGTGCACGCTGCGACTCCTGCGGCCAGTCGAGGAGCGCGTGACCTGTCCCGGTTGCGGCCAGTGCGAGCTCGTCCCCGACGTGCCGATGCCGACCGGGTCGCCGCTGGCGTCGATCAAGAACGTCAACGTGCCTTGCTCGTGTGGCCTGACCAGTGAAGTGCGCTTCTACGTCGACGTTCTCTGATGGTCAGCCCAAACCGGCGCACGTGGACGCTGACCGACCTGGACCGCGCGCCCGACTATCGACTCTGGTTCTGCGAGCGCGAACGTCGCTGGGAGGTCGAGGTCCTGGGCGCGTGGCTCCCGCTGACCGCCGCGCCGTGGCCCGAGCAGGACCAGGACGAGCCAGAGCCGGAACCACCGGACCAGCGTCCGCGATCACGGCCGGACGGACCGCAGCGCAGCGAGGACCGCCCGCCCGCGATCCCGGACATGGACCGCTGGCCCGTCCTGCGCGCCCGGCCCTCCTGGCTACCGCCGCTGTAGGCGTGACCGCGCTGAGACCGTGATGCAAGAGGTGTGACGGGTAGGCCGAGGTCTGGTCGCCTCACGCTCGCGCACATGATCTTCGGGCGACCGGGTCCGTCCACGACGGCGGTCGGGTGCGTCGGAGCGTGAGGCGACCAGACGTCTCAGGGGGCCGGCTGCTGCCAGGTCGTCGAGCGGGCCACGCTGCCGGCGAGCGCGGCCAGCGCTAGGGCGAAGGCGGCAGGGTCCCGCTTGCTGAGGTAGCCGAGCAGCCACAGGCGGTCGTCGGGCGACAGCGCGGACCAGTCCGGCGCCGCCGTGGTCATGCGCCGAACCGCTGCTGTGCGGCGGAGCGGGACACGTCGAGGGCGTCACCGATGACGGCCCACGTCTGGCCGTCCGCGCGCATGCCGCGAACTTCGGCGCGGATCTCGGCGTCGATCGCCTGGCGCGCATCTCGAAGGCAACGCAGGCGCTCGGCGGTGACGGCGGCGTCGGCGCTGACGAGGGCGTCGCTCGCGATGGCGAGGTGGATGCTGCTGGTCGGGGCGCGGCGCCCGGCGCTACCCATGGAAGGTCGCGGCGGTGCAGCCGTGCCCGCAGACCAGGGCGATGTCTAGGCAGAGGTCGTCGTGGCGCTTGTCCTCGCAGGGGAACGCGGACTGCCATAGCGGTGCGCGGTGCGCGATGCAGGAGCCAAAGGGCTGGTCATCAAGGGTGTTTGCTGTTGCTCTCATGTTGTCAAGGATACTGGACAGGTGCCATGGCTGTCAAGGTTCCTGGACAAGAACTTTCCATGATCTTTTAGACCGCTGGCTCCGGCCTGGCTCAGCCATAGATCGACTCCCGAGCCACCCATCCCCCCGGCCCCCCTGGCAGGCCTGTCCGAGCGCGGCCGGCGGCGGGTGTCCAGACACGGTTTCCCGTCTGGACACCTGGTGTCGGGGGTGCTCCCGTCCCGGTGACGGGGGGGCCCTCCGCAGCTTGCGGCGCAACGTCGGGGGGACGTGGCACCCTGAGCGGGTGGGCATCGAGAGGTCGAGATCTCGGCAGCGTCGTGACAGCAAGATCGCCAGCAAGCGTCGTCGTGAGCAGGCGTGGGGCGGGGAGATCGTGACTCGCCGGGTCGGCGACCCGGCACCCGACGAGCCGCCTCCCCCTCCGGTGCCGGGCGTCAGAGGGCCGGTAGCGGGGCCTCAGCGGCCCTGACGGCGTGTCGCACGCTTGTTGTCGGGTTCGGACAGCCCTGCGGGTCTAGAACGGTCCTGGCGGCGAGCACGCTCCCGTCCCCCGGGTAGCCCCCGGCGGCCCTGCGTTCCGGGCTCACCCGGCGACCGTGCACGCGCCATGAGCGCCAGCGGCGAGAGGCAGTGGCCAACGCGTGCCGTCGGGGCGGCGCACGCTGGGCGGGCTGGCCGAAACAGCGGAGGACTCCGGGCCAACCCTGACGTCAGGCGGTCGCGCAGCGTGTACCGCCAACCCTGCCGCCCATGCCGCCAACCCCGGGCGGCACGGTTGCCCTCGATCAACCGCAGCAGCCTCCCGCTTCGCCAGCGCAGACCCACCGTCCTGAGGGCGACCACAGACCGCGAGGCCCGCGCGGCGAAAAACGCGGCGAAAACGGGACCGAAAACGGCCGGTGAGCCGGCCCCCTTGGTACTTGGTGACTTGTGTTGACGGCGAGGGACGAGCCGCAACGTGCCTGAGGGCGTCGCTCACGCTCAAAACCGGCCGAAAACGGACACGGAACGGGCCGGAAACCGAGGTTGTCGGACCTCGCTGCGAGGTTGTCGGCATGGGAGAAGATCTGCACCTGACGACCGCCGGCCTCGGGGCTGAGGAAACGGCGCTGTCTGGGCTGCGCGCGGCCTCGGACGAGTGGACACGGCGGCTGACGGCGGCGACGAACCGGGCCGTAGCGGTTGCGCGATCCCAGGGTGCGTCCTGGGCCGAGGTCGGCCGGGAACTGGGCATGACGAGGCAGGGCGCGCGGCAGCGGTTCGGGTGGATCGAGGCCGGCGGCGTCCGGCTGCTCAGGCATGGCGGGCGGGCCTGGCTCGAGTACGAGGCGCTCCCGGACGAGCCGCTCGACCCGCGCCGCGACTCGCGCAAGGTCGCCTGGCAGGCCGTGCGAGAACTCGCATGAACCGAGCCGATCGGCGTGCAGCTCGCGGCCAGCACCTGGACTGCGGGTGCACGCTGCGACTCCTGCGGCCAGTCGAGGAGCGCGTGACCTGTCCCGGTTGCGGCCAGTGCGAGCTCGTCCCCGACGTGCCGATGCCGACCGGGTCGCCGCTGGCGTCGATCAAGAACGTCAACGTGCCTTGCTCGTGTGGCCTGACCAGTGAAGTGCGCTTCTACGTCGACGTTCTCTGATGGTCAGCCCAAACCGGCGCACGTGGACGCTGACCGACCTGGACCGCGCGCCCGACTATCGACTCTGGTTCTGCGAGCGCGAACGTCGCTGGGAGGTCGAGGTCCTGGGCGCGTGGCTCCCGCTGACCGCCGCGCCGTGGCCCGAGCAGGACCAGGACGAGCCAGAGCCGGAACCACCGGACCAGCGTCCGCGATCACGGCCGGACGGACCGCAGCGCAGCGAGGACCGCCCGCCCGCGATCCCGGACATGGACCGCTGGCCCGTCCTGCGCGCCCGGCCCTCCTGGCTACCGCCGCTGTAGGCGTGACCGCGCTGAGACCGTGATGCAAGAGGTGTGACGGGTAGGCCGAGGTCTGGTCGCCTCACGCTCGCGCACATGATCTTCGGGCGACCGGGTCCGTCCACGACGGCGGTCGGGTGCGTCGGAGCGTGAGGCGACCAGACGTCTCAGGGGGCCGGCTGCTGCCAGGTCGTCGAGCGGGCCACGCTGCCGGCGAGCGCGGCCAGCGCTAGGGCGAAGG
>MWWD01000038.1_pt1 | contig 9923 bp, 13 predicted proteins | sample 1047211 | NCBI WGS metagenome assembly MWWD01 (sample SAMN06349974, study PRJNA376086) | soil metagenome | isolation source: MS2-2 sample Antarctic (ecotone) soil | place: Antarctica | collected 2015-01-13 | reverse complement strand
GCTACGTTGAAATCAAGCGCGGTTCTAAGTTGCCTACGCGCACGGGGTGGAATCAGACCGATAACACTTTGAGCGCAAAACAGGCAAAAGCGCACATAGCCAACGGCTACAATATTGGCCTTGCCACTGGGTCGGGCGGACTCTACGTAATCGACTTTGACAATGATGCCGAGCGCGGCCATGAGTGCGACCAACTAAGCGGGGGGCTTTACACCTACCGAGCGAACGCACCCCACAAAGCTAAGTTTATCTTTTCTTGCCCCGACCCTATCCCCACTCGCCTAAAGAGCAAAGCACATGGTATTGACCTGTTGGGCATTAATGCCAACGGGACGCACGCGCAAGCCGTTATTGCAGGGATTCACGATTCTGGGGTGCCTATCCTGTGGGGTGGGCATACCGTCCCTGTGCTACCGGCTGACACGGTGGCGGCGCTGTGGGAAGAGTGGACAGGCGCGGAACTGTTCGCACCTGAGAGCGAAGAAAGAGAGCCAAGCGCTACCTATGCGGGGGCTGACTTGGCACGCGTCGCGGATGCACTCAAGTATGTTGATGCCGATGCAATCGACTATACCCAGTGGCAGGGGATTATAGCGGCGTTACATGATGCCTTTGGAGATGAGGCATTGGATACCGTAGTGGATTGGGCAAATGGTAAACCTGGTGAGGTAGAAGCCAAGTGGCATACATACGACCGTGAATATACGGGCAAGCGTGCTACGTTGAAGAGTATATTCTACCTGGCGCGCAAAGGTGGCTGGCCTGACGTTTGGTTACAGGAACGATTGCGCGACTATCGCCAGCGGCTTGCGTCCCCAGATGCAATTGAGAAGCTAAAGGAAGATGGCTTTAGGAACGCGGAACAGGCGCGCCGTTTGCTCGATACAATGCTGCAAAAGTGTGAAGAGATGGGGAGCTTGAGCATTGCACCTGGCTACGCTTACTTGTCAAAAGGTTCGACAATTGCCAAAGGTGGCATAGCCGCATACTTGGCGCGACTGTTCACGACTGGCTGGGTCAACTTGCAAATGGGCAAGGAAGCAGGGGAGGCAACGGTGATTGAACTGCTACCCAATCCAGTTTTGCACAACCTGAACAGTATAGCTACAACTGGTACTACTGTTCAGGTTGTGCAAAACTGGAATATCTACCGTGAACAGCGGGCAAGTGAAGCATTTATGAACAACCATTACGCCTATAGCAGTACACGCACAAAGGCGACATTACCCACGTTGGGAAGCAATGGCCTGGGCGCGCTTATGGCTTTGCTAGATGGGTCTGTAACGATAAAAGAAGCTGCGGAGGCTGTTGGCTATAGCTATGATGCAACGGCGCGCACTATGCGGCGCTATGTGGCTAACGGGCTGGTTTGCGTTGAAGTGGGAGAGCGTGGACTCAAGACCTACACGCTCAAAGACAATTGGCGCGACATTCTCAAGGCTAACATTCCTTTGATGCCAACCTACGCGGTTCAACTGGTACGCCATGTGGACGCATTGAAGAGTAGAGAAAGTATCCTGCTATTCAATGGTGAGGATGAGAAGGCAGACAAGGTAGGGAAAGAATCCCTCCGCATGGCTGCGCTATTGGCAAAGGTCAAAGAAGCTGCGGGGATTATCCCCTTCGTTCAACCTGAGCGTGTAGATAAGCAAAAGCCAGTCAAGGCGAGAGCCGGCGCACAGCATATTGACGTAGGGAAACTCCCAACGCATCGCAAGTTAACGATTGGCGACAAATGGCGGCGCAAGGAATACGCCAAGACTCTACCGAAAGCTGAAAAGCATTGGGAGGAATTCCACGCTTGGGCGTCTGTTGAATATGGCGCGGGCTGGTGGGCAAAACTTGATGAGACAGACATTTTAGGACGTTACAAGATATTTGAATTTGCCTGTGAACGCGTGCCAACAATCAAGTGGGCAGGGCAGCAACCCGACTATCAAGCGGCGTTGATACCCTGTGCGTAGGCAAACAAAACCTAAGAAATCCTAAGAAATCCTAACATTTTGGACACTTTGGACATTGGGGGCGACGGTGGCAAACCAACAGAACAAGTGGGCTGGGCTTGACCCTGAGTACGCTTTGTTGGGTGGCATTTTGAAACAAGCCATCAGAGATTCCAGACAGGTCAGTGACGGGAAGCTACGTCGGGAAGCATGGCAATTCTTGCAGATATGCGCGCCCACGGTGGCGGAGAAGGTACAAAAGGGGGAGAAGATGGCAGCATGGCACGACTTGATGCACCGTGTAGAAGCGTTGGAGGAACGCGGGTTAACCGTCGCCACGGATTACCACGGGCAGGGGCTACCCAAGTGGCTACAGCCTGCGCTTGGCGACTGTGATTTGTTTCTTCTAAACGCTAAGAACGTACCCACTGATAGCACCTTGTGTATTATTCGATTATCTGAACTAGAAAAACTGTTAACGGCTACGGCCAAAGGGGGATGAGATGGCAAACGAATTGATTCGTGCGACTGTGTACGGTACAACGCAAAAGGGGCGCACCCTTTGGAATGAACTGCAAGTTTTTGAGCGCGAACACCTAACCAAGACAGTACTGGGGGAAAACCCGATTTTCAATATACCGGGTAGAAATGTCCCAAAAAAACCAACGGAAACGTGGGCAGCGTCTTACTTCATTATCCCGACCGAGGGCAATTGACATGAATCCACCAAGCGAGTTGGGCACGACACGCAAGCGCGAGCTGCAATCTGCACAAAAAGCCGTAGAGGTTGCCAAAGGTCATTTGGCGGAGTTGACTGCAACTCTAGCCCAACATCGTGATGGGCAAGCGGCACTAGCCCCAGCAACTACGGTGACCGCGGGCGCCAAGATTGCTACCCTGGCGCAAGGTTTGCAGTTGCAGAGCGCTACCTCTGTTGTGATTGCCCATCTGGAGAATGCCGCCATTCCAGCGGCACAAGCCGAGGTGCAAAACACCAAGCGTCTGCTGGCGACCCAGCAAGATAACATCCTTCGTCGCAAAGCGCACATTGCCGAGCAGCAACGTATTATTGCCAAGGCACAAGCCGAGGTCGATAAGGCGGCTGGCTGGCTAGACTCCTAAGCTGTTCTTACATGGAAGTACTCCTGTTCTAACGCACCTGTCCCCGTTCTTTGCCTTGCGGGGGCAGGTGTGGGGGTTTCGTGGTTAGTTTTGGTTGGTTTTGGTATAGTTTTGAAGCAGCAGGAATCCTACCAGTAAGCCGTGGAAGAGGGGATAGCATTATGGCACGTCAACGAATAGCAACAGATGCCAACGAACTAGACACGCGCAATCTGTTGCACCAAACGCAAAAGCTAGACAAAGAATCAGACGTTTTCAGGGTAATGAATGAGGAAACGGGGGCGACTGTGCTATCTCCCCAGCAATGGCAAGCCATAGGCTTATTGGTGGCTGGCAAGCGACAGGCAGACATTGCACGCGAGATTGACGTATCAGAGGAAACGCTATCGCGGTGGCGCAACAGTCCGATTTATGCGGCGGCGCTGAATCAAGCCGTGAGAGACTCATACAGTAGCACAATAGGACTTGTGCGCGACGCGGTAGCAGATGCGGTGATGGCTATTCGGGGATGCCTGCAATCAGAAGATGACCGGGTACGATTGGCGGCGGCGCTGGCGCTGGTGAAAATGCACGTCACGCTAGATGCCCCTGCGCTGGAATTGCCCACCACACCTGCACAGATTGCAGGCGAGCGATTGAAGCAATTGCGTAATACCGAGTTGGATAGATTGTTGCTGGGATAAGGGATGCGCGGGAATCTCATGGAGCTAACATTTACGCGGAAATCTCATGGAGCTATTTTATATATTTTACGCGGTGGGTAGGCACTCGCAACGAACGTTGACGGTGGGTGGTGGTTGTATGTATCTTGCAAAGTTTGCAAGATAGGTCGCATTTTCCTCGCAACGAAGGTTGACGGTGGGAGTTGGTTGTATGGATATTACAATTGTAATATGCGCCAATGCACAATGCATGAAAATGTCTGATTTTGGCAGGCGCTCACACCTATTCCGGCCAATGCACAACGCAATAAATGCAAGATTTTCCAAGTGGCTTAGAGTGGTTTGGCTTTATCTTCCTTGCATCCATCTTCCTCGCTGATTACAGTCACACCCACCAACCCTGGGGGGCTATCAATGATGTTGGCAAGGGGCATGGGTTTATCTGGCATGGGGGCAACCTGGTTGACTTCTTCCAGCAACGAAGCCAAGCGGCGCAATTCCTGCACTATCTCTGCCTGTGTTAGCTTGCGTGTACGTTTGGCGTGATAGTCTACAATCAAGTGGCTGATAAACATGCCTACCGTTCTCTGACTGGCATAGCCATTATCAAACATGACGTCCTGTGCCTCTTTGGTGAGGGCTAAAGTGGCACGAACTTTGGTGGGTTTGATTCGTTTGGTTTTCATACCTCATTTTATACTATGCATATTATCATGTAAATAGGTACGATAATATGGATGATAATATGCACAGATACCGATAAGTTTTATTTATCAGTATCTATTAGGGCACGTAAATGGTACTTTTATGTACCTATCACGTTAGCTGGAATCTATCTTCAAACGGTTATAAGATAGATTGTCACCTGTAACGGTTACAGGTTATCGACCCAACAGGCGTTGCCAAAATCCTTTGGGCTGTTCAGTCTGCGAAGCTGGGGCTGGGGTGCGCGGGCGAGATGCCGTGCTCTATGCTGTTATAATTATCACAGCGTATGCTCCACACTGCACAATGCCGCAAATTTTGCGGATTTGGTTCCTGGGAACCAATGCCACAAAATTATAAGTAATTCCATAGCCTTTGCACCCTATTGACAAGCCGTGATATGCTGGGAGCAACAGAATATAAAAGCGGCTGTGACAAGTGTATTGAGCACTCACCACAGCCTAACCAACAACGATGGGGATAACATCGTGTGGCTAGGTAGATTCTACCATAGCCCATCTATGACCCTATGCCCATCGAATTATAATCGGTGGGTTTTTTGTTGCCCACCTACAAACAAGAACAGGGGGATAGACTGTTTATGAATGACCACGAAGTAATCACCAAGGGGCGGAATACGTTCGTTCCTGCACTACGTGAATCACCGCCGCAAGTGGTGGAAGTAGAAACAAACTGGCGGGAATTGCCTACAGCACCCATAAGCGCACCGATGCCCCATGCAAGCCATAAGGATAGAGCCGTAGGCTTTAGCTTGGCTACAGCACCGTTAGCAGGGGTAGCAGGCTTCATTGTGCTGCTAATCGGTATAAGTGCCTTTGGCGTGCCATTACTGAGCGTGGGGGCGTTGCTGTTAGCTTTGGGCGGCTTTGCGCTAACCTGGCTGATTGCCTATGGCTTGTACACTTTTGTATCGAGTGACGGGGCGTTATTTCTGCATACCATTTTCGCATGGAATTATTTGAAGCGAGAACAAACCGAGCGCATACGTCGCTATGGGCTGAACAGAGGGGGGCAATCATGAGCGGGTTAACTGTGACAATGGAACGTAAGCAGGGGCTATCTAATGCCGCACCTGAGCGCTACAGAGGGCTTAGGGCAGTAGCGGAGAGCATAAGCCTAGCTAATGTGGATACGGCTTGCTGTGAACTCTTCAACGAAGCGTTGGCGCGCCTCATACAACTTTGCTATGAGCAAGATGCCGGGGGCTTTTGCAACATAGATGGGGCGACAGGGCGCATACTGATTCCTTTGCCCTGGGGACGCAATGGGCAGGGGAAATGGGGGCTTCGTCCACAGGAAGCGAATATCTTGCGCCAAGTCTTATTTGATTGGGAGCAATGCCCACCAACACTTTTGCGCTATGACCGCACGCGTAAGAGTTGGTTTGTGGCGCTGGACTCATTCCCTAACTATCACCTGGCTAAACGGTGGCTAACCCAGCATCAAATCAGTATCACACTCTATAGAGAGGCGAGAGCAAAGCGCCTAGCACTCGCGTAGATTGCCCTGTGGCTGGCCTGGTGGCGCTGTGTAGCATTTGAACAAGCAAGGGGGCATTGTGACCCCCACAACACATAAATGGGAGAGTAGAGCAATGGAAATAGGTTGCAGAGGTGGGTTTATCTCCACAAGTCGTACACAGCTTATCGAACACTTCGCGCTAGATGCCTTTGAGGAAGTCTTTACTGATACGCTTGATGGGTGGGATGCCCTAGACGATAAACAACGGTGGATTGTCTTTCAAGCCGTCACCTTTGGGGCGCGCGTGGCCTGTGCTGCGCTGGGGGAAACTAGCACCTATGAGCAAGAGTACCAAGCCATGCTAGGCAAGCTTGCGACCCCAAATCAGTAAATTTTACTGATTTGCACGCATCGTTATTCTAGACCGTTAACCGCGGTTAACGGTCTAGGTGTGAACTTTATACACTTTACGCGGTGGGTAGGCGTTGCAACGGTGGAACTATGAGCGGCAAAGTAAAAGTAAAAGTTGCAGAAATTGAGACAACGCTAGAATTGTTCGCCTATTGGCTGGAACGGGACTTCCCGCGAGTAAAGGAACTCAAATGGCTTGAATTGCGCGCAATGGATGACCCCAAAGCGAACCCACTGTTTGAACGCAAATGGTGGGCATGTGTGTTTAAGTTTCCCGTTCTTACAATCGTTGCCCAGACCATGACACCCAGCAAGGTCTCGACGGCTTGGGGGCTGTCACCGTTTAACGTAGGTCTTACGGACATTCCAGACCCGATAGATGCGATGGGGAAATGGGTAGAGTTTCGCTTTGGGGTGGTTGCAACCTCGCCAGAGGAAGAGACCCCAGCAAACGAACGTGCAATGCTGGGGTTACTTCCTCCAGGGCGAACGCGGGACAGTTGGAACCAACGCGCAATAGACCGGCTACTTGCTGGGGAGAAAAAAGAAGTGGTAAAGGCCGATTGGCGGGTGGAATACGAAAGAGAGAATAACGTAAATCTAGACCAAACAACCAACGGGGAAGCCAAGACATGGCACATGCGCGTATGGGAGCCTTACCGACGGTCGCAAAGGTCGCAAAGGTCGAAATAATTATGACCCATTACGGGGGTATTAAGACCCTCGCCCACCTGCTATAGTGGGGACATGCGAAAGGAGCAAGCAATGAGCGACTATGTACGGATGACCATTGCAGTACCCAAAGATGCATACGACCGACTACGCGAGAGCGCCCACCGGGATATGAGGCAACCACGCCAACAGGCGCATTGGCTTTTGTATCAGGCGCTGGGGCTGACTGGCGATGACGTTCAACCCCGACCCAATGCAAACCGCGTCGCTGTGGATTCCGAAGCCCAGCGCGACGCGGTAGCAGTATAACTATTCTTCTTTTCGTGCCCTAAGCAAAACCCACCGTAAGCGCGGTGGGTAAGGACAACAATCAGAAAGGCTTCTTCATTATGCATCAAACCCCAACGCGGCGCAATTCAAATCAAACTCCCATTTACATTGCCCAACGCGTAATAGGCGTTGTTGCTGGCGATACCTTCCACAAGTCAATCAACGGTAGCAAACATATATTGCGGCGACCCAGAGCTATAGCCTTTGACCGTTGCACCCTGCGAGACGCGGCGGCGGCTGGGGCAACCTGCGCGGCTATCCTCGACCGTGAAACAGGCGCAACCTACACGATTAGCTTTGAGACTATCGACCGCCATTCTTTCCCTGTACACCGCGGGCATGGCGACCAAGTAGCCGTTACGCTTGAGCATTGGAGCGTGAACGGCGCTACCCCTGTGGCAGTGGCTTCTGTCGCCCAAACCAACCAAGAACGTAAGGAGCTGCAATTGTCGCTGTTTGGGGAGGTGGGGCAATGATAGACGAAATTAAGCGGCTAGAACAAGAGGCGCTTGACGCGGAGACATGGATACATGTACCGGAAAGCGTACTGGCGACAACGCTTCACAATGAGCAGTTTTGGCTATTGCACCATACCCATGTACCCAAAATCATTGCCACTCTGCCTGGAGAATTTGCCCACATTGCTTCTGTGTTACACACGCTATTAGCAACAGGTATTAAGCCTAATTACGACACCTGCTTTGTTGATAAAACTTGGCTTGTCTCTATACACCGAGCGGACGGAACAGGGCGACTGACTACGCTGGAAGAAGAACTGGCGTGCGGACTGATGGCGGCAATGGCAAACACGCTAGACACAGGGGTTCTGTCGGCAGTAGATGGCTTCCGGCAAGATGAATACCCCTACTCCCCTGTCACCGAGTGGATAGAAACGATGGTAGGCCAAGAGCGTTCTGAGGATGAAAAAAAAGGTGGGCTATCGTTCATAACGGATGCGCCACTATGCCACGAAGAAAGCGATTGTGACCTTGACCTAGACGTATGGGGAGAGGCGCTGCGATGATGGCGACCACTCCCACACCCACCGACCTGCACCAGTGGCAACAAATTATCGCAATCACGGGCAAGCGCGATGGGCGCTACGTTGAAATCAAGCGCGGTTCTAAGTTGCCTACGCGCACGGGGTGGAATCAGACCGATAACACTTTGAGCGCAAAACAGGCAAAAGCGCACATAGCCAACGGCTACAATATTGGCCTTGCCACGGGTACGGGCGGACTCTACGTAATCGACTTTGACAATGATGCCGAGCGCGGCCATGAGTGCGACCAACTAAGCGGCGGGCTTTACACCTACCGAGCGAACGCACCCCACAAAGCTAAGTTTATCTTCTCTTGCCCTGACCCTATCCCCACTCGCCTAAAGAGCAAAGCACATGGTATTGACCTGTTGGGCATTAATGCCAACGGGACGCACGCACAAGCCGTTATCGCAGGGTTTCACGACTCTGGGGTGCCTATCCTGTGGGGTGGGCATACCGTCCCTGTGCTACCGGCTGACACGGTGGCGGCGCTGTGGGAAGAGTGGACAGGCGCGGAGCTATTCGCAACAGAGAACGAAGAGAGAGAGCCAAGCGCAACCTATGCAGGGGCTGACCTGGCACGCGTCGCGGATGCACTCAAGTATGTTGATGCCGATGCAATCGACTATACCCAGTGGCAGGGGATCATAGCGGCGCTACATGATGCCTTTGGGGATGAGGCATTGGATACCGTAGTGGAATGGGCAAACGGTAAACCTGGTGAGGTGGAAGCCAAGTGGCATACATACGACCGAGAATATACGGGCAAGCGTGCCACGTTGAAGAGTGTATTCTACCTGGCGCGCAAAGGGGGCTGGCCTGACGTTTGGCTACAGGAACAATTGCGCGACTATCGCCGTTGGCTTGCGTCCCCAGAAGCAATTGAGAAGCTAAAGGCAGATGAGTTTAAGAACGCGGAGCAAGCGCGCAAGTTGCTAGACACTATCCTGCAAAAGTGTGAAGAGATGGGGAGCCTGAGCATTGCGCCTGGGTACGCCTACCTATCAAAACATTCGACAATTGCCAAAGGTGGCATAGCCAGATACTTGGCACGCCTGTTTCATGCTGGCTATATCAACTTGAAAATGGGCAAGGAAGCAGGGGAGGCAACAAGCATTGAACTCCTACCGAAATCAGTTTGTCGCAACGTGAACAGTAGTACCAGTAGTAGCTATACTGTTCACGTTGCGACAAACTGGAATATCTATCGTGAACACCGTCCAAGCGAAGCATTTATGAACAACCATTACGCCTATAGCAGTACACGCACCAAGGCGACTCTCCCCACGTTGGGAGCCAATGGGCTGGGGGCAATGCTGGCCTTGCTGGATGGCGCTGTAACGATAAAAGATGCGGCGGCGGCTGTTGGCTATAGCTACCGAGCGATGGCGCGCACCTTGAGCCGCTATGAGGCTAATGGGGTGGTTGACGTGACGGTGGGGGCGCGCGGGCTAAAGTCCTACTCGCTGAAAGAGGATTGGCGCGACATTCTGAAAGCCAAAATTCCGCTAATGCCAACCTATGCGGTTCAACTGGTACGCCATGTGGACGCAT
>MWWD01000037.1_pt1 | contig 9971 bp, 6 predicted proteins | sample 1047211 | NCBI WGS metagenome assembly MWWD01 (sample SAMN06349974, study PRJNA376086) | soil metagenome | isolation source: MS2-2 sample Antarctic (ecotone) soil | place: Antarctica | collected 2015-01-13 | reverse complement strand
GGCGTCGCCGGCGGGGTAGCGGGATACGACGCCCCCGGCTATCTTCTCGAGCTCGCCGGCGTCCGTGTCTTCGGGGTGAGCCCCTATCGGCGGGGAGCACCGCTCCCGGTTGACCCGGCGCAGCTCCGAGAGTATCCGGGCGTACTCGCAGCCCCTGGCCCTTAGAGAGCAGGCGATACGGAACAGGGTGTCTCCCCGCTCCCCTTTGGGTATCGGCTCCAGGTTCCCTGCGTCGAGGCCTCCGTCCCGGCCGGCCTCCGTCCCGTCTTCGTCCGTGGCGGCCCTGTGCGGCCCTCTCGCGGCCTTCAGGAGCCATTCCGGGGGTTCGGTGCGGGGGAGCCGGTCCAGGAACGCATACGGCCCCTTATCCGTCCGGGACGGGGGTGCCACGACGTACCCGCCTTCTCCCCGCACGTCCAGGCCTAGACCGACCTTGCCGGCGGAGTTACGGATACCGGAGCCGGCCGGGTACTTGAGGTAGACGTGCATTCCCCCGCCCCCGGTCCTAACGGTCAGCGTTTCGGGTAGCGGCCCGTGTTCTTCTTCGAGGGCGTCGAGGCTGGTAAAGCCGTGGGCGTCAATGTCCAGGACCAGGAGCCCCGACCGCTCCCCGGTCGGTATCCCGATGTTGGCTTTCGGCCACCGGGACCACCACCGGCGTAGCCGTCCGGGGTCCGTGGTAGCCCCTACGTGTCCGTTCGGTATCCGGGGGTGCTTCCCCGGCTTGCAGCGCGGCTTACCGTTGCACGAACAGCGGCCCTGGCCGTCTACCGAATGGAGCGGGAAGACCGGGTATCCCCGCCCCGCGTACCAGAGGGCGGCAGCTAAAAGGGCGGGTTGCCCGTCAGCCTCCCGCCCCGTATCCCGTTGTCTTTTTTCACAACTTGATTTGCGGCTATTTGCAGCTACTTTTGTGCTCCGGGGTGCTCCGGGGTGCTCCGGAGGGTGTTTAGGTAGCGTCGAGGTGCTGGTATGCTCCGGCTTACGGGAGTAAGGCAAAGTTGCTCCCTTCGTAGTGGGCGGCCGGGAGACTTTTGGAGAGCAACCCGACCGCCCCTCTTTTTCCGTCTTCTAAGGATAACCGGCCTTATGGCGGTTCTCTAGCAGGGTCAAGCCCCTGGAGGCCTTCGCGTACCCTGAACTTGAGGTTGAAACGCGCTAAAAAGCGGCGTTTTGCAGGGGTTTAAGAATGGCGCTCCTTTGACTGTCTTGCAATTAGTCCGGGGGAGCTGTGAATAAGCAGGGGACTTAATTACAAAACCCACCAACAAACTGGCGGATAAGTCTCCGAGCCGAGCTCGCACGCGGGCGCGTTGGGGTGTCACTCTTCCGGGCGCTCGGGACATTAGGTTTCGTCAGGTTCGGCATGTCAATTCGGGTTAAGTATTCGGGGGTAGCGGTCCCAAAAGAAACGTTCACGACCCAAAAAACGCGCGCGGGCGCGTAGGAGGCTCCCGAAACCGTCGAAACTTCGTCCGGTCGAAGCGCAAAAAAGGGGGCTCCGCTATCCTGGCCGGATGGGGAGAGCGAACGCCGGAGAGGAAACCTATAGCCCCGTCGAGGCCTCCCGCGTTCTCTCCCGGAGCGGGCGGAGCATATCCGAGCGGCGTATCCGGCAGATGCTCCAGGCGGGGGAGCTGGAGGGGGAGCAGACGGAGGGCGGGCGCTGGAGGATACCCCGGCGCGTGGTCCACCAGCTCCTAACCGAACGCCGGGAGCGCGAAGGACTCCTCGAAGGACCGGAGAGCGGGCCAGGAGCTCCGGAGGGCGTCCGGGAGCTTGTGGATAGGGTTGCGGCCCTGGAGAGGGAGCGCGGGCGCTTGGAGGGCCGTCTAGAGCTTACGGAACAGACCGAGAGCACCACGCGGGCGGAGCGGGACCGGCTGGTAGCGGAGCTAGAGGCGGAGAGGGCGGAGCGTCGGCGGCTGGCCGAACACCTGGAGGCCGAACAGCGGCGGGGTTTCTGGTCAAGACTCTTTGGAGGCAGAGCTTGAAGTTTGTCGAAAACCATGAGGCGGGTCGGGGCGTCCGGGAATTCCACAACATCGGGCCGATTCGCGAGGACAGAAGGCTGGGACACCTCGACCTCGGATGGGCCTCGGTGGTAAAGCAGTATGGCACCATGGAGACCACCGGACGCATAGAGTACGTGGTCGTTGTATACCGCAAGCGGCGTTGGGGAAGACGCTTGCGCAGGTTCAAGGGTTACCAGGCGTTCAAGGTTCTCGAGGCGGTACAGAAGCACCTGGTCTGACACGGGGTAGGCGAGCAGCAGCGGAACTCCTGGCCCCGGCTCTTTGGCGGAAGTTAGAGGGCGGTATTCCGCTCCGCTTCCCCGGTCCCCCCGGTAAGCATCCCCCTTTGCATAGCGGCCTAACGAACTTCCGAGAATTACACTTATGCGAAGTTGGCCGGAAAACTTCCGGCCCGTTTCCGGTTTTCTTCCATGAGGGTTGTTTAGGTTAACCGAACGCCTAAAAAAGGGCGCGGCTGTTTCACTTTGCTTAACGGCCAGGGGTATCGGACCGGACCAGCTCCGCGAACTCCGAGAGGCGGAGCACCACCAGGGCGTCCGGGTACTTGCGGCGGTCCTGGTGCAACACCACGGCGGGGGTCTTCCCGTCCGTGGCCGATAGCTCCGCCTGGCGTAGGGCGTCTTCCAGCCAGGCCGGGAAGCTGGCGCGGGCCTTGACCTCGACGGAGAGGGCGGGGTGCTCTATGTCCGGGTTATCCCCCCGGCCCCGGCCCGATACGGGTATCCTCCGGCCCCCGAGGATGGCGGCTATCCGGCGCTCGGCTTGCTTCCAGTCCCTCACCTACGGCCCCCCGGCAACTGTAAAACAGTCCTGTTTTGAGGCCGTGCATGGGGTTGTTTCCGAGGATGCAAAAACACGCCAAAAACCAGCCCGGTTCACTTCTCTTGGGTTCACCGTTTTTTTCGCTTTCACGCGGCGGCCTCGACGAGCTCCAGCTCCGAGAGGGCGCGGCTTATGGTGTCGTGGGAGTAGACCGTCCGGGTCCAACCGAGGCCGGCTAGCTCCCATGAGAGTTTGCGGGGCTCCAGGCGGTAGCGGGCGTAAGAGTCCGGGTGCTCTTTTCGCAGACGGTCCAGGTGGCGGCGGGCCAGCTCCGAAGCGGAGAGCGGGTTAGCAGCCCTCCGTGCCTCGACCTCCGAGCGGATGAGCGCGGCCAGCTCCCGGAACTGTTCGGGGTCGGTGTGGTCGGTAGCTTCCGGGACGAAGACCTCGACGGGTTCGGCCTCGACGCGCTCCAGGTCTTCGGTTAGGCCGTCGGGCTCCAGCTCCCCGCCCCGCCCGGTGGACTGCAAAACTTCGGGTGTCCGGTTCCTCCGGCGTATCAGGCGCTCCCGATAGGCTTCCCGCTCGCGCTCGTAGCGGTCGCGCTGGAGGCGTTCGGCCCGCTTTATCCCGGAGGCCGCCAGTTCCTCATTAAGCGCGGCCGCGAACTCCGGGACCAGGCGGTAGTTTTCACCGGAGCATTCGACCAGGGCGCGGGCCTCCGCCATGACCAGGGCGCGGCGCACGTTGTCGCGCCGGCGTCCGGTCCGGGCGGCTATTTCGGAGAGGGTGGCCTCCCCATGCTCCGCACGGGCGATAACGCCGAGGTAGAGGGCGCGGGTCTTGCCCGTGCGCCCCGGTCCCCACCGAAGGCGTAGCAGCTCCCTCAATACGTCCCTCAAGGGTTGACCACTATCTTCACTACCCCCCCCGTGTGGTTGAGTGGTAAAGGCTTGAGGGAGTTTGAGGACCAGCGCCCCGGCCTTCATTCCCCGGCCCTCCGAGGCGCGGTATACGAGCTTCGCGGCCCGGAGCCGGTCCAGGGCGTTTAGGGCCGTGGGCTTCGAGACACCGGCGTCCAGGGCCAGAGCCCGGACGGAGAGGTAGACCTTTACCCCGCCCCGCCCCGCCCGGCCGTGTCTCCGGGCGGTTATCAGGAGGGCGGCGTACACGGCCCGGTCCGTGGGACCGCCCCGGCCCGTCCACTCCAGGCGCTCCAGGACGCCGGCGTAGAGTGCTTCAACATTTCTCAGCACGTCCGGGTCCGGGTCGGGCGCGGCGTCGCCGGCGGGGTAGCGGGATACGACGCCCCCGGCTATCTTCTCGAGCTCGCCGGCGTCCGTGTCTTCGGGGTGAGCCCCTATCGGCGGGGAGCACCGCTCCCGGTTGACCCGGCGCAGCTCCGAGAGTATCCGGGCGTACTCGCAGCCCCTGGCCCTTAGAGAGCAGGCGATACGGAACAGGGTGTCTCCCCGCTCCCCTTTGGGTATCGGCTCCAGGTTCCCTGCGTCGAGGCCTCCGTCCCGGCCGGCCTCCGTCCCGTCTTCGTCCGTGGCGGCCCTGTGCGGCCCTCTCGCGGCCTTCAGGAGCCATTCCGGGGGTTCGGTGCGGGGGAGCCGGTCCAGGAACGCATACGGCCCCTTATCCGTCCGGGACGGGGGTGCCACGACGTACCCGCCTTCTCCCCGCACGTCCAGGCCTAGACCGACCTTGCCGGCGGAGTTACGGATACCGGAGCCGGCCGGGTACTTGAGGTAGACGTGCATTCCCCCGCCCCCGGTCCTAACGGTCAGCGTTTCGGGTAGCGGCCCGTGTTCTTCTTCGAGGGCGTCGAGGCTGGTAAAGCCGTGGGCGTCAATGTCCAGGACCAGGAGCCCCGACCGCTCCCCGGTCGGTATCCCGATGTTGGCTTTCGGCCACCGGGACCACCACCGGCGTAGCCGTCCGGGGTCCGTGGTAGCCCCTACGTGTCCGTTCGGTATCCGGGGGTGCTTCCCCGGCTTGCAGCGCGGCTTACCGTTGCACGAACAGCGGCCCTGGCCGTCTACCGAATGGAGCGGGAAGACCGGGTATCCCCGCCCCGCGTACCAGAGGGCGGCAGCTAAAAGGGCGGGTTGCCCGTCAGCCTCCCGCCCCGTATCCCGTTGTCTTTTTTCACAACTTGATTTGCGGCTATTTGCAGCTACTTTTGTGCTCCGGGGTGCTCCGGGGTGCTCCGGAGGGTGTTTAGGTAGCGTCGAGGTGCTGGTATGCTCCGGCTTACGGGAGTAAGGCAAAGTTGCTCCCTTCGTAGTGGGCGGCCGGGAGACTTTTGGAGAGCAACCCGACCGCCCCTCTTTTTCCGTCTTCTAAGGATAACCGGCCTTATGGCGGTTCTCTAGCAGGGTCAAGCCCCTGGAGGCCTTCGCGTACCCTGAACTTGAGGTTGAAACGCGCTAAAAAGCGGCGTTTTGCAGGGGTTTAAGAATGGCGCTCCTTTGACTGTCTTGCAATTAGTCCGGGGGAGCTGTGAATAAGCAGGGGACTTAATTACAAAACCCACCAACAAACTGGCGGATAAGTCTCCGAGCCGAGCTCGCACGCGGGCGCGTTGGGGTGTCACTCTTCCGGGCGCTCGGGACATTAGGTTTCGTCAGGTTCGGCATGTCAATTCGGGTTAAGTATTCGGGGGTAGCGGTCCCAAAAGAAACGTTCACGACCCAAAAAACGCGCGCGGGCGCGTAGGAGGCTCCCGAAACCGTCGAAACTTCGTCCGGTCGAAGCGCAAAAAAGGGGGCTCCGCTATCCTGGCCGGATGGGGAGAGCGAACGCCGGAGAGGAAACCTATAGCCCCGTCGAGGCCTCCCGCGTTCTCTCCCGGAGCGGGCGGAGCATATCCGAGCGGCGTATCCGGCAGATGCTCCAGGCGGGGGAGCTGGAGGGGGAGCAGACGGAGGGCGGGCGCTGGAGGATACCCCGGCGCGTGGTCCACCAGCTCCTAACCGAACGCCGGGAGCGCGAAGGACTCCTCGAAGGACCGGAGAGCGGGCCAGGAGCTCCGGAGGGCGTCCGGGAGCTTGTGGATAGGGTTGCGGCCCTGGAGAGGGAGCGCGGGCGCTTGGAGGGCCGTCTAGAGCTTACGGAACAGACCGAGAGCACCACGCGGGCGGAGCGGGACCGGCTGGTAGCGGAGCTAGAGGCGGAGAGGGCGGAGCGTCGGCGGCTGGCCGAACACCTGGAGGCCGAACAGCGGCGGGGTTTCTGGTCAAGACTCTTTGGAGGCAGAGCTTGAAGTTTGTCGAAAACCATGAGGCGGGTCGGGGCGTCCGGGAATTCCACAACATCGGGCCGATTCGCGAGGACAGAAGGCTGGGACACCTCGACCTCGGATGGGCCTCGGTGGTAAAGCAGTATGGCACCATGGAGACCACCGGACGCATAGAGTACGTGGTCGTTGTATACCGCAAGCGGCGTTGGGGAAGACGCTTGCGCAGGTTCAAGGGTTACCAGGCGTTCAAGGTTCTCGAGGCGGTACAGAAGCACCTGGTCTGACACGGGGTAGGCGAGCAGCAGCGGAACTCCTGGCCCCGGCTCTTTGGCGGAAGTTAGAGGGCGGTATTCCGCTCCGCTTCCCCGGTCCCCCCGGTAAGCATCCCCCTTTGCATAGCGGCCTAACGAACTTCCGAGAATTACACTTATGCGAAGTTGGCCGGAAAACTTCCGGCCCGTTTCCGGTTTTCTTCCATGAGGGTTGTTTAGGTTAACCGAACGCCTAAAAAAGGGCGCGGCTGTTTCACTTTGCTTAACGGCCAGGGGTATCGGACCGGACCAGCTCCGCGAACTCCGAGAGGCGGAGCACCACCAGGGCGTCCGGGTACTTGCGGCGGTCCTGGTGCAACACCACGGCGGGGGTCTTCCCGTCCGTGGCCGATAGCTCCGCCTGGCGTAGGGCGTCTTCCAGCCAGGCCGGGAAGCTGGCGCGGGCCTTGACCTCGACGGAGAGGGCGGGGTGCTCTATGTCCGGGTTATCCCCCCGGCCCCGGCCCGATACGGGTATCCTCCGGCCCCCGAGGATGGCGGCTATCCGGCGCTCGGCTTGCTTCCAGTCCCTCACCTACGGCCCCCCGGCAACTGTAAAACAGTCCTGTTTTGAGGCCGTGCATGGGGTTGTTTCCGAGGATGCAAAAACACGCCAAAAACCAGCCCGGTTCACTTCTCTTGGGTTCACCGTTTTTTTCGCTTTCACGCGGCGGCCTCGACGGGCTCCAGCTCCGAGAGGGCGCGGCTTATGGTGTCGTGGGAGTAGACCGTCCGGGTCCAACCGAGGCCGGCTATCTCCCATGAGAGTTTGCGGGGCTCCAGGCGGTAGCGGGCGTAAGAGTCCGGGTGCTCTTTTCGCAGGCGGTCCAGGTAGCGGCGGGCCAGCTCCGAGGCGGAGAGCGGGTTAGCGGCCCTCCGCGCCTCGACCTCCGAGCGGATGAGCGCGGCCAGCTCCCGGAACTGTTCGGGGTCAGTGTGGTCGGTAACTTGCGGGGCGAAGACCTCGACGGGTTCGGCCTCGACGCGCTGCAGGTCTTCGGTAAAGCCGTCCGGCTCCGGTTCCCCGGCCCGCCCGGTGGACGGCCAGACTTCGGGTATCCGGTTTCTCCGGCGTATCAGGCGCTCCCGGTATATCTCCCGCTCGCGTTCGTACTTCTGCCGGTCCAGGCGTTCGGCCCGCTTTATCCCGGTAGCTTCCAGCTCATTGTCGAGGGCGGCCGCGAACTCCGGGGCCAAACGGTAAGTCTCTCCAAAGCATTCAACCAGCGGGCGGGGGTGCGGGGATAAGGGCGCGGGCTCCTGGAGCATTTGAAGGGCGCGGCGCACGTCGTAACGCCGGCGTCCGGTCCGGGCGGCTATTTCCGAGAGGGTGGCCCCGTCTTCGCTCCGGGCGATGACGTCGAGGTAGAGGGCGCGGGTCTTGCCCGTTCTCCCCGGTCCCCACCGGAGCCGTAGCAGCTCGCGCAAATGCTTACGCAAGGGTAACCCACTATCTTCACTACCCCCCCCGTGTGGTTGAGTGTCCACCCCTTGCGTAGCGCGGAGTATCAGGGCTCCGGCTTTCGCCCCCTTCCCCTCCGAGGCGCGGCATACGAGCTTCGCGGCCCGGAGCCGGTCCAGGGCTTTCGTGGCCGTCTTCTTCGAGGTGCCGGCGGCCAGGGCCAGAGCCCGGACGGAGATGTAGACCTTTACCCCACCCCGCGCCGGCCGGCCGTGTCTCCGGGCAGTTATCAGGAGGGCGGCGTACACGGCCCGGTCCGTGGGACCGCCCCGGCCCTTCCACTCCAGGCGCTCCAGGATGCGGGCGAAAAGCGTTTCAACATTCTTCAACACTTCCGGGTCCGGTTCGGGCGTGGCGTCGCCGGCGGGGTAGCGGGACACGACGCTCCCGGCTATCTTCTCCAGCTCGCCGGCGTCCGTGTCTTCGGGGTGAGCCCCTATCGGCGGGGAGCACCGCTCCCGGTTGACCCGGCGCAGCTCCGAGAGTATCCGGGCGTACTCGCAGCCTTTGGCCCTCAGAGAGCAGGCGATACGGAACAGGGTGTCTCCCCGCTCCCCTTTTGGTATCGGCTCCAGGTTCCCCGCGTCGAGGCCTCCGACCGGCCCGGCCTCCGCCCCGTCTTCGTCCGTGGCGGCCCTGTGCGGCGTTCTGGCGGCCTCCAGGAGCCATTCCGGGGGTTCGGCACGGGGGAAACGGTCCAGGAACGCATACGGCCCCTTATCGGTCCGGGACGGGGGAGCCACGACGTACCCGCCCTCCCCCCGCACGTCCAGGCCGAGCCCTACCTTGCCGGCGGAGTTTCGGATACCGGAGCCGGCCGGGTACTTGAACAGGGCGTGCATTCCCCCGCCCCCGGTCCTAACGGTCAGCGTTTCGGGTAGCGGCCCGTGTTCTTCTTCGAGGGCGTCGAGGCTGGTAAAGCCGTGGTCGTCAATGTCCAGGACCAGGAGCCCGCTCCGCTCCCCGGTCGGTATCCCGATATTCGCGGCCGGCCAGCGGGACCACCACCGGCTTATCCGTCCGGGGTCCGTGGTAGCTCCTGTGTGGCCGTTCGGTATCCGGGGGTGCTTCCCCGGCTTGCATCCCGGCTTACCGTTGCACGAACACCGGCCCCCCCTGTCTACCGAATGGAGCGGGAAGACCGGGAGCCCCCGCCCCGCGTACCAGAGGGCGGCAGCTAAAAGGGCGGGTTGCCCGTCGGCTCCCCGCCCCTGCCCTGAATTTTGTTGACACTTACTTTTCCGGCTATTTGCAGCTATTTGTGTTCGTGGGGGTCGGTCCAGGTCGGAGGAAGTGGGTTTAGGTGGCACCGAGGTGCTGGTATGCTCCGGCCTACGGGAGTAAGGCAAAGTTGCTCCCTTTCGTTGTGGGCGGCCGGGGAACTTGTGGTGAGCACCCGACCGCCCCTCTTTTTCGTCTTCTAAAGGATAACCGTCCCCGCGTCGGTTCTCTAGACGCATTGAGCGAATGAGGCCTTTCGCGCACCCTCAAGCTGAGGTTGATCGTGTTCGGAAAAGCCGGTTTTGCAGGAGTTTCTGAATGCCACTTGCCTGGGGTTCCCCCCGATACCCGGAAAACCCTGTGAAAAGGCTCACGAAGACAGGTGACAAAAACTGGGGATAACTCCCCCCCGGCAGTTACCGCTTGTTACCGCTTTCGGGGTATCGGCGGTCCTTTTTTTAGGTGTCAACTTTGTCAACTTTTCGGGCTTTCAGGGTGTCAGGTTTTGTCAGGTCCGGCGGGTTAATTCGGGTTAAGTATTTGGCGGGTTGCTCCGCCTATGGTTGCACCGGAGCAGCCCCCAAAGTAAACGTTAGCGCATTGTAAAGACCTGCTAAGGATATGCTCCGTAAGGGGGTACTATGGCAGGCCAGGTAAACGAGACGGAGGACCGCGTGTACTTGGACTATTCGACGCCTGCGCGGGAGCTGTACGACCTGGGGACCGACCCCTTCCAGCTCGAAAACGTCGCGGAAGAGCGTCTTGGGGAGAGGGCGACGCTCGCGGCCCGTCTGGAGGCCCTGAGGGGCTGCTCCGGCGACGGGTGCCGGGCTGCGGAGGGCGGCTAACCGGTTCCGGTCGGCGCGCAGGTGTAACCGAACGCGCGCAGGTCCAAGCCGGTGAGCCCCGCCGTGAGGGCGTTACTCTGCGCG
>MWWD01000036.1_pt1 | contig 9992 bp, 13 predicted proteins | sample 1047211 | NCBI WGS metagenome assembly MWWD01 (sample SAMN06349974, study PRJNA376086) | soil metagenome | isolation source: MS2-2 sample Antarctic (ecotone) soil | place: Antarctica | collected 2015-01-13 | reverse complement strand
AATCTTCCCGCAGTCCCGAGGTCACGCGCCCTCTTGGATCGAATTCTAATCTTGCTCTTAGTCCTGTCTTAATTTTTCATGGGAGGCTTCGTGTTAGCTAGGCAGTGTCAGAGGAATTAGAGGAGGAGTTCGCGCGGAATGCGCCAGCCGTTCTTGCGGGCGGCGCTGGAGGAGGTCGAGGCGGCAGGCGGGCCCTACTCCTACGTACAGTACAAGACAAGCTCGAAGGGACAAGTCGCACCCCTTCGAGCTTGTCTAGCTATCGGTTGTTAACCGACGTTTTCTGAGCCGCTGTTCTCATCAGCGCCGTCAACATCCTGGTGAAGCACCTCGGCGTTGCCCGCATCCACCTTTACATCGTGGGTCTGACCGTCATTGCCATTTATCTCGACCCCGTATACTACGAAGCCGTTTTCATTCTCGAGTTCCGTGTTCTTGACGGTGCCCGGAACGGCCTTGAGAGCAGCCTGCTCGGCGGTGGCCTGATCTATCTTGGCGAGGCTCTCTAGCTGGCTGGACTCGGCGGCCTCATCTCCCTGCCCCTCGGGTGCGGCTATGGAGCCTTGGTAGGAGGGCTGCTCCTCTTGGGTGCTCGATCCTTGTTCGGTCGTCGGACTCTCTGCGACGGCCATTGCCGAGAACCCACCAACCGCCAATAAAGCTGCAGTTAAGGTCCCGACAACCACTTTCTTCCTGTTCATTCTCCACCTTTCTCTATCCGTATCTTGCGTCTTTGTGCTCCACTCTTGGGTGCAGCGACACCTCCTCTAATTCCTCTGACACTGCCTAGCTAACACGAAGCCTCCCATGAAAAATTAAGACAGGACTAAGAGCAAGATTAGAATTCGATCCAAGAGGGCGCGTGACCTCGGGACTGCGGGAAGATTGGCTTCCGGGGAAGGAGGAGCGTAAAGGTTGATCCTTCTCCGAGATTGCTTTCGACCTCTATGGTGCCATCATGAGCCTCGGCGACCTGGCGTGCTATGGAGAGCCCCAGCCCCGCGCCGCCACCCGACTTCCGAGCGGGGTCGGCCCGGTGGAAGCGCTCAAAGATTAGAGGTAGCTCCTCCTCGGCTATACCAATCCCCGTATCAGAGACCTCGAGTATGGTCCAATCGTCTCTTTCGCGAACCTTCACCGTGACCTTCCCACCTCGGGGCGTGTACTTCACGGCATTATCCAGGAGTATGCTTGCCAGCTGCAATACGCGATCCCGGTCGAAGGTTGTCTCGACTCGACGTCCTGGATGGGTGTACTCGACGGACACCGTGCCATTCGCTGAGACCCGGGCGGCCTGCGCTGCTTCTTCGGCAACGGCGGCGAGGTCATAAGAGCCGAGTTCCAGCGGGGCACCCTCGTCACCGCGGCTGAGAGCCAAGAGTGACTCGCCGAGGCTTCGCATCCTCCCGGCTTCCCTGCGGATGGCACGGACGCTCTGCCTTGCCGTCTTTGGATCTTCTAGCGCCCACTCGTCGAGCATCTCGGCGTGACCGCTTATGGAAGTAATGGGGGTCCTTAGTTCGTGACTGGCGTCAGCGGCGAAGCGTCGCTGGCGGGTGAGTACCTCCTCCCGCCGGACGAATGCGGCTTCTAGACGGGCCAAGAGGCTGTTTATAGTGGTGGTGAGCCGACCGATCTCGTCCTTGGAGTTGGCTACAGGCAGCCGCTTTGCGAGGTCGCCCTCTCCCATCTCCCTCGCCGAGCCGACAACGGCCTCGACGGGTCTCAGGGCTGCCCGGGCCAGATAGTACGCGCCACCGATGGACAGGAGGAAGGACACAGCGATGCTGGCGCTGAGAAGTGTCTCAACGGCCTCTATGGTCTCCTGAGTGGACTCGAAGGATTTCCCGGCCTCCACCACCCGCACGGAACTGCTCGGTGGGTCGACCGGCACTGCATAGACGTAATCGGGAGCCTGCCGGGAGAGCTCGGCCGTGCCAGAGACCGCCTCGTTAGAGGAGAGCGCCTTCCGCCAGACAGGGTCTTGGTCCAACGTGTCCGTCGGGAGGTTTACCGTCTGGTTGAGAGCCTTTCCCTTACGGTCCCGGATGACCACAAAGACCCCGTCGAGGGCGAACTGTTCGATGTCCTCACCGCTCAGGTCCTCCCCAGACTGTATGCTTCGAGCCGCGCTAGAGGCCCGGTCCCGGGCGGTGTCTTCCACGTTGGAGAGCAGAGCTTCCCTCAGTAAGAAAAACAGCGCAATCCCTTGAAGGAGCAGTATCGCCCCGATCACCAGGGCGATGAACATCGTTAGGCGCCAGCGGACAGGCAAGCGCTTACTCCTCCTTCAGAGTGTAGCCCGCGCCCCAGATGGTGCGGATGAGCTTCTTCTCCCCCGGCGCATCCACCTTCTTCCTGAGGTAACCGACGTAGACGTCGACAACGTTGGTGCCGTCGTCGAACTCCTGGTCCCACACGCGAGAGAGGAGCAATTCTCGCGAGAGAACCCGGCGTGGCCAGCGGGCCATGAACTCAAGCAGTTCGTACTCGCGGGAGGAGAGGTCTATCTGTCGCTCTCCGCGCCTCACCTCGCGGGTTTCGGTGTCTACCTCCAAGTCTCCCACGCGGAGTATCTCTGCTCCCTCAACACGCCTCAGAAGAGCGCGGATGCGGGCGAGAAGCTCCTGTATGTCGAATGGCTTGGTCAGGTAGTCGTCGGCTCCGTGGTCAAGACTATGGACCTTGTCGAGCGTGGTGTTGCGCGCGGTCAGCATGATGATCGGCACTCTGTTGCCTGCCTGACGCAGTTGCTTCAGGACTCCGACCCCGTCGAGCCCGGGCAGCATGATATCCAGGACTACCAGCTCGGGCCTGAATCCTCGGGCCTCAAGAAGGCCCGAGGGACCATCAGAAGCACACCGCACCCGGAAGCCGCGATGCTCGAGCTGGGGCCCAACGAATTCAGCGATAGAGCGATCGTCTTCCACTAAGAGAACCCGCGTTCCGAGTCTCATCTTCGCATCACCTTCCAGGGCGGCATTCTACCTCTGAAGACGGTTTGGGTCCTCAAGTGGCCTCCTTGAGCGGGAGCTTAGAAGCCACTTCTAAGAACGATATAAGATGGCCCGCTCTGTCCCACGCTACTCATCGCGGCTGAGAGCGCTAGGGGGCGATAAGGGCCACGACTCCACCCCTATATCCCCGGTCCAATGGGCCCGGCCTATGAGAGGGCCATAACACTAGCAGACCGGGGATATGCGAACTTCTTAGAACCCCCTCAGGGCGAAGTTCCGAGAACAGGTCTTACCGGAAGTCTGGTGAATAGGAGGGCCTACCCGCCCAGCAGCTTCTTCCACCACGGGCGGCTCTCCTGCCCCTGTGCGGGCTCCTGCTGTACAAGACGTGTACCGGACGCGTCCTGCCTCTCCGGGCTCTCTGAGGGCTCCTGTCGCGTCTCTGGTGGCGCTTCTAGCTCCGGCAGCCGGTCCATCAGCCTGGAGAGCATGATGTCCGCCCTCCTGCGGGCCTCTCGCTCCTCCTCCACCTGCCGCTGCAGGTACCCGATCTGGTCCCGCAGCGCCTCGACCAGGGGCGGTTCCTCTTGCCCGGCCGTCTGCCCGGCGGCCTCCCGTCGGGTAGCTGCGTCCAGGACGATCAGGACGCGCCCATCGGCGTCCCGCTCGCTCGCCAGCGTGCCCCTGGCCACACGCTTCCTGACGGCCCCCTCCGAGAGCCCCAAAGCCTCGCAGGCCTCCGGCACCGTGAGCCTCTCCCAGTCGTCCATGTGGGGCAGCGTACACGAGCCTAGCGCCTCCGGTCGGGATCGGGCGGCCTGATCTCGATCTTGGCCTCCAGGGACAGCAAGTCGATCATCTCCTCCTCCGACAGGGCGCTGAAGTCCAATTCGCCGACCGCATGCAGCTCCTCCTCGCTCAAGCCCGCGTTGTTCTGGGCGAGGGCGTAGAGCCCGATGGCGGTTGAGATCGACCACCTAGCCGGCGTCATCACGAGCGTGAGCTCCTCGCCGTCCGGTCCCTCCTCGATCGTGCGGCGCTGCTCGTACAACGGGCCTTTTAACATCAGCTCCGCCTTCTCCATCGCCCTCTCGCGCACCTCAAGAGCCTTCTCGCGCAGCCGGCTCTCGCGCTTAGCGTGGTCCTCGGCCTTCTCAGCGAGGTGCTCCTGGACGGCGTCGCGCCGGAGCATCGAGTCGCGGGCTTCCAGCGCCCGGACGCGGGCGACCCAGTCGTGCTCGGAGGACCAGCGCTCCATGAGGCCCACGCTTTTGCCCAACTCCTGCCCGACTTTTGCCAGACTGCGCGAGGGGCCCAGGTCCCTGTAGTGGCAGAACGCCTCGTAGGCCCGGGCGCTCTCTGGCTCCTGCCGCTCCCACGCCAGCATTAGAGGTGGCCCTCCCGCCTGAGCTCCCGCTCCATCCCGTCCATAAACGACTCGTCGAGGTCGCGGGTGACCATCCGCCGTGCTCTGGTCCTGGCCAGGAGCCTGCGCGCCAGCACCCGCCTGGCCACGGGCCTCAGAGCGTCCAGCACCCTGCGCGCCAGCTCTTCCGCCTCGCCGTCGTCCACGCGGTTCTCGCCCATCGCCTTCAGGGCGTCGTTCCCCTCCACGGCCTCTCGGACGATGGCTACTGCCTCGTCGGGGCTCTTCGCCTCCCGCGCGATCCGCGGGGCCTGTCGGCTGGCCACGACGAGCTTCATGGACGCGCCGCCCTTCATGCGTCCTCCAGGAGATGCTCCCGCAAGACCTCCAACGTCGCCTCCCGGGCGTGGGCCCCGAACGCTAGCGCCTCGGCCTCGCTGGCCTCCGGGTCGATGGTCATGACCCGGTCCGCCAGCTCTTCCGCCGATGGCAACAAGGCGGCGAGGAGAAGCCCGTCCTTGGCGGCCTGGGCCCTCTTGATCTGGTCCATCAGCGTCGTCATGCAGCGCTCCCCGCGTCGTCGTTCTCCGTCCTCTGCAGCAGCTTCGCCAGGGCCCCCAGGTCGCTGGCCCTGAGCACAACCAGCGAGGGGGCGTGGCCGGGGGCGTAGAGCACCCCGGGAACCTGCCCCGCCGAAGCCGCGCGCGCGGCAGTTTGCATGGCGCGGCGTACCGCGAGTGCCGTCAGACTCGACGTTACGGCCACCGCTATTGGCTTGCGGGACAGCTCTTCGGAGACCTCCGAGAGTACCGCGAGGGCGCTCGCTGGCAGCCCGCTCACCGCGCCGGTCCCTCGATGGCCGCGATCCGGTTCAAGGCCTCGCGCCTCTCCGCGCTGGCCCGACCCTCCCGACCGTTGATCTCGTCGAGCAAGCGCTGGCGCATCATCTGCTTGGAGATGGTCCCGCGCATCGAGGCCGGCGGCTCGGGCGGCTCCTCGGCCATAAGGCGCTCGCGCTCGGAGACGAGGCGCATCAGCTCGTCGTCCAGGCGCCCCAGACGCTCCTTCAGGGGCCTGGCGCGGGCCTCCCTTATCAGCATCGGCAGGGCGTCGCCCCTCATGCGTAGCTCCAGCCAGGACACGGTGTCCTCTTCGGCCGCGGCCCGCTCGATCCTCGCCCCGAGCGCCGCAAGCTCCGCCCTGAGCTCGTCCACGTTGTTCCTCGTTGTGCCCGCTATCACCCCGTCCTCCCGTCAGTCTTGCTCCTGTTGCGCCCGAAGCTGTCGCGCTCGATGCCGTCCTTCTTGGGCCGGCTCCTGCCGAAGCTGTCGCGCACGATGGCCTCCTTCGCCTTGAGTGCGACCAGCCTCTCGGGCTTCACCTTGCGCCCCCAGTGGTCCCTCGAAGGGGTCAGCCCCTTCGACGACTTCCTGCTCTTGAGTGCGGCCGCCTGGGCCCCCTCCTTCCCCGACAGCTCCTTCAGGCGCGCCCGATCCCGCTCGGCCGCGTCCTGGAGCGCGTCCACGAGGGTCGCCATGAGCAGGTTTTTCAGCCGGCCGTCCGGCAGATTCTCCGAGATCAGGGCGAGGACGGCGATGATCTCCCCGGCCAGCGGCCCGCGACCGTCCTCTATGAGGGTCTTCAGCGAGCCCATGCGCACGGCCGCCAGCAGCGGGCCGGCTTCCACCCCCAGGACCTTCGCGAGCCGGTCCGCCGACTTCCTGGATAACCGCTTCTTGCCCGCCTCGACCTCGCTGATGAAGCCCTGGCTCACCCCGGACATGCTCGCGAGGTGGGACTGCGTCAGGGCCAGGTCCTCCCTCAAAGCGCCGAGCAAGTTCTCGGGGGGTCCATTCACATGCAGGCATTCCCTCAAACTCTCTAGCGCCTGCCCCGTGGTTCTTCCCGAATACGCACCAAACCCTGCCATCCTTGCTCCCTTCCTCTCGCATTACAAACAACCGTTTGCAGTATAACTGCCAGGGTGATACCCTGCACTGGGGTCTTCGCTCGGTAGCTCAGGCGGGATCCCTCTCGTTGGTGGGGCCGTTCTCCAGTTGGCGGCCCCACTCTTCAATACTCGCTCGGAAGCAGCACGCAGGTGCTCGTCCTGTCGGCCTCTGTGATGATCCAGCACCGGCCCGCCTCGGTGTCATAGGCGGAGAGCAGGCGGGCACCGTCTCGCAGCGCTTGGCCGTTCTGCCTCCGGTCGAAGTCCCCAAGGTCGCCCCAGTCGCCGCTCGCGTGCCGCCGGAGCAACAGGAGGCATCCCTCGTGCCCGATGGTTTCGATGGCTCCGGGCGTGGCCACCACCGCTCCGACCTCGAACAGGGCGCTCATCACGCCCCGCCCCTCTCCAGCAGCTCTGTCTGCCTCGTTACCGCCCGGTTGACGAGCTCGGTGGCGTCGAGGGGCGCCGCCCGGCCGGGGCGCGGCGGGGTGCAGACCCAGACGTAGTGCCGCTCCCCGATGTCCAGGCTTCGCCATAGGCGGCCCAGGTAGGGGCGGTCGTACCCGAAGCCCCAGACAGTCCTCACGACCCGGAGGAAGGTCTCCTCGTCGTTCCACTCTCGCAGCGTGTAGCTGTGGGGATGATTCGGCATCGACCTGGCGTAGCGCCACCTCACGTTGCCCATCCACTCCTCCTGCTCGTCGGCGGTCATGTAATCCGGTCCAACCGGCGCACAGCGGAGGCACCGCACCCGGTCCTGGTAGGTCGTCACCTCCCCGGTCTCGGGGTCGAGCACCTCCTCGGACTTGTGGACCCACCCGTCCAGGCAGGCGCCGCAGCCCTTCTTCGAGGGCTCGGGCTTGGGCAGCTGGGTGTTGGCGCTGGCCAGCGTCCAGCAACTCAATGAGTGCTTACACGCCGCCCCTCGTCGGAAGAAGTCGCGGCAGGTGCAGCCCCAGCTCCCGGGGTCGACCTCGTATACGACCCCGGCGCTGGACGCGCTGTCCACCAGGTACACCCTCTTGCCGTCCTTGCGAATCCTGCATCTGATCGGCCTGGATCTCGTAGGGCTCGCCAGCTGAACCACCAGATATGTTGCGGCCCTATCGATCCGGCCCTCGAGGTGGGGCCGGGCTTCCCGCAGCCGGGCCAGCACCCTCTCCACGGCATCGGCGAACTGCTCCTTGTCCAGAGGCGGGGGGTGGTTCGTGGAGGCAGGGGGGATTATTCTCTGGTCCGTCAAGGGCTATCTCCTTGGCCACGGTCCCGGGGAGCTTGGACCCTCCCGCGGGGCCTTTGTGGGCTCCGGGGGGCTTCCTATCCCGCCTCCGAAGCGTTGTCTCCTACCCCTTCATTTTACCACAACCGCGTGCTGTTGTCCTCCAAAAAGCGCTTAGGTATGCGGCTTTCGGCGGCACCTGTACCCGAGGTTCAAGGCTGCGCGCGCGGCAGGTAATCCTCGGCGGCTACCCCTCCTCTAGCGAAGCCTCCCGGCGCAGCTTCTCCACCTCGCGCAGCAGGTCATCGCGCACGAACGCGGCGTCCTCAAGGGTCGTGTCGTCGAGACCCATCCTGAGGAGCTGGCCGCGCACGGCCTCTGTTGAGTGGATCGCCGCCACGTAAAGCGTCTCGGCATCATCAGGGCTTACCGCCCGGTTCCGCTCACTCATACGTCCGCCTCTCGCTTCTCGAAGAACAACTCCGCCACCTCAACGCCCTCTCTCAGCCCCAAGGCCAAGCCCCCCACGACCACCGCACCACCACCGCTATGTCCCTTCGGGAGGGTTACACCACCATACAAGGACCACACTGTACACAGGGGGGTCAGCGGCGGCCGTAGACGTAGCTCCTGCCAGGGTCCCTCACGCCGCCTCCCCGAAGAAGCGACACCTCTCCAGCTCCTCGAGGGCCCCCGCCGCCTCCTCGGGCGTGGGCTTCCAGCCGACGAGCGACTCGCTCCAGGCGTAGTTTGCAAGCCACGACGGCTTCTCGTGGGCCCTGTGGGGGCAAAGGGTTAGGTAGACGCGCAGCTTCCTGGCCAGCTCGGAGAGCCCGTCCCCGCTCCGCCGCGAGCTCTCCACGGGCGTCCTGACGGGCTCCTGGACCTCCTCCGACCCTTCGGGGACGTCCTCGGGGCCGTGAGCGCCCTCCTCGACCGGCTCAAGCTCTCCTATGAGTCCGTCGGCCTCGGGCGGGATCTCCCCGTCGAAGCAGGCGAGGGCCTCGCGATCCAACCGCCGCTGGTGAAGCCCCTCGGCGTGCTCATCCACCCGCAGGGCCCACGCCTCGCTCATCCTCTTGTAGCGCTCCTGGTCCCTCAGCCTGTCCATCTCCTCCTCGTCCTCTACCCTCCGGCGGTCCCAAGCAGCCAGCCAGTCCGCCGTCAGGTAAAGGTAGCCCTCGCTATCCCGCTCCACCACCCTCGCGTCCAGCAATCGGGCGTACCACACGCTGGCTCTCATGTTCCTGCTCCGCTTGATCCCCATCGCCCCGGCCAGATCCTCGGGCGTCAGCCTGCCCCCGGCCTCCTCCAGCAGGTCCACCGCCTGCTCGGCGCGCGGCCCCATCCGACCGAGGAAGTCAACCAGCTCCCCCCGGTCGAACAGCGGCTTCCCGTGCCGCGCCCTGGTGGCACTCCACGCGGCGGGCGCTGCGATGTGTCCTAACCCCCCTCCACAGGCGGCTGCCTGCCTCTCCCCCTCTTCTCCTACAACGCGCCCCAGGTGGGTATGGGTTAGGACACATCGCGGCTCCGTGGGGTTGTCAAGGCGCTCCGAGAGGGGGATCAGGAGCACGATCGTGCCCGACTCGGTGGGGGCGCGGTCCCCGTTGTCCGTGGCGATCAGGCCCTCCTCCACGAGCTTCGCGTTGTTGCGCCTCACCGCGCGGTCCGAGCATCCGTTGTGCAGCGCGGTCTGCGTGTTGGAGATCGAGAGGGCCACGCCGTCCTCGCGCAACTCACCGTGCGACCTTGCGAGCATGACGTAGGTCTTCAGAAGCGAGAGGCGGAAGTAGGCCTTGCCGCCCCAGGTCGCCGCCTCCATCCTCTCCTCGAAGGCCATCAGCCACCGCTGGACCTCCCCTGGGGCCCTCTTGCCCTGCGGCTTGCACGGCTCGCGGCGGTGGATCGAGCGGGCGATCTTCGCTACCTCCGCGTCCGGGAAGTCGGGCCACCGCTCGTCGCGGACCGCTGCGAGGGCTGCCGTGAGCGCCGGCAGGTCCCTGGTGCCGTCGTGCAGGCTCCCGCAGATGCTCGTCAGGGCGACGTTGCGGCCCAGCGGTGCGGGCTTCCCGCTTCCCCCGGAGCGCATGGGCTGGTCGGCCCCCTTGGGCACGCTCACGCCTGCCATGTCGCGTAGAGCCTCATCCAGCCACCCCGGGCACGGCCCCGGCTTACCTCTCAGGACCTCGTACGGGCCGCTGGTCACCGAGGGGGCGACGACTACGTAGCCGCCGTCGCCCTTGATGCACACGCCCGGCCCCATGACGTCCTCCGGGATCCCGTTGCGGAGCTCTCCTTCGGGGCGCAGGTACCACAGCTGGAGCCCGCCTGATCCCGAGCGCACCAGCATGTAATCGCCCAGCGGCCCTAGGTTCTCCTCTAGCTCCTCGAGGGTCCAGGCGCCGTCCTTGTGCACGTCGAGGTCCACCACCACGATCCCCGACGGCTTCCCGGTCGGCATCCCGGTGTTCGCCTGCGGCCAGCGGTTCCACCAGG
>MWWD01000035.1_pt1 | contig 10087 bp, 5 predicted proteins | sample 1047211 | NCBI WGS metagenome assembly MWWD01 (sample SAMN06349974, study PRJNA376086) | soil metagenome | isolation source: MS2-2 sample Antarctic (ecotone) soil | place: Antarctica | collected 2015-01-13 | reverse complement strand
GGCAGGCTGGCAGGGCGAGCTGGCAGGCAGGCCACCACCACTAGCACCATCACCACCGCTAGCGTCATTAACAAGGGAAGGGGCGGCCGCTGCTCTCTCTATTCTCAAAGGGGAAATCTCCACCGGACTAAACGTGTGGAGAATGGTATCATTTTGAACAGCCAGGACAGGGGCCAACAGCGCAGCCAACGCAACTGAAAACTGTTGCTCATACTCATCGGGCGGCATCCTACTGGCTGAATATGCAACAAGCTGTTTATACTGTTTTTTCTCTCTCTTAAAGGTCATTACGGACTTGTCCCGTTTTAGCCCTCTCCAGTATTCCAAGTTGCCGCCCGCGCCCAACAAGCGTCTCTCCTTCCCATTGAGCCCCGCGAAGGTGAGGGGCTGCTCCCGCACTACTTCCTTCCATTTCTGCTCCAGGTGGGCAACCGCAGCGGCGTAAAACTCCAGCGTAACCAGGTCGGCTAGGGTTGTTTCCGAACGGTTCAACAGCGCATCGATAGGCCGGGCCCTTGTCATCACCACTTCAACCCGTGTCCTGTGCTGGCCAGCGGGCAAGTAATTGCCGTGCTGGGCCTCCCACAGCCCCTTGTTGTAAATCTTCATCGAGTAGTCGGCATGGGAAGCTACCTTCTCCATCGGCCGGGCAACTCCTTTGCGCTGTTTGACGATTTCAAACTTGCTGCCCTTGTGGTGTTTGAGCGTCTCCAGCAGCTGCTGGGGCGAGGTGGTGCCATCCAAGTCGAGCGCCAACTCCAGGCCGACTAACCGCAAGCGAGCCATTGGTAAGCCCACAGCAGCGGCGAGCGCCGGCACCGCAAGCTGCAGTTCCGAGTACGTGAGCAAGTGCAGGTTGTGGCCTTTGGCAAAGGTGGCCAGCGAGCCCTGCACCTTCAATTTTGCCCTTTCCGGGGAGAACGCCAGGGCTAGCCCTCTATGCTTCGCCCGTATCCATCCAAACTTGTCCGGCTCTCCATCACAGCTGGCAAAGGCATCGGAACGGCCGATAGCTGCCATTTCTTCGGGTACGAGGTCTTTGGCTTCGGAGGTGCAATCGTCAATCATCGGGCAGCGACACAGCCCGCCCGGAAACAAGATGCCCCCCAAACCCCGGTAGGAAACAGGGAGAGGGGGGCCAGCCTCTTGCCTCCGGGGGGAGGGATGAGAGGTTCAAACTAAGACACGGTTCCTACGCCGTGTGCATCGTCGCTGATGGTACCCAAAGTTAGGGGCGGCGGGTAGGTCAGTCCAACCAAAAAATGGGTAAATCCAGCGCGGCGCCGCGCAACTTCACCGGATGCGCGTTTTTGCCCCTCTCGCGCCGTTCGCGCCGTTGTTCGGTAGAACGTCACCTTTAAAAGCCAATCGTTGAACCTAGCCCCATTTCCGGCTCTTTTTGGGCCGTTCTCGGCAGTAATCCTACCCCCCAACGGGCATCGGTGGGCCGCTGGAGGGTGGGCTCGCGCTCGCTACACGCATCTTTAGAGCTTCTTTAAATAAATCTTTAATAGGTTCTTTAGGGCGCCATAACACATTGATTAGCAGCATCCCACAAGGCCAACTATGAGAACTCAGACGGTCAAGTATGAGAACTCAGACGGTAGATTCTGGCCCAACTATGAGAACTCAGACGGTCAACTATGAGAACTCAGACGGTCAGGTATGAGAAAGTATAAATCCCTCATATTTTTCTACCTTTGGGTATCACTCCACAGACCATTATATGCCCGCTGTTTCGCTCCTGTTCCTGCTCCGCAAGCCCGAAGGCAAGCACACCACCGACCGCCGTATTCTGCTCCGGGTAACGGTGGACAAGAAGCGGGCGGAGTACGCCACGAAGGTTCGGGTGCGGCCCGAAGATTGGGACGTTACCCGGCACCGGCTCAAAGGAGACAGCCAGGCCGTTGCCGACTTCAACCAGGTGCTGCACAACCTACACGCGAAGGCCCTCCGCACAAAAAATACGCTGGAGACCGCCGGGCACCCCGTTACGGCCGCTGCCATTGTCGCAGCGTTGCGAGATGGAGTGCAGGCCACGGCCGTAGCAGTCGAGCCGGGGCCGCTCTTTCCGCAGCAGCAGCTTACCAATACCCTAACCCTTATCGACGACAGCGACGACCGCAACAGACGCAGGAGCAATACCGTGGCCTTTCAGCACAATAATCTAGCAAGAGCCCCGTACCGGATGGGGGTACTAGAGGCCCGTATTTTCGTTGAAGCATTGCGCGGCATCAATCAGGGGCCGGATGGAGATACCACGTTGCCGCCCATCGATATACCGTTATCGGCTGTGTTGAAAGGCAATGATGGGGCAGAGGCTTACGCGGCTGTTCGGCAAGCCTGCAAAGACCTGTTCAATAAGAGTATTAACCTAGAGCCAGTAGGAGCACGACCAGGTGAGAATTTCCACCGGACGCATATAGTATCAGATATTGAGTTGCGAGCTGGCACCGGTCGGATACGGGGCACCTTCGCGCCGCTTATGCAGCCCTACCTGCTCCAGCTCACCACGGCGGGCAACTTCACGCGGGCCGATATTGCTACGCTGCTCACCTTGTCCCCCAACGCACAGCGGCTGTACTGGTATCTAAAGAGCTTCGCCAATATGGGCAGCGGGCGCACGGTTACGCATTCCGTAAGCATTGAACAATTGAAGCAGCTGCTGCTGAATGATGCCGGATTGTACCCGCTGTTTGCCGACCTGAAACGGTGGGTGCTGGAGCCAATTATGAAGGAGTTCCACGGGCCGGACGTGGCCTTTGGGGTGAAATGGGTTGGGGTGAAAACCGGGAAGAAAACCACCGGTATCGAGTTCACCATACCAAAGGCACAGCAGCAACTGGCAGCGGCTCCCGTGGCCACCGTGGCAGCAGCTGGCAAGCCCACGGCCCGGCCGGATAGGTTCGCGGCCTGGCTGGCAGGGCAAGACGAACGGTTGCAGCTGGCCTACGCGGGCCTTATCAGCAGCGACAAGGCCAACAGCAACAGCCTAGCCCCGAACGTAGCACAGGCCATTGTGAAGCACGTAGCAGGCAAACCTGACCGGGAAAAACTACTTCATACCACCCGGCATCAGATTGCCACCACAAAGGAGCTGCTGAAAGACCGGGCCGGATACAGCTACAAAAAGTTGGTGAAGGTGTTTGGCAGGGAGTTCAAGTGAGGCACCGGGGCGCGGGTATCCGGCAAAGTGCAAAACGGTAATAAGCCCGACACTAGGACAGGGGCAAGAAGTTGGCTATAACGTATGTTATGTTAAGTTGAGATTCCGCGAAAGGAGCCAGCCAGCCAGCGGCCCGGTTCGCGGTTCCGTCCAACTAGAACGGGTCCGACATATGCAAGCCCCCGCCACTCATTGCGCCCACCCGCGCGGCCTGTTCCGCCTGTTATTTACAGGGAACGGTGGCCACCGACAACACGCGCGAATGGAGTTTACGAAACTCATCTACTTGGCGCGTTTCGTAAACTGTGATTCGTAGACGGGTTTCGTAAACTCACCAGGTGTTGCAGTAGCTTGCGGGCACTTGGTGGCGGGCCGCAGCTGATAGTTTGCCGAAAGGAGCGTTTAAATTGCAAATCTATTTTTGCTAGTTTCCTGGTTCTGATGTCTACTCCTTTCCTGCTCAATGAAAATGCCTGGTTCGACGGCTTGGCCTTTTTGTTGTCCATACCCCTATATTTTGGATTGTTGGCTCTGATTTTCACCCACGGCAAAGTAGGTCGCTGGATAGGTATGATAGCCGCATCTTTATTAGCGTTGAAAGGACTGGATGCTCCAACAGGTAATTATGACCTTCCCGTATCACTCTATTTTGTTCCCGCTCTGCTCAGCTGGGGCAGACTCATGTATGGGCTAATAGTAGATGCCAGAAAGCCTCCCCTTACATAGGCCGGTTTTAAGCTTGCTTTAGGATAAGTTTACCATAACGGTGATTTAGGTTAATAGCCTTGCAACATCCGTAGCAAGGCCGGGGCCGCGGCTTCCGTCTGTCGCTCCAGCTTCAACAGCCGCTCATGCCAGCGGGTAGGCTTGCCCCGGTAATAGAGCTTGCGGCCCTTGCGGTATTGCGCCTCCCACTCCCTATCAAGGCCGTAGTAGTTGCTCATGCCCCGAAACCGCTTGTTCTCCAGTTGGGCATCGTAGTACAGCCGCTGCTGGGGAAAGGCGAGCCGGTGGGCAAACACGCCGGTTCCGCTTCGCAGGTACAGCACGGTTGCACGGCGGTCGGTTGTCGGGCACACCATGTACCAACGGTGGCCACCGACAGCGCCGGGCAAGTTGCTGGCCTGCTGCTCCAGTTGCACCCGGTAATCGTACTTCTTTTCCCCGTTCACCGTGTAGTATAGCCGTAGGTAACTGCTCTCCCCTGGCTCAATATGCGCTTCTAAGCCAATGGAGCCGGTACGCTCCCCACGGTTGCTCCATTGCAGGGTGCGACTGTGCAGGCCCGGCTGGAGTACGCCGATTTTACGCAGGTAGGCCAGCTCCAGGCGCTGGGTTCCTTCGCAGGTGGTAGGGTAATTGGGGTATCGAGGCATAAGCAGACACGTTGCGGCATAGATAGCCGAAATCCTTAGGGAAGGTACGCCTGCATACCTGCTATCCCACGCGCTCCAGGCAGCTATTTTGCGGCTCCATTGCCTTATTTCGCCCTATTTCAAGGCCGTGGCCAGCGGGCGGGCGGCACTCCGAATTGTCGGGTTTTATCGGGTAGTAGCGGGCCGAATGTTGAAGAATGTCGAGGGTTTGGGCCGAAAATGTACAGTATTGTACAGGTTGGCCGCTCGCGTGCGCGGGCGTACTGGTCGCGGAATGGCAGGCAGGGCAGCAGCGGGCGGGCCGTTTCGGGTAAATGGTATTGAAACTCCATACCAGTAACGGCAGGGTGGGCAGCTCGCGGGCGTGGGCGCGTATTGGTCGGGAAAGGGTGTCCAGCCGAATGGACAGCCCGCCGTATTTGGCCGTACTTATCGGGCGGGGCGGCAGTGGCCACAAGGGTAACGGCTCTCTTTCTTCGCAGCTGCTACCGTGGCCTTTCGTACCGAAGTGGTACACCAGGCCAACCCTTCGCAATCCGGGGCGGCATGGTAGGCAAAGGAGCGAGAGCCACCGCACAGGTACACCAGGTGGCCAGCAGCAGCGGGCTTGCGAGGCGGGCGGGCAACAGCGGGCCGGGCTGGGGTTGGCCGGGCCGTTGTTGGGTTGGGCGTTTGCAGCAGCAGCAGGGCAAGGACGGTGGCCAGCATCGGGTGAAGGGTTGTGAAATTCACAGAGTTAAACCCCCATTTTTCAGGGTGTTTGGCCAGCGGGGCGGGCCTGTTGTGCCTGTTGTTTGCAGGCCGGGCAAGGTCAGGCCGCAGCCAGCACAAAGGCCCGGTATTGTTCCGGCACTCGCACGAACTCTCGGATAGGGAACAGCAGCGGCTGGCTCTCAATTTTAAGCAGGGTGCGCCGGGCGTTGTTGCGCGGGTTGCTGGCAGCGTTGCGGCAATTCTTCCCACAGTACCGGGTTTCCGGCTTGCGGTGGCTGGCAATCGGTGCGCTACACGTCAGACAGCAGCGGGCGGCGGTCGTCGTCGGCTCTCTTTCGTCGTCGTCGTCGGTAGCGAGGCGAGCGGGCGGGCATTGCTTAGCTAGCAAGCCTTCGGCTGTTTGGGAAGGGGCGGGGGCTGCTATTCTCAAAGGGGAAACTTCCACCGGACTAAACGTGTGGAGAATGGTATCATTTTGAACAGCCAGGACAGGGGCCAACAGCGCAGCCAACGCGGCCGAAAACTGTTGCTCATATTCATCGGGCGGCATCCTACTAGTTGAATATGCAACAAGCTCTTTATATTGTTTCTTCTCCCTCTTAACGGTAATTGCGGCCTTGTCCCGTTTCAGCCCTCTCCAGTACTCCGGATTGCCGCCAGCTCCCAACAACCGTCTGTCTTTCCCATTGAGGCCCGTAAAGGTTAGCGGCTTCGTTCGTACTACTTCTTTCCACTTCTGCTCCAGGTGGGCAACCGCAGCAGCGTAGAACTCCATTGTAACCAGGTCGGCTAGGGTTATTTCCGAACGGTTTAACAGGGCATTGATGGGCCGCGCCCGTGTCATCACAACTTCAAAACGGGCCTTATGGTGGCCAGCGGGCAAGTAATTGCCGTGTTGAGACTCCCAAAGACCCTTGTTGTAAATCTTCATAGAGTAGTCGGCATGGGAGGCAATGAACTCCATCGGCCGGGCTACTCCTTTGCGTTGCTTGATGGGTAGAAACTTACTACCCTTGTGGTGCTGGAGGGTCTCCAGTAGCTGCTGGGGCGAGGTCGTGCTATCAAGGTCAAGCGCCAGCTCACACCCGACCAACCGCAAGCGGGCCATTGGTAAGCCCACGGCCGCCGCCATAGCTGGGCAAGCAAGCTGCAGCTCCGAATACGTGAGTAAGTGTAGGTTGTGGCCTTTGGCAAAGGTGGCCAGCGAGCCCTGCACCTTCAATTTTGCCCTTGTCGGGGAAAACGTTAGGGTTAGTCCTCTATGCTTCGCCCGTATCCATCCGAATTTGTCCGGCTCTCCATCACAGCCGGCAAAGGCTTCGGAACGGCCGATAGATACCATTTCTTTGGGTAGGAGGCCTTCGGCTACGGAGGTGCAATCGTCAAGCATTGGAGAGAGAAACGTGAACGACAGAGACAGGGCACCCCGGCACAGGTAAGAACTATGCTGGGGGCCGGTCTGACAGCGGAAAAGACAGCTGCCACAGGGGTACAAGTCGCTCACGTTTCTTACCCGTGAATCATCCGTTTTGATGATGCACGAAGTTACGGATAAGTAGGCGGCGGTTTCAATAAAAAATGGGTTAAGTGCCACGGGATTTCGCGCCGCGCCGCGCAACTTCACCGGCTTCGTGTTTTTTCGCTCCTCGTGTTTTTTCGCGCCTCTCGCGCCGTTCGCGCCGTTGTCTGGTGGAACATCACCTTTAAAAGCTTTACGTTGAACCTAGCCCCGTTTCCGGCTCAAATACGGCACTAACTATTCCTTTGCTCACCCCTTCCAGCACAGGAGCGAGCGGACGTGGCACCCCTTCGCGCTCGCTACACGCATCTTTAGAGCTTCTTTAAGTTTAAGTTCTTTAACCTCTTTAGGGCGCTGTAACTAATTGGTTAGCAGCAGTCCACACAGCCAAGTATGAGAACTCAGACGGTCAAGTATGAGAACTCAGACGGTAGATTCTGGACCAAGTATGAGAACTCAGACGGTCAAGTATGAGAACTCAGACGGTCAAGTATGAGAAAGTATAAATCCCTCATGTTTCCCTACCTTTGGGTATCATTCCACAGACCATTATATGCCCGCTGCTACCTTCCTATTCGTACTCCGCAAGACAGAGAAAAAAGGCTCCGACGAACGGCGGATTCTGCTACGCGTTACTGTCGGCAAGAAGCGGGCGGAATACTCATCCCGTATCGCAGTCATGCCCGCCGATTGGGACCTTACCCGGCATCGCATCAAAGGGGACAGTCAGGCCGTTGCCGACTTCAACCAGGTACTGCACAGCCTACACGCGAAGGCACTCCGGATGAAGGACACACTAGAGACAGCCGGGCACCCCGTTACGGCCGCTGCCATTGTTGCGGCGTTGCGAGATGGAGTGCAGGCCACGGCCGTAGCAGTCGAGCCGGGGCCGCTCTTTCCGCAGCAGCAGCTTACCAATACCCTAACCCTTATCGACGACAGCGACGACCGCAATAAGCGCCGGGGCAATACCGTGGCCTTTCAGCACAATAATCTAGCAAGAGCCCCGTACCGGATGGGGGTACTAGAGGCCCGTATTTTTGTTGAAGCATTGCGCGGCATCAATCAGGGGCCGGATGGAGATACCACGTTGCCGCCCATCGATATACCGTTATCGGCTGTGTTGAAAGGCAATGATGGGGCAGAGGCTTACGCGGCTGTTCGGCAAGCCTGCAAAGACCTGTTCAATAAGAGTATTAACCTAGAGCCAGTAGGAGCACGACCAGGTGAGAATTTCCACCGGACGCATATAGTATCAGATATTGAGTTGCGAGCTGGCACCGGTCGGATACGGGGCACCTTCGCGCCGCTTATGCAGCCCTACCTGCTCCAGCTCACCACGGCGGGCAACTTCACGCGGGCCGATATTGCTACGCTGCTCACCTTGTCCCCCAACGCACAGCGGCTGTACTGGTATCTAAAGAGCTTCGCCAATATGGGCAGCGGGCGCACGGTTACGCATTCCGTAAGCATTGAACAATTGAAGCAGCTGCTGCTGAATGATGCCGGATTGTACCCGCTGTTTGCCGACCTGAAACGGTGGGTGCTGGAGCCAATTATGAAGGAGTTCCACGGGCCGGACGTGGCCTTTGGGGTGAAATGGGTTGGGGTGAAAACCGGGAAGAAAACCACCGGTATCGAGTTCACCATACCAAAGGCACAGCAGCAACTGGCAGCGGCTCCCGTGGCCACCGTGGCAGCAGCTGGCAAGCCCACGGCCCGGCCGGATAGGTTCGCGGCCTGGCTGGCAGGGCAAGACGAACGGTTGCAGCTGGCCTACGCGGGCCTTATCAGCAGCGACAAGGCCAACAGCAACAGCCTAGCCCCGAACGTAGCACAGGCCATTGTGAAGCACGTAGCAGGCAAACCTGACCGGGAAAAACTACTTCATACCACCCGGCATCAGATTGCCACCACAAAGGAGCTGCTGAAAGACCGGGCCGGATACAGCTACAAAAAGTTGGTGAAGGTGTTTGGCAGGGAGTTCAAGTGAGGCACCGGGGCGCGGGTATCCGGCAAAGTGCAAAACGGTAATAAGCCCGACACTAGGACAGGGGCAAGAAGTTGGCTATAACGTATGTTATGTTAAGTTGAGATTCCGCGAAAGGAGCCAGCCAGCCAGCGGCCCGGTTCGCGGTTCCGTCCAACTAGAACGGGTCCGACATATGCAAGCCCCCGCCACTCATTGCGCCCACCCGCGCGGCCTGTTCCGCCTGTTATTTACAGGGAACGGTGGCCACCGACAACACGCGCGAATGGAGTTTACGAAACTCATCTACTTGGCGCGTTTCGTAAACTGTGATTCGTAGACGGGTTTCGTAAACTCACCAGGTGTTGCAGTAGCTTGCGGGCACTTGGTGGCGGGCCGCAGCTGATAGTTTGCCGAAAGGAGCGTTTAAATTGCAAATCTATTTTTGCTAGTTTCCTGGTTCTGATGTCTACTCCTTTCCTGCTCAATGAAAATGCCTGGTTCGACGGCTTGGCCTTTTTGTTGTCCATACCCCTATATTTTGGATTGTTGGCTCTGATTTTCACCCACGGCAAAGTAGGTCGCTGGATAGGTATGATAGCCGCATCTTTATTAGCGTTGAAAGGACTGGATGCTCCAACAGGTAATTATGACCTTCCCGTATCACTCTATTTTGTTCCCGCTCTGCTCAGCTGGGGCAGACTCATGTATGGGCTAATAGTAGATGCCAGAAAGCCTCCCCTTACATAGGCCGGTTTTAAGCTTGCTTTAGGATAAGTTTACCATAACGGTGATTTAGGTTAATAACCCTGCAACATTCGCAGCAAGGCCGGGGCCGCGGCTTCCGTCTGTCGCTCCAGCTTCAACAGCCGTTCATGCCAGCGGGTAGGCTTGCCCCGGTAATAGAGTTTGCGGCCCTTGCGGTATTGCGCCTCCCACTCCCTATCAAGGCCGTAGTAGTTGCTCATGCCCCGAAACCGCTTGTTCTCCAGCTGGGCATCGTAGTACAGCCGATAGAGCGGAAAGGCCAGCCGGTGGGCAAACACGCCGGTTCCGCTTCGCAGGTACAGCACGGTTGCACGGCGGTCGGTTGTCGGGCACACCATGTACCAACGGTGGCCAGCCACGCCGCGAAGGTTGCTGGGCTGCTGCTCCAGTGGTATGCAATAATCGTATTGCCGCTCCTTGTTCACCGTGTAGTGGAGCCGTAGGTAACTGCTCTCCCCTGGCTCAATATGCGCTTCTAAGCCAATGGAGCCGGTACGCTCCCCCCGGTTGCTCCAATGCAGGGTGCGACTGTGCAGGCCGGGCAACAGCAGCCCCTGCTGGCGTAGATAGGCCAG
>MWWD01000034.1_pt1 | contig 10144 bp, 19 predicted proteins | sample 1047211 | NCBI WGS metagenome assembly MWWD01 (sample SAMN06349974, study PRJNA376086) | soil metagenome | isolation source: MS2-2 sample Antarctic (ecotone) soil | place: Antarctica | collected 2015-01-13 | reverse complement strand
GGGGGACAGGAACGGCTCCTCCGCCGCCCGGATCTGCTCGACTATCGCCTCGACGTGCCGGGGGTCCCAACCTCCGGACTCCAAATAGGAAGGCAGCTCGCTGGCAAGCGCCCTGATGCCCGCGGCGCCGTCCCGCTCGGAGGCCTGGCGAACCACCTCGAGGGGCTCCTTGCCGGAAGTGAGCGCCCAAGAGTAGCGGTTCCACGCCCTCTGTTCCTGAAGCTCGGCAAGCATCTGCTCTTCGACGGCACGGTTCTCTATGAGGGGTTCGCGCAAGGTCTGAAGCACCTTCTCGTGGGCGCCTACAGCTTCGGCGCGGATGGCGGCAAGCTTCTCCCTGGCCGTCTTCTCGGCGGCCTGTGCCTGCTCTCTGCGATACGCCTCGTTGTAGCTCTCGTCGGCGGCGATCCGTGCCAGGGCGCGCCGGCGCTCCAGAAGTATCCCGGCGATCTTCGGGGAGGTCTTCTCGAGGACTACTCGCTCCCTCAGCGCCCGCGCGCTAAGTCCGCTCTTGGTCATGGTCATCTCCTGGCTCCTTTCGCTAGCTTCTTACGTGTCGTCGCTATCCACCAACCCGGGCCAGCCAGCTTGCGGGCGACGGAGAGCGGCACGCCCTCGGCCCTCCCCTCCACGAACCGTATCGGTCCGGACGGGCCAGCGTAGATGATGTCCTTCTCGCTCCCCGGCTTGATTAGTACCACCGGTGGATCGTGCGCCGGTCGGCTGTCTTCGGTCATAGCTCTGTGCTCCTTTCTTGGCTCAATCGTTGATCAGGGTCACGGCGCGGAGGCAATCCCACGACAGGGCCGTCTTCTCTCCCGAGAGGCTCAGGACAGGGCCGAAGGGATACACGTCCAGGAGCGTCCCGGTCGTCTCCTGGCCGGCGCCGTGGCAGTCCGTGTAGGCAACCTTCAGTGTCCGCTCCAGCCACGTGCTCGGTAGTAGCCCCCGTGGGCCGTTGCGTTTAGGCAGGGACGGAGTGCCATTCACGTCCGGGCGGGTCATTGCCTCCAGGATCTCCGTCATCGTGCTCCCTTCACTAGTTTGTCCGCAGCGGGCGAGATCGTGGCCAAAAGAATATCCTCTCTAGTGGTGAATCCTGACGTGCCGACTACCTCTACATCGCCCTCTAAGGCCTCCAGGGCGTCCTGTAAGCCGCTGCGGGCGAGCCTTGATACCTCTTTGCCTCTAGCCTTCGTGCCGGGGTTGGGGCCGTCCTGCCTTCGGTACAGCACGCGCAAGACGATCTCCAGCTCTCCGGTTCGATAGTCCAGGACGAGGCGTTGGAGGGTCATGCTGCTCTCTCTCGCCTCTCGCGGAGCTGCGCCAGAAACTCGCGGGCCCGCTCCTCTCGCGGCCTCGAGTGCAGGTACTCGCTCTTGCGCGGGGGCTCCGGCGGGGGCCACGTACCGTCGTAGCGATCGTTAAGGAAGGCGACCAGCTCGTCGCGGCGGGCCTTGATGCTTGCGGGGAGTGGTCCGGCGAGCGGCTGAGGGCCCTCCGTTTCTAGCCGACCGTCTACCACGCGGACGGTGTACCTGCCTAGAGTGAGGCAACGGAGGATCTGTGTCGGCGTCTGCGTCATCAGTTCGCTACCGCCATCGGGGTATCAAAGCATCCACCAGCGCACCCTAAGCCCGGGGACTCGTCGGGGCACCGGGCGCCGTGGTAGTGGCGCATGACGTAGACCTTGCCGCGCTCCATGCGTGCGGCGGTCTCTTCGGCGGCGCGAATCTGGCAGCCGGGGCGGGCGTGGTAGCTGAACTCTTCGCCTGTAGCGAGGTCCTCTACCCCGATGTGCGGGTGGTGCGGCTTGATGCGCCTGGCGCAGGCGGCGCACCGGATGACTCTGGGCCGGCTCATGCCGCCTCCGCAGGCGCGAAGACGAACGGCTCATTGCCGAACTCTTCTAATCGCTCAACCCTATAGCCCAGGGCTTCGACGGCACGCGGCACGTCGTCGGCGTGCAACCCCTCATCGGCCGCCATACCGCACATCAGGCCCATTCTTATCCGGACATTTTTATGCACGATCCGCGCCACCAGGTCTTTCACTGCGGCCGGGACGGGGGCGACGCGGCGCTCCTCCTCTTTGCGGGCCTCTCTCATCCGCCGGTCTCTGAGATCGTGCGAGCGGCGGACGGCCGCGGTGCTGGCTTCCGGCGTCCCGTTCTTCTCGCGCTCCAGGAACACCCGGTAGCTCTCGCTCTGACGGCGGTGGTCCCTGGCTTGGCGCTCGGCTTGCTCGGTCTCGCCGTCGCTCTCTCGCCGCTCATCGAGACGCACGAGCCATTCCCCCACGAGCCTGATAACGTCGCCCTCGCATTCGATAATCCCGGCCTCTTCGAGAGGCTTCAGGATGCGCCGCCTCACATCCCACGGCCTCTTGCGGTGCAGCGCCTCGCACAGATCCTTGATGTGCATCTCGCCGCCGGAGGCCTCCAGCGTGTCGAGCACCGCGCCCCTATGGGGCCCCAGCCGCTTTTCGTAGGGCCTGTGGTCGGGATGGACAAAGATGTTCTCCCCGATCGCCTCGGTAACGGTGCGGCCGGTGGCGCCCTCGACGGCCCGGACCAGGCGCCCCGGCTGCGCCGGAGACGACCAGCGCAGCCGGGGCGCGGACGGATAGCGCAACCCTTTACACCTACGGTCCCCGTCCTCTAACCCTGTCCCTTCGGCGTGCTCTCTCTCCATAGTGTAAAGGGCTGCGCTAAAAGGCTCTGCCGGCACCAGGAGCCGATACCTACGGGCTTTGCTCCTGTCTTCCGGTGGCAGGATCTCCAGCTGGCCGCCCGCTTCGAGGTGCTTCATCGCGTCGCCCACGGACGGCGCCGACTTCGCGGCCAGCCTAGACAGCCGCCTCAGCCCTACACGGACCACGACCCCACGACCGTCCACCTTGCCGCTCGACGTTGCGAGCTCTATCAGGGCTTCCATAGCGTCGCGGGCGGTGTGGCCCCGCTGCCAGTTGCCCTTATCCGCCGCGCCGACGAACCTCATCCAGTCGCCCTCTCGCCACTGGCGCCAGAGGTATCCGACCGCGGCCCGCAGCTTCTCGTCTTTGGAGAGCCTGATCCGGGCCACGTCCTGGCGCTCGAATTTGCGGCACAGCGCCTTCAGCTCCGCGACCGTGCCGCCGGCGACCAGGTAATCATCCGCCCCGACCTTCTCCCCGCCCGGGCCGTCCTCCAGGTATGCGACCCGGACGTCGGCGCCGCGGTCCTCCAGGGCCCCGACCAGCCACTCCAGGGCGTCGTGCACGGTCTCCTTGTGCCCCCAATCCGAGTCGAAGGTGACAAACACCCGGCGTCCCGCCAGGCGGACGTGATCCCAGCAGGGGAGCAGCCTCTTCGGCTTGAACTTCGGGACGTGGGCCATCCAAACACCGGTGAGCGCCACGGCCGCCTCGCCCCGGCTGATTAGGGCGTCGGCCTTCTTTGCACCCTCGACTATCCAGAGATCCCCGTCGCCGCGGCGCACCTCTTCGAGCACCCGCGGGTGAGTGTCCACGATCACCCGCGACCCCTGCGGCGACTCGTATTTCAGCTTCGCGCTGCGCGGCTTATCGGGCCGGATCTGGCAGCTCTGTGTGGTGCCGTCCGGCGAGAACATCGGCACGACCAGGCCCGGCTTGCGCTGGTACTTCGAGAACACCTCCGGCACCCCCGATCCCTTCCGGGCCGTGAAATACCCGCGTTCCGCTGCCACAGCGGGGTCTATCCCTGATTCCTCGAACAGCATCTTGCGGTGTGAATCTGAGAGAGTGCAGGATGCGCCGTTGGGGTAAGATGACATCAGCACACCCCCTGGATCTCAGGTTTAGGGCTGTGCGGTCTGCGGGGGTCCGGGGTTAGCTTGGCGGCGGGTCCGGTCCCCTTTTTTTGCTGTACAATCACGTCTTGTGGTCCTTTCGTCGTGGGCCCTTTGATCTGGCCGAGCTGTCGGGGCTCGGCTTTTTTTTGCGCCGCTTAGTAGGCAAGGGCCACCCGTTCGGCTTCGACCTCCACGGCGTCGGGGTACTCCGCAATAAGCCTGGCCCTTTCGTCGTCCGTGGGATCACGGTGGTAGATGACCCAAGTTGGCTCGTCGAGATGCATGGCGATCGTTGCAAGCGGCGCGGGTGCCAGCTCCATCATGCGCCTATCGATAATCGTCCGCTTCTCCTCGGCCTCTAGCGCATCAGCTAGCGCCCGCTCGCCCCCGCGAACGACGCGGTCGTAGTCCGCGAGCTCGCGCCACTGCAGCCACAGGGCCCTGCGCACGGGGCGTAGTTCGTCGAGGGTGTCTACCTCGGACGCCCAGTCCTCAAGGTCGGCGGCGTCGAGGTCAGGGGACGCTTTTGGGGTAGGAGTTCTACGCCCCCCCGCTGCCTCCTCAGACGACAACGGGGCCTCACCTAAAGGGACCGCCGGCTCCCTGAAGAAGTCTGCTACCTCGACGTCCAGGACGCCGGCGAGTTTGCGGAGGGTGCGCCCGTGTGGCTTGCGCCGGCCGAGTTCTATTTCGCTAATGGTGTGCTGACTCACGCCGGATTCGTCGGCTAGTTCCTGTTGGCTGTATCCAGCTTGCTCTCTTATTTGCCGCAACCTCTCCAAACGCGCCTCCCGGCTCGGTTATTCTGTGCGGAAAGATAACATACAAACGCATTGACTACAAGGTTGAAATAGTTTAAAATGTGGCCAGACATAGAAACGGCCCCGCAGAGTTGCAGCTCCCGAGGCCCCGGCCCAAAGAGAGAAGGTCTCGATGGACACCACCAGGATACACGGCCACGACGACACCATCGACGCTCACTTCGCTTGCCTGGGGCGCCTCGAAGCCCCGTACAGCCTGGTAGCGCCGCACGGCTGCATGAACGGCCTGGTCTTCATCGGCTATCTGGTCGAGGACCCGGAGACTGGCGAAGAGGTGGAGAGCTTCGAGGCCGTCGCGTGCCGCCACTGTAGCGGCAAAGGCTCCGTGCTGCGGTTCGCGGCATGGGATACAGGGAGGGTACAATGAATATGTTCGTGCAGGTCAGCGAGAACAGGATTATCCCCACGAGAAACATCGTAAACATCATTATTTCGCCCGAGATCGAAGAGGGCTGGGATGAGGAGATGCGGGAGCCAATCCTGGCCCGCCCGCTCAAAGTGGACATCATAACCAACGCCACGAGTTCATTCTACGACGACGGCGGCGATCACCCCGAGCACTCCTACACGATCATTAAGCCCTACACAATCGTTCTGCGCGGCGAAGAGGCACAGGCGTTTCTTGACGCGCTGCCGACTTACTCACCGGCACGAGAGGAGGCGGGCTCTACCTACGCGCAAGCCGCCAGGCGTGTCCGCCAGGCCGCGCTCTAGCTGTTGGGCCGGGGTCCTACGGGGTCCCGGCCCACGGCCACAAGGAGAGAGATGGACGAACAATGGCGCGAAATTGAGGATCGCCTTCGCGAGGAGATGGGTCCCCATGACTTCGAGAAGGACATAGTTCTCGAAGAAGAGGAGCGGCGCATAAAGCGGGTGCTCAAAGAGGCCGGCATCGCGGACATGAGTGACCGGGCTTGGAACGTCGTGTGGAGCTGCGCGGTATGGGGTGTCCACCCCTTCCGGACGAGTGGGCAGCTTAGCCAGGGCGAATTACGCACAGCGGAGGAGGCGCTCGTCGCCCTGGGTCTTTGGGACGAAGAAGGCGCTTGTTGCTAAGTGTTACAGGCCCGGTTGCAAGGCACGTTTCTTGGCTTCGCCCCGTCCCGATGGGCCAAGGAATTCTCGAGCAGTTGCGATGTTGCGAGTCGCAACCCCTTGCTACACAAAGGTGCAACGAAAGGTGCCAAGTCGACGCGTTTGGTCGTCGAAGGGGTGGCGCCATGCCGTTGTCGAGCGCCTGCCGCTGCGCCTGATGGGTTGCTTGCTACGGTGAACTTCCGAGAACTTGCCCTCTCGGCAAGTGGGTGAATAGGCTTTCTCGCGGAGATTACACAGTCATAGGGGGTACCAAGCACCCCCTATGACTGTGTACTAAATACGGACACAAACGATAGCCCAGACGCGGCGGGTATACGCTACTAGAAGGAGACCACGCTACGCTCCGAAGCCATCTGCGAGAAGCCCACCGGATCGGTGAACTGCGCTCCCAGGTCCGTAAGGTCTGCCTCGGTCACCCCACGGGCGACCGCACAGGAGCCTCAGACGTACACCGGTATCTCAAAGTCCCTCACCTTCTCTACGAGCTCTCTGAGTGGAGGAAAGCCTACGCCGTGCACGGCGTCGATCAAGCCCGGCTTGGCCAGGCTCGCCGCCTCTCCCAACAAGGCTATGCAGCAGTCTATCTCCGCGCTGCCGGCACCTGTGGCTACCAGGAACGGCAGCGTGGCCAGCGTCGGATCGTCGGTGCCGTGGTTGGCTACGTACATCAAGGGCCTCTGGTCGTTCCCTTGCACGATCTACTCCCCTTTCACTATCTCCAGCCGGAAAGTCTTACCGTCATCCTGAGTTATCCGCCAAGAGCACCCCCTCTGCTCGACCAGCCGAGGAATAGTCTGGCGGGCGGGGAGATAGTCCGTGATCACGGCTAGCTTGCTTCCCGGCGGGAGCTTCTTGAGCGCCGCCAAGGTATCCCCGGTGGGATCCGGACAGACGTTCCCCCGAAGGTCCAGCTCCACCAGCGCCCTCTCGCGCTCTACTTCTGCCGACACGGGGGGCTTCACAGCGCCCCCTCCTTTTTCACACGCTCCCCACCGGAGCGGTTGCGCTCAAGATAGCACGCCCGGGAGGATCCGGGCATCCTACAAATGAGTGATTTTTGGTGTAGCTTGGGTGTTGCTTGCGGGTAGCGAACTTCCGAGAACTCCGTACACCGGAAGCCCCAGGTTGCCGAGAACAAAACCCTCTCGGCCACAGGGTGAATAAGGGCAAAAGAAGACCCGAAGTAGCCGCGAAGTCGGGGTGTTGAGAAGATAGAATACCCACTTCGCTTCGGCGAAGCGGACCGGGCGCAAAAGAGATCGGCACAATCAGGGAGAGATCGGCTTGCAGCAGTCAACGCTTTTCATGTGGATCGCCACTTTGTTGGGGCTCGTGGCAGCCCTGGCCGCGGTCATTGATCGCGATGCGCTAAGCGCCATAGCTTGGTTCGGCTTCGCCGCTGCCGTGGGCCTTAGCGCTAGCGGTGCGACGGATCGCTCTAGGGGCTTGGCTTACCTAGCTGTAGCGTTGTTGGTCGCCGCCGTGGCGATCCTGATAGGCGTTTTCCTCACCGACTAGGCGTCGTCTGTGCCTTCCCTAACGTCCTCTGAGAGGGTGTCGCTTCCGAGAACTGCGATCGCCGGAAGCCCTAGTTGCCGAGAAAAGGCCCTCTCAGAATAAGATGCATAGTTACGTAACTACATAAGATCATAATAATGCTCTGAGCTAGCCGATGAGCCTCCTGCGAAGCTCCCGTGCTCGCTGGCGCCAGCTTCTCGGCTGGGGCAGCCCCTGGGGACCCTGTGCGGCCTCCTGGGGGCCTCCCGCAGCGGACCGGGGCTCTGTGTCTTCCGGCTCCTCCTCGCCCGCCTCCGGGGCTTCTGGCGTCTCTAGCTGGCGCTCCAGCTCCTCGATCCGGCGCTCGGCCTGCTCCCGGCGCTCCTTCTCGCGGCCCAACTCTTCGCGGACGGCGCCGAGCTCCTCCACGAAAGGCTCCAGCATCGCGCGCATGGCCTCCCTAACATCTGGTAGGGGGGTTGGGACGGGGTGTGGTTGTGTAGGGCCTACCAAGCTGTTAGTAGTCGAAGCCTTGGACAGCTCGGAGCGCGGTATCAGGTAGGTTTCGCCGTGTTCGGTCTGAATCCTATCGGCCTCGTACTTGCCGGCTTTGATACGGTTGCGGACGGTGTTGGGATGGCAATTTAGCAGGGCCGCAGCCTGGCGAATTGTTAGGGCGTCCCGGCGGTTCTCTTCCACGGCCGGTATCTTACCCCTCTCGCTCGTCCGGGCGGCCTCGTCCACCGTGTAGAAGTCTTGGGCGCCCATGGTGGCCTAGAGGCCGGGCGGCTTCTCCGTTACCTGCATTCCCGGATCACCTTCGGCGGCTTCGTCGAGCAACTGGATATATCGCACGGCTGCCCATGGGACGAACGCACTCCGGGCGTGTTCTTCGTCGGTGTCTTCTTTGATGGTTTCTACGGTGATTCCACCGGCGTTGTCGCCGACCAACCTAGCGTCGAAGCCGCGGCCACTCCCGAACCGCACGGTCACTCGCTTCCCGTTCCACCCCTTAGGCAAATACCCGGCCAACGCGCCTCCCCTGTACGCCTACGATCTCCGGGCATCTTACTCCTGCCCTTACCCCTCCTGCTCGCCCTGGAGGCCGCCGAGCCGCCGCCTGGCGGGCGTCCCTGAGTTCCTCCTCCAGCCGGTCCGCCCTTTCCTGCTCCCGTTGCAGCTGCTCCCGGAGCGTGGACTGCGTGGCCGCCTCAAGCTCCCTCTGCCCCTCCAGGCGCCCGAGCTGGCGCTGTAGATCCTCCAGCCGTGCCCGGAGGCCTTCAGCTTCCTCGGCGGCTTGTGGCGGCTCCTGAGAAGCCTTCGGCGGCCTCTCCGGCATGGCAGCGGTCACAGAATGCGCCTTCGCCCGCCAACGCCCTGACGTAGGGTCGCGGGTGCCCTCGAGGTCGCCCCGCTCCAGGCGCCGGCGGACGGTCCGCTCGGTAGTCCGGAGGATGTGGGCGGCCTCCTGGACGGTGTAGCTCTCCTCAGGCTCCCTATCCATACGGGCATCCTACCCCCGGAGTGGGGCTTCGCGCCCTTAGAAGCCATCCTCGCACGTCCCTGGTGTACGGATGTCAGTCGTGTGGACGCGCGCGGTGTGTCCAAAAAGGCCTCAGGTCCGTGTGGACGTCCGGCGGGGTGAGGCCTCGGGACGCGGAGAGGTCCCTAGCGTTGGAGCCAATCTCAATGGAGAGGGCGGTGCCGTCGGTAAAGTGAAAAACCACGGCCTCCGCGGCGTGCATCCCTCCGCGAGACTCGACCTCTCCGTACTCTATGGCCGCTACGGTTTTTCCGACGGCCGCGAGAACCGTCTGCAGTTTGTTCTCGGGGCTGGGCGGGCCGATTATCTTGGGGTGTTCGCCACTACTCGCGTGTTGGCTGTCCATCCGTGCTCCTTGGGCTTCTTGCGGACGACCTATACCTTCCGACACCGCGCATCTTACCCTCGCTTGGCCGTGTCCCCCCGTCCTGGGGTCGCCAAGCGCCGTCAAGCGTCTCACCAATCCATGTGTATGGTAATGGCAATCGGCCGGCCGCACGCGGGGCACCACTCATCAGGCGGAGCCTTGTCGGGATCCACGAACACGATCTCGTGGGGACGGTTGTCGTCGTCGGGGCCGTTGCCGCACTCCGGGCACCTATTGCCCCCGCCGGTCGTTGCCTCCAAAGCCGCCACTCGCCTCTCAATGGTCGTCAGCATCGTCTAGCCTCCCTTTCGATTGCTGCTATGTGCTCCCCGCCATACGCCCGCTGGCTTCGCCTGGCCCCGCTCCAGCTCCTCGATACGCTCCTCCAGGTCCTCGGTCTCCCTGTTCTTTCGTTCCTGCTCTATAGCCCGTAGGCGCGTGTTCGTCAGCTGGTTGGCGACGGCAGCGGGACCGGGCAGCAGGTCGCCGACGAGGACCCGCTCGGTTAGGTCCTCGCACAGCGCTTTCACGTCTCGTAGTTCGCGGTTGGGTTTGCTCCTCGCAGCCCTGGAGGCCATCCTACGGCGCTGGTCGGCGTTCTCCGGGGCGTGGGCCCAACAGAGGCCGTTCTGGCCCGTAGCGGTCCCCTTGCAGCGCTCTCCGTTCGGCTTGATAAAGCCGCAGCGGGCCATCAGCGGCTACCCTCCCCTACCCTGCGGCCCCGTCGGAGACCGGGATGTGGCCACCCTCCCACGTCGGGAGTTGCGTGGCCTGGACGGACGCGCCTTCGAGGTCCATATCGGCGTGGGCGAATGCGGCCGTCAGACGCCCCCAGCCGTCTTTTGCTTCCGCCTCGGTCTCACGCACGGCGCGCTCTTCGGGGGACAGGAACGGCTCCTCCGCCGCCCGGATCTGCTCGACTATCGCCTCGACGTGCCGGGGGTCCCAACCTCCGGACTCCAAATAGGAAGGCAGCTCGCTGGCAAGCGCCCTGATGCCCGCGGCG
>MWWD01000033.1_pt1 | contig 10199 bp, 15 predicted proteins | sample 1047211 | NCBI WGS metagenome assembly MWWD01 (sample SAMN06349974, study PRJNA376086) | soil metagenome | isolation source: MS2-2 sample Antarctic (ecotone) soil | place: Antarctica | collected 2015-01-13 | reverse complement strand
TGACCGAGTACGCCATCCAGCGCGTCTTCGAGCGAGAGGGCGAGATCGCCCCGGATATCCTGAGCGAGGAGGCCGTAGAGGAGCTGGTCGCCCGCTGGAGTGCCTTTTTTCGAAGGCTTACCGAGGAGCGGGGCCACGACTGGGAAGAGATCGAGGCCGAGGAGCCGCCAGGGAGAACGCCGCGGTGGCGGGGAGGGTCCTAAACAGCAGCCCAGGCCAGCGAGGATGGCTTGTGAGGGCCTCCTCGGCCGGCCTAATGGCCTGGTATGCCCCTGACGGGAGAGGGCATCCTGGCCTCAGTGGGCGAATAAGCAATGTATGTCCGCCCCAGAGGCGCGAGGACGGCTTCTAAGCGCTTGCGCGTGGCCGCCGAGGGGTAGAGGATGAGGGCGTGGGAGAGGATCGTACAGGCGGACCAGGCCCGACCAACCAACGCGTAACGGTCCCCGAGGCTGCCGAGCTGCTAGGCATCACCGCCGAAGCTGTCAGGATGCGCATAAAGCGCGGCACGCTGCGCTCGGAGCGCCAAGGTGGTCGGGTGTTCGTTCTGTTAGGTCCTGAGCGACCAACCGAACACACAACCGAACGAACAGGACCAACCGAAGACCGCACCGCCGAGCTTATCGACACGCTCCGCGAGCAGCTCTCCGAGGAGCGCCAGGCCCACGCCGAGGCCCGTAGGTTGCTCATGGCCGCCCTGGAGCGGATACCGCCGCAGCTCGAAGCCCCGCGAGAATCGCCTCAGACGGTCGAGGAGGAGCCGGAAGGGTCGGAGCCCCGGCCGGCTACGGTAGAGTCTCAGGAGGGCGCACAGAGGCCCTGGTGGCGTAGGGTGTTCGGGAGATGAGCGAGAAGGCCCTGCGAATGCTGAAGCACATGCGAGAGCAAATCCTAGGGCAACCCGCCCGATACGTGGCGGTGCGTGAAGCGGCGATCAGCGTGGGCGTGGACCCTGGCGGGAGCGAATGCGATTGCCTGGTCGAGGAGCTGCTGGGGGGTGGACACCTCCAACGCTACCCCAGCCCAAGCCTTACCGCGCACGGGCTGTACCGACTGACGGACCGGGGCATAGCCGCAGCCGACGAGGAATAGCCCCACTCCGCGGGAGGTGCGCACAGAGGCCCTGGTGGCGCCGCGTTATTGGGCGGTAGTATCCAGAAGCCTGCATAAGCATCCAACCTCAGATAATACCGACCGCCTCGACTGCGGATAGGACCAGTCCAGGGCCGTAGGAGCGGGGTATTACGTGGTCTTATCCAGGATCGTGCATCTGGACTTCGGAGAATTTCCCTTCCACGCACTTGGGTGAATAAGGCCAAGAAGGAGGGCCGAGGAGATGATCCCCAGCCCTCCTTCTCTGCGCGCTGTGGAACTATTAGCCCTTTCCTCTATCTTCAAGACTCCCTACGTACTTACCCTTCGACAGGCTGTAGACCTTCCATCCCAGGACGAGATGGAAGACGATGAGCGCGAAGACGCCGACCGGGAAGATTGGAGAGGCGGGATCCACCAGAACGACACATGCCGCTACACCCCCGACCAACCCGAGCGCCACGCTCACCCCGCCAAAGCCCTTGCCGAAGTCCGGGGCTCCGAACATTGCCACGCCGAGGGCAATGAGACCTGTCGGCAGAATAACGAGTCCCGTGACGAGCAACATTTCGAGTATGCCCATGGTCGCCTGCCACAAGAAGTCGAGCGTAGCCTGATCCCCGGCGGTCGCCCCAGGAGCATGATAGAGGTCGGAGATCGGATCCGTAGCGACGTGCGGGAGAGCGCCTGCCACGAGCATGACGAGACCCAGAATGCCCAGAGCGCTCCCGAAGAGCGCGGGCGCGAGGCTCGTCCCCCGGAGAGCACGATACAAGGCGAGAAAGTGGATAACCCACAAGACGAGGACGGCCAGATACAGGCCATTCTCTACTATGCGCGCCGTCCTGATCTCGGGAAACCTCATAACTTCCTCTGCGGGTTCCACAGGTTCCATCCCCACGGGTCCAAAGCCCACTATAGCGAAGACGACAATGAAGAGGATGCCGCCCAGGATGCCGGCCAGACCACCCCATCGCAGAACGCTTTTCTCCTGCATCATCTGTAGATCATTCATCATTTATCTCCTTCCTTTGAACGGTATTGATAAGGCTCATTGAATTGAACTTGGATAAAACTATGGACCCCTCCTCGTTGCTGACTCATCATGCGTCGGCGTAAGGTTCTGCGCGCTCGCCGCTGGTACTCTGCATTTAGCCGCGAAGAACGCGCGCAACTTTCGCGCCGCCTCGTGGTGGACTTCGACACCCCGCACGCTCTCAGCGAGAGCGGACGAGGCGGGAGGACCGCCGTCTCAAGTTCTACGGGCTACGGGGCATGCTCGGCTGCCTTTACTCCAGCTCCCATTGCAACCTCCTTTCTTTCGCTTCAACGAGCGCCATAGAGCGACGTCAGCCCTGTCCACGGATGAGCCGTAGGCCGGTGACAACGAGCCAGACGAGCCACGCAGCGAAGCCCGCAACCCCGACGAACAGCAGTGGCGAGCCATCCGCGATGGCGAGGTTTCCGGCCCCGGCCAAGATGAGCAAGCTGCCGCCCGCCACGCCTAGCAGCCGCTGCCACGGCCGCGTCAAACCGCTGGCGTGGGTGGCCAACGCCGCGCCGATGAAGGTCGCCCCGAGCGCGGGCAGCGCGAGCGCGAAGGCCGCGGCATGGAGCTGCCAGACCAGCTCGAAGGCGGGGGTCGGCTCGGCCAGGCCATCCGCGGCGAGCACGACCGCGATGTGCGTGGTCTGAAAGAGGGCGAATACCGCCGAGAGCGTCGCTCCGGCTGCCACCGCGAGCCGCGACCAGTCCGCCCCTGCGCCGCCACGGCGCTGCACGAGCCCGTGCAGTCCCGTGACGAACAACAGGAGCAGCGGCAGCTTCACGGCCTCCAGACCCACGGAGACGGCCACGACGCCCCGGTTCTCGGCGTGGTAGGCGAGGACCTCACCAAGAGGATCGCCGAAGGTGGGCGCTCCAGTGCCCACAAAAAACACCGCGTTCTGAACGACCACCGACGCGGCTAAGGCGACCCCGGCGCCGCCGACGATTCGCGTCGTGGACACCCGGTTCCCCGCGGCCACTGCTGGTGTCGCTGCCTCGCTCATTTGAGTTCCTCCGATCGCTGACTTGGTGTCTGTGCTCAAGGGTCTCTCCATCGTGTTGAGGGTGGGTGTGCCTGAGATGAGTGGTAGGCCTAAGTCGCGCACCTTCCTTAGCAGCCCGTAGAGCGCGGCCTGATCGACCGCCACGCAGGTCAAGTTAGTTGGAGAGGTAGCTGGCCCCAGTCTAGAAGGAGGGCAGGTAGCGGTCCTACGCCCTCACGCGGCGGTCTGTTGGCCACGTAACGACTGCACCATATGGCTCCTCACGGACTAGCGCATCACTCAAAAGAGCTAGATTGAAACTTTTTTGACAATTCTTTGAGAATTCTAATTTCCTAGCGGCGGGTGACGGTTTCTTGGCACAGCCTCGGTCCAAATAGAGGCGATATGCGAACTTCGCAGAACCCCCTAACCACGACGTTGGGTGAATAGGCGCATCGGGCCGCCCCGATAGGGCCAGGTGCGCCAGAAGAGGGATGCTCATATCGTCGGGTATTATGCGCCCGCTGCGGGAAGTGGAGCGGAGAAGGGCTTAGGGCATCGGGGCGGGGCAGAGCGAAGGGCCGCGTCGTGGGAGGGAGTACAACGCGGCCCTGTAATGGTGGGCATTATAGAGGCCGGCTAGCTTCGCCGAGGGTATCCCGGCTCACTTACGCGCCAGTCGTTCCCGCACGCCTTGCAATGGAACTCAGGATCACGCGGGCCAACGCAACACCCTCCCAGCCTGACCTCACCCGCCACTGACCCCGCGAGGAGCCCCTCTCCGGGCAGCCCGTAGACGATGGGCACCACGTCGGCCGAGTCGCACCGGGGGCAGCTTGTGGCCTCCATGATTACCTCCTCATAGTCGTGGGCCGGGACACCCGATTAGGGTACCCCGACCCAATAACAGTTGTCAGTTGCCCACGAGCCACAAAAGGGCCAGCAGCACGACCAGCAACGCGGCGCAGGCGGCGGCGACCACGTAGCCCGCTGCGGCGCCGACGTCGCCCCGTGCGGGCGGCGGGTACGCCACTGCGGAGTAGTGCTCCTCCGTCTCGCCGGCGGCATCCTCGGCGGCCTTGTGGCCAGCTGGGTTGGCCCAAGCCGGAGGCTGCGGGTTATCGGTATCCGTCCACGCGACGATCTCCACGACGCGCTGCGTATCGAGGCCCAGGGCATCGACGGCCACCTGCACGTCCGCCACGGCCGCCAGGATGGTCTCGAATTGCTGCTCGCTCGTCATGACGGGCCTTCGCTAGCTTCGTCGGCGCAACGGCGACAGAGGTAAAGCGCAAATTCTTCTACCTCTTCGCCCGTCTCCGGGTCGGCGACGAGCTGGCCGATGGTGATCCAGCCACCATTGCAGGCGCACACCTGGCGAACGCCGAGGCGAAGCCGGGCGCGGCGCTTGGCCACGAGGACGCCCACGGCCAGGATATGCTTGCAGTTCTCCCGGCGGTGCGTGAAGTCCGCGCAGTCGCAGGTCTCCTCGCGGTAATCGACCGAGTAGAAGCCCCGGCCCGTGCAACTCGGCACGAGGTAGAGGTCCTCGCCTGGTGAAGCCTGGCGCATCTCGTGGCCGCGGGTGCGGTAGAGCTCGAGGGCCCTGAGTTCGCGGGTATTGGGGCGGGGCGCAGGTTGCGCTATAGTCATGGCTGTCAACCTCCTGGTTAGGTTGGCCGGCCTCCGGGAGCTGCGAACTCCGCGGGGGCATTTTTGTATCTACGGGGATTGTCTCACCCTTGCCTTGTAAAGTCAAGGCAGCTAGACTATCATCTAGATCATGATCGACCCGCAAAAAGTCAGGGACCTGAGAGAGTCAAAGGGCATGAGCACGAGGGAACTCGCCCGCGCGGCCAGGATCTCAACCGAGACCGTCTATGCTATTGAGCACGGCAAGCGCCAGCCTTCGGTTACGACCCTGGAGAAGCTCGCGAACGCCCTCGGCGTTGCGGCTAAGGACCTGTTCGCCTAGCGCTCCAGTTCCCTCTCGACCTCTTCGCGCACCTCATCGCCATGGCGATCGCCTCCGAAGACCTCGGCCGCCACGACCGCGCACAGCGGGCCTATGTGCCGCCGCGGGTCTTCGCGGTAGACCTTAAGCTGCCTTGCCAGCCACGCGGGCGGGTCGGCGAAGAGGGCGGCTACGGTAGGCACAGCCCCGCTTTTGCTTGTTTTCATCACTTCACTCGCCCCTAGGGGTTCTGGTGATGATGAAAACAAGCCGTAGAGCTTCGAGCGGCCTTTGTAGCCGGCCTCCTCAACCTGTGGCGGATCTGTCTTCATCAGCCGCGAGAGGTTGTTGTAGATCGTCCCCTGCGCGGCGCCAGTGAGTCGTGCGAGTTCTGCCACAGTGGCGGGTTCTATTCCAAGGGCCGCGAGGATGCGCCCTGCTACGGGCTTGCTCTCCTCGTCGAGGAGCTCTTCGTCGGGGAGGTCGTAGGTCTTCATCGAGACCTTCTTCTCCTCGAAAGTGAACCGCAAGCCGATGGGTTCGATCTTCGGGCCGAAATTTGTCTTCGTCTGTCGCACGTTGATGTCCAACTCCGAGGTCTCTTCGCGGTACTCCTCGAAAATAAATTGGAGCACGCTTCGGGACGCCCATGCTTTGTAAGCGCTCCCAAATGGACTCTTATCCTTGTGCTTCTCCCCCGCCTGAAGCTTCCCTTCGTGGTCGACGATGAAGGGCGTAGCGCCGGCCCTCCGTAGCGGGTTGATGTATCGCCCGTGGAAGGCGAGCACCTCCTTTCCCTTCTCCATGTCGCCTTGCATGGCGAGGCCCATGGAGTCGATGATCACGGCCTTTGCCTCGTAGGTCTCCACGAACGCCAGCGCCTTCTCGAAGGCCTTCTCGGGTGTGATGCCCACGCCAGAGAGGTAGGCGAGCTTCTTAGGAATAGGAATGCCCATCCCTTCGCACAGGTCTCGCACGCGGCGATGTTGCTCTTCGGCGTCGAGTTCGAAATCCAGGTACAGCACGTAGCCGTGGTCGAGCACGCGCAGTCCCAACCACTCCTCCGCGCCTGAGGCGCTTGCAATGGCGGCACCGGCTGCAAGCATGGCGAACGACTTCGCCACGCCGCCGGCCCCGAACGCCACGATCGGGTAGCCTTTCACCCCTATCTGCTCGATAAGGTACTCGCGTTCGGTGGGTTCGCCGAGTTCGGCAAACCATACGATCTCGTTGTTTTCATCATCACTGGCATCCCCTAGGGAAGAATGAAGTGATGAAAACAACGGGCGGCTTCCCTGTCGGCCCCAGTCGTAGGTCTCGCCGGGTTCGGAGAGGGCCTCGTCGATCGTCAGCTTGCGGTAGCCGCCGCGGCGGCGCCACTTCTCCCTCTGGCCTAGCGCCGAGGAGGAGAAGAGGCCCTCGAGCTGCGCCTCATCCTGCGTGTAGAACTTCAGTGTGCCAAGTAGCGCCAGGTCGGCGCGAGAGTCGTCACCACCGTGGTAGGTGTGTACGTCACCACGGTCGAAGAGGGCCTCAAACTTCGCGGCGTTCTCCGCGGCGCGGCACTTCTCGATGACCATCTCGTCCGTCGGGCCCGACGAGGTCGGCCTCGGCCGCGCGTGGCCGTTGGTCTGGGCGGCCTCGGCATCCGGCGCCTGCATCCAGGCGGCGAGCTCGTCGATGAGGTCCTGGTCCTTGCTCCGACCCGTCACCGGGAAACTCCTGTGACCGTGAAGAACTTGCTGTGCCCGTACATCTCGACTTGCCCTACGACCTCCCCGTTCACGCGGACCTTCTTCCTCGTCCGGCCACCACGAACCGTGCCCTCGACGATGACGTGCACGCCTTCGCCCGAAGGCGAGATCTCGGTGTAACCCTCCGACACGCGTTCTATGATCTTCTGTGCCCACTCTGAGATTGCGCCCGTCTCAGGGTCCCGGCAGTCGTCGAGGTCGATGCCGACGAACGGGTCCGCGCTGGAGAAGACGAAGCCCACGCCGTCGAAGTGGTGGGCGGCCTCCATCACGCAATGCTCGAAGCCCGACCAGGTCATCAGGTCGGTCACTGAGGCCCTTTTGCCGTTCGGCTGGTAGGGCACTTTCGTCGGCTTCTCGTCGCGCTCTTCGTAGCGCCAGCACACCCATTGCGGCCTTTCGCGCAGTTCTTCGGGGACGTTCTCGGCGAAAACCAGGTTCCCTGGTGTTGTTTCCTTGATCATTGCTGTACACTCCTTGCAGCCGTAGTGAGAGAGGCCAGGATCTGATCCTGGCCTCTCTTCGTTTTGGGACTAGAACGGGATTGTGTCGAAGTCCTCCTCCTCTTCGGCAGCCACCGCGGCCACCGTTGCCTTCGTGGGCAGCGCCTTCATAGACTCCCAGTCGATCATGGAGCCCAAGACCTTCCCGGAGTCCGGGTTTCGCTTCGGCTTGACCTGGCAGATCATCTCGAAACCTTCGAGGTCGGAGGCTGTGAGCTCCGGAATGGAATCATCCTCGAAGTACCCCGCGCCTTTGACCACCTTGGTAAGCATTCCAAGCTTGGAGTTCTCCTTGTTCTCCCACTCACCGGACTTGTCCTTCTCGGCATTCTTGTACTTGAAGGATTCGAAGAACTTCTCGCCCTTGTCGGAGCCGTCCTCGGAGTCGTCGATGACCTCCACGGTGCACTTGAATTGCGGGTCGAGCACGAACGCGGCTCCGTCGCTCTTGCGGGTAACGGTGAAGGGCTCGGTTTTCTCCTCAACGTCGACGAGCCGGACGTGGGCCCGAAGGATGTCGAGGACGGGAGCTCCATTCGTCCCGTCGTCTTTCTTGCGCGGTAAAGGCATATGTCTCGCCTTCCTTTCGCTAGGTTGGCACGCTATGTGCCGAAAGCAACTACAAGGCGCATTGCATCCTAGAACTGGACGCCGGTGTTATGATGATGTGCCAGAGGGCACCGCCTTCCTATACTAGAGCCTCCGATCTCCTCCGCTAAAAGGTTTCGGGGGCTCTTCCTTTGTCCGACGCAATGACAATATCACCTTGAAGTGGTGCGGTCAAGGTGATATTGTCATTTAAGCGACTTAACGAAGGAGGCGCGTGTGGATATAGGTAATCGGATACGGGCGGCGCGTAGGGCCGCCGGGCTGACGCAGGAAGAGGTCGCCCGGCGGGCGGGCCTGACGCTGAAGGCGGTCGGCGAAATGGAGCGCGGGGACGTGCGTGATCCACACATCTCCAGCTTGGGCGCGATCGCGCGGGCCCTGGAGGTCCCTGTCGAGGATCTGGTCAAGGAGGAGCTGGCCGTCCCTTTAGCTGAGGCCTCGGAGACGGGGCGCCCGGCTTCGCCAGGGCTGCCGCCGGAGCCGCCTTTGATCGAACGCCCACAGGTTCAGGATTGGTTGGGACAGGTAGGCGCCAGCTTCGCGCTCATGGCTAGAGAAGACTTCGAGGAGCTGGTCGTGGAGACCCTGGACTCGGAGGGTCTGGAGGAGCTGGCCGAGGAGATAGACGACGAGCGGGGCCGCATTGAGCGGGAGCTAGGCAAGCCCGCAGCCAGAAAAGCCCTCTTCCCTCCGGATATGCGCGGCCTTAGCGGAACTAAAGAGCGCGTGCATGAGGCAATGAGGCCGGCACGCGAGGCCGGCCAGCTTCGGCTAGAGATAGGGCGCAAATACACGACAAAAAAGCTGGCCATCGAGAACTACAGCCTGCGCCTTTATGCCGAGGGCGAGGCCGAGAACTACCTTCTCCTCGTCCGGCCTGGGATGCCCGAGGCCACACGCCGCGAGCTGGAGGAGGCGCGCCTGGCGCGCCAGGCGGCGTTTAGGGAGGAGCTCGCGGGGGTCGGTGCGTGAGCACCAGCCTCCAGCGCCTCACCCTAACCTTCAAGCCGGAGGAGCTTATCGTCCATGCTCTCTACCGCACCGACGAAGGCCCCAACCCCGGCACGAAGGCCCGTCGGCGGGAGGTATCAGGGCTTGCACGCGAAGGGCTTAGAGAGGCTCTCAGCGCCTTAGAGGGAGATGTAACGGTAGTAGGCACGTCGGGTTGCACGACCAGGGAGGACATTATGCTAGCCAACCGAAAGGAGAGCGCGGCATGACGGAGATTCTAGGGAACCTGGCAATGACCCGCCCGGACGTGAACGGCGCGCCGGCACTACCCAAGAGGGCGGCCCCGAAAGGACTGCTACCGTCTACGTGGCTGGAGCGGACCCTACAGGTAAGTTACGTGGGTGCTGACGGCGCCGGCGTCGAGACGCGCGGGACCCTGCTCGAGTATTACCCTTTTGGGCCGGTCCTCAGCCTCTCCGGAGAGGCTGAGGACCGCCCTCTCGTGGGATTGCCTGCGCGCCGTGACACTGATTAACGACTGAAAGGAAAATCATAATGCCGAACTATCACAGCCTACCCGACCTTACGGGCTACAAGAGCAAGGCGGCCAAGCGCATCCTGAAGCTCTCAGAGGAGCATGCGCAGAAGATGGGAGAGCTCTCCGCATTGGGCCGCGACCTGGACGAAACCCGGTCTGCCTTACAGGACGCCATGAGCCAAGACACCTCAGAGCGTGCGCTGGCGGCCAGAGGAGGCGGCACTGACCCTGGCCGCGTCCACGAGGAGAAGACCCGCGAGAACCTCATATCACTCGAAGACCGATACCACGTCATGGAGCAGGTCATCGCCGATGTGGAGAAAGACCTGACCGAGACCATCACGAAGAGCAAGATGGAACTCCTCGAGGAGGCCAGGACCAAGCGCGACGAGGCGAACGAGCGCTTCACGGAGGCCAAGTACAAGCTGCGCCAGACGCACGATGAACAGCGCCACCACGCCGGCGTCGCCCGCTGGGCGCTTGCGGCTGGCCCCCACTTCTCGCCGCCGCCGCCCGACATGCACGTCCTGAGCGTGCCTGAGCGTCTGCCAGACGAGGACCCGGAGCACCTCGCCGAGGTTGTCTCGACCGCGAACGCAGGCCCGATCTTGAGGGGGGCGTGAGATGCCTGAGGCTTCGCCAGACCGCCTGGAGAAGATCCTAAGCGACCTGAGCGCAGAGGTAGAGCGCCGCAGGGAAGATGACCAAACCCGCCTCGCCGAGTGGTTCGCCGGCGTGCTCGGCCATGAGCGCGGGAAGAACGAACGG
>MWWD01000032.1_pt1 | contig 10306 bp, 10 predicted proteins | sample 1047211 | NCBI WGS metagenome assembly MWWD01 (sample SAMN06349974, study PRJNA376086) | soil metagenome | isolation source: MS2-2 sample Antarctic (ecotone) soil | place: Antarctica | collected 2015-01-13 | reverse complement strand
CCGAGAAGAATAAGCGAATACGGGAGAACAGGAAAAACGAGTGGACCGTTGTCTGGCAGGGGGGAGCCCCGCAGTAGGCTCTTTAGCGGAAGGTATAGGGTAAAGCTTCCGCGTCTTTACCGCATAGTAATTCCCTATAAATAAGGGCTTTGCATCCAGGCAACCCAACTTCCGAGAATTACCGTTATGCGAAGTTCCGGTAATTTCCAAGCATATTTCCGCCTCGCTTCCGGTCCCGAAATCAGTACCAGGTTAGGGGGGTAGGTGTTTTCGCGGGTTAACATGTGTCTAGGTGTATTGGATGCGAGATACAGAGGAGCGGCAACCATGAACGGAACAACTATCAAGCGGGCAGAGAAGGGCCTGACCGACCTGAGAACGGCCCGCAATAAGGCCGAGCTGACCCAGGAGGCTTTGGCCGAGCTGGTCAGCACGAAGAGGGAGAACATCTCTACGTGGGAGAATGGGACGAAGGGCATTTCTTTCAAGACCGCAAAGAGGCTCTCCGAGCACCTGGACACAAGCGCCGGGGAGCTGTTGACGGCCAATCGTCTGAGTGCGTACAAGAGGGCGAAGTCTGAAGGCGACGCGGCTGGCGCTCTTCTGGCGGTCAAGGGACTCATAGAGGCCGTAGGCGACGAGGATCTTACCGAGGCCGGAGAGCGGTTCCTGGACGATCTCGCTGACGAGGCGCTCGCCTTTGCCGGGAAGTCCTCCCACGAAGAGCTTAGTGACGGGGCAGGAAGAGCCCCGTTCGTCTAGTATAGATCAATCACAAAAGCCGGGAACCTTCGGGAATCACCGCCAAAGTTTTTCCCCGAAGGTCCGGCCCAAAGATAGGAGAGACCGATGTCGAAGCCGACTCTCCCGCAATCGGGAGATTATCACGAACTCTTACGGCCCGTAACCCTAAAAGGTGACGAGGCGTTGGGGTACGCGGAGAAGAGTATACCCGTTTTTCCCTGCAAACCCGGCGGAAAAGAACCGCTGATTCGGAAGTGTCCGGTCGCAAAGAGGCAGGAACTCACCGGAAAAGAACTCGCCACCCACGCCCGTACCTGCGAACGCGACGGCCACGGCCACCACGACGCCACCACGGACCCGGAGAGGATAAGAAGGTGGTGGTCCCGTTGGCCGGACGCCAACGTCGCCTACCCCACCGGGAAGAGGTCCGGCGAGTTGGTGATGGACGTGGACCCGGAGCGCGGCGGTTACGATTCGCTGGCGGAGCTGCACGAGGCGAGCCACGAGCTGCCGCTGACCGCCACGATCAAAACGGGCGGCGGTGGCGTTCACCATCGCTTGCGCTACCCAGAAGGGGAAGAGATCCGAAACAGCGCCGGTAAGTTAGGGCCGGGGCTGGATATAAGGGGAGAAGGCGGGTACGTCATAGCGCCCCCGAGCGTGACTGAGGGGCCGTATAAGGTCCTCCACAATCGCCCCCTGGCCGAAGCCCCGGAATGGCTCCTGGAGGCCCTTCGAGGGCCATCTCGCACGCCTGACGGCCGCGTGGATGGACAGGCCACGGTCTCGATGACCACCGGCCTCGAAGGGCCGGAGATACCTGCCGGGGAGAGGAACACCACCCTCTACAAGATCGCCTGTTCCCTGCGTGCCAGGGGACACGAACGGGGCGAGATCCTGGAGGCCCTGGAGCGGGTCAACAAGAAGAGGTGTTCGACCCCTCTTCTACAAGAGGACCTATCCAAGATCGCGAAGTCGGCGGCACGGTACGCCCCCGGCAACGCCAGCCCGGAGGTCACGGCAGATTTACTGGAGGCCCTGGACGCTATAGAGACCGATATTATGTGTCGCGACTGGCCCGGCGTGGGCGGGAAGTCCGAGAGGGACGCGATGGTCGCCCTAACCTGGCTGGGCAGGATGCACGGGACGATGATCCCCGCCGGCGTGAGGCTATCCGTTGACGTGAGGACGCTGGCGTTGATGGCTTCGGTCTCGAAGAGGTCGCTTCTAGACAACAGCAAAGGCGGGGGGAGGGTGCCGGGGATCATCTCGCGCCTCAAAGCACGCGGCGTGATCCGCTCGGACAACGCCACCAGGTTCGGAAAAGACGCCGGGGCTTTCGTGTTGTTGACCCCCCGCGCAGAGTTGCACCACTCAACCACCAGCTACGCTGCTATAGAACCCAGAGGTGCGTGTGGTGCAACCTTGCGCCCCCCCCTCACCGCCCCCCGGCTGCGTTGGTCCCGTCCCGTATTCGACGGCCTCACCCGCGTCGGCACGATCTCCCGTCTGGGCAAGACGAAGGGTGCCGTTTTGGACTACCTGGAGGCGGAACCTTTCTCCTCGCTGACCGTCGCGGAGCTGGCTGAGAAACTGGGCATGGCTCGCGTAAGGGATCTCCGCCGCCGCCACCTGGAACCTTTGGCAGAGGCCGGCGTGGTCGAGTGTTCGGGTGATGCCGTTTCGCTTACCGCCGACTGGCTGGACGCCTTGAACGAACGCCGCGACCAGGACGGGGAGATAGCAGACCATCGCCGCGATATGGCCCGCTACCAGCGCGAGCGTGACGCCTACAGGAACCGGGATCAGAATCCCCCCACCCCCCATCCCGCTAACCGTGGCGCTGATGGGTACGTCGAGGACCTTGATATACTGCCCCCCACCCCCACAGTCGAGGTCCTCTACCCCCTCGTCAACACCACGGTCAACACGGTTCGGGGTCCGGGCAGGCTTTGGCAGGTCTTTTCCGACCGGGTGGGTGTCGTGCTGGAGGGAAGACCTGAAGAAGTCACCTTCATGCACCCGTCCGAGTTGGTGCTAGGAGAGGTGGCGGCATGAGTACGACCATGCCGAAGGCCAGGATCAAGGCCAGGACCTCCGAAGAGTTCGAGAGGTGGCGCAGGCTGGCAGAGAAACGCCAGGTCCGCCACACCCCCCACACTGCTACCACCACCAACGACACCCCCTATGGTGCCGATATACCCTTACACCCCGTAACGGTCCCATCCTGACGAAAAAACTGGCCGTGTAACGGGACCTATCTACTATACGTTTCTCCCCCCGGTCCTATCCCGTCGATTCCCCGAACAAGGGAACCCCGCGTAGGAATAAGGATCCCTCACCCCCGTCACCGGGCCGGGGATGACGTGTCATCCTTACCCCCATCCCCGTGTACATCCGCACGCCCGGCGGGGCCGCGGCCGACGCCGAGTTCTCCGTCTTCGTGCCCGCGCCAAACTAGCGGGCTACCGTGGACCGGGGTCCTAAGAGGGGCCCCGGCCCTTCCCCTTTCCCTATTCGCTCAACCTCGTGGAAGGAAGGTTCTCCGAAGTTTGGCGCCGAGGGGGTTCTCGGATACAGTTGCCGAATGTACCAACGAGAACCATCACCGATGTGAGGAGCTACGATAGACGATGCCCAGCCTATGGGTGCAAGACATAGTCCAAGCTATGACGAATCTCGGAGGCTCGGCCGCATATAAGGATCTTTATGCCGAGGTCTACAGAGTACGCGGTGGAGAAGTACCAAGGACTTACGAGGACGTCATTCGTCGAACTATTCAGACGCACTCGTCTGATTCTGCTGGGTTCCAAGGAACGGACTTGTTTTACTCCGTCGGCGGTCTTGGAGGAGGACACTGGGGTCTACGAGAACAGATCAGACGCACACCTACGTCCATAGACCTGGCTCCCCCGGAGGATCAGCAAGAGGACGATCAGCCCCGGAGTAGACTTACTGAAACATATCGGATCCTTCGCGATACGGGCCTAGCGAGAACGCTCAAAGAGGTACACGACGACCGGTGCCAGATCTGCGGAGAAACCCTAAGGTTGAGAGACGGTGCCCGCTACTCCGAAGCCCACCACATTAGGCCGCTAGGACGTCCGCACTACGGCCCCGACGTCGAAGCAAACATACTCGTGTTGTGCCCCAACCACCATGCGCTCTGCGATCTTAAAGCGATTGAGCTCGACACAAGAAACTTAAAATTACACCCCGATCACAAAGTCGCGGAGAGGTTCATCGACTACCACAATGGCCTACTGTAGCCTTTGGAAGAAGACCAGAGCGTAGGAACTCCGGTCCTCCTTCTTGTCCTTATGCACCCAACCGCGTAGAAGGACCATTCCCCGAAGTTCGGCTGCAGGATCTTGCAAGGCTAATGACCAACGCTATGGTTGTCATGCTGACTAGCCGGGTTTCGGCCCCCTTCGGCCCCCTTCGGCGCGGGATCTCTGTATTCGGCTTATCTACGGGGTTTCTTGATGGGGTAGCGCCAGACAACCCCCTCGAATTCGAGACTTCCGAAACTTTCCTGTCGGAGCCCCATGCCGGGCTCCGGCTGTGCGCCCGTGAGAGCTACGAGAATGGCGGCTGGCGGGCAGAGAAGGGCCGGATAGAGGTAAGCTACCCCCATGCAGGGAGAGGGCGATTTCTACAGCGTAGCCGAGGCCGAGCGGTTGCTGGGCCGTACCGATAAGCCGATCTCCGAGAGGCGCATCCGGCAGATGCTCCAGGCCGGGGAGCTGGAGGGCCATAAGGATCAAACCGGGCGCTGGCACGTCTCCCAGCACGAGGTACACCGGCTCATGCAGGAGCGCCGGCAGGTCTCCCCGGATAGCACGTCAGGAGGTCCGGAGAACGCTTCCGAGATGCTGGATAGGGTCTTCATGCTGGAGAGGGAGATCGGGCGCTTACAGGGCCGTCTGGAGCTGGAGGAGCGGGCCGAGTCCACCGTCCGAGAGGAACGCGACCGGCTGCTACGGGATCTCGAAGAGGAGCGGGCGGAACGCCGGCGACTACAGGAGCAACTAGAGGAGCGCAAACGAGGCTTTTGGGTTAGGCTGTTCGGAAGGTAGAAAGGGGTGGACAATGACGAAAATAAAGCCGAGACGCAAGGCATCGGTAGAGATGCTGCGGGAACGCACGGAAGCCTACGAAGTTTCGGAAGCCTACGCCAAGCGGCAGGAGAGAGCGCGGAGATTCAACGCCGAGAAGAATAAGCGAATACGGGAGAACAGGAAAAACGAGTGGACCGTTGTCTGGCAGGGGGGAGCCCCGCAGTAGGCTCTTTAGCGGAAGGTATAGGGTAAAGCTTCCGCGTCTTTACCGCATAGTAATTCCCTATAAATAAGGGCTTTGCATCCAGGCAACCCAACTTCCGAGAATTACCGTTATGCGAAGTTCCGGTAATTTCCAAGCATATTTCCGCCTCGCTTCCGGTCCCGAAATCAGTACCAGGTTAGGGGGGTAGGTGTTTTCGCGGGTTAACATGTGTCTAGGTGTATTGGATGCGAGATACAGAGGAGCGGCAACCATGAACGGAACAACTATCAAGCGGGCAGAGAAGGGCCTGACCGACCTGAGAACGGCCCGCAATAAGGCCGAGCTGACCCAGGAGGCTTTGGCCGAGCTGGTCAGCACGAAGAGGGAGAACATCTCTACGTGGGAGAATGGGACGAAGGGCATTTCTTTCAAGACCGCAAAGAGGCTCTCCGAGCACCTGGACACAAGCGCCGGGGAGCTGTTGACGGCCAATCGTCTGAGTGCGTACAAGAGGGCGAAGTCTGAAGGCGACGCGGCTGGCGCTCTTCTGGCGGTCAAGGGACTCATAGAGGCCGTAGGCGACGAGGATCTTACCGAGGCCGGAGAGCGGTTCCTGGACGATCTCGCTGACGAGGCGCTCGCCTTTGCCGGGAAGTCCTCCCACGAAGAGCTTAGTGACGGGGCAGGAAGAGCCCCGTTCGTCTAGTATAGATCAATCACAAAAGCCGGGAACCTTCGGGAATCACCGCCAAAGTTTTTCCCCGAAGGTCCGGCCCAAAGATAGGAGAGACCGATGTCGAAGCCGACTCTCCCGCAATCGGGAGATTATCACGAACTCTTACGGCCCGTAACCCTAAAAGGTGACGAGGCGTTGGGGTACGCGGAGAAGAGTATACCCGTTTTTCCCTGCAAACCCGGCGGAAAAGAACCGCTGATTCGGAAGTGTCCGGTCGCAAAGAGGCAGGAACTCACCGGAAAAGAACTCGCCGCCCACGCCCGTACCTGCGAACGCGACGGCCACGGCCACCACGACGCCACCACGGACCCGGAGAGGATAAGGGCGTGGTGGTCCCGTTGGCCGGACGCCAACGTCGCCATGCCGACCGGGAAGAGGTCCGGCCGGGTGGTGGTGGACGAAGATCCGGAGCACGGCGGTTCCGACTCGATGGCGGAGCTGCGAGAGAGGGGCCACGAGCTGCCGCCGACAACCACGATCAAAACGGGCGGCGGTGGCCGTCACCTTTACTTGCGCTACCCAGCCGGGGTAGAGATCCGAAACTCCGCCGGCAAGTTAGGACCGGGGCTGGATATTCGGGGAGAGGGCGGGTACGTCATAGTCCCCCCGAGCGTGACTGAGGGGCCTTACGAGGTCCTCGACAATCGCCCTCCGGCCGACGCCCCGGAATGGCTGATCGAGGCGCTCACGGCCCCGTCAGGCGTCCCTGAGAACGACGTGGCGACCATCCAACGGGCAAAGGTTCCAGGTGGCGGCCTCGAAGGGCCGGAGATACCTGCCGGGGAGAGGAACACCACCCTCTACAAGATCGCCTGTTCCCTGCGTGCCGGGGGACATGAACGGGGCGAGATCCTGGAGGCCCTGGGGCGGGTCAACCGGGAGAGGTGTTCGACCCCTCTTGCGGGAGAGGACATATCCAAAATCGCGAAGTCGGCGGCACAGCACGCCCCCGGCAACGCCAGCCCGGAGGTCACAGCGGAGGTCCTTGCGGCCGTGGGGGATATAGAAGCCGATATTATGCGACGCGACTGGCCCGGCGTGGGCGGGAAGTCGGCGCGGGATACCGTCATCGCCCTGGTCCGCCTCGCCAGGATGCACGGGACGATGATCCCCGCCGGCGTGAGACTATCCGTTGACGTGAGGACGCTGGCGTTGATGGCTTCGGTCTCGAAGAGCACCCTGCTAGACAACACAAGAGGAGGCGAGAAAAGAGCCGGCGCTATCTCCCGGCTCAAGATGCGTGGCGTGATCCGCTCGGACAACGCCACGAGGTTCAGGAAAGACGCCGGAGCTTTCGTGTTATTGACCCCCCGCGCAAACGTGGACCACTCAACCACCTCCTTCGATGCTATAGAACCCAGAGGTGCGTGTGGTCCACAGTTGCGCGCCCCCCTCACCGCCCCCCGGCTACGTTGGTCCCGTCCCGTCTTCGACGGCCTCACCCGCGTCGGCACGATCTCCCGTATGGGCAAGACGAAGGGTGCCGTTTTGGACTACCTGGAGGCGGAACCTTCCTCCTCGCTGACAGTCGCGGAACTGGCCGAGAAACTGGGCACGGCTCGCGTAAGGGATCTCCGCCGCCGCCACCTGGACCCCTTGGAAGAGGCGGGCGTGGTCGAGTGTTCGGGTGATGCCGTCTCGCTTACCGCCAACTGGCTGGACGCCTTGAACGAACGCCGCGACCAGGACGGGGAGATAGCAGACCATCGCCGCGATATGGTCCGCTACCAGCGCGAGCGTGATGCCTACAGGAACCGGAACAAGAATCCCCCCACCCCCCATCCCGCTAACCGTGGCGCTCATGGGTATGTCGAGGACCTGGAGACACTGCCCCCCACCCCCACGGTCGAGGTCCTCTACCCCCTTGTCAACACCACGGTCAACACGGTTCGGGGTCCGGGCAGGCTTTGGCAGGTCTTTTCCGACCGGGTGGGTGTCGTGCTGGAGGGAAGACCTGAAGAAGTCACCTTCATGCACCCGTCCGAGCTGGTGCTAGGAGAGGTGGCGGCATGAGTACGGCCAGGCCGGGGGCCAGGATCAAGGCCAGGACCCCCGAGGAGTTCGAGCGGTGGCGCAGGCTGGCAGAGAAACGCCAGGACCGCCGCACCCCCACGCTGCTACCACCCCCACCAACGACACCCCCACGGAGGTCAAGGAATGGATGTTCAAGTGGAAGTCGAGGCTTTGAGAGTCGTTGCGCAGCGTTACGAGGAACTCGCCTATGCGGGAGAGGTCACGCTTTAGGAGATCCCCGTCATTGTGGGCTACCTGGAGGGCCGTCTCACCCTCATCAAGCGTCACATCGCCACAGACGAGTTCGTGGAGTTCCGAAAGATCATCGAGACCTCCTACTTCCCCTGCGACGGCCCCCGTGGCGCCGGGTAAAGGATCGCGTACCCCACGACCGTACACGGCTCCCCTCCACGCGCACGAGGCCGCCGTTGTGGGGCTCGCAGGACGAGCGCAACCTGGTCCCTACCCCTATGGTGCCGATATACCCTTACACCCCGTAACGGTCCCATCCTGACGAAAAAACTGGCCGTGTAACGGGACCTATCTACTATACGTTTCTCCCCCCGGTCCTATCCCGTCGATTCCCCGAACAAGGGAACCCCGCGTAGGAATAAGGATTCCTCACCCCCGTCACCGGGCCGGGGATGACGTGTCATCCTTACCCCCGTACCCGTCTACGTGCGGGCAGGGGCCACCGCCGCCGAACATAAGAATCGGATAATACCTCCCGGAAGTATTATCGGCCCTCGTAGGGGCAGGCCGTCTGGACCGGGGCAGGGCCATGTTCTGCGAACTTCGCGCCCAGGGGGTTCTAGGAAGTTCGCAATGGAAGTTTCTAGATCTAGCCCATTTGGGTGATGCGCTTCCCGTCCTCCGAGCTTATGATGCTTTCGTTTCATGAGCAGGCGGGCCTGCGTGCCCGCCCTTAGGAAAGGAGCGAAGGATGCGACGACTCGTCCTTCTGTTGACGGTGATGGCCGCGGCGCTGGTATTGGCAAGCGGGGTGGCCCTGGCGGTCAACAGGGTCGGCACAAACGGGAACGACGTCCTCAGGGGCACCGACGGCAAAGACAACCTCCTTGGCTTGGGCGGCCAGGACGACCTCTTCGGCAAGGGGGGCGGCAGCGACAACCTCGTGGGCGGAGAGGGCAAGGACAACGTGGTGGCCGGCGACGAGCGGCGCCTGGGGAGGGGCGACAAGAACCTGGTAGGTGGTCCCGGAAACGACTCTGTTTTCAGCGGTAAAGGTTCTGACAACATAGTGGGCGGTGAAGGTAACGACTTGCTATTCGAATGCTGCTTACGCGAATTCTCCAAAGACACGCTCTCTGGCGGTTCCGGCAACGACGTGATAGACGTCTCCCACAAACCTGCGGTGCAGGATGTAGTTACATGCGGCGATGGCTTCGACCGAGTGCTCTCCGACAGGGCCGATCGGGTCGCTCCCGACTGCGAGAAGGTGGTAGTCGTCCACGGTTCTGTAGAGGATGTTCTTCGACAAGTAGATAGATTCTTCAAGTCCATCCCGCAGAGCTTCTTCCGGGGGTTGCCTCCCAACCCGTTCCGCTAAAAGATAGCCCAGACTCCCGCGCCGACGAAAGGGCACGGAGCGAAAGGGGGCGGGTCCCTCGGGGCCTTGCCCCCTTCGCTTGTCCCTATTCACCGGAGTGCGTGGAAGGAGTGTTCTCCGAAGTTCGGATGCAGGATCTTGCAAGGCTAATCACCGACGGAGCCTATCCCGAGTGATCCATGCCCAGCAAGCATGCAAGGCGTCACAACATGTGGTGGTGTCGCATAAAGATGCGCCAGGCAACCTCCTCGAATTCGAGACTTCCGAAACTCCCTTGTCGGAGCCCGGCAAGGGGCTCCGGCTATGCGCCCGTGAGAGCTACGAGAATGGCGGCTGGCGGGCAGAGAAGGGTCGAATAGGGGTAAGCTACCCCCATGCAGGGAGAGGGCGATTTCTACAGCGTTTCCGAGGCCGAGCGGTTGCTGGGCCGTACCGACAAGCCGATCTCCGAGAGGCGCATCCGGCAGATGCTCCAGGCCGGGGAGCTGGAGGGCCGTAAGGAACAAACCGGGCGCTGGCACGTCGCCCAACACGAGGTACACAGGTTGATGCAGGAGCGCCGGCAGATCTCCCCGGATAGCACGCCAGGAGGCCCGGAGAACGCCCCCGAGCTGCTGGATAGGGTCTTCATGCTGGAGAGGGAGATCGGGCGCTTACAGGGCCGTCTGGAGCTGGAGGAGAGGGCCGAGTCCACTGTCCGAGAGGAACGCGACCGGCTGCTACGGGATCTCGAAGAGGAGAGGGCCGAGCGCCGGCGGCTACAGGAGCGGCTAGAAGAGCGTGAGCGCCCGTGGTGGCGGAGGGTGTTCGGGGGCTGATGGGCGCCGTAGCCGGCCCGCTGATCGCCGCCGTGGTGGGCGGCTTGGTCGTGTACGTCCTGGGCACCCGACAGCGGCGCCTGGAGGGGCTTTACGAACGCCGCGCCGTGGTGATCGCCCGCCTGTCCGAACTGCTGTTCCTGATGCAGCGCGGCCTTG
>MWWD01000031.1_pt1 | contig 10390 bp, 7 predicted proteins | sample 1047211 | NCBI WGS metagenome assembly MWWD01 (sample SAMN06349974, study PRJNA376086) | soil metagenome | isolation source: MS2-2 sample Antarctic (ecotone) soil | place: Antarctica | collected 2015-01-13 | reverse complement strand
ACGCCGTGTACCATGCCGCCAAAGTCTTTGGCGTCGAATTCGGCATACAGGCAGTTCAGCGCGGCTATGTTCTCGACGCGTCCACGAACGTTCTCAGGTTTGGCCGGCTTGCCTGCCGCGTTCGTCGTTGGTATGGCGCTGCATGGGTTCACGCCAAAGTAGACGTTGGTGCCAGCTGGTGGCCAGGGCGGTAAGCCGCCACTGTTGTACCAGGTAGCATGTGCGTGGCCGTTCGCGTCGAACGTCAGGTAGTAGCTTTTCGTGCCGCCGCGCTGTAGGTAGCGAATAAGCCGGCCAGCGTCCGCGTCGAGTGTCGAGTGTGTTTGGTGTGCCATAGCTTTCATTCTCTTTGTTGCTATGGCCGTCTCGTGGTGTTAGAATGCCTTGTGTTGGTGGTGGCTTTTCTAAGCGCCATTGGACAGCCGTTGGTTTACCGTTCGGTTCGCCGTTCGTTGTGCCGGCGGTTTGTTCGTCTCAGGCCAGTGTGTGCTGTTTGGCGACGTTGCACACTGGCCTGTCTCTTTGTCCGTCCTTGTCTTTGTCTCATGGTTTTACCTTTCAGAAACGCAAAACGCCGAACCATTACGAGTGTATGCCTCAGCTATTACTCGTCTTAGTTCGGCGGGACCGGCTATACCGGTACTGCCATTCAATTGTGACTGAATTCCAGACAAGATCATCTCCACTTTGGTGGGCTGCAGAGGAGCAGCGCCGTCGTGGACAGATAATGTCCGAATATTCAGTTGTTCGGTACTTAGGCATAGACAACCCTTTCAGGTTGCCCGGCCTCGACGAGAACAATAACATACGCAGGTTCTCTTGCCTAGAATAGTGTCAGCATGACACTCATGCGGTAACATTTGTTAACACTTCTCGACGGCATAAAAAAGCCGCCAGCGTTCGGCGGTTCGTGTGCGAATACATGAGACAGGTTGGTATACTGTCGTCTGCATTCGGCGCGGAGAGTCGCCGGTTGCCATGCCGGTAGACGTTTGCGCGTCGTACCGGCGTTTTGTTGTCTGGCGCTAGCTTACTCGACGCGCCAGCGTTTGTCTACTTGAATAACCGTCGCCACCATGCCAGCTTGCGCGGTGGCGTCTCGACGGCTGGCGCGTCCTGGCGTTCGACGAGTGTCGCCACCATCGCTTTGAGTTCTGCCATTTCACGCTTGTGCTGCTGTAGCAGGCTTTCGACGTCCGCCAGCTGGCGCTGTAAGGCGTCATATGGCACGAGTGCGGTAGACGGTTCGGCTAAGGCCGTCTCAGTGGCTACGGCCGGCGCTGGCGTCGGCTCGAGGGTTCGGTAGTCGGCGCCGAGTTCGACGGCCAGGCGTTCGACGTCGAGACGATGGTACAACGTGCGCTTGCCGGCTTTCGACGAACGCACGCCGGCTTTATGACAGGCGCGGTGTGCGTGGCGCGTCGAGACGGCTAGCAGCTGCGCTACTGTCTCGACTGGCAGGTAGTCAGCGTCCATAGGCCGGCTAGTGTACGCTGGCGCGTCAAGTCGCGGTATGTCCCGACGCATACGCACATGACGCGACGTTGGTTCATACGTCCGGTTATGTCGCGGTATGTCGCGGTATGTGTCCTGTTACAACCGAGAACGTGCATTCACATGAATAATGTTACGTACAACATGGCTGTCTGTGACAGAGTGTGTCACACGTTTAAGGCTTACCAATGCGCTACTCGTCGAGGACGCCTAGCGCCAGGACTGCCATAAAAGTGCCATAAAGGTGCCATGCTTATGACGTAGCTTTCTTTTTAGCTAAGCGTTCGCGTTCACGTTCGCGGTACTGTTTGTTGCTATTCGTGGCTGTAGCGTGTCTCACCTCGACGTTACATGGCCGGCAGTATTTTGGCGTCGGCCCTGGCTTACGGTACTCTGTCACGTCCTTATAGCACAAGCTACAGGTAAAGGTTATAGCGCGTGGCGCGTTTGTCATAGCTTTCTCTATGCATATTAGGTTTTGCGTGGCCGTCCGCGTGGGCGCTTCTGCCACCAGGCGGTTGTGTCCTGTTCGGCTTTACGTTCGCGGTACCGTTTTGTGCGGTTCGCAGCGCTACTACGCCGTGCCTCGTCGGCGCATGCGAGACAAAAGGCCGGCGTTGGCCCTGGCATACGGTTCTCGGTAACGTCCTTGTAGCACCAGCTACAGGTAAAGGTTATTGGCCGTGGTTCGCGTGGCATAGGTGTACTCTCGGTGTACTTTTGGTGTACTCTCAGTATGCGTGATGCCATTATATGCCACAACGCCTTAAAACTTGAAACCTCGCGTTTTACCGTACCTTATTCAAGTATTCAAGTTACGGTTCGCCGGCGTCCTGGCGTCCTGTAGCCGGCGCTGCCATTCGGCGTTCGGCATGCGGCCGTCTGCCAGGCGTTCGAGTTCGTCGAGTGTCATGGCGTCGTATGCGGCCCGTTCGTCTGGCGGTATGCGGTTGCAGAGTGCGTCGAGTTCGTCGTCACTCAGGGACGCTACCCATACCGTCTGCCTGGCGCGTGCGTCCAGTTCGAGACGTGCTAGCCGTCGCGCCAGCGGCTTATAACTCGTCGTCGCCATTTGAATACCCACGTTTTGCCCGTACCTTATTCAAACGTTCGCGGTTCTCGTCGTCATTCGTGCCGACGCTAGCGCCAATGTCTACCACGACGCCAGCGTACCGCCGCGGCCATGCGTCGAGTGTCACGCGTTCGCCGTCGTCTATGTCCGGTTCGTCGTCTACATCCGGTTCGCCAATGTCGATCCAGTACAGACGGCGTTTTGGCGTCCTGGCGCTTTCGAGCGCGACTAGCCGGCGTTCTAGGCTACGACGTGCCATGCTTTCACTCTGCTTTTGCTATACTTTTGCCGTTGCACTTTTGTGCCACTTTTGTATAACCGTCCAATTCGACGCCGCCGTTTTTCTTGACTACTTTTTGCCTACTTTTGGCTAACCGCTGTAGGTGTAGCGTCACTACGCCAACTTGCTTTCGTGCGCTTTGTCGTAGGTGAAAGCAAGTTAACCATGTGGCGCGGCCTGTTCAAGCTGCGCTATTCGGTTCTCTAACTCGTCGAGTTCACGAAAGCGAATGGCATACTCAATAATGGCTTTCGCCGCCGACACACGAACCGCGGCCGGTGCTGGCGTGTACGCAGTGTCGAGTACCTCTATAAGCGCGTCCACGGCTACGCCAGTGGCGTTCTGTAGTCGGCCTACCGCCAGGTGTACGGCCTCGTGACGTGCGTCCGTGTATGCCTCGTCGAACGCCGGTTCACGTAGCCACGTATGGAGCGTGCGTTCGCCTATACCGACGTTCGCCGCCGCCGCTTTCACCGTCGGTTCACTCAGCAAGGCCGCCAGCGCCTTGTGTTGCTTTGGCGTTAAGCCGTCTACGGTTGCCATTGGTTGCCGTCCTTTGCCGTTCGCGCACGTTCGGCCACTATAGCGGCCTCTTGCACCGCACGCCAGGACGCGAGTTCGACGGCGGCGGCGGCGCGTACCTCGTCAGTTATGACGAGTGGCGTTCGGCGTGCGGTGTGCCGCTGTTCGAGACGTCGTAGCCGCTGTTCGAGACGTGCCATTCGTTGCCGTCCTTTGCTATTCGCGTAAGCCTGGCGCTAGCGCCGGTGGACGGTTCGCCAGGTGTAGCAGCATGGCGCATGCGCGTTCGTCGTGGACGTTCGCCGCCGCCGCCGCCGCTTTCTCATGTTCGCCGCGCTGTAGCCAAGTTAGGCCAGTCTTAAACGCGAGACGTTCGGCGGCGTCGTCTGGCGCGTACGTGTCCGCTAGACGTATGGCCGTCGGCATGTCGAACGTCTCAGTAAGTGCCACTGGCACGAGTTCGGCGTGTGTTTTTTTCAAACATGAAACGGGAGTAGTACCAGCGGCGTCCGCATGGCGTTTACCAGTTGCATGTTTGAATTCTGGCGCGTTCGTCTCGACGTTCGCCGCTGGTATACCAGTTTCATGTTTGAATTCGTCGGCGTGTTCGGCCTGGCGTGTGAGTAGTTCTACTTCGTCTACCGGCATGCCGGTTGCGCTTTCGCGGACCTGGTAGTATGCGCGGCCGTCAGGTGACTTCGCCGCGTCCCACAGTCCTACCACGGTTACGGGTTCGTCGGCGTCTGGCCCATGCCAGCATGCGTGCCAGACGTCACCAGGCGCGTAGCATGGCGCGTTCCCAGTTTCATGTTTGAATTCGGTAGCTGCCGGCGCGTCGTCTGGCATGAGTTCACGCGACGAGTAGGTTGTCACCTCGTCGAGACATTCGCCGCAGCCGTGGCAGAATGTCTTAATGGTTGTCTCTGTCGTTTCTCGCATGGGTGTGCCTGGTGGGCATGTGGCGCATTTCGGCTTACGGCCGGCGTTCGCACGCTTGCCGCCGCGTGGCTTAAGTTCTATAGGTTGCGCCAGTTCAGGACGGTAGAACGCCGGCTGCAAGTCGAGACGCATCGCCAGGACGTCATAGCCGCTTTTCGTTTGTTTGCATTCGGCGTCCTTGCGCCAGAGGCCGGCCTGTTCGCCAACGTCAATGGCACGCGCTACCGTCGCCTTGGACGTGTTCATAATGTCCGCGAACGTGCCATAGTTCACGGCCAATGAACCGCTATGTTCGGCCCTGTCTGCTACCAGGGCGCGTTTCGCGTCGAGACGTGGCAGCATAGCTACTATGACGGCTTTCGCGGCCATAGGCGCTTTCATAGCGAGAATGCGCGTCGTCTGTAGTTCGCGTGCTTGTAAGTCCTGCAGCTGCAGCCGTTCGGCCTCGTCGAGTGTGCTAACCGGTTCGCCGGCGTCGTCTCTGGCCCATGCCAACAAACTAGCCAGCGTGTAGCCGTTGCATTCGGCGCCTGGCTGAAACGTCGCCCATTTGTCATGGCATTCACCAACCTTGTATTTTGGGCTGGCCTCAGACCAACGTTGCCAAAGCCATAGGCCGTCGTCGCCTAGTTCGCGTAGCGCCATGCCAACCTGTAGCCAGCTGGTGTACTCGTCTCGACGTTCGACGCGTAGCCGTGCGAGTGCCGCCGCCGCTTTGCTTATGGCGAGAAAGTCTACCGACGGCTGTAGGCCGTCTGTGTGACACGCTGGCGCGTCTGGCTTTGGCGTGCGTGCGTTTCGTGGCGCTGGCGCGTTCGCCGTCTGGCGCCAGTCGTCAAGTTCGAGTTCGAGTATTTGAATATGGTACCGTCGGCTGTAAGCCTGTTCGACGAACGCTACCGGCCTGGCCGGTTCATACTTGTAGTTCAGTGTGCCAGGGACGCGCAACACACGCGCTATGTCTTTCGCGGCTTTGTCGCCACGAACGAACGTCACCCAGTCGCGTTGGATGGCTACGGCCTGTTCGCGTTTCTCTGGTGTGTCGAGTACGAACGGTTCAGCGAGTAGCCAATAACAATGAAAGCCGCCGCCGCTAGCCACGGTAACAGACGGCGCAAAGTTTGTAGGCAGGTTATGAATATGTTTGAGTGCGCCTAGTGGCACGCCGTGTACCATGCCGCCAAAGTCTTTGGCGTCGAATTCGGCATACAGGCAGTTCAGCGCGGCTATGTTCTCGACGCGTCCACGAACGTTCTCAGGTTTGGCCGGCTTGCCTGCCGCGTTCGTCGTTGGTATGGCGCTGCATGGGTTCACGCCAAAGTAGACGTTGGTGCCAGCTGGTGGCCAGGGCGGTAAGCCGCCACTGTTGTACCAGGTAGCATGTGCGTGGCCGTTCGCGTCGAACGTCAGGTAGTAGCTTTTCGTGCCGCCGCGCTGTAGGTAGCGAATAAGCCGGCCAGCGTCCGCGTCGAGTGTCGAGTGTGTTTGGTGTGCCATAGCTTTCATTCTCTTTGTTGCTATGGCCGTCTCGTGGTGTTAGAATGCCTTGTGTTGGTGGTGGCTTTTCTAAGCGCCATTGGACAGCCGTTGGTTTACCGTTCGGTTCGCCGTTCGTTGTGCCGGCGGTTTGTTCGTCTCAGGCCAGTGTGTGCTGTTTGGCGACGTTGCACACTGGCCTGTCTCTTTGTCCGTCCTTGTCTTTGTCTCATGGTTTTACCTTTCAGAAACGCAAAACGCCGAACCATTACGAGTGTATGCCTCAGCTATTACTCGTCTTAGTTCGGCGGGACCGGCTATACCGGTACTGCCATTCAATTGTGACTGAATTCCAGACAAGATCATCTCCACTTTGGTGGGCTGCAGAGGAGCAGCGCCGTCGTGGACAGATAATGTCCGAATATTCAGTTGTTCGGTACTTAGGCATAGACAACCCTTTCAGGTTGCCCGGCCTCGACGAGAACAATAACATACGCAGGTTCTCTTGCCTAGAATAGTGTCAGCATGACACTCATGCGGTAACATTTGTTAACACTTCTCGACGGCATAAAAAAGCCGCCAGCGTTCGGCGGTTCGTGTGCGAATACATGAGACAGGTTGGTATACTGTCGTCTGCATTCGGCGCGGAGAGTCGCCGGTTGCCATGCCGGTAGACGTTTGCGCGTCGTACCGGCGTTTTGTTGTCTGGCGCTAGCTTACTCGACGCGCCAGCGTTTGTCTACTTGAATAACCGTCGCCACCATGCCAGCTTGCGCGGTGGCGTCTCGACGGCTGGCGCGTCCTGGCGTTCGACGAGTGTCGCCACCATCGCTTTGAGTTCTGCCATTTCACGCTTGTGCTGCTGTAGCAGGCTTTCGACGTCCGCCAGCTGGCGCTGTAAGGCGTCATATGGCACGAGTGCGGTAGACGGTTCGGCTAAGGCCGTCTCAGTGGCTACGGCCGGCGCTGGCGTCGGCTCGAGGGTTCGGTAGTCGGCGCCGAGTTCGACGGCCAGGCGTTCGACGTCGAGACGATGGTACAACGTGCGCTTGCCGGCTTTCGACGAACGCACGCCGGCTTTATGACAGGCGCGGTGTGCGTGGCGCGTCGAGACGGCTAGCAGCTGCGCTACTGTCTCGACTGGCAGGTAGTCAGCGTCCATAGGCCGGCTAGTGTACGCTGGCGCGTCAAGTCGCGGTATGTCCCGACGCATACGCACATGACGCGACGTTGGTTCATACGTCCGGTTATGTCGCGGTATGTCGCGGTATGTGTCCTGTTACAACCGAGAACGTGCATTCACATGAATAATGTTACGTACAACATGGCTGTCTGTGACAGAGTGTGTCACACGTTTAAGGCTTACCAATGCGCTACTCGTCGAGGACGCCTAGCGCCAGGACTGCCATAAAAGTGCCATAAAGGTGCCATGCTTATGACGTAGCTTTCTTTTTAGCTAAGCGTTCGCGTTCACGTTCGCGGTACTGTTTGTTGCTATTCGTGGCTGTAGCGTGTCTCACCTCGACGTTACATGGCCGGCAGTATTTTGGCGTCGGCCCTGGCTTACGGTACTCTGTCACGTCCTTATAGCACAAGCTACAGGTAAAGGTTATAGCGCGTGGCGCGTTTGTCATAGCTTTCTCTATGCATATTAGGTTTTGCGTGGCCGTCCGCGTGGGCGCTTCTGCCACCAGGCGGTTGTGTCCTGTTCGGCTTTACGTTCGCGGTACCGTTTTGTGCGGTTCGCAGCGCTACTACGCCGTGCCTCGTCGGCGCATGCGAGACAAAAGGCCGGCGTTGGCCCTGGCATACGGTTCTCGGTAACGTCCTTGTAGCACCAGCTACAGGTAAAGGTTATTGGCCGTGGTTCGCGTGGCATAGGTGTACTCTCGGTGTACTTTTGGTGTACTCTCAGTATGCGTGATGCCATTATATGCCACAACGCCTTAAAACTTGAAACCTCGCGTTTTACCGTACCTTATTCAAGTATTCAAGTTACGGTTCGCCGGCGTCCTGGCGTCCTGTAGCCGGCGCTGCCATTCGGCGTTCGGCATGCGGCCGTCTGCCAGGCGTTCGAGTTCGTCGAGTGTCATGGCGTCGTATGCGGCCCGTTCGTCTGGCGGTATGCGGTTGCAGAGTGCGTCGAGTTCGTCGTCACTCAGGGACGCTACCCATACCGTCTGCCTGGCGCGTGCGTCCAGTTCGAGACGTGCTAGCCGTCGCGCCAGCGGCTTATAACTCGTCGTCGCCATTTGAATACCCACGTTTTGCCCGTACCTTATTCAAACGTTCGCGGTTCTCGTCGTCATTCGTGCCGACGCTAGCGCCAATGTCTACCACGACGCCAGCGTACCGCCGCGGCCATGCGTCGAGTGTCACGCGTTCGCCGTCGTCTATGTCCGGTTCGTCGTCTACATCCGGTTCGCCAATGTCGATCCAGTACAGACGGCGTTTTGGCGTCCTGGCGCTTTCGAGCGCGACTAGCCGGCGTTCTAGGCTACGACGTGCCATGCTTTCACTCTGCTTTTGCTATACTTTTGCCGTTGCACTTTTGTGCCACTTTTGTATAACCGTCCAATTCGACGCCGCCGTTTTTCTTGACTACTTTTTGCCTACTTTTGGCTAACCGCTGTAGGTGTAGCGTCACTACGCCAACTTGCTTTCGTGCGCTTTGTCGTAGGTGAAAGCAAGTTAACCATGTGGCGCGGCCTGTTCAAGCTGCGCTATTCGGTTCTCTAACTCGTCGAGTTCACGAAAGCGAATGGCATACTCAATAATGGCTTTCGCCGCCGACACACGAACCGCGGCCGGTGCTGGCGTGTACGCAGTGTCGAGTACCTCTATAAGCGCGTCCACGGCTACGCCAGTGGCGTTCTGTAGTCGGCCTACCGCCAGGTGTACGGCCTCGTGACGTGCGTCCGTGTATGCCTCGTCGAACGCCGGTTCACGTAGCCACGTATGGAGCGTGCGTTCGCCTATACCGACGTTCGCCGCCGCCGCTTTCACCGTCGGTTCACTCAGCAAGGCCGCCAGCGCCTTGTGTTGCTTTGGCGTTAAGCCGTCTACGGTTGCCATTGGTTGCCGTCCTTTGCCGTTCGCGCACGTTCGGCCACTATAGCGGCCTCTTGCACCGCACGCCAGGACGCGAGTTCGACGGCGGCGGCGGCGCGTACCTCGTCAGTTATGACGAGTGGCGTTCGGCGTGCGGTGTGCCGCTGTTCGAGACGTCGTAGCCGCTGTTCGAGACGTGCCATTCGTTGCCGTCCTTTGCTATTCGCGTAAGCCTGGCGCTAGCGCCGGTGGACGGTTCGCCAGGTGTAGCAGCATGGCGCATGCGCGTTCGTCGTGGACGTTCGCCGCCGCCGCCGCCGCTTTCTCATGTTCGCCGCGCTGTAGCCAAGTTAGGCCAGTCTTAAACGCGAGACGTTCGGCGGCGTCGTCTGGCGCGTACGTGTCCGCTAGACGTATGGCCGTCGGCATGTCGAACGTCTCTGCGAGAATGGCCGGCACGTCGAGTGTTTTTTTCAAAATAGAAACGGGAGTAGTACCACCTATACACTCCGTTTCTATTTTGAATTCGTCGGCGTGTTCGCCCTGGCGCGTGGCGTCTATTGGTAGCGCGTCTCCCGTTTCTGTTTTGAATTCTGCAGCTGCCGGCGCGTCGTCTGGCATGAGTTCAAAGCGCGTCGGTTCGGCGTCGAGTACCTGGCCGCAGCCGTCGCAGACGTAGGTTATTTCGGTTCGACGCCGTACACGCGTTCGCGGTGGACAGTCCGCGCATTTCGGCTTACGGCCAGCGCCGGCGCGTTTACCGCCGCGTGTCTCTGGTATAGGTTCTGCGAGTTCTGGCCGAAAGAATGCCGGCTGCAAGTCGAGACGTATGAGTTTTATGTCGAAGTTGGCGTTCGTCTCTTTGTATTCGGCGTCCTTGCGCCAGAGTCCGGCGCGTTCGCCTAACTCGACGGCGGTGCCTACCGCTTTTTTGTTGGTGTTCATAATGTCCGCGAACGTGCCATAGTTCACGGCCAATGAACCGCTATGTTCGGCTTTGTCTGCCACCAGGACGCGTTTCGCGTCGAGACGTGGCAGCATACCTACCCACACGGCTTTCGCGGCGAGTGGCGCTTTCATGGCAAGAATGCGCGTCGTCTGCAGTTCGCGTGCTTGTAAGTCCTGCAGCTGCAGCCGTTCGGCGTCGTCGAGTGTGCTAACCGGTTCGCCGGCGTCGTCTCTGGCCCATGCCAACAAGCTAGCCAGCGTGTAGCCGTTGCAGTCGACGCCAGACTGAAAGGTTGCCCACTTCTCTGCACATTCACCAACCTTGTACTTTGGGCTGGCCTCAGACCAACGTCGCCATAGGTATAAGCCGTCGTCGCCTAGTTCGCGTAGCGCCATGCCGACGTGTAGCCAGCCGGCGTACTCATCTCGACGTTCGACGCGTAGCCGTGCCAGCGCCGCCGTCGCTTTGCTTATAGCCAGAAAGTCTACAGCCGGCTGCGCTACGCCCGGCTGTAGGCCGTCTGTGTGACACGCTGGCGCGGCTGGCTTTGGTGTACGTGCTTTGCGTGGCGCCGGCGCTGGCAGCCTGGCCTGTAGCGCGTCACCGG
>MWWD01000030.1_pt1 | contig 10474 bp, 21 predicted proteins | sample 1047211 | NCBI WGS metagenome assembly MWWD01 (sample SAMN06349974, study PRJNA376086) | soil metagenome | isolation source: MS2-2 sample Antarctic (ecotone) soil | place: Antarctica | collected 2015-01-13 | reverse complement strand
CGCAGTTGTCCCGTATGACCCTCAGTGGCCGAGAATCTTCGAGGCCGAGCGGCTTGCAATTGCCAGAGAAGTGGGTGACGAGGCAGACGATACTCAACACATCGGCAGCACAAGCGTCCCCGGTTTGTCCGCCAAACCGATAATCGACCTTGCGATCATCGTTGATCGATTGCTTCCCGCAAGCTACTACCTTCCACGGCTTGGATCACTCGGCTATACCTTGGGTATCTCCGATGAGGAACATAGGCGGCTCTTCTTCTGGAAACAGGTGCCGTATCCGATCAATCTTCATATCGTCCGGCGAGGGAGCATTGCCCACCTACGCCACATCCTGCTGCGTGACCAGCTTCGCGCCCACCCCGAACTGGTCCGCGAGTATGAGCTGCTGAAGCAACGCAATGCGGAGCAGTACGCATGGGACATCGACAGCTACACCTTGGCTAAGACCGAGTTTATCGAAGCCGTCGTGTCTCAGGCTGCACATGAGGCCGGTATTCCCTATCCGCCTCCAGAGTGATCTCATTGATATCCAAGCTACCTTGACCACATCCCGTTCTATAGCCGGGTTGTCAATCCATCCGATCTTGTGGTTGAGCTGGATGAACGTTGTCTCCCGCAGTGTCGTTCAAACCTGAGTCTCTTAGAATCTATCTCAGATTGGCTAATCGGTGGTAGCGGCGGAACCAAAGCAGGCCACACGCGAGTTTGAGCATGCCGAGATAATTCGCGCTCTTCTTCTCCCAGCGGATCAGGATGCCCCGGCACATCGAGAGCCACGCCAACGTCCGCTCGACCACCCAGCGACGTGCCGGATGCTGGGTGGGACGTGGTGGCCGAGCGTCGTCAGCCTAAGCCATTCCGTCCAACTCACGTAGACGACCGCTCCCAGAACCGCCACCAGACATGCTGTGTGGCGGTCTGCGGCGTCGTTTCCGTGGGAACAGTTGATTGGTCCTGTTCACTCTCGCGTGCCCGGAGGCGGGCCGCTAGTGCGTCCCGTTCAGCCTCGATCTGTTCCCGCTCAAGACGGACAATCTCCTCCTTGATTCGCGCCTGCTCTTGTTCGGCTTGCATCTTCCCGATGGTTTCCGCCTGTTCCTCAAGTCTCGACTGGAGGCGCTCGTTCTGCTCGATCAAGGGGCGAAGGAGCGTGTCCCGGATGACCGCAAGTTGGCGCTCAGGATCGCTCGCGGATGGGGACACCCGCTCGGTCAGGTGTCCGATGGGGTCTCCGACAGGGCGTCCACGCTCGGTCGGGGTGTCCGTGTCCGTGTCCGCTGGGGGTGTCCGAACTGGGCGGCGACCTGCCATCTCAGCCCGAGTGCGTGCCGTCATGAGATCCTCAACTGCGACAAACCATCCCTGCGCCGTGGCGTCAGCAGGGAGGTATCCGCGATCGATCCAGCGTCGGATCGTGCGCGGTGTCACGCCGATGATCGATGCTGCCTCGCTGGTCGCAACCTGTCCGAGGGTGTCCGATGGGTCGTCCGGTTGGGCGTCCGTCATGGTGTCCCGCATGACCGCCCAGCATCGCCTGAGCGCGTCCGGCTGTCAAGGATGGCTCTGGACACCACAACGCCCCGGAACGCGTCTCTCCGGGGCGTGTGTGCGGTCTGGGCTATGGCAGGGCTCTAATTCAAGTGGGCACGACGAGCCTTGGCATAGGCCTCAGGAGATGGCTTGATCGGCCCTGACTCCAGTCGACCTGCAACCTGCTCCGAATCAAGGAACCGGGCGAGTTCGGCATGTGCAGTCATGTGAGTACCACTCCTTCTTCGTCAAGCATGTCTGCGATCTGCGTCAGGCGCGTACAGAATTCGCGTAATCCCTCGCCGGAAAAGAGTTCCGCGTAATACGCATCTCCTTGCGCCCGCGGGTTCGAGCCGGGGTACCAGTCTCGTACGACCCGATCCGGAACGAGCATCATCACCGCATCGAGCATGATAACGGTTTCCACGAACGTCTTTGACGTAAACTTTCTCGAGTCATCCTCCTCCTTCTTGCGTTGCTTCCAGACCGTCAACGCCTCGCGAAGCGCCATCCGTTCCTCGTCAACAAGGTCTGCAAGATCAGGTGCCTCGACGCGCATCACCACAAGCGCCTTCTCCATGCGTGCTTGTATGTCCGCGCGGCTCGCCTGTTCCGCCTTCCGGTCTTTGGCCTGCTCATACGCGGCATTCAGTTGTTCGGTTCCGGCAAGCACCATGTCACCAAGATCAGGCGCATACTTTTCGACAATCGCCGCATAGGCGATGCGTGAATTGCTGATCCCGATCTGGCCTGCAAGCTGTCGCTGACTGCTTTTTGAAAAAGCACCAAGACGAGCAATGGCCATTGCTCGCTGCCCGACCGTCATGTTGCGGCGACTGATATTCGCGCTCAGGATGTAGGCCACTGGGTCCTGTCCGTTGAGGTTGGTAAAGGTTGGCTCGACTCCAGCGATCTCACAGGCAGCGAGACGATTACGGCCATCAATGATCTGGTCGTCACTGTCAACGACGATGGGGTGAATCAACCCGTTGGTCTTGATGTCCTCCGCTAAGTCGTTCAGTTCATCGTCGGGTAGCATGGGGAAGATAGCCGCTGCCGGGTGAACACTGTGCGTCATTCTCACTCCTCTACGTCACGCAACACATCAATCATGTCAGCCCCCGAGGATCGTCACCACCTCGGGGGCGGTGTGGGGTCAATACTCGTCGGGCAGTAGCAGGGTCGTGGCGCTCCGGTCGCGTTCCGTGATTAGCCACACCTTGACGGCGCCGACCGTGTAGGCACTCAGGAGCCGTTCACCGTTGGCAAGGGACCAGTCGTTCGCTCGCCAGTCCTCCCGACCGACCTCCCCCCAATCCCCGCGACCATGGCGATCGAGGAGGGACATCGCCGACACCCCAGCGGCGGTGAGTGCTTCCAGCGCACCGGGAGTGGCGACCACCTGCCCCAGCGTGACATGTGTGACCGTCATGCCGCCTCCCCGATGGCGGTCATCACAACGGTAGGAGCGAGGCATCCAAGCTCCTCGGCCAGATCGTTGAGCACGGCGGCCATGCTAACCGGCTGGAGGATGGCGGCGACCGTCTGTGCCTCCGTCGCAATCCCTCCGGTGACGGCATCAGCGTACCGAGCGATCACGTAGGCCATTGCGAGTTCGATCTCCTCGACCGGCATCCAGCACTCAGATGGGTCAGGAGCCGCGTCCCGCTGCATCTCGTTCCAGATCTCTTGTTCGCCGTCGGTCATCGTTCGCATCGTGTGATCTCCTTCACAAGCAAGGGGCTTCACCAATTGGCGAAGCCCCGTTCCTCTTCCCTACGCAGCGTGTCGCTTCGGAGCCATGATGCCGATGGCGCGAGCCATCTCGATCTTGACCGGATCGACGGCGATCCCGGCTGGGGATGACGGTGGCGGCTGCATCGCGACAACGGCGGTGATGTGTCGGCAGGTGCCACGGTGGACGCCAGCCATGCAGTCGCAGGTGAACGCGTCACCATGACGCACGACGATGTACGCGACGTCTGGCCGCGTCTGGCTTGGAACGATCCAACTGTTCCGCGAACGGGTGACGATGGTCATAAGGGGTTCCTTCCTGTTGCTTGACCCGGTTCCAAGAGGCGACTCCCGTGCCTCTTTACCTGAACATAGAATAGCATGGTATTGCACGCTTGTCAATACCTTATGCGCTTGTATGTTCAGGTAAGATAGGGTACGATACGCATGAAAGGAGGTTCCATGATCGAAGACATCGACCAAGAGGAATTCATGACGGTCGAAGATGTCGGGGACAAGTTGAAGGTCCACGTCCAGACCGTACGCCGATGGTTGCGCGCTGGTGAGCTGCGGGGATACCTCCTCGGAGACCGAGCAGGGTACCGCATCCGAAAAGCGGACCTTGTCACGTTCCTCGAGGCACGTCAGGAGGGAAAAGCCCTAGCCGCGTAGACGAGAAGCCCAGCGGCTAGGGTGGAGTCGCCTCCCGACCGGGTCAACGAACGGGAGGACAGCGTGAGTATGGACGAGCGGCGCGGTAGCCGCTACTCTGCAGGCAAGAGAAAAGCCCGGCTCAGTTTGGAGACAGACCGGGCGTATTCTCGATGATGTTTTGCAGCCCCGCCTCGAGGGGAGGGCTTTGTGCTGCCTCCGATCTTAGGCGAGACCACCGCAACCGTCAAGTGGGAGCGTCCCCAATGGTTCACGACTTGTGCGTACATAACTACTTTACACGTTGTCAAGTATGTCTATACGTACGTTTGGGGTATACTTCCACCAGTACGAAGGAGGTGATGACATGGTCACTGTGAACGCGACAACGCCGAAGCCATCCATTCTTGTCGAGGATCTTGAGGGGTTGATGACGCCGACCCAAACCGCTCAGCGGTTGCGGCTCTCAACGGTGTACCTCGCGAAGCTCGACCGGCTCGGTCGACTCCCTGCAATCAGGACGCCGTTGGGCAGGCTGTACGAACCGCTCGAGGTCGAGCGGTTCGCCGCCCAACGAGCACAGCAGCAGCGACAGCGAGGCGGGACAACCGTCTGAGGCAAAAAGTTACCCCCGGCGCATGTGTGGTGCCAACCACGCCGGGGGTCCAGAAAGGACATCTTCTATGCCCACGCCGATCTTAACACACGTTTCACCGACCGTGAACCCTCTCCCATCCTTGCGCCCCCGAGACCAAGCGTTCTTGGACGCCAGAGCGATTGATCCAGCCGTTGCCGCCGAACGAGGCTACATGACCACGAACGGGAACCTGCGACAACTGGGGTTCAGTCAGACGCAAGCCGCGCTCGGCGACGGGCTGCTGATCCCGATTCACGCGGTTGACGGCGGAGTCGTCTACAGGCAACTGCGACCAGATACCCCACGGCTCAACGACAATGGCTCGCCGCGCAAGTATGAGGTTCCCCACCGTCAGCGCATGATCCTTGACTGCCATCCGCGCGTTCGGCACCAGCTGGGGAATCCCAAGATCCCACTCATCATTACCGAGTCAGCACCCAAGGCCGATGCGCTGATATCTGCCGGGTATGTCGCCGTTGCGATGAATGGGTGTTGGGGGTTCCGGCACACGAATGCGGACGACGGCACGACGATCGTGCCCGACTTCGAATCGATCGCGCTCAATGACCGCGTCGTCATCATCGCGAACGACTCCGATGCATGGACGAGTCTCGACGTTGCCGACGCGACCGAGCGGCTGGGCAGATGGCTGGACCGCAAGGCAACGGTCCGCGTCTTACACATCCCGCCGCCGACTGACAGCAAGAAGCAGGGCATCGATGATTACATCGCCAGTGGTGGCGACCATGCCGCGCTGATCGCCAATGCCGCGACGCTCAGTCGATTCATTGACGAGCGTCCACGGCGTCCTGAACCGGATGGCGATGACGACGCGGACTACTGGAAGGCACGGGCACTCGCAGCGGAAGCGCACCACCGCGAGTATGTCACTGCCATGCGCTGTCCGAACGCATCCCTGCGCCGAACCGTTCCGACCATGATGGCCGTCCACTACGCCTACGCATCGGCTGTGTCCCGCGACCAGCACGCAGACCCACGACTCGCCCGAGCCCTTGCACCAGATGGGTCGATGCGCATCTCACGACGAACACTGGCTGAGATTGCCGGGGTAGACCCGGACACGATCACCGACCACCTCAAACTCCTCGCCGAGCATGGCTGCATCGAGCAGTCCACAACCCGCCTCAAACCCGGCGACGTGGACCCGGACACCGGCGAGATCGTGGACCACTACGTCTCAATCAAGCGGATCATCCCCCTCCGCTCCCGCGCCGAGAACGTGGGCTATGTCCTGTCCGTCCCGAAACCCGATACCGCCAACGGTGAACCGGGATGGGGCGGCGTGAAGCCACGGTGTGAGCAGTGTGGCAGCGACCGGCTGCACGTCGTCTGCCTCGACTGTGGCCATCACCAAGCGCTTCCGGCTCCATCCCCCAAAAAGCCTATCCACATCGTGAAACGGCAAGATGACGTTTCAGAGTCCGATGAGCCCACTCCGATCAGTCCGGTTCCTGTTGTCCCTGTAGGGACCCCATCTACTGCCCCTCATCTACCTAAAGGCGGCAAGATGCCGTTTCACGATGTAGATAGGCTTTTTGACCGGCGCAAGGCGTTGCGAGACACCCGCCCAATCCACACCGCGCCACCGATGTCACCACCGACCCTCGATCAGTTGATCCTCGACGCGGTCGAGGAGGCCACCCGGCGCAAGCAACCGCTGACCGATGGAGCGCTCGCGATGGCGATAGGACGTCACCCGGACGATGTGCGCCACGCCGCAAACGCCCTCGCTCGCCGTGGTCAGCTCAAACGCTGGTCGGATGGTTTGTACACGTTGCCGACTCCGACCGTTGGAATGACAGGAGATTGACTAATGCCGCAACCACGACGCCGCCAATCCATCCCGCCGGTCTCGGTTGACCGGCCGATGACGGAGGAAGGAGCGGACCTTCTTGCCCGCCTCGCTGGCTATCGACTGGTTGGTGTCACGCTGGTTTCCCTTGAGACGCCCCACCACGAGATGCCCGACCACTGGCTTACCGCCGTTGAAGGTCGGAACGTCATCATCGTTGAGGGCGGACCGTGGTTTGCCCTCTTTGTCCCGGAGCCCGACGACCGTACCAAGCGCGTCTACATCGTGGCTGGGCAGACGAAGGGCCGTGCGCTCCGTGGGGGCGTGATGGTCGTCCAGTCCCTCTCACCCCGCGTTCATTCACGAACGGAGGCCGCATGATGCCCCTGCGAACCCTTGTTGATCGACTTGCGACTCGACGCCAACCGATACCACCGACACCACCGGCTCCACCCCCTGCCGAGCGTCGTCACCTCACCGCGTCTGACATGGAGACGTGGCTTCAATGGGCTGGCGTGTCCAACGCGACCATGGTGCTTGAACTGCACCAACTGGGCATCGCGATTGAGACCAGCCACAAGCGCCTGTCAACCCTGCGATCCGTTGACCGAGCCGCTGGGGATGAGTCGTGGCGGCAGATCGATACGGTCATCGACGTCCTTGGCGAGCTGATCGACGCCACGGCGTTTGCGCTCGATCCGGCGCCAGAAGACGCGCTCCCGGTCTTGGATGAGGAGGTAGCAGCGTGAAGGTCTTGAAAGCCATCGCCGCAATCGAGGCCGCACCCGAACGAAAGTTCGCGGCGGCGCTCCTCGGTTCCGGGCTTGTGGACGCTCAGGCTGGGGACGTGGAGGCGCGGGAGTGGGTCGAGCGTTGTGCGCCCAACTGGGTGTCGATCGTGACCCCGGTCGGGGCCGACCCGTCATCCATTCATCGTCGGCTGCTAGATGCGGCTGGGATGGGAGCAGCGCCATGATGACCGTCGAATGCTACCGCTGCGGTCGGGAGTACGTCCCAAGCCGAGAGGCCATCATCGCCGGTCTCTGGCGGAAAGCCTGCCCCGTTTGTTTTCCGGTCAACCTGCTGAACGCACACGAGAAGGAGCAACGACCATGACGAAGCCTGACAACGACGCTATGAACGACCTGATCCGCGACGCGGTCAAGCGGCGTCAAAAGCGCGTCCGTTTTTTCGACGATGACCAGTCACGCAAGCGCCGGTCGAAGCGACAACGCGGGAAGGAGTCGGATCATGATCGAGCCACGCACCGACCGTCGCGTCAGGAATGACCATGTGAAGGTTCGCTGCATCCACTGCGGATCGGTTCGCCGTCGTTGTGGAAGCTGCCGCCTTTGCAGCCGACTCCGACGCCTGCGCCCGACCCTCTCCCGTTACCGACTTGCCCGACGAACTCCCGCTGGCGGGAACGATGACAACTGGAATTGGAGCATACGATGACCAAGAACGCCCCACCGATCACCACGGCCGAGGCACGCGTCCTTGAGCTTGAAGGCGTTGTCCACGCCTGTACCGCTGAGATCGAACGACTCAACGAACGGTTTCAACTCCTCGCGAGCATCCGGCATCCAAAAGCAGCGGAGGACGTCGCTCGTCGTGCCGAAGCCGATGAGCTGAAACGGGACCTCAACAAGGCACAAATGGTTCGGTGTGACGCCCAAGTCGCCGTGCTCGAAGCACGACGGGCGTTGATTGTTGACGACGTGGACATGGCCGATGTGGATGCTGCGAAAGCCCGTCTCGATGAAGCGCAGCGAGAGTACAACGCCATTGTGAACCGCACGAAATGGGCGGCTGACGAACGACGTGCGCTCGAGCACGCGATCAAGTCGGCACGGGTGGCGAAGGCTGACTACGAGGAGTCCGCCGCGATCATCGCCAAGCGCATTGCCGCACGGATCTCCGAGGGAGAGCGTCGACGGCTCCTTGCCGGGGTCGAGGTCGCTTGAGTGAACACCTCATGAACGACGGCACACCTCATGGACGCAGTGGAGTTTCAGAACGGAGCGCATCACGATGGCTCGATGCACGGCAGCCGCAAAGGGAACCAAGCAACAGTGTGGGCGATCTGCCACACCCGGTAAGACCAAGTGCAACTTGCATGGTGGGCGATCTGCCAGTGGGATGGCGTCGGGGACGTTCAAGACTGGGAAGTACAGCCGGGTGCTGCCACGCCGGATGAGTGCCGCGTATGAAGCCAGCCAGAACGACGAAACGCTTTTAGCATTGACGAACGAAATCCACCTGCTTGACGCTCGTCTCGCTGACCTGTTGGCGAAGGTCGACAGCGGGGAGTCAGGAACCGTGTGGCAACGTCTTACGGCGGCGAATGCCGAACTGAACCGCGCACGCACCGCCAACGATAACGACCAGATCGTCGCAACCATCCGAGAGATCCAAGGACTCATCAGTCGTGGGAGCCACGATAGCGCGGCATGGGCAGCGGTGGAGCGCGTTGTTCAGCAGCGCCGACGACTGGTCGAGAGTGAGCGGAAACGTGCCGTCGAGCTGGGGACGGTGATGACGAGCCAGCAGGCGATGATGGCCTTCTCGCGGCTGTTTCAGGTCATCAAAGCCAATGTCCACGACAGGGCTGTCTTGCAGTTGATCACCAACGTGTTCTACGAACTCGACGCCGAAAGCCGTGGTGCACCGGCTAGCAACCCGGAGCGATACGACGCCTGACCACACAGGCGACGTATCCCAGCAGCAGAGGAGGATTTAGTTACGGACTCCGTAACTAAATCCCCACGAGACCGGGGTAGACCGCCGAAGCCAGATGCAGTGGAAGGACCCAGCGGAGTGGCTGGGGTATGTCGCTCATTGCGTGTGACGTCTTGGCACTGCTTTGCGGATAATACTTCTAATCCGCAAAGCGTTTCCGCGTCCACATCACAAAACCGTCACGGTTGGCTGGAACAGGGCGGAAATCGTGAGTTCCTGACTTACGATATCGGCATTCTTGTCCTGTTATGTTCAGCAGGAGTCGCCAGCAGATAAGAATGACGTCCCCAGCGCTGCCGCGTCCGGAAAGCTGATGTTCACCCCTTCGACGTGGGAGCAGATCATGAAATCTAAGATTTCCATCTCCGTGAAACCGGAGTTATTTGAGAGCGTGACCAAGACACTGCCAGCGCGTGAGTAGTTGGTTTCGTTCTTCGACATGCCGTACAGATTCATAGCAAGATCAAGTTTGCCCTTGATCTTCGACTGTGATGGATTCCCTTCGAACGCAATCTCCATCTGCTCTAGCGCAGTCATGTCCTCAACGCTTGATGACTTTGGCGCCTTCGTTGGCTTTGGAGCTGGCTTTTGAGTCGAAACTGCTGTCCTGTCTGATGATTGAGGGTTGTTGCTGCTAGATGGTGCGTTATAGCTATCTCCACCCCCACAGGCACTTAGAGCTGGCGTCAACGTTGAGATTGAGGCTCCAGCGGTAAATGGTGCCGCGCTGTACATCGTCAACTACGATGTCTACAAGATGACTCGGCTCAGTGGCTTCTGTCGCTTGGAACAGGACAACCGAGCACCCACTGAGCACGGATACACCGGCGGATAGTTCCGCGTCGGGTGGCGACAGCGGTCGCCGTACTTCTTCGGTGAAGGGGTCGAGGTATTCCATTCCGACAAGAAAGACCTTGACCGGCTGTCCGTCGATCGTGCGGAACCGCAGCACGTAGTACCGTGAGCCGCATTGAGTCATTGGCGGCATGGGCGTGATGATTTGTGGCGGATTACCGCTGGTCAGGCGATTGGAGTAGCGTTCGGTTTCACCGGCTTCATATCCTGAGTAGGCCGGGTCGGTGGCTTCTGCCGAGAGCAAGACATCGAATTGAGCCGAAGGTGTCGTGGCGATCGGCAATGAAGCGGAGTGTGCGCCAGTAAGCACTTTCTTACTACCGAGGGGATGAGGATAGATGACGATGGAGCCTACCCGCAATGTCGTTAACCGTACTGCTCCCATCGCAGTTGTCCCGTATGACCCTCAGTGGCCGAGAATCTTCGAGGCCGAGCGGCTTGCAATTGCCAGAGAAGTGGGTGACGAGGCAGACGATACTCAACACATCGGCAGCACAAGCGTCCCCGGTTTG
>MWWD01000029.1_pt1 | contig 10488 bp, 16 predicted proteins | sample 1047211 | NCBI WGS metagenome assembly MWWD01 (sample SAMN06349974, study PRJNA376086) | soil metagenome | isolation source: MS2-2 sample Antarctic (ecotone) soil | place: Antarctica | collected 2015-01-13 | reverse complement strand
TTTCAAGGTGTTTGACAGCGTGGTGCTTTTGCTCGGCGTAGGATTCTCACCTATAAAGACGCTGGGTTGCCAGGGAGCGAGAATCTCAACTAACCGCTCAAATCCGTGGACCACGATCTCCCCTGTGGCGGTCCGGGTGTAAGTCCCCGGCGTCGGCTCGGGCCGTTCATAGTTGTAAACCCATAGCAACACCGCTTTCATCTGCTCACTTACGCGTGCAGTTGGGTCGGCTTTGCGGCGCTTTTTAGCCATCACTCACGCTCGAGTAGATCGCCCAGTTCGGTACGTGTCCCGGTGAGTTGGTCGAGTGTTGCTATAACCTTGTCTAGTGTCTGCAAACTCACCCGCTCAGCTTTGCCGCGCGTCATCGGATAGATCGTATTGACTGACAACTTAGCCTCCAGCGCGAGCCGATGGGGTGTGATCTCGTGTTCAACAAGGTAGTTTTTTAGCTTCCATTTCATACTGTTAGTTTAGCACATATTTAGCATAAGATACTTGCATGTTATGCACATACCTGATAGACTATAGACAGCTAAGCAGCCCGGTCTGGCAACTTAACTGCTTAGCTAGAACGGAGTTCCACATGCAGCATACCGCCCCGAAACAAACGAAACTCTTAGGCGCAACCGTGAAGGGTCTTGGCGTGGTCGTCGCCGTTAGCAGCTCGCTTCACTTCGGTTACGCCATCGTCGAAGGTGCCGACCGGGTAAACCACCGGGTCGCCCTAGCCGATATGAAGCGTGATGAGGTCGTGTTCCCGGCAGCGCCACAGCCCTACCGCACACAGACCGAACGGGTCGGCGTCGGTACGTGGGATGAGGTTCACGCCCTTATCCCGGTCCAGCCGGTCGTCTTGGCGGTAGCAGCATGAGCGAGAAACAGCACCGCACAGTTACCCTCGAGGTCGATATGAACGAGCCCGCCTTAGTCCCGGCAGCGTTTGACCTTTTGCGCCTCAATGCTCGCGCCTGTGGTCTGCGAGACGTGGGACAGATTTATATTCACCTGAAAATTGAGGTCGAGGGTTCTTGCTATGAAGGGCACGTCAAGGAGCTTAGAGAACGCTTAGGGGTGTTCTGGTTCGGTGACGTTACCGGCGTGAAGGTCAAGGAGCCGCGCCAGCCCGAAGAGTCTAGCGAGCCGACACAGTAGCCGCCGCACATAAGAAAATAGCCCCCGGCAGATCGTCGGGGGTTTCCACAGGGGGATAAACAAGTGGCTGAGTCACAAAGAAAAATAAGGAGCTTGTTACCGAGAGAGTCATCTTTTACGTTGGATGCGCTACTGGAGACGGTGCGAGAGAAGTACCCGGACATCCTGGAACGGGCTATAGAAGCGATGCCCTTACCCGATGAGCTAGACCACGAAATGTACTTGACGGATAACCTTATCGGGCTCGAGGATATTTCAGACGCGTACGGCGCACGCAACTGGGAGACCTATGTACAGCTTCACAGGGATGCATACAAACCTTATGCGCTGCTCTACGCCCGATATGAATGGGGGTTCTGTGACGCCGAATATTGGGAGACACTTAGAACAATCTGGATGATGGCGCAGACGGTCGGCTCTACCCCTGTAACCTGGCTAGAACTATTCGAACCCTGTGACGGGATAGGAGTCAGGTGTGTATTTACGGCTGACGAGTTGAGTGTTTTTGACAGTTTGCCCGACACCGTAACAGCTTATCGAGGCGCTCAGGAACCCGCTAAGCGCGGGATGTCGTGGTCGTTAGATATCAAGATGGCTGAGTTTTTCGCTAAGCGCACACACGGTTCTGTTTGGCGGGTAGAAGTCCCCCGGTCGGCTGTCCTGGCCTACTTTGCAGATCGAGCTGAGGCAGAGTTAGTTATTCAAGTCCCGGAGTCTGTAAAAGTTACCCCGGTCTAAAATCGCAGCACTACCGCACAGACTCTTACCCCGGCATGTGCCCGGGGTAAGAGTCTGTGCAGCTCCGTTGTAAGGTTTAGCGATGTGCGTTGACGCACATCGTTTAGTGCCGCAGCCGTCCCTCGAGCCACAGCGCCAGCCGGACGACCGGCCCGTGTTCTAACTTCTCAAGTTGAGAAGTTGCCCCCGGTTTGTCCCATGGGTCAATCTGACCAGTTTCCTCTAACCGTTCCAGCGCCGCCCGGATACCCCTCAGCTCACCGAGTAGCGGCGCGTTTGCTTCTCTCTGTGCGTCGGTAAGCGCCTTTATCAGCGCGTCACTACCGAGTGCGCTACTTTGTACCAGGGCAACCGGCGCGGCCTCTAGCGGCTTCTCAAGGGCTTGCTTAAGCGCTGTTTCAACGTCAACATTCGTCGTCATCACGAGCGACCGCGCCGCTGTCAGCACTTGCACCTGCGTTTCGGTGAACAGCCGACCGTCCCGACGATGTACGGTGATCGTGTCGCCGCTGATCGTCTCATAGGTGCTTGCGTAGCGCCGCAGCATGGCAGCGCCGAGTCCTAGCGCGTTCGCCGTTTCCTTAGCGGTGGTGAGCTTTTCGGAGTCTGCCGACATTTGAGGGCAACCCTAGCACGTCGCTACTGAGTGAGTAGCGGAGTAGATAGCTATCATGTGTGGTAGCCGTGCGGTCCTACTGAGTGCGCTAGGTAGTAGCGGAGTTACACATAATCAGTTTTATGTAAAGGTGTAAGTAGCAAGTTTCACAGGTTTATTAGTTAGTGTCGGGACCATTGCAGCCGGTTTGAATTGTTCCGACGTCGGAACAATTTTCAGTGAATACTCGGGCCGAAAACGATACTCGGCGGTGACGGCGGCCTTGTAAACGGCGGTTTAATCTCTCCGTACCAGCACGCTAGGGCAACAGCGAGCACCATGTCATCGTGCGGGTTCTCGCGCCATGGGCCTACGTCGTTTCCGTAAGAGTCGTGTCCCTTCAGACTGATCGACACCTTGAACGCTAACAGCTCCTTCGTTAGGGTCTGCGCTTCTTTAAGGGTCGGGACTATTTTCAGCCGCTTACTTTGCAGTAACACGCTTATTGTCGAGACTAGATCACGTTTCGGGACTCTAAAATTTTGCCCGTCCCGGCCTACCGTATCTCCGCCCGTTATGGTGACGGCAGCGGGTGACAGATCGGCAGCGCGCAGCATGTCAATCACAGGTGCACCTACGCCCGTTGCGTCAGCTACTAGCGCGGGTATTCTTCCGGTGTCGTTTTTGAGACGGTCTGACAGCGCCTTAATTCTTGCAACCTGTGCCGGGTAGGGTGTACCGATAGGCAACCGCTCGAGGTGTCCTGCTAGATAATGGTTTTCGCAAACCGGCACTTCATAGACGCCGACGGGCCACGGTTCGCTAACCTGTACAAGACGGCCTGTACCTTTACGCGTCCGCTCGAGCACGGTCACGGCGGTGTAGTCGCTACTCTGCGCCAGATCTACGCCCATGATGAAATCTTTTTGCATCGTTTACCCTTCCTCAAAAAACGGTTTAGCGTCGGTATCGAGTGCGCCCATTACATCGGCGTAACCGAACACGCTGTCGGTGCTTTCCTTGAATTGACACAAGTATTCTTGTTCAAACCACCATGAGCCCAGGCTCGCCTTCTCTTCAGCTAGAAACGCTTCACTGATACGCGGTACAGCAGTAGCAGGGACTTCTACCCGCTGCCAGGTCGTGCCGCTGTCCCACTCACTCCAGAAGTGCCCGCGTTTACCGAACGGTGTTGACATCAGGATGAGCCGCCCGCCCTTCACGGCAAGCATGGGCCGGATGCTGAAATATAGGGCGTCGTCTACCCTCGAGGCCTCGTCTTCTACTATCAAGGTTGCACCGCTGAAGCCCCGGATGGTCGCCTCCGAACCGGGTAGCGATAGGACGCGCCCGCCGCCCCGGACGGTGCACGACAGTTTGTTATCTTCGGAGAGTTCGGGCTGAGTCGGTAGCAGCTCTCTAAGCTCGGTTACTTTCCTGAAGAGTTCACTACTCTGACGCTGTGACGGTGAAATAAGGATAGTTAATGAGCCCGGACGGTACAGCGTCTCATGCAGTCCTAGCACCGCAGCAGTCGTGCTTTTACCGGCTTGTCTACTGCAATTCAGCAGGTCTCTTTTGCCGGTGCTTGCGATAACGTCACGCTGCCACGGGTCCAGGTCGAGCCCTAAAACTTCAGCAGCGAACGCTACCGGGTCGAGGGCGTGTCTGAGATCGTCAGCTAGTGTCACGCCTCACCCGCTGTGAGTGCCCGCGTGACGGCCTGCGCCGCGTCCGGGTAAGGGCGCAAGGCCGCTATGACCACGGCGCGGAGCGCGGCCCATTCGGGGCTTATGGTGACGTTTATCGTCCCCTCTTGCTGAAGCTCACCGGCTAGTTTGCCGAGAAGCTCGAGGTTACTTCTCGCTTCTCTTATGGCAGATAGTGCGGTTCTTAGATCGCCGGATTCGTCGGCACGGTCGAGGATACTTAGCGCCCGCGTCTGAAGGCTACGGACTTGCTCGAGTAAGGTGTCGGCTTGCGTTATCTCTTCAGCGTCACGTGCTTTGAGAAGCTTGTTCGGTAGGTGTTCGCGGTGCCTTGATAGTGCGTCCTTGCTTGTCTCATGACGTCGCGCCAAGTCGCGCAACGTCTCACCATTAAGCAGCGCCGCGTCAATATCGGCGCGCTGTGTGTGTAAGCAAATTGTGCAGGTTCTAGGCACGGCTCACACTGTAGTCGCCATACGTCAGCTTGCCTTCGAGCAGCTCTTTTGCGGCTTCGAGGTCGTCAGCCAATAAACTGATATCGACGCGGCCTACCGTGTTGACTTCGGTGCTACCTACTTTATGCGCCTCGATCACTAACTCGCCAAGCTGCTGTATCGCCTGCGGTGCGTCCAGTTCGGTCACACGGAGGTTTACCTTTTTAGGCTGAGTCTGCGCGTAGGTAGCAGCCGCGCGCCTTCTTCTCTCCTCTGCTATCGCGGTTTGCCGTTGATAACCGCGCTGCTGTAGCTCGGTGTTGACAAGTTGCCATACGACACCGCCATAAGGTTGCGGGTACTCAGATATAAAAACAGCGCCGTAGTCGTTTAAACCGTTTGCAAGTTTGCCGCCGGACGCGCTGAAACGCCGTTTAAGGTCGTCGTCAGCGTCAACGGCCTGATACGCGTGGAACGCCGCTGTAAGGCTGTCATAGACTTCTATACAGCGTTGTGTGTAGCCTTCTAGCGTCTTACTTGCCTTCTGTAGCTGTGTGTCGATATCGTCTCGGTGCTTTCGCGTCAACGCGCCTTGTTTCAACATTTCGGCTAGTGCTGAGTCACGCTTAACGGCTGTCTCAAGCCTTGCTACTTCAGCACGGGCGTTCTGTATATCGCTTTGGTGTTGCTCGAGCATCTCGCGGGCTATGTTCACCCGCCCCTTAGCCTGTGCTTGGGCGTCTAAACTTGCGCGTTCGGTTTTTAGGCGCTGTGTGTCGGCTTCGTTCTCGGTGAGCAGGGCGAAAAACTGCGGTAACTCGTTTTGTAGATCGGTGAGTTCGGCTTGCGCGGTTTTGAGGTCGTCTTGTGCGGTTTTGAGTCTGTCCATAGCTAAGAATAGCTAAAACCCCGTGCTAGACGGGGTTTTGTTGCAATTCACGCATCTCTTGCAAGCGGGCTAGTAGCTCGAGCTTTTGTCTAGCGGTTTCGTGCCGAGGTGCGGGGATAGCTGCCATTACATCCTCTACCGGGATGTGCCACTGGCACTTCTCACCGCCTATTTGGTAAGCGTTCGGAAATATCCCGGCCTGACACTTTCGCGTGATATTCGCCTCTGACACGTTGTAAAGCTTAGCGACTACTTGCACGCTTACGTCGCCCTTCACGGGCGCGCCTCGAGCCCACAGCGCGTACAGTGCAGGCGTACAGGACGTAAGCGCACTTCTACCCAGCCCCGGCAGCGAGGACAACAGGTTGCACAAATTCTACGGCGTTCGGGTTTGTCAATGTCAAAATTGACATTGAGGCCTGTATTAAAAACAGGTGTCTCGTTTTGTGTCCAATTGGACACATTTGAGTTTTGAGTCCCATGGGTCTCATTTGTACCCATTTGAGTTTTGTCTACTATGGTAGACACGTCGCCGCGAATCTCTACACGTGTAGACATTTCAGCGTCAACCCGGGTTGACTTTCTACTTTGGGAACCTGACTCGCGCCCGTCCTTGGTTTGGGCGGTGGGGTATTGGTGAATTTCACCGTTGCCTTGCAAACTTACGGTTTCCGTAAGTTCCCCTTTTGCCTCTAGTCTGTCCAGTTGGTCAATTTGACCAGCTGCTTCTAGCTTGTCCACCTTGGGAATTTCCCAACGTCCTTCTACGTGAGGAAATTCCTCACCTGCTTCACGCCCGTCCTTGGTTTGGGCACTGTCCGTTTTGGACAGTGCTCCCTTACTATCCAACTTCGGAAATTCCGCAGTTGCTTCGGGCTTGTCAAACTGTTCATTTTGAACAGTACTTTCCAACTTGTCAATTTGACAAGTTGATTCAACGTCAAACAGCAGCGTCTCGGCAGATCGCCGGGTCGTCATAGTTGCACCGCGCGCATTGCTTGTCCACAGCGGATACAGGTCACAGCGTCTAGCCTTATACCTGTCTCGGCAGAATTGCCACACCGGCACTTGTACCGGGTCGTCAGGGCGTCAAGGCTGAGGGCGTCGCCTTCTCTGATAGGTGCGAGTGCGGGTAATAAACGAGGCTGTTTCGTTTTGCGGGTCATCAATTCACCACCCTTTCGGCGGTTACAGATGCTTGTGCGGTAGGTTGCAATTCGGTTTTGTCTGCGAGCACGTGATGCGGTACGTTCCCGGCGGTCGCTAGTATCGTTTGCGTTTCGTCGTACAGCAGCGCCCAGGCGGAGCACGTGAGGTGCTGTACGGCCTGTTCGGGCTTAGCGTTTAAGATGACGCCGCCCGGATGCTCGAGTCTGAGTTCATAGTGACGGGCAACCCACGCCATAAGCGAGTGCAGCAGATCGCCGTAGAGGTGCAAATTTGCAGCGCGTTGGAAGTTTGCCGACATCGGCAAATTGTCACGGCGTCGTGACAAATTATTAGCGTGCTTATAATTTGCCCCCGCTATCAGATGCTCGAGTAAGGCGTCCCGGTGTTCCCGGATAAGGGTGAGGGTGTCGTCTGACGGTTTAGCGTCTGCCTCAAGTTTCAGGTTCAGCGACACGCCGACACCTTCAGCCTCAAGGGTTTTGAGTAGGTCGGAGGCGGTCATGCCTCTTCTGTCCATTTGCCCGCATTTGGCGAACTCTTTTTATTTGACGAAAAAGGCTGTTCGTTAAATGTTTCGCCGTCAGGGACGCTAGAATGGTCATTTGACGAACTCAAAACATACCTATAGGCTTTAGGGCTCCCTTTTGCGGGTAATGTGAGCACTTCTACCCGGTCGGCTAGGTCGGCTAGAAGCTTGTCTAGCGCCTTCTCCGCATACCGTTCGGTGATGTTTGCCTTCTCAACAGCGGCACTTAATAGCGTCTTGCGCGTGATGGGTTCACCTTCTGCCGCTATGAGTTCATCTTTGATCGCGTTGTAAGCGTTCTCTAGCAGCGTCTTACCCGGTAGGTCAGCGAGGCGCGCACGGGCTACGGTGTCGTTCTCTTCCAGGGTGAGTTCTACGCCCTTCGGCGGCGGTTCGGGAGCGTAAGACATCTTCGTACACTCGAGCTTCAGGATGTCCCGGCCTTCCACTTCCTTCGGCGGTACTCGTGAGAGTGCAAATACAGCGCGCGGGCTGAAGGTCTTAGCAGCACCGTACGGCCCTTTACTCGCTACCGTCTGACCGGGTTGCAGCTTGCCTACATGGTCGAGGATGAGGACCGCACAGCTTAAGTCTTTAGCAAGCTGCGCCAGCCTCACGAGAGCCAGCTGTACGTGATGAGCCCGCAGGATGTCGAGCCCGACGAACGCAGATGCAAAGGTGTCGATGACGATAAGGCGCGGCGGTGCGTCCTTCAGTTCGTCTTGCAGCTTAGTGACATCATCCGGCGTCAAGCCTCCGGTGATAGAGCGCAGGTCGATAAGTTCCCGGCGTGTGTCGGCGTGTGCAGCTAGAAAACGGTTTAACCAAACGGCGTAACCGTAGCCGGTCGGGTCGTCGGCGTCTAGGATGACGACGCGCCCGCCCCGGACTTCGTGACCGAGAAAAAGCCCGTTCGGATAAGGGCGCGTCATCTGTGCTACCAGATAAGACACGATGCGGGTTTTACCGACACCAGCAGGAGCGTAGAGCATACTCGTGTGTCCTACCGGGATGATGTTCGTGACGGCCCACGACGCTTTAGGCGGCACGGTCGGCAGCTCTAGTTTGTTTACCGCCATCAGCTACCACCCCACGGGCTTTTAGCTTTTGTCCAGCCCTTTCCTATCTGAGTGCGTGAAGTGTTCGTCAAATCGGCTTTTTGCGATAGCCATGGGCTTTTATTTGACGAACAGCCGTTTTCGTCAAATGGACTTGAGAAGGTTATGTGCGGCAAATCATTCTCTAACTTCAGCGGGTCGTCAGCACCCCTAGTCAGCCCGTGAAGGATTGCGTCAGCCGCTTCAGCCTCCGGTAGTCCGCAGACTTTCGCAGCGTCAGTCAGCAGCTCCCGGACTTCGTGCGCGTCTAGGTAGCTACTCGCAACGTACCCGCCCAGGGCGCGGGCTGAAGTCCATAAGGTGTTGTGCCGGGTACCGTCGCCAGCGTTCGCTACCCGGTCGAAGTGACCGTTAAGGATTGCCAGCGCCCGCTTACGTTCGGGATCGTCGTCAGCGTTCGGGCGTTGCTTGCGTTCTTTCGCTTCAGCTAAGCGTGCGGCCCGGTTCCGTTCTTTCTCGGCTTTCTCGGTTCGGTGTTGCTCGAGCTTCTCAGTTAAAAAAGGCCACGCGCTGAAGATCGCTTCAGGGCTGTACGGCGGCGCGTCGTTTACCTCTAGCAGCTCCACTAGCACCGGCTCACCTTTACGGTGATAAAAGCCCGGTACGCGCAGGACGCGCGGTAAGTCGTTCACTGACGTGTCGGTGCCGTAGTGCTCGGCTAAAGGCTTCTGTAGTGTGCTGAAGCTGTCCAGCAGCACGCCGTCAACTAACCAGTAGAGATGCCAGCGTCCGGGACTACTCTGCACGACTAGGTGAGGCTGTAGCGGTAAGTTTGCCGGGTAAGGTGCGCCGTCGGTGTCGATGAACAGGGCGCGTATACGCTGCACGTTCGCAGCGCAGCGCCCCTTACCGTCGCCCTCGTTGACCATCACGAATATGCCAGCGCCTCTAGTGTTTAGGCGTTTCAAGTAGGGCTCGAGCCCGCCCAGCGTGCCGTGTCGCCACTTTGCGTTCGGGTCGAAGTCTTTTTTGCCCGGTCTTTTAACCTTCAGATCGTCTCGGTCGCTGTAGGTCTGAAAAGTTACGGGCGCGTTGCCTGCGAGGACGGTTAAAAAGCGTGTAGCACATGCTATACTGCTTTTAACAGCTGCCCCGCTGCTTTTTGTCTGAGTTTCGTGCTCGGACATTTATTTTTGTCCTGCGAGAAGCCGCTCGAGTTCGGTTTTGGGGATGAGGACACGTCGCCCTACTCTGACGACCCGAACGGTTTTATCCCTTTGCATCCTTAGCGCGGTCTGGTAGCCGATACCTAAACGCTCGGCAAACTCTTTTGTGCTGAAGGCGTCTCGCTGTATTTCTTGCATACGGGCATCCTTTACGGTTCCCGCTGGTAACTCCCTGTAGCCCTACGTGGGCAGTATTTACATTTTCACAAACTTGCATGGTGTATCCTTTGGCAGCGGCGCGTCCGCACGTAGGTAAAAGTAGGGAACCCAGATCGGGTTCGAGGTCGGAGAGCGGTTTGTGCAGCTGGTCGGGAAACTAACAGCACTTGCCGCTCTTTCTCATGGCTTAAAACTAACCTCTCCGTTCCCAAGCGCGCACGCCGTAAAGCTGCAACGCTGTTGGTAACTGGTGGTAAGTATCGCACATATCTTATTCATTACGCAAGCCCGCTTGTCGCGTGCTGGTGGGCATATCTTATCAACCGCTTAGCCATCCTTAACCGGTTGATAAGCTTCACTGTCGCGTTTTGCCATAAGCTGCTTTAAGCTTTCGTTAACTGCGCTCCAGGCATTGCGGGCGTCCTGTTCGGCATCGTCACCCTTACCCTGCTTTACGCGCTCCCTGATCAAAGTCAGGGCAAAGCGCAGCCCTTCGACCTGCCTTTCCAGTTTGAGGTGGTCTTGGTGGGTGTTGTGCTCCTCTAGGTCGAAGTCGTCATAAGTGAGAGACTGGGCAAACAACGAGCCTTGATGAGTGAGGTATAGGTGCGTAGTCCGCATACGCATACCCTTGCCGCGCAACCTAGTCACCACGCCATCTTTGACGCTGTAGCGATTTAACAAACCCCGCTCCTCGAGTCGTTTCAAGGTGTTTGACAGCGTGGTGCTTTTGCTCGGCGTAGGATTCTCACCTATAAAGACGCTGGGTTGCCAGGGAGCGAGAATCTCAACTAACCGCTCAAATCCGTGGACCACGATCTCCCCTGTG
>MWWD01000028.1_pt1 | contig 10605 bp, 20 predicted proteins | sample 1047211 | NCBI WGS metagenome assembly MWWD01 (sample SAMN06349974, study PRJNA376086) | soil metagenome | isolation source: MS2-2 sample Antarctic (ecotone) soil | place: Antarctica | collected 2015-01-13 | reverse complement strand
GCAAAGCGTCTGTGGACCGTGCTGACCACGGAGGAAGTCTTCCACGAGGACGGCACGAGCGAGCGGCGGGCGATGGTCCGTAGAAGCTCACGCATTTAGTCAGTTAACCGCTTATTGAGGCCGGGGTCCTACGGGGTCCCGGCCCTTTTCGCGCCCTCATCCGGTCCAACTCCCCAGGCCCTCATCAGCACGCCCAGCCGCGGCGGAACATAATACCCCGGGGTGTGATCATGCCTTCTTCGGGCGTGCCTGGCCCGTCTGGACCGGCCCGGAGCGGCATTCATACGCTTTGGCCGAACTTCGCAATCGGCCCTATGTTCTCGGAAGTTCGGATGCAGGATCCCGCATACACCCGGTCCTATAGCCTCAGGAGCGCCCCGATAGGATCCCCTCTACCGGACCGGATGCGACAGGAATATGCGCGTTGGATGGATATGCGTTTTCGTGGTTTTAGGAAAGGTTCCTGTTTTTCCGGGCGCCCGGACTAGGTGCCCCACGCTCGGATGTCGCCGGTCTCGGCGTCCACCACCCAGTAATTCCCGTCTAGGTCGCGCCAGGAAGAACCGTCCTCGGATGTCGCCGTGAACATCCACATCCAGTAGCCCTTGTCGGCCAGCACGCCCGCAGCGCGGACTATCATGTCGTCCAGCGCATCCTCGACGGCGACCTCGCCCGCGAGGTGCGCTTCCCATAACCCCTGCACGGTGTGGTCCGGCAGATCGTCTATGCGTTTGCCCGGCATCGGCGCCTCCCCTCCTATCCTCCGAACATCCTACGCCACCACGGCCTCTGTGCGGTCTCCTGCGCCCCTCCCGCAGCGGGCCGGGGCTCCGCACCTTCCGGCGCCTCCTCGACCGTCTCGGCGTCTCCTGGCGCCTCTAGGGCTGGCGGTATGCGCTCGAGGGCGGCCATGAGCAGGCGCCTCGCTTCGGCGTGGCCCTGGCGCTCGGCTTCGAGCTGGTCGCGGAGGTCCTCGATACGCCCGCGCATCTCGGATATGAGTGCGGTGCTATCAGATGGCGGCTGGTCGGTGTCATGTACTTTACTGGCCGCGTCCTGGTCGGTGTCCAGTAGCACCCAGACCCGGCCGTCCTCGTCGCGTTTGTGCGGGATTGTGTCCCTGGATATGCGCTTCCTGATGGCGTCCACCGTGATACCCATGACCTCGGCGGCCTCGTATACCGAGAACCTGTTCCCGGACGTGCGTCTCTCTCCCACGCCCGCATACTAGACCCTTACCGGACCCCGCGCAGGCCGGGAGACGCCATCCTCGTCGCTGTGTCATGCGGCCCTAGCGGATAACTAGCGGATCACGCGCAGGGCCCGCCGCGCGAACTTGTGAGACATCGACCAGTAGGCCAGCGCCGTGGCGAGGACGAGGTCGTCGTGGGGCGTCTCGCGCGGGTCGTTGGCGTAGGTGTCGTGGCCGGTCTTCTGGTTGACCCTCATCTCGTAGCCGGCGAGCTCCTCGGTCAGGGCCTCCAGGTGGCCGAGGCCGCGCGGGATCTTGATGGACTTCTCTTCAAAGCGGACGCGCAAGGGGTGGACCAGGTCGCGCTTTGGCACGCGCCAGATGCCACCCTCGTGGTTGGTCTGGGTGCCTGCGGTGATGAGAACGGGCAGGAGCTCGCGAACCGGCAGGCGGGCCTTCTTGAGGTCCTGGAAGACGGCCAGCCCCACCCCGGTCGCGTCCACGGCGAGCCTGGTGCGGCCGGCCAGCGGCGGCCTGGCGAAGAAGGCACCGAGCCTGCCTGTGACCTCGGGGTAGGTCGTGCCGAGCTCGAAGCGGTCGAGGTGGACCAGGCGGTGCTCGATCTGGGTTTCGACGTCGAGATGGTCCTCGTACTTGTGGACCCGCTCCATGATGGCAAGCGCGGTGTAGTCGGAGAGCTGCCCAATGTCGAGGCCGGCGAAGTACTTTATCCTGCCCTTATCGGTCCTCATGCCGCACCTCCTGTGAAGAGGGGCTCGAACTCGTCGGTGACGGCCGCCTTGATGTCGTCGTGACGGAAGACGGCGTCGATGTTCTCGCCGAAGATGCACTCGTACTCCTGCTGGTAGAGCCAGCGTCCGAGCGCCGCGCGCTCCTCCTCGAGGAAGGTGGCCGGGATGCGGGGACACTCCGAGGCTGGTATCTCGTAGCGCTCCCAACCGACGCCCTCGACCCACTCGCGGTGGAAGACGCCGCGCTTGCCCCAGGGCGTGCTCATCATGATCAGGCGGCCGCCCGAGACGGCCAGCATCGGCCTGATGCCGTGGTAGAGGGCATCGTCCACGCGGGCGGCCTCGTCGAGGACGAGGAGATCTACGGCAGAGAAGCCGCGGACGGTCTTCTCGGTGCCGGGCAGCGCCTCGACCCTGGAGCCGTTCATGAGCTCCAGGCCCATCTTCCTGTAGGACTCCGGGGGCACGGGATGGCCGAGGCGCCGATAGAAGCCGGTGAGCTTGGCGAAGGTTTCTTTCGCCTGCCTTTCTGACGGGGCGAGGACCAGGATCAGGGCGCCCCGGTCGCGCAGAGCCTTGTGCAGGGCGACGACGGCGGCCACCGTGGACTTCCCGCTCTGCCTGGAGCAGTTGAGCAGGAGGCGCGGGTGCTCGGAGAGGAGAACCTCGCGCTGCCACTCGTCTGGTTCCAGGCCCACGAGTCGCGCGAAGGAGACCCGGTCCTCGGGCAGCTCGTCCCGTCGGCGACGACGGCCCTGTAGCCGCCTAACCTCCTCAGCCAGTCGCGTCGTACTCACGCTTCAACTCCTCTATCTCGGCGGCCAGATCGTCGGTCTCCTTGACCCGGCGCTCGAGCTCTATGAAGTCCTTGAGGGCCTTGTAGCCCTGGATCATGACGGCCGCGTCGTTGCGGTCGAGGACCCCGCCCTTCACCTCGGAGATGATGATCCGGATCTCGTCCTTGAGGGACGCGACCTCCTTGTTGCCCTTGGCCCTGGCGGCGCGAGAGGCCATCCTTGAGCGCTTCTCGGCGTGCTGGGGGGAGTGAGCCCAGCAGTACCCGTCCGGGCCGTTAGCGGGCAGCGTGCAGGGCTCTCCGTTCGCTTTGGTGGCGCGACATTCGGTCACTTGCGGGCCACCCCCCGTTTCACCGACCACATCAGCCGACGGATAAAGCCCGACGGCGGGATCCCGTGCTCCTCGTGGTAGGCGCGCATGGTCTCCAGGTCCGCCTCCCGGCCAGGATAGCGATGTCGCCAGAAGCCCTCACCGCGCAAGGCGATGGACTCCTTCAGGCGATTCTCGGCCTCCCTGTAGTCCCTACTCACCGCCGGCCCCCAGGCGGGCGAGGTGGCCGAGCACGGCCTCTACGTCACCGCGCTGCGGACCGGCCGTGGCCCTTGGAGCGCCGATCACTATGGTCGTCTTCTGGGCCGGGGCGTTCTCGTCCGGCGGCGGCACGGGTGGCGCGAACCTCTTGGCCACGCCGTCTGAGTCAGCGAACAGCCCGTAGTCCGAGAGGAGGGAGGCGGCCTGCTCCGCCACGCGCTTGGCCGTCTCCGCCCTCGCCCGCGTCAGATCCTGCAGGAGCGCCCCCGAATGCTTGCGCTGTTCGGCGGTCAGGTCCTCGGCCGCCGCCGCTGTCGCGCCCTCCAGCGCACGGAGGTTGCGCTCCGCCTCCCGGACCTTCGCCTCGGCCTCTGCCTCGTGCTTGGCCTCTGGTACGTCTTTGCCCGCGCGCAGGGCTTTTGCGCCTGCCTCGGCGTCTTTCTCCCGGGCAGGTCCCACGCCTTGGCGGAGGGCTACCAACTCTCCATCAGCCGCAGCACGTCTGGCGTCTAGGTCCGCCACCTCGGCCTGCAAGGCGGTGAGTTTGGGATAGCGCTCCTCGAGGCCAAAGCGTTCGAGCGGAAACGGATCTACGGCCAATTGGCCAAAGCGGTTGTACATTTCACGCCCTCCAGTGTCGTCGGGATTTTTGCTGCGGGAACAGTTGCGGTTTGCCTTGCGGGTATCCGCCCGGGTCTTCTGGCGTCTCTCCGACCATCCGCGCCCGGTACCGCTCGTTGAATTCCGCGCTCTTAGCCCTGATCAGGGAGATCTCCAGGTCCTTGCGCTCCGCCTCTAGCTCGTCCGCGCTCATCGCCTCCAGGTCCCTATGATCGGGGTCCTTATGCTCGGGCTTGGCGGCCTCCTGGGAGCGTTTCAACTGCCCTAGGTAATCGTTTTTCGGCTTCACGCTGCTCCTTTATGTCGGTGGTCCCTGTACTTCTCTGCCTCGGCCTCGTGCGCGGCTACCAGGGCGCCGAGGTTCCGCCTGAGCCGCTCGGCCTGGTCGCGGTGAAACGCGCACCAAGCAGAGCGCAGCGCCTCCCGTCTGCCGGCATCGTGGGCCCTCTCACTCTCGGCCCAAGCCGCCTCCGCCGGGCGCTCGCCCTCGGACTCGCGGCGCTTTGTGTCCCGCCGGGAAACGAACACGTCGAGTTCTTTTTCGACGGCCTCCCCCCGCGCTATGTCCCGGCTTATGCTCCGGCCCGGCTCACTTATCACGTCCACGATAATGCTCCCTTCTCTCGTAATGCACACTGTAGTTTGCAGTAGCGGGCAAAAAAGAGAGGGCCCGTCCCTGGCGTGTAGGACCGGCTCCGCTTGGAGCTCGTCCAGGCGCCAAGTGTGTCGCCGGCTACACACTCCGACCGTCACGCTGCTCCCCTCCTCATGCCGAGCGCAACGGACCGGCCGGTCCTGCAGTAGCCCCGCAAGGCTTCGAGGTACGCGGCCTCGTCACCTTCGACCGCGGCGGCGTGGGCGGCGTCCTGGTGAGGGTGTAACGCCTCCGATCCGGCGCACTCCGGGTAGTTGACCGCAAGGTATCTGAGGGCGTCAGACGCCCTCACCGCGCACCATTCAGTATCCAAGGCCATCAGTTCGCTACCGCCATCGGGGTATCAAAGCATCCACCGGCGCACCCGAAGCCCGGGGCCTCGTCGGGACACCGTGAGCTGTGGTAGTGGTGCATGGCGTAGACCTTGCCGGCCTCCAGGCGCGTGGCGGTCTCTTCGGCGGCGCGAATCTGGCAGCCGGGACGGGCGTGGTAGGAGAATTCCACACCCGTCTCGAGGTCCTCTACGCCGATGTGCGGATGGTGCGGCTTTATGCGAGCAGCGCAGGCGGCGCAGCGGATGACTCTGGGCCGACTCACTTGGCGCCCCCAAAGAGGTCGTCTATCTCGCATTCGTCGCACGGGTAGCCCTCCGGCGTGCCATGCCTACACTGCCCCCCCCCCGCTAACTCCGCTAACTCCGCTAACCGGGTCGCCGTTTGTCCCGTAGGTATCGGCTTTTCTCGGGTTAGTTGGGTTAGTGGGCGGGTTAGTTGGGTTAGCGGGCGAGTACCGCCCCTTGTCGTCTTTGACGAGCTGGCCGTCACCGAGCATGGTCCACATCAGGTACTTGACGTTGTTGTACTTACCGGGCATCACGTCTGACACCTCTTTCGGCGTCAGGGGCGCCGGGGACCGGTTCAGGGTTAGCAGAATATCCCCGCGCTCTTTGGAGAGGTGCACCTCTTCGGCGTCGCCCTCTATCGTCCAGGTCGCCGTGTTGTGGTTCCAATGCAGGGCGTACTCTGTGGGCTCCTCTATGTCGCGGCCGTCGACGTAGAGCGTCGGGCCCTTGCTGCCGGGCGTCCGGCGAAGGATGAGGAAACCGTCCACCCCGGCTGTCAGGCCGGTAGAGGACGAGATCTCGTCCATCGGGTCGCTGGCGGCCATCTTGCGGAGGTGGTGCACCACGACGATGGCGACCCCGTGCTTGGATGCGAGGGGCAGCAGCTTCTCAAGCGCGGCGTAATCTTCGGCGTAGACGTTGGATCCACGCGCGGGCTGACGTATCTTCGCCAGGGTGTCTATCACCACGAGGCGGGCTTCGGGGTGGGCCGTGAGCCATTCGTCCAGGAGTTCCGCCCCGCCCTCGTCCAGGCGCGGCCACTCTACGTGCAGGTGCATCCTATCGGGCGCCGGCGCTCCGTTGAGGACCTTCTTTAGCCTCTTCTGTAGGCGCTTATGGTTGTCCTCAAGCGCCAGGTACAGCGTGTCGCCCTGCTCCACACCCCTCGTGCCCAAGGCGACCCCGCCGGCGGCGACCGCCTCACACACGCCGAGGGCCATCCACGACTTGCCCTTCTTCGGCTTGCCGACGAGCAGGGATAGCCCCTCAGGCAGCACGCCCGGGACCACCCACCGCGTCGGCTCGAAGGTTAGCCCCATGAGCTCGGCGGCCGTCAACGGCTGTGTCCGGTTAGTGGAGTTAGCGGAGTTAGTAGGGTTAGCGGGGTTAGCGGGGTTAGCGGAGGTACGCCCGTTGTTGTTTCTTTCTTCGGGCCACTCATAGAACCACGTAACGTTCTTCCTGGCGCGTGCTATGGAACGCCGAAGGTAATCCCCCCTGCGCGTGCTCTTCGACCGGTTCAGCCCCGACATGGCGTGTATGCGCTTGACTTGCTCCTCGTCCTGGGTGTAGGACCAAAACTTGTGGACGAAGCCATCGTCCGCCCTGCTGGCGTCGTGGCCGTAGTCGGAGGTGTCACCACGCCACAGGCGTTCGAACTTGCCGTTTCTTTCTGCGCGTGCCTTCTCGATAATCTCTTCGTCGCCCTTCGAGAAGGCTGTGTAAGAGCGGCGGCCGCTCTCAGCTTCGCTTGCTTCCGGCGACGTTAGGTACTTGCGCGTGAGGGCGTCGATCGCGTCTTGGCGCTCGGGGATCTTCACAGCACCCTCCCCGTCATGGCGAAGTAGCGTTCCGAACTGTAGCCCTCGACCTTCCCGCGTTTCCTGTTCGGGCCCTTGCCGCGCACGATGATGTGCACGCCCGTGCCGGATTGTGAGACTTCGGCGTAACCCCCGAACTCCTCTACGATCTTCTCGGCCCACGCCTCTAGCTCGCCGGTCTCGGGGTCGCGGCAGTCGTCGAGGTCTATGCCGGTGAAGGGGTCGCCGCTACAGAACACGAACCCCACGCCGTTGTATCGTCCGGTACCTAGGGCTTGGGCGGCTTGCTCGAAGGTGCGCCAGGTCATCAGGTCGGTGGTGTCTGCCTTGCCCACGCCGCCGGCGATGTATGGGATCTTGGTCGGCTTGCCGTCGCGCTGCTCTAGCTTCCACACTACCCACTGAGGGCGGCGCCGTAGCTCCTCGGGGATGTTGTCTAGCAGCTCCTCGGTGTTCAGGCACTCACTCTGTGGCATAATCCCTGTACTCCTTGTGGTGAGGGGTTTAGATTCGGCCTCCGGTTTGCGGCGGAGGCCTTTCTTATTGTCTTCACGCTGTTTCGCTCTCCGTGGCGCTCTGCACCTCGAAGATGCGTGCGGCCTCTTCCTGGTACTCGCGGTCCAGATCTCCCTCCATAAGCGCGACACCGTGCTTGACCGCCACGTCGGGGATGGCGGAGCGAATCATTTTCCGCATCGAGAGGCGCTCGGCGGCCGCCACGTTCCGGGGGAAGTTGCAGAAGACGTTGTACTCGCGGTTGACCTCGAGGGCGAGTTCTCGGCGCTCGGGCGCACCTTCCGGGATGCGGTCGAACATGTCCTCGAACTCGTCCTTCGGCAGGGCGAGGTAGGCGTGGCCGCACCGCTCCTCAAGCCACCCGGCCAGCGAGTGCGGTGCGAACCCTTTTGGGTCGAAGGGCTCCCCGTAGAGGTCGGCCACCGTTACGCCCAGGCCTTCCGCCAGCTTACGCAGGGTCGAGGGCCTCGCGTTGGGTCTCTTCCCCGACTCAATCTCCGATATCGTGAACTCGGAGACCCCGGTTCCGGCGGCCAGGTCAGCCTGGGTCAACCCCCTTCGCCTCCTTATGTTCCTCAGGTCGTCCACAAAACCTCCAAGGTCGTCACGCGTCAAGGGAATATTAATCCCTCAAGAAGGGGTTGTCAATAACCTACTGTGGTGTTAATGTGGGGTCGACACAGAAAAGGCCCCGCGAGTGTCAGCTCCGGGACCACGGCCCACAGAAAGGACACCACTGTGGACACACAAGACTCTACCGTACCCAGCGTCCCCGATCACGAGCTAATCCGGCTCGACGCAGCCGCGAACCCGCAGCGTAGCTACCGCGAGCACATCGAGGCCGCCCGGGACATCTGTGGCGAGACCTACGTCGAGGACCTGCGACGCATCCAGCGTCGAGGGCTGATAGAAGAGGAGGAGATGTAGATGCCAGAAGGACGATGGAACGACGAGGGATTCTGGGACTGGGGCCACAACCTCGAAGGACGCGAAAAGGGTAAGCCGGAGCCCACCCCGGAGGCGCGGGCGGGCCTCCGGGCGTTCCTGTCCGCCGGTGGGGCCGTCGCCGACGACGAGGTCGCTAGGGTCCTGAAAGACGCGATCCCCGCGTTGGCCGTTCACGGGCGCTGGCGTTCGTGGGCGGTGGTCATGCGCGCGCTGGGCAACAACGACGGCAGGATTCTTAGGTACCTCACGGATATACACCGGGATCTAAAGCGCGGGGTCTCCGAGTTTTTCTCGGCCGTTCGGGAGTCCGGGATAGACGTAGACGACTCGGCCCTAGTAACCGCGATGCTGGAAGTTGACGAGGCGCGGCGGGGTCACGACGAGATCCCCTTCTAGCGCCGGAAAGGAGATGTAGAGATGGCAAGAGCCACGGATCAGGAAATAGACGAGATGGGGGATGCCCAGTACGCGCTCGAATGCGTGCTCGCCAGACTCACGGAGGGGGAGTTGGTCCGCATCCTCCCGGATCTACCGCCGCGGGCTCACGAGCACATCAGGTTGACGGCCGCCGACTATCCGGGGGGAGGTTTCCCGGGGTCCTTCTAGCGCCAGAACTTCCACCAGGGCCGGGGTCCCGAAGGACCCCGGCCCCTTGCGATAGGAGATGAGCACATGGCTAGTCGAGTCCACATACCTACCGCCCGGAAGAACGGCGAGCCGTACGAGGAGCCGCACGTCGTCTACATCGGGGACCAGCGATTCACCCCTCCCTACAGGTTCCGCCGGAGCATCTGGCGTAATCCGTACAACGGGGAGTTCAGGAGAGGGGAGATCTCACGCGATCAGGCCGTCGCGCTCTACCGAGACCACATCCTTGGATCTGAGGAGCTGCTTTCGAGGCTGGGCGAGCTTGAGGGCAAGGCTTTGGGCTGCTGGTGCAGCCTGGCGGAGCCCTGCCACGGCGATGTGCTGATAGAGCTTTTGAGGGAGCAGGCCATAGAGCGCATCCAGGCCGACCTCGGAGTGGACCGTATCCAAGCTGAGTTCATCCTCGCTTTGGAACTCGGCGAAATCGACGGTGATGCCAGCTTGTCCGGGCCCCCGGATAGCACCTAGCCCCAGAACCTCCACCACGGGGCGGGGTCCTTCGGGGCTCCGTCTCTCGGTTTCTGTGTAGATTCAAATGGCCATCAAACGGGCTTCAAATGAATTTCACGCGCTCGGTTGCTAGTGTCAACGGGTGTGGTCGGGTTAATGCCCAGCTGCCCGACCATACCCAACGTCCGCGGGGGGGGTCGGCGCAACCTTGCACGAGACGAGAAGGCGGGCCGCGATGCGGATGCTGGAGGCGCTGCTCAAGTGGGCGGGGGCAACGCTTCTGTTGGCCTCGTGCGCGCTGCTCATTTACCTGGGGGCTGTCGTGCTCGCGCGGTTGTCGGCGTGGGCGTTCTTTCCCTGAAGCATCGGAACCCGACGGGAGGTGTCGGATAGACAGGGCGGAGTTTCTCAGGAGGGCCGGCGCGGGGCCGAGCGGCATTCATACGCTTTGGCCGAACTTCGCAATCGGCGCTATGTTCTCGGAAGTCTGTCAGGTATAGGCTCGGCGCGAGATGGGCAGCACCGCCAACACGAGCACAACGGCGAAGCCTACGACCGTAATCAGCGCAAAGATGAACAGCGTGGTGCTCGGCGCGAACACTAATCCTGGAGCCGCCGAGAGGATGTTCAGCACCGAGACGACGATGGTGACCCACAGACCCCACCTCTTTAGCATCCACAGCCCTGCCGCGCCAATAAGGCCGAGCACACCCAGCACTACAGACGAGTAGATAACGAATGCCGGCAACCCCTCCGATGGCAACAGCGGGCTTATGACCAGGCTAAGAAGCGCTAAGAGGACGACGGCGATGGTCACGGACTGTGGGTGACCCTGCATGCGGTTCTCCTCGCTATGATGGCCTCGACTCGGTAGCTACTATCATGCCATGCCCAGGGGTTCGGCGCATCTGGTAAGGCTTATGCATCAACGACGTGGAAGTGTAATTCCCCGAAACTCGGATGCAGGATCCCGCATACACCCGGTCCTATAGGGCCAGAAACGTCCCGATCGGGGCCCCCTCTACCGGACCGGATGCGACAGGAATATGCGCGGTGGATAGATATGCGCGTTCGTGGTTTCAGGAAGGGTTCCTGGCATTCCGGGCACCCGGACTAGGTGCCCCACGCTCGGATGTCGCCGGTCTCGGCGTCCACCACCCAGTAATTCCCGTCTAGGTCGCGCCAGGAAGAACCGTCCTCGGAGGTCGCCGTGAACATCCACATCCAGTAGCCCTTGTCGGCCAGCACGCCCGCAGCGCGGACTATCATGTCGTCCAGCGCATCCTCGACGGCGACCTCGCCCGCGAGGTGCGCTTCCCATAACCCCTGCA
>MWWD01000027.1_pt1 | contig 10640 bp, 21 predicted proteins | sample 1047211 | NCBI WGS metagenome assembly MWWD01 (sample SAMN06349974, study PRJNA376086) | soil metagenome | isolation source: MS2-2 sample Antarctic (ecotone) soil | place: Antarctica | collected 2015-01-13 | reverse complement strand
TCACAGAGGTAGGCAGGGACAAGGGGAGGGTGAAGGGCAACGCGAAACAGGCCCGTGAGGCGGTCGAGGTCTATGCGGACCTGATAGACCAGATGAGGAAGATGAGATTGGCGGGGGCCTCGCTGGGGGGCATTGCGGACAAGATGAATGCGGACGGGCATATGACTAGGACGGGGGCGGCATGGTCGAAGGTCCAAGTCAAACGACTACTCGATAGGGTGGGGGCCTCCCCTGCCTAATTGGTATCGCGATAGGTAATGGCTTAGACCCCTGCCCTTCCAGCGTGCCAGGCCATGAAAATGCGGTGGGGGCCTCGCGAGAGGAATAACCCCGAAGTCCAAGCCCGTCCATACTGTACAACCACGACAGGCGGATTGACTCAAGTCCCGTACTCTATGTGCCGATACGGGCAAGTGCAGGTAACGTTTCACCCTCAAGTGCGTACACGCATATGGAGATGAGGCTATGGAAGGAAGCAACCCCATCGACAACCAAGCGATTGAGCCGAAGGGCAAACCCACCAGGGCACGCAAGCCCAAGTCATCGGACAAGGCTACGGGCAAACGGTCCCTTAACCTTTCACTCCCCATCGACGATTACAAGAGGTTGGCTACCCACGCACTTATGCTTGACATCAACATTAGTGATTTGGTTTGCAAGCTAGCCAGGGAGAACCTCCGTGAGTACCACATAACGCGGACCCCCGCCCGAGATGCCGGTTGAATTCAGGCAGGGTGGGGGGGCGATGCCGATGAAGTGGTGGCGGGAGATGAGACCAACAAAAAAGCCCTGAACACGCGGCGAACGTGCCAGGGCCAGAGTGGACAAGGTTACCATGATTATCGAACGTGCGGAGTCTGTCCCTGAAGAAAAGCGGAGGAAGACCTTTCGTATGCTACCCGACGCACTCTTTACCCATCCCGAGACGCAACCACAGGATTTGATGACGTGGTGCTATCTCGGCCTACATGCACGCAATCGCGGATTCTGTCACGTCACAGACCGTCAGCTTGCGGAAGACATGGGCGTGGTGGAGATGACAGTACGACGGTCGCTGGCCAGATTGGAGAAGATGGGCTTCATCATCCGCGAGAGAAATGCCAACGAGAGGACCATCGTGTTGTGCCCAGACGGCAATGATGAGGCCCCTGGTATGAAACTCAAACTACTGAACGCCTGTTAGTGCAGAATTCCCGTACTGCTGTACGCACGTCTTCTAAAGGAACTTGTCCATGCACCGAACACCAGAGTTCGGACCCCCCGAACTTTGAAGTTCGCCCTATCCTATTGGAGACTGAAGAGAGACAGAATACAAACACACAAGCGACGGCAAACTCAACGTGACCCGCCTAACCCCTGCGAACGTTGTTGTTTAACGCTCCGCTTGGAAGGCAAGAGAGGGTGGGCGAGTGTTAATGTTACACATCGACATACTGTAACATTAGTATTATTGCATATGTAGAAGTGTAAGATTACACATATACCAATGGGGAATGCAACATGGTGGGGGCTTGGACAAAAATGGGCAATCCCCCTCAAAGTTCCAATTTGTTGAACATCATGTCGTCATTTCCGGCAAAATCGGGAAATCTTCGTCGCCCCCACATGGATTCCGTCACTTCGGGCGGGTAAGCGGCACACCACACTGGCCAGAATCGTCGAGAGGCCAGTTATTTGCCCTCTGGTGACGTTGGCGGGGGCCTAGACGTGGAAACATACTGTCCAACGGTGAGGGCACGCGAGGCGGGCTTGTGGGCGATGCTAGCGGCGAATCACATTAGTACAGTATTGTGGGGGTTCGTCATGTCCGACCGCGACACTTGGCCGTTCGACTTGCGGAGGGGAGATGTCGTCACGCTGGACGATGGCCGGTCGGGTGTGCTGTTGCGGATTTATTGCGGAGACCTCTGGGTTGTTCGCCTGGTGGACGGCGATGAGGTGATGGCTAGGCGTGGAGAACTGACGTGGAAGGGTGACACTGGCGAACGTCCTAGTTGGTTCACCCCTCCTGCCTGATAGAGAAAGTTCGTTATCTCAGTGCATACCTCTCCCACCCCCCTGAACAAAACAGGGTAAACCGCACTGTCGTGGTCCCTAGCCTTGCGGGTCAAAATCAAGTCCGCGTCTGCAACCTAGCAGACATCAGCCTGAACTAGCCTATGGTCGTATAAGCGAGGTCTTAACTCTGCGTGGCTGGTTCCCTTCCCACCACGTCATGACCTCCCCCATAGATTCATTCACTCCCCTACTCACGATGTACGAGTCCCCACGACTATCGGACGGGTGACGGTGAGGACCGCGTCAAGCCCGTGCTTCCCCCTATTGCCGCGTGGGGGTATCGCGGTAGACGACCTTTCAGGAATAGCGGCCGTCGTCCCAGCCTTCGATGTTGGCGGGCGTTCGCCGTAGCGTGCCCACTTCTATCTAATACCCCAAAGGGGTGACGGGAACGAATCATGGTCAACGGAATTCTTGGGAGTGCCATTTCCTTGCGGGTAAACCGAGTCCAATCAAAGCGAACGGTGTATGATGATAAGTCACAATTCACTATTGGAGGTAAGCCATTGAAGTTCTACGATACGAAACAGGCATCGGAAAAGTTACAGATTTCGATACATACGCTGAGGAGATATCTGAATCGAGGGTGGGTGAAAGCGGGTCGTCTGCCTGGTGGGACTATCTACCGATTTACGGAAAGACAGTTGGAAGACGTTGTTTCCTTCATGGAGGAAGGGGGGAAGCATGAAGAGATTGACACAGCGGTTGGTCAGTGCGGGTCCATTCGCTAACGAAACATATAAACAACTCAACAAAATTGCGAATGCTAATGGTCACGCTACCGTGGAAACGCTGGTGGGCGACATGCTTGCGGTAATCGCTTCCGACGAAGACTGCCATATTTGGGTGCCTGTGGCACTGACCAAGGAAGACTACAAATACGCCGTGGAACTTTGGGAAGAGGACTTTCGAGTCATGCTTGACCAACTTATAGGTGATGCACTCGACCGAGTCAGAAGGAATTAGGCAGGGGCGGAAGGGCGGAAGGATGGTGACGGCGAGTAACCGCCGCCGTGGCCACTAAACAACCAAAGCCCCAACGCGACCAACAACCGGAGGGAAGTGGTCACATCGAGGCTTTGATTGCGAAGCGTAGTCTAGAACAAACACGGATCGCAGAATGTTCATTCCATAATACATTTACACCAAGACGAGAACCATGATGCCGCAACATTCAAAGAAGACAATCAAGACCACGGGCCTCCCAGAGAAGACGCGGGAAGACGTTGCCATCTCAAGGGCAGAACCATCTTCCTATCTGGCCAAGACACAACGGCCGAATCTCCAAGACCGAGAGAGACACGTAATCGAGGGGCACGCCAGAGGGTTGTCGATGGAGTCCCTTATTAGAAATTCCGGCTACCCCGTGAGGACAATCTACGCCATCCTCCACAAAGACCCTCTCGACAACATGGACGAGTTCCACAGACTTGAAGCATTTAAAGCTAACATCCTCACACATAAGGTTTAACATATGAACGCAAGTAATCATGTAGCTAAATATCTTTCTTCAACCACTCGTACCGCATGGGCTAAGGCAGGGTCAGATGAAGGGGCCGAGACCACCGAAGTCAAGCCGAAGACCCCGCCAACAGAACAGGTAGCCCTACTCAGACGCATTAGGAAAGTGGTCTTCGGTCCATCGGTCAAAGACATCGAGACGGCCCTAGACCGCTTCAACACAATCGTCGAAAGCCTTGACGATAGCGAGGAAGACGATGAAAAGAAGCCCGCCGACGACAAGTAAGGACATGCTTACGTTACAACTAACGCATGTTAGGCAGGGAATAAGAGAAGATGTGGGGGCCGACGACTACAAAGCAAGGGCCACGCGGGCAAGAGTCCTACAACATATGGAACGTGTCGAATACGCACACGAGTCGTGAACCACTTCGGGGGCATCGGGCATTTGTGGATAGGGGATTACATGGGACAATTTCGATATCATCGCGGCTTACTTTTCTGCTAACCACCCCAAAGCCAGGGGCAGGAGTCCCGCCTTTTTTCCCGTGTATACTAACCCAGCCTAACCAACTGGCGGAATTCCCCCGAATCGTTCATCCAACCCAATACTACTAGAGGCAACGAGTTCAGCACGGGGGGTTGACAATGGCGACGGCGACGACGCGAGGGTTTGCGGTGCGGTGTCTGCACTGTTCGGAGGAAGAGTCGGTGCGAGTGGACGTTCACGACCTGCACACGTTCACCTGCACATCATGCGATGCGGAGTTCACGGCCGACGATGTGCGAGAGGCGCTAGCTCGTTGGGGTAAACTGCTAGCGTGGCTCGACACGAGCCCAGTACGGCAGGATTGAACTAGACAGGAAGGTGAGACGGTAATCGTGCCGTCTTTTTCTTGGGGATGGGCGTTACAGCCGGTTTACTACCTAGAAAACAGGGTGTTACACGATGGACGGCGAGAGATTCATCGGGCTAGTGCGAGTGTCGACCGCTATGCAAGGGGAATCACGACTCGGCCTAGAAGCTGGGCTAGCGGACCTGCATGGGTACGTGGCCAAGCGAGGGGCAACCCTCATCACGGTCCTAGAGGAAGTCGAGTCGGGCACTCACGACGATTTGGTTGACCGCCCCACGCTGGTCAAGGCCCTTACCCTATGCAAACGCCATCGGGCAACCCTACTCGTCCCCAAGGTTGACCGACTCGTGAGGTCAACCATCGCCCACTCGGAAATCAAGCGGAGTGGCGTCCCCTTCCGTGCGGTGGACAATGAGGCCGCTAACGAATTCACGATAGACGTGATGGTCGCGGTCGCGGCCCAAGAGGCACGGGCGATTGCCGACCGCGTGAGGAAGTCCCTAGCGGCCTATAAGGCAGGGAAAAGGGTCAGCAAGAGGATACGGGCATTGTATCCCGATGGCGTCCCGGCTGACGTGGTAGAGGAGACGGCGGGGAAGCTGGGTAGTCACCTTATCGGATGTCGTCTCACAGAGGTAGGCAGGGACAAGGGGAGGGTGAAGGGCAACGCGAAACAGGCCCGTGAGGCGGTCGAGGTCTATGCGGACCTGATAGACCAGATGAGGAAGATGAGATTGGCGGGGGCCTCGCTGGCGACAGTCGCGGACAAGATGAATGCGGACGGACATATGACTAGGACGGGGGCCGCTTGGACGAAGGTGCAGGTTAAGAGATTGCTTGATAGGATGAGAGTATGACCAAGGTCGGGATTGCCCAAAAGCGAGGCCATCATGAACGAGGATAAGCAGGAACCTAAGAATGTCGTCCATGGAAAACTGAGTGCCTCGGGGGGGGGTACTCAAACTCTCAGCGGATTTGCCCACCACATATTTGCCCCCAAATGGTTCGAGGACGCTTTGATGGAGACTCGAAGTCCACCGAGTCTTGACACTAAACGTCGAGAAATCGTTTTCGCTACATGCTGCATCGAAACTTATCTGGTGGAATGGACCATACAGATAATCCCGAGACCACACGAGACGGTCGGGGAGTTCTTCCCTGAAAAAGATAGGTTCAAACGCATAGGGGTACGCTATGACAACGTAGCGGAGAGATTGAAGTCCAAGGATTTGATTCCCCGCCTGCCCATTTTCGACAAAGCCCATCGCGATGAGTTGGACCGTCTCTTTGAATTCCGCAACGCCCTAGTTCACGGGAATGTGAGTTGGCCCATCGAACCTTCTATGAAGGTCTCTCCTCCTATGAAGGTCTCTCCTCAAGAGTTGGACGAGAAGGGGCTTGGCTGGGCTGTGGGTGTCGTCATCAAGCGGATTAAGTGTCTGCATAAAGCGAACGATACCGACCCTCCCGCGTGGTTGATTGAGCCTTGAGAGGGAACCCCTTGCCTTCAATGGGCATTGCAATGGGTATTAACCTACTACAGTTGTCTGCCCTGCCCTGCCCTGTTGTGAGAGGCCATCAAAACGTGTGGGGGGCCTCCCGAGAAGAATAATCCCCAATGTCCAAGCGGCACGTCTTACGCAACACGCACGACATGACTAGGTCAAGTCTGTAGTGCCAGGGGCCGATATGTGGGGTGTGATAACACACGTCCTATCAGGACATACGGCGATGCAAGACAAGAGTGAACATAGGACAAACGTGAACAATAACCATACGGATGGTGAGGCCAAGGGGGATTCGTCGCCGTACCTTCCTAAACGACGTAAGGGCATACAGGCCAAGGGGGCGAGTAAGCCAAAGGCGACGGCGACCAAACGACCTGTCAAGCTGATGTTGGACACGGCCGAGTATGAAGCCCTCGTTGTCCACAGCTTGCGACGGGGGTTGAACCTCTCAGAACTCGTTGGAGAACTCATTCGGAAGAACCTCACCGAATGGAGTATCCATGCGAGGCCCAATCAAAAGGCGGAGGGGGGCGACTGTCTCAGTCCTTTAAAGTGAACAGACGCACCCGAGTCCAGAGAACTATTCAGAATTCCGACATCTCGGGTGAAGTCTGAGACCGCAAAGGGTGAAGTCTGAGACCGCTAAGGGTGTAGTCTGAGACCGGAAACGTCGATGTAAACCCTTGCGTGGGGCCACTTTCCTCGTCCTCTTAACCTTAAGAACTCAAAGAACCAACACAACACGCGGAGTTGTTGCTGATTTTCGGATAAGGGAATACGCATGGAAGACATCGCCCAACACGGTCGAGACAACATGAACTTGGCCGAAATCCCTATTACCCTACTAGCCGACCGAGTCCCCAAAGGCGTTACGACTCTCGTATTCAACACCGAACATGGACGGCTTACGGTCAGTGGGAGTTCCGATTACGGTTTGCCCCTTGCGGTCGATGGTGACATCATCGTGGCGTTGCTTTATCTGACGAAACGGGCGAACGATTTCACGGACCCCACGGTGAATTTCACCAAGCATGAAATAATCGAATTGCTTCGATGGAAGAAATCGGGGGGCAACTACCAGCGTATCGCGGACGGATTGAACCGCTGGGTAGGTGTGACCCTCCGATATGATGGTTGCTGGTACGACAACGCCATCAAACGGAAGGGCGATGCCTCTTTCCACATCCTAGAGAGTGTCGTGACCTACGACAGTGAAGTTCGGGCACACGCCAAAACCTTGCAGTGTGACCTTCCCTTCGGACAATTCTCGTGGAACAAGATATTTTTCGAGAGTTGTCGGGCTTCCTACGTCAAGAAACTCGACATAAACATATACTTCTCATTGAATAGTTCGATTTCACGCCAGATGATGAGGTTTCTGGACAAGAGGTTTTACGTCCGCAAGGATTTGACCTTTGGACTAAGACAATTCGCCTTCGAGAACGTGGGATTGTCGCGGAAATACGCCGACGACCAAATCCGTAAGAAGCTGAAACCAGCACTGGACGAACTCATCAGCGTGGGAGTCCTCAAGTCATTCGAGTTCATTAGCGTGCGGCGGGGTGTGTGGCATATCCGAGTGGTCGCGGGGACGAAGGCAGGGGATGGAGGGGGCCGACGTGAACGTTTACTAGGTAACATGCATTAACATCACAATGCTTTCATATGTAATAGTGAAGTAATGTTACTTTGTTAGCCAATAGGTGGGGGCCTCGAAGAAATAGGGCTTTCCCCTCAAGACCTGGGGAATTGATGGAAAAAGCCTAGGCCCCCCATTATTTCCCGCAAAATCGGCAAAATCTGTCGGCCCCACACAAGACGGATGCGGTTTGTGGGCGGGTTGCCCCCCTGAATGGCCACTAAACCCGTCTGGCAAGCCCGTGGTGAGGTCGGCGGGGGCCTTGATGTGGAAACATGCTGGCCAAGGTCGGGAACTCGTCTAGCAGGCGTATAGGGCCGGGAACAAAGAACGTTTATGCCAGGAAAGTGCATCCATGCAATATCCGTGGGACTACGTTAGGCGTAAGGGAATCGAACTCAGCGATGGGCGAGTTGTCGAAGTCGTCCGCATCGTCGGTGGTCCTTTCATGGAGGGACGGCTAGCGGACGGGACAGTTATTCAGTTTGATTACCGCGATATCGTACCCAACCCACTGGATGAACCCGACCTGCCCTTGGAGTGAACCAAGCCCTCCCTCCCTTGCCTGAGATGGACTTCACCCATGATTCAAAACAAGGGACGGATTTCGTCCCTTGTCCTGAAGATTATCAGGCCCGCCATATGAACCAGCCCCATGTTGACCCACCGCAAACTCAAAATGCGGGCCAACAACACTTCCCTCTCGGGTCGTATCCCTTACCCTCTGGTCATATCATCGTCACGCTACTCTACTCGAATTACTTACCGCAAGCAGGTGCGACCGACTGCACTAGACCACTCGCGGGCATCCCCTTATTCACCACGGGGGGAGACGTGGGAAATCCATTTCAGCTAGCGGCTGGACTTCGGGGCCTTCATATTGGGGTGCATCATTCAGGATGACTCAATATGAATACACCACGTTATGGATTTTGGTGAGGATTATTTTCTGAGGGATGCTATGGGGGGAGGAATTCGTTGTGGGTGCATCTGGTGGTTGGACGCAATAAGAGGGGATTTGGGGTATTATCTTATAGTCAATTGTAACACACAAGAAAGGTTGATACATATGAGAGCGAGAACGCGATTGATAAGGGTGACGCAAGCCAGTGAGTACCTTGGCCTGAGTCCGAACACTTTGAGGAATTGGGTACGTGCGGGTTTGGTCCCCGTCCTGAAAAGCCCCACCAAGCGATGGTTTTGGACTCGGGAACTATTAGATGAGATACGTAACAATATGATTGATGAGGGGAATAACCATGTCGCGAATGCCATTACGCCGGGCACTTCCAACCCTGTTTCTGTCTAACGAAGAGTATGAAGTTTTAGAGGGGATGGCCACGCAAAGAGAAATCACCGTCGCGGACCTTCTGAAAGAACTCATTGAGTCGGTCGTCGATGTTCAGGGGCGATTAGTCGTAGTGGACATCCCCAAATATGTCTATGAAGCTTTTGCTGAGTTCTACGACGACGAAACCCCTGAGAATGCCATCGCGAGGTACATAGGCACGGAAGGCGATGTCCTGGGAAGGGCATTGGCTGAAGCAAGAGGGGATTAGGCAAGGGATATGAGTGCATAAGACAGTGGGGGGGGAAACGACAATAGCCTCAGTCACACGCATTTCCCCACCGGAGAGAGTGAGAAATACATATGAAGAGGCTATTATCGCAGCAAAGAAGGGGGAGAAGTCTTCCCCATAGAAATACACCATTTGGAGACATAACATGCCTGAACATATCACAAAGTCCAAAGCATATCAGAAGCGAATTGCACTAGCGGAACCGCCAAAGCCAAAACCCAGGTCGGACTTGTCTACAGCGAGAGTGCCCGAGAGTAGTTACCTGGCGAAAACCCCAAAGCCCGCCATTGGTGACAAGGCCGATTGGGTCCGTGGGGCGTTCTCGCGTGGCGTGTCTTACCGCGACCTTATCAAAGGTTCTGGCCTGAAAGCCCCCGTCGTACTTCGGCTATGTGGTGTTGACCCCGAAACACACGCCGAATTGGTTGCCGAACTAGAACATTTCAGAATCAATCTTTTGAATCATAGAGACTAACAAATGAACACATCCAAGTATATCAGTGGTTTTCTAGCAAGTAACACGCAACGTGCCCACGCCGAAAAAGAGGATGAGGGGGGCGACACTCCCGAAGTCAAGCCGAAGACCCCGCCAACAGAACAGGTAGCCCTACTCAGACGCATCAGGAAAATCGTGTTTTCCCCCACTGTTAAGGATATCCCCACCGCACTCGACCGCTTCAATTCCATAGTCGAAAGTCTGGACGATAGCGAGGAAGATGATGACAAAAAGCCCGCCGAAGACAAGTGATAATATGCTGTTGTTAGAACGGCAGCATGTTAGGCAGGGAAGTATTGAGGATGTGGGGGCCGACGAGAAGACACGGGCCGAGATGGTCAAGGTCTCACAGTACATAGAACGTCTCGAAGGGATGGGCGTTTGTGCATAACGATGGGCGGCACGCTTTCTTTGGGGGCGTGTCGCCGGTGGATTGGGGTTTAGCTGTTCCACCCACGGTGGAGACGACTCAGCAATTTTCAATCTCATAAAAGTGGTGATTTCGTCTTTTTGAGAACCCGTATCGCTTTTGCATAACCCGCTAGCCCAGCGACCCCGCAAACGCATAAGCGTCGTTTCATATAAAGGGTGGGGAGTTCCTGGGCACGAAACCCAAATCCAACCCCTCTATCGTGGGAGAGGAACACTACCACACGGGGGGAACACGATGGCGACGGCAACGACTCAGCGGGGGTTTTCAGTTAAGTGCATCGCGTGCGGTGAGGGTGAGACGGTGAGGTTGGACGTTCACGACGTTCATACCTTCCACTGTACTAGCTGTGACAACGAGTTCACCGCCAACGATGTGCGGTCTGAGATGGCACGCTGGACGAAGCTGCTAGCATGGTTGGACACGGCACCAGCAGTCTAGGACTAGGTGAGGGTGAGACGGCAATAGGGCCGTCTTTTTCTTAGGGATGGGCGTTACAGCCGGTTTACTACCTAGAAAACAGGGTGTTACACGATGGACGGCGAGAGATTCATCGGGCTAGTGCGAGTGTCGACCGCTATGCAAGGGGAATCACGACTCGGCCTAGAAGC
>MWWD01000026.1_pt1 | contig 10966 bp, 7 predicted proteins | sample 1047211 | NCBI WGS metagenome assembly MWWD01 (sample SAMN06349974, study PRJNA376086) | soil metagenome | isolation source: MS2-2 sample Antarctic (ecotone) soil | place: Antarctica | collected 2015-01-13 | reverse complement strand
GCCAGCACGACGGGCTCGAGAGGAAGTCGAGCTGTTCTCGAGCCCGTCGTGCCGTTCGTGAGTTGCGCGGCGAGGCCTTGATAAGACGCTCGAGGTGGGCGGTGAGTTGGTCGAGCTTTTCTTCGGGGGTGATCATAGGTTTGGGTTTCCTTTTTTGAGGTCGTGAAGGGCGGAGGGTTGACGGGCGGGGGAGGGTGAGGGCGGCGAAGTTCAATTACACGCCTTTCCCTTACCCAAGACCGGTTCAGCCTTTCGAGGTGTTACCAGCACGTGGTCGAGCTTCGCCGCCAAAGTGGTCAGCTTATGAATCATCCTGTCGTGCTCTGTCACGCCGGTCTGTAGAAACGCCCGCATGTCGTCGTCACTTACTGCGAGCATCGCGTCCACGGCCTTATGAAGCTTGAAAGCCATCACGTTCGGAATCTCTTTAGGTGATACGAGGGACACGGGTTCAGGTGTCGCGTGTGAGACACCTGATTTTTTAGCTTTTTGTATCTTTCCGTCTCTACCCGTAACTTCTGGAATCTCAGGTATTTCACCTGTCGCCTCGAGCACTTTTTTACGCCGATGAACAGTGTCCTTACTAACCCCCGCTTTGGCGGCGATCAACCGGGTGCTCTCTCCGATGTACTTCCGCAAAAAGTAGTCCACCCGGTTTGCGCGCGTCTCCGCTGAGTCGTGGCGGCGTCCGTCGTTTACCGTCACCATGAAGGCCACCTCGTCGGCCTCGGTCTCGAACTCGCGCAGAACCACGGGGACGGTCTCGAGTCCCAGCTCCTTCGCGGCGGTCAAACGCTGATGACCGTCGAGCACCGTTACACCGTCGCGTGCCGACACGAACAGAGGAACGATGATCCCGTTCAGGTCGATCCCGTCTACAAAGTCGGGCCACTCGGGGGCTGGGATAGGCTTGAAAAAGTTGCGTTGCTCAGGGTGTTCTTTAAGCGAGTCAGTCATTAGGTCGGTTACGTTCATCGTTTCGTTTCCTTTCGTGGGTCGTTATCGGCAGCATCGCGTTACCGCAGCGGGTGCAGATCACGGCGTCGAGTTTTATTGCGGTCTCGGCGGTGTTTCCGCAGCGGCAGCGGTAACGGGTCGTCAGATCGGCGAGGGTGAGGGCGTCAGTCTCTGCTATCGGCTCGAGCCTCGGCAGCAGACGCGGCTGTTTTGTCTTGCGGGTCATGCTGCTCACCTCACCGCCCCCAACATGCGCCCGGTGTCGCGGCTGTTCGCCAGCCGGTGCAACCATCCGGCGTCCTGATCGGCTACCTTTTGCCGGATAACGTGCAGCTTTTGCGGCCCGTAACCGTCGAGACGACCCGCCTCGAGCCAGCTTTTGAGGTCGTCCGGCCCGTGAAGCGCCGGGGGGTCGTACTCAGGTTTTTGCGGAGGGGTAATTAAACCCGTCCACGACGCTAAAACAGCGTTTCCGTGCAACAAACCGTTATCAAGATTCTTATTATCCTTTTGTTGCACAGATTGCCAGTTTTTGCGTCGTGGACGGCTGTAATTAGCCATCACTGAAACGCTTACGATGGTCAGCGCGTAGGCCCGCTCGCTGCTCTTGGTATCGCCCTTATGCTCGAGCCCGTGGCTCCGTAGACTGTCGCCGATGGTCTCGAGCGGTTTGGCCTTGAGGTTGTCGAGCGTCGCGGTCACGAGTCCGGCGCGTTTCAACGCCCGGTAGTTTTTGCAGCACCACGCCACGAACGCCCGAACCGCCCTGCTGTCGGCGCGATAAGTCGTACCGAACGTTTGTAGCCTGCGGGCCTCAAGGTTGGTCTCGAGCCGCCTGATTTGCCGCAGCAGATCACCCTTGCGCCGCGTTCTCGCCTCCGCAGCTCCGGCCCGCAACTTGTGCAGCTCCGCCTCGAGCCGGTCGGTCTCACGCTGCCACTGTTCGGCGTGGGCCTCCGTTTCGGCGTCGAGACCGACCACCTTACCGAGTTGCCGCCCGTACTCGTGGCGCAGCATGTACCCTTTAGCGTCGCTTCTCAGCACGCCCGCGTCGAGATCACCACGGGCGCGGGCCTCGGCGACGGCGCGGGGCTCTATAAATCCTTCGTATCGCGTGACCTTATCGCGCAGGCTTTTGTAATCGTCGGCGCGCAGCATGTCGGCGAGGTCGCCCTTGCTCACGTCGTCCGGCAGGGCATAAAACGCTCGGCACTGGTACTGCTCGAGGGCGAAGTGCTCAGCTTGCGAGCGGCTGTACTTTTCGTTGAGTCGTTCGGCGGTCGCCGCGTCGATGCGTCCGGCGCTCACCCGGTCGCGGACGTAACGCTCGAGCCCGGATTCTTTCAGCGCCGCTCGGCGGTCGTCCCGGCGTTTCAGCTCACCGGGGGCGATGTTGCGGGCCACGTCGAAAGTAATTTCGTATCCGAGTTTCGCGGCCTTCAGCACGAGCTGCTTTTTGTAACCGGCCTGTCGTCGTGAACGTTGCGCCTCTACCTCGGCGCTCAGCCGCTCATAGTTCGGGTTCAGGTTGCCGTAGTCCTGCCCCATCACCGCGCCCTCGAAGTCGGCGACCGCTGCCGCGCCGTCCAGCGCCTCAGCTACGCTCACAGCCTCACCCCGCCCGCGTGCCGCGTAAACCGTCAACTCCTGCACCCGCCGCGCCCTCAAAAGCGCCTGCATCGCGTCCTGCGGTGTGGACGTGTGTCCGGTAAAACTGCCGATGACGTGCTGCCAGTGTTCGGAGTCGTCACTGAGTCCGGTCTGTATCGACGGGCTCGCAACTATGCGGTGGTGGTGGCTCGCCTGTTCGCTCGGGTTCGCTATGTAGGCTTTTGCCGCGTCGGTGGTCGCCGTTTCGGAGTCGATTCGCAAAACTGCCGGGTCGTTTAGATAGGCGTCGAGGTCTCTCGCATGTCGCTGTGAGTCGGTCGCGTAGAAAGCGGGCCGGGTCTCACCCTCGAGGGCGTCGAGCACGTCGTCGCGGTCGTGGGTGAACCGCAGCCGACGACCCGCCGCAACGTGGTGATCGTGCCGCTGCCAGGTGATGACGCGCTCGGGGCAAAACCGCTTCAGGGTGTCGGCGGTCAGTCTCCCGGCGTCGGCGTCGGCGGCGATGATACGCGGGGTCGTCTTGAGACAGTGCTCGAGCACCGCGAAGTTTTGCAGCTTGCGCTTGATATGCCGCCCGACCGTGTGCTGTAAAACCTGTTCGGATTCGTCGAGCACGAGCACGTCGTAACTCGGCAACGCGCCGCCGATGGTGAGCTTTTGCAGCGAGTCGAAACAGATCACGAGTCGGGTGATGTCGCGCAACATATACGCCGGATAATCGGTATAGCACTCGAACTTGAGCCGCGCCGCCAGATTCTTGGCGAGGCTTTCGCGGTGAGTGACCACGAGAACCCGCAACCCGGAACCGCTCAGCAGCTCCGCCAGCCGGTGCGTTTTGCCCGTCTCTTGCGGTGCGCGCACGATGAGGGCCGCGCCGCTATCCGGTAGCGCAATCGGTGCGAGGTGTTTTTCTGCGCTCAGCTTTTGCTCGCTCAGTTCTTTGGCGAACGCCAGCGCCGCGTCGGGCGTGACCTTCCGGGTTCGCCGGACAGCCTCGAGACCGCGCGCCAGATGAAGGTCGTTAAAGTCGCCGTACCCGCTCCGAAACTTCGGCAGCCGGACGTAGCAGCCGGACTCGAGCGCCGCCCGGTGCGCGGCCTGCTGACCTGTTCCGGAGGCGTCGAGGTCGGCGAAGATGCAGAAGTCAACAGCTTTCCGGGCCTTCGTCTTCGTGCGTCGGGTGTAGCCGTAGACCTTACGCAGCGCCGCCGTGACGGGCGCAAGGTTGCCCGCCGACAACGTGCAGAATACGAACGTTCGGGGTCGTGCCAGGGCGATACTCGCGCCGGTTGCGAATCCTTCGCACATGCTCAGCTCGAGGTCGTTCAGGGCTCGAGCGGTTTTCGGTAGCTGTTGATCGACGGGCTCGAGCAGGACAAACGCGCCGGTCGGTTTACTGCCGTAGACGAAACGCTTCGCCCGGTCGTCGTCGTAAATCCGCTGAAATCCGGTGACGGTTCCCTCGAGGTCTCTCAACACGAGTTGGATAAAGGGGCTGTGTTCGTCGGCACTGTAAACGAGTCCGGGGACGGTCTCACCGCTCGGCAGGCTCAAAGGTGCGACCCGGTGCGACCCGAACAAGTCACCTATGCCCTTGCGCGCCAGATAGCCGCTGATGCCTTCCGTGGGAGCTGTCTGTTGCACTGCCAGCGCCGCCGCCTGCACGCGGGCCTTGACTGCCTCGGCGTGCTCGTCTTGGCGTTTGTCGGCAGCGACCCGCCGCGCCGCCTTGCGTTTCCCTTGAGGGGTGTCGTCGAGACCGGCGCGGCGTAGCAAGTAGGCCGCGGCCTCGCCTTTTGAGTACCCCGCAACGAGCACTAAAAAACTATAAGCGCCAAACGTCTCGCCGGTTACAAAGTCGTGGGCAGTCCGGGCCGTGAGGCTGACGTTCTCACCGTCACCACCGCGCCAGACGGCCTTGATACGCTGCCGCGTCAGTCCCGGCCTTGCTCCGGCGTCCGGGTACAGGTCGGCGATGATCTCGCGCAGATCGGCGCGGTCGATGGCAGTCTCGAGGTCGGTGATCATGCGCGGCCTGCAAAGATTTCGGCCATCGTCGCGCGGTCGAAGGTCTGCCAGCACCACGTGCAGGCGGCCGTTTCGGTGCCGGGGACGTGGTGCCAGGTGCAATTTTCGCTATGGGGACAAGTCGGGGCAGCCGAGGATGCGCTATGATCGTTTTCAACAGCTACCCGCTGCGCTTCACCTGTCCCCTCATTTCTGCGATGAGGGGTTTTTGTCATCTCGCTACGCTGCCGTTTCCAGTTCGGGCGGTGCTAACAGGCGCTCGAGTTCGGTGCGGGGGATGAGGACGCGCCTCCCGAGCCGGACGACCCGGACGGTGCCAGCTTTTTGCAGGCGTAGCGCACTCTGATATCCGATGCCCAACCGGTCGGCGAATTCTTTCGTGCTGAAAGCGTCTCTCTGTTTTTCGTTCATGGGTTCCTTGCACCGTTTCGGTGAGTTCCCGTTTTCGGTCGTTCTCGGTCTCAGTGCGCTTCAGCCTTACTTGACATTCCCTATAACAAGATATGTGGTAAGCTTCGGCACGGCTCAGGCCGCAGGAGAACGCCCAAAAAGGGCTCGGTGGAAGAGTGGTGTGTTCTGAGTTTCCCGACCTAGAGACACCCGCTCTTTTTTTTATCCTGCGTAAAACGCAGGCGCATGTGCTGGTAGTCTACAGCACAAAGAAACCATTCACAACTTGACAACCTACCGCCGCAACATCCCCTCGAGCCAAAGTGCCAGCCGGACGACCGGCCCGTGCTTAATCGTCTCGGCGGTCTCCCTTGCTGCCGTCTCGAGCTTGTCGAGCTGCTTAATCTGCGCGGCGGTCTCCGGCTCTACCAACTGAGTACGCTCGAGGCGCTCGAGACTCTCCCGGATACTCCGCAGCTCACCGAGTAGCGGCGCGTTTGCTTCTCGCTGGGCGTCGGTGAGCGCCTTCAGTAGCACGTCACTACCGAGTGCGCTACTCTGCGCCAGCGCAACCGGCGCGGCCCCGTGCGGTTTGTCGAGGGCTCCCCTCACCGCCGTCTCAACGTCAACATTTGTCGTCATCACGAGCGACCGCGCCGCCGTCAGCACTTGCACCTGCGTTTCGGTGAACAGCCGACCGTCCCGACGATGCACTGTGATCACATCACCGCTCACTGTTTCGTACGTCGAGGCGTAGCGCCTCAACATCGCCGCGCCGAGACCTAACGCGCTCGCTGTCTCTTTAGCGGTGGTGAGCTTTTCGGAGTCTGCCGACATTTGAGGGCAACCCTAGCACGTCGCTACTGAGTGAGTAGCGGAGTAGACAGCTATCATGTGTGGTAGTCGTGCGGTGCTACTGAGTGCGCTAGGTAGTAGCGAGGTTTTACATAAGTGCATTTATGTAAAGGTGTTCGTGACGAGTTGCACACGAGCTAAGGGTGGTCAGGTTCACCCCTTTTCGCACTAAAGAACTCGAAGTAGGGCTGATAGCGTCAGCGAGGTCGGGCGGCTCCGCGAGCAGGTCAGCGAGGTCGGGCGGTTTCCCGATAGCGTCTTCAAGGTCTAACGGTTCCGCGAGCAGGTCGACGAGCTGCCGGTCGGTACGCGCTGCCAGCTCCCTGACGAAGGTCTCGAACGCGGCGTCCTCAGCTTCCGTCTCGGTGAGCTGGTCGCAACCGTCTGCGCTGTCGGAGCTGCTCACGGCTTCTGAGGTCTGAGCGGATTCGCTTCGGGGCCGGAGTTCGGGCCGTGGCGCGAGTGGTCGGCTGCCAAGCCCCACTGGTAGCGGCGGATGGTATCGCGGATTTCTAGCACCTTTTCGGGGGTGCTGAGCCAGCACGACGGGCTCGAGAGGAAGTCGAGCTGTTCTCGAGCCCGTCGTGCCGTTCGTGAGTTGCGCGGCGAGGCCTTGATAAGACGCTCGAGGTGGGCGGTGAGTTGGTCGAGCTTTTCTTCGGGGGTGATCATAGGTTTGGGTTTCCTTTTTTGAGGTCGTGAAGGGCGGAGGGTTGACGGGCGGGGGAGGGTGAGGGCGGCGAAGTTCAATTACACGCCTTTCCCTTACCCAAGACCGGTTCAGCCTTTCGAGGTGTTACCAGCACGTGGTCGAGCTTCGCCGCCAAAGTGGTCAGCTTATGAATCATCCTGTCGTGCTCTGTCACGCCGGTCTGTAGAAACGCCCGCATGTCGTCGTCACTTACTGCGAGCATCGCGTCCACGGCCTTATGAAGCTTGAAAGCCATCACGTTCGGAATCTCTTTAGGTGATACGAGGGACACGGGTTCAGGTGTCGCGTGTGAGACACCTGATTTTTTAGCTTTTTGTATCTTTCCGTCTCTACCCGTAACTTCTGGAATCTCAGGTATTTCACCTGTCGCCTCGAGCACTTTTTTACGCCGATGAACAGTGTCCTTACTAACCCCCGCTTTGGCGGCGATCAACCGGGTGCTCTCTCCGATGTACTTCCGCAAAAAGTAGTCCACCCGGTTTGCGCGCGTCTCCGCTGAGTCGTGGCGGCGTCCGTCGTTTACCGTCACCATGAAGGCCACCTCGTCGGCCTCGGTCTCGAACTCGCGCAGAACCACGGGGACGGTCTCGAGTCCCAGCTCCTTCGCGGCGGTCAAACGCTGATGACCGTCGAGCACCGTTACACCGTCGCGTGCCGACACGAACAGAGGAACGATGATCCCGTTCAGGTCGATCCCGTCTACAAAGTCGGGCCACTCGGGGGCTGGGATAGGCTTGAAAAAGTTGCGTTGCTCAGGGTGTTCTTTAAGCGAGTCAGTCATTAGGTCGGTTACGTTCATCGTTTCGTTTCCTTTCGTGGGTCGTTATCGGCAGCATCGCGTTACCGCAGCGGGTGCAGATCACGGCGTCGAGTTTTATTGCGGTCTCGGCGGTGTTTCCGCAGCGGCAGCGGTAACGGGTCGTCAGATCGGCGAGGGTGAGGGCGTCAGTCTCTGCTATCGGCTCGAGCCTCGGCAGCAGACGCGGCTGTTTTGTCTTGCGGGTCATGCTGCTCACCTCACCGCCCCCAACATGCGCCCGGTGTCGCGGCTGTTCGCCAGCCGGTGCAACCATCCGGCGTCCTGATCGGCTACCTTTTGCCGGATAACGTGCAGCTTTTGCGGCCCGTAACCGTCGAGACGACCCGCCTCGAGCCAGCTTTTGAGGTCGTCCGGCCCGTGAAGCGCCGGGGGGTCGTACTCAGGTTTTTGCGGAGGGGTAATTAAACCCGTCCACGACGCTAAAACAGCGTTTCCGTGCAACAAACCGTTATCAAGATTCTTATTATCCTTTTGTTGCACAGATTGCCAGTTTTTGCGTCGTGGACGGCTGTAATTAGCCATCACTGAAACGCTTACGATGGTCAGCGCGTAGGCCCGCTCGCTGCTCTTGGTATCGCCCTTATGCTCGAGCCCGTGGCTCCGTAGACTGTCGCCGATGGTCTCGAGCGGTTTGGCCTTGAGGTTGTCGAGCGTCGCGGTCACGAGTCCGGCGCGTTTCAACGCCCGGTAGTTTTTGCAGCACCACGCCACGAACGCCCGAACCGCCCTGCTGTCGGCGCGATAAGTCGTACCGAACGTTTGTAGCCTGCGGGCCTCAAGGTTGGTCTCGAGCCGCCTGATTTGCCGCAGCAGATCACCCTTGCGCCGCGTTCTCGCCTCCGCAGCTCCGGCCCGCAACTTGTGCAGCTCCGCCTCGAGCCGGTCGGTCTCACGCTGCCACTGTTCGGCGTGGGCCTCCGTTTCGGCGTCGAGACCGACCACCTTACCGAGTTGCCGCCCGTACTCGTGGCGCAGCATGTACCCTTTAGCGTCGCTTCTCAGCACGCCCGCGTCGAGATCACCACGGGCGCGGGCCTCGGCGACGGCGCGGGGCTCTATAAATCCTTCGTATCGCGTGACCTTATCGCGCAGGCTTTTGTAATCGTCGGCGCGCAGCATGTCGGCGAGGTCGCCCTTGCTCACGTCGTCCGGCAGGGCATAAAACGCTCGGCACTGGTACTGCTCGAGGGCGAAGTGCTCAGCTTGCGAGCGGCTGTACTTTTCGTTGAGTCGTTCGGCGGTCGCCGCGTCGATGCGTCCGGCGCTCACCCGGTCGCGGACGTAACGCTCGAGCCCGGATTCTTTCAGCGCCGCTCGGCGGTCGTCCCGGCGTTTCAGCTCACCGGGGGCGATGTTGCGGGCCACGTCGAAAGTAATTTCGTATCCGAGTTTCGCGGCCTTCAGCACGAGCTGCTTTTTGTAACCGGCCTGTCGTCGTGAACGTTGCGCCTCTACCTCGGCGCTCAGCCGCTCATAGTTCGGGTTCAGGTTGCCGTAGTCCTGCCCCATCACCGCGCCCTCGAAGTCGGCGACCGCTGCCGCGCCGTCCAGCGCCTCAGCTACGCTCACAGCCTCACCCCGCCCGCGTGCCGCGTAAACCGTCAACTCCTGCACCCGCCGCGCCCTCAAAAGCGCCTGCATCGCGTCCTGCGGTGTGGACGTGTGTCCGGTAAAACTGCCGATGACGTGCTGCCAGTGTTCGGAGTCGTCACTGAGTCCGGTCTGTATCGACGGGCTCGCAACTATGCGGTGGTGGTGGCTCGCCTGTTCGCTCGGGTTCGCTATGTAGGCTTTTGCCGCGTCGGTGGTCGCCGTTTCGGAGTCGATTCGCAAAACTGCCGGGTCGTTTAGATAGGCGTCGAGGTCTCTCGCATGTCGCTGTGAGTCGGTCGCGTAGAAAGCGGGCCGGGTCTCACCCTCGAGGGCGTCGAGCACGTCGTCGCGGTCGTGGGTGAACCGCAGCCGACGACCCGCCGCAACGTGGTGATCGTGCCGCTGCCAGGTGATGACGCGCTCGGGGCAAAACCGCTTCAGGGTGTCGGCGGTCAGTCTCCCGGCGTCGGCGTCGGCGGCGATGATACGCGGGGTCGTCTTGAGACAGTGCTCGAGCACCGCGAAGTTTTGCAGCTTGCGCTTGATATGCCGCCCGACCGTGTGCTGTAAAACCTGTTCGGATTCGTCGAGCACGAGCACGTCGTAACTCGGCAACGCGCCGCCGATGGTGAGCTTTTGCAGCGAGTCGAAACAGATCACGAGTCGGGTGATGTCGCGCAACATATACGCCGGATAATCGGTATAGCACTCGAACTTGAGCCGCGCCGCCAGATTCTTGGCGAGGCTTTCGCGGTGAGTGACCACGAGAACCCGCAACCCGGAACCGCTCAGCAGCTCCGCCAGCCGGTGCGTTTTGCCCGTCTCTTGCGGTGCGCGCACGATGAGGGCCGCGCCGCTATCCGGTAGCGCAATCGGTGCGAGGTGTTTTTCTGCGCTCAGCTTTTGCTCGCTCAGTTCTTTGGCGAACGCCAGCGCCGCGTCGGGCGTGACCTTCCGGGTTCGCCGGACAGCCTCGAGACCGCGCGCCAGATGAAGGTCGTTAAAGTCGCCGTACCCGCTCCGAAACTTCGGCAGCCGGACGTAGCAGCCGGACTCGAGCGCCGCCCGGTGCGCGGCCTGCTGACCTGTTCCGGAGGCGTCGAGGTCGGCGAAGATGCAGAAGTCAACAGCTTTCCGGGCCTTCGTCTTCGTGCGTCGGGTGTAGCCGTAGACCTTACGCAGCGCCGCCGTGACGGGCGCAAGGTTGCCCGCCGACAACGTGCAGAATACGAACGTTCGGGGTCGTGCCAGGGCGATACTCGCGCCGGTTGCGAATCCTTCGCACATGCTCAGCTCGAGGTCGTTCAGGGCTCGAGCGGTTTTCGGTAGCTGTTGATCGACGGGCTCGAGCAGGACAAACGCGCCGGTCGGTTTACTGCCGTAGACGAAACGCTTCGCCCGGTCGTCGTCGTAAATCCGCTGAAATCCGGTGACGGTTCCCTCGAGGTCTCTCAACACGAGTTGGATAAAGGGGCTGTGTTCGTCGGCACTGTAAACGAGTCCGGGGACGGTCTCACCGCTCGGCAGGCTCAAAGGTGCGACCCGGTGCGACCCGAACAAGTCACCTATGCCCTTGCGCGCCAGATAGCCGCTGATGCCTTCCGTGGGAGCTGTCTGTTGCACTGCCAGCGCCGCCGCCTGCACGCGGGCCTTGACTGCCTCGGCGTGCTCGTCTTGGCGTTTGTCGGCAGCGACCCGCCGCGCCGCCTTGCGTTTCCCTTGAGGGGTGTCGTCGAGACCGGCGCGGCGTAGCAAGTAGGCCGCGGCCTCGCCTTTTGAGTACCCCGCAACGAGCACTAAAAAACTATAAGCGCCAAACGTCTCGCCGGTTACAAAGTCGTGGGCAGTCCGGGCCGTGAGGCTGACGTTCTCACCGTCACCACCGCGCCAGACGGCCTTGATACGCTGCCGCGTCAGTCCCGGCCTTGCTCCGGCGTCCGGGTACAGGTCGGCGATGATCTCGCGCAGATCGGCGCGGTCGATGGCAGTCTCGAGGTCGG
>MWWD01000025.1_pt1 | contig 11026 bp, 7 predicted proteins | sample 1047211 | NCBI WGS metagenome assembly MWWD01 (sample SAMN06349974, study PRJNA376086) | soil metagenome | isolation source: MS2-2 sample Antarctic (ecotone) soil | place: Antarctica | collected 2015-01-13 | reverse complement strand
TGCTGTGTCTCAAAAGCTAAATCAGCACAACTTTTGAAACTTTGATTACGGGACAAGTTTTGAAACTCCGAACCTCAATTAAAATGATTGTCCGTGAGGCTAATTTTGAGAGTGTCATAAACGCTCCTTTTCGAGACATAATGAACGAAAGGGGAGATAGAGGAAAATATGAAAAATATAATACTCGTTTCACTCAGCATTGTTGCTCTATTTGTTTTAACTCAAGTTAATACGCTTGCCTGTAGTTGTCCGACTGTTGGCAGCATGTATCCAACTACTGGAATAGAAGGCTCAGATTCTGATTTTATTGCAACTCAAATAGCTGAAGAGTTCAAAACTGCAACAGCCGTTTTTACGGCTGAAGTTGTTTCAGCAGAGTATGTGCCAATTGTCGAAAATCGTCAGGGAGTGGAAATCAAGGCAGAAGCTTTAATATTCAAATTTGCTGTTAAAACCCTGTGGAAAGGTAATATTGAAGATGAGATTATAATGCCTACATACGTTCGCAGATATTCAGATGGTACAGGTTCTTCAGGCTCTAATTGTGTTCACACGAACTTTAAGGTTGGAGAAATTTACTTGCTTTATACTGTTGGCTCAATAGACAAATTACAAGCAAATGTTTGCGGCAGAACAAAGCTGATTGAGAAAGCTGAAACAGATATTAAGGAATTACAGAAATTGAAGCTAGAAAAAGATAGTAAACAGAAAGATACAAAACGATAGTTTCATAAACGCCCCTTTTTGAAACTGTTTTATGTGAAATTCAAAAATAGTAATTTTCTAGAGGACGCATTGAATATACTCTTTACATTTCAGACTCATTTGCTTGGTGACAAACGTTCTCAGGTTCAGGTCATTAAAGGAAGCCGCCAATGGGTAGAGCAATATATTCCATTGGAAGAATTTGCACAATTATTTGGTGGGTATCTTATTTGGCGTGAGCCAGAAACAAAAACATCAGAAATGCCAAATGAGGGACTCGGTGTTTGGGGCAAACGAAAAGTGTCAAGGTTTCAACGAGTACTTCGAGAACGTGGAGCTGTTTTCAAACTTATTGAAGAAGAAGGTCATTTTCAGCAACTCGCAATCCGTAGTAATTTTTGAATGAATCTCAAAAACGCTCGTTTTTGGAACACGTAGAACCGACAGAAACAACTGCTCAAATTTAAGCATTTAGGCTCGACGAAATGGGCAAACTTCTGCAACGGCGGATTCCGCACTTGCACAAACACACGCATAGAACCGACTAGAAAAGCTAAGCGCGGATTCTGCACTTAGCTTTTACCCAACACGCGCATAGGCTCGACAGATTCTTTTGACGGCTTGCCTTGTCCGTTTGCATTTTACCAACGCGCGCATAGGCTCGACATCGTTTTGAAACGATAAATAATTTGTTGCCGTTTTACCCTACACGCGCATAGGCTCGACGTTCTCATATTCTAAAAGCGCGTCTCGATAATGCTCTATAAACTTTTTCACGGCGGGGCGTTTCATTTCGTCCGCTTCGGAAATAAGACTGTTGACGCTTTCGATAATTCTTTCTCTGTCCGAACCAGAACCATTGACGTAATCAATAGCAATTTCCATTAGTTTTTGATTGTTCTTTTTGCGTGTTATATTTTGCATCGTGTTTCTCCGTATTTGTATGGTGAAAAGAGAGGCTTAGGAATATCAGAATGGTAATAGCAAGTCAAGGTAAAACTTACCAAAGTGATAATTATTATTACTGGCTTGGTAAGTGAAGAAAAACTTATTATCGAATTGGTAATTATGATATTATCGAAGTGGTAAGAACAGAATATGAAACTACAAATAAAAGAGATTTGCGAGGCACAAGGAATTAAATCCGCTTACGAACTAGCCAAGCGGACAAAATTAAATATGCCGACGGCTTACAGAGCGTTTGCTAATGATATAAAGCAATTCACGCCGCAAACTCTGAAAGCCTTGTGTGATGCGTTCAAATGTTCACCAAATGATATTTTTGGCTATAACGAGCCGCAAAAGGTAAAACGTCCGTTAGTTCCTAGAGACACGCAAAAGCCAGCCAGCAACTCCGAAACGCCCAAAATAATGGCATCTGCTAAAGGAATGACAACGGAACAAGTTGCAAAAAGACTTGCGCCGATTGCCGAAAAGATTTTGAGCAACCGCCGAATCTTGGATTATGTGAAAGAGGGAAAATTAAAATCACACCAGAGCGGCAACCGAACAGCGCGTTTTTTTAGTGAAGCGGATTATTTGGAGTTTGAGAATTGGTATCGTCAGAGTAAGGATAAGAAATAAATTCTTGACAAGATAAAATTTCCCGTTTTGTTTTTTGCAATCGAGGTGGTTTTATTGATAAGTTGATTTTGCCGTTATTTCGGCATAGAAAAAGCGAGCTGCCGTGGAAAGTAACTCGCTTAATCGTTATTTGATTTTTAGAACCAAAAACAGTTAGGTCATCGCCAAACTGCTTTTGAATTATAAACACGGTTTAGTTTCGGTTGGCAAGAACAAACTAGCCTGAATCTTAAATTGGTTTATAAAAAGTTTTCAGTTCCCGATAAAAAATTATCGGAAACCGTGAAGGGATTAACTTAGGCGATGAAGTTAGTCCCTTTCAATTTTGACAATGAACATCGCCAAAGACAGACTCAAATGCCACTCTCGACGCTGTAACCAGCCAGCCTTAATCATTCATCGCCGTCGATGGTTAAGGGGGGCAAGATGACAGCAACCGCGCAGCCGTCCAAAAGCGGCGAAATTAAATATCTTGAATACATTCAAAGCGACACACGCGCCCTAGCCGTGAAGCTCGTCGCGTCCGATGACGCTGAAGCGATTTACTGCGGTTTGCAGTTAGCCGAATCAGTTGCCGATGAGAATTTATTCGTCGGTTACGGAATGACGAGTAAGACGGGCGACGCTTTCACAGGGCGCGGCAATCTCGTCGGAACATCTTCGCGCCTTGATACTTTCTACCTAAAAAAACGGGCAAAGGCTGGACGTGCGGACATTGAACGCTATTTGTCTGCGATTGAACTGCGGACGGGCGAACGGTGGCGATTTCTGACGCTGACGATGCCGAAGTTAAGAGGCTATGAGTTCGCCGCCGTGATGAAAGTTTTCGACGATGCTTGTAAGTATTTGCGCGATACAAGGCACTTTTGGAAAAAGAAAATCAGAGCCGGAACAAAGAGCAAAGAGTTCACGCTTGGCGATGAGTGGGAAAGAGACGGAAGAGGCTGGACGCTCGACGCGGACGGTTTTCACGTTCACGCGCATTTAATCGTCGCTTCGCAATGGATTGAGAATCGCAAAATCAACAAAAAGACGGGTGAGAAATATCACCGCGAACTAGCCGAAGAATGGAAAAAGGCACTTGTTAAGTCGGCGCGGAAAAACGGCGTTGTTTTGGATTTCAACACCGGCGACGAATTGCCGATTGTCGATGTGCGGTTAATCAAAAGCAGGGCGGCGGACGCGGGCGAGATTTCGTTAAAAGACGCGATTGCGGAAACGGCGAAATATATCACCAAGCAAGGCGTTCTCGAAATTCTTCCCGCCGAGCAGTTAATATCCATAAGTCGTTATTTGAAAGGCAAGCGAATGATAGAGCCTTTGGGCGAAGCAAATCAGCGTAAAGGCAAAGGAACGCCAAAGGGCGGCACTGTGGAAACGGTTACGGGCGACAAAGAGCCGATGACGTTTGCCCAAACGGGCGACGACACTGCGGCGGACACTTACGTTCTTTATACGAAAACTATTGAGACATTCTCACACCTCAAAAGAGCGTGTCTCACGCTCATTAGACGCGGCGAAACAGGCGAAGCTGAAGCGCGAATCAAGCGAGCCTTTGAGAAGCGGAGGGCGTATCGCAAGCGGCAACTAGCGAGAATGTATCCAGCCGCCGAATTTATGACGCTCGACGGTGAACTTTTCTGCTTCGACGATTATGAGGCGGGCGATTTTAGGGGAACTCACGCTGTCTGATAACGGAAGTTTCACCTTATAAACTGCTTTAATATTTTGAATTGGGGAGAGGGTAAATGGGAAAGGGAACGGTTGAGAAGTTCGGGTTAAAGGCGATTGTTGCCGCTCTGGACGGTTCGGACGTGTTGACGGCGCGTGATGATTATCGGCAGTTGTCGGCGCGGTTGTGGACGTTTCGGGAAAAGTTCAAAAAGTGGTGAAGCGGGAAGGACAATGCAAGTTAGTGATTGAGCCGGGCGACGTTCCCGGCTTTGTCGTATTTGCGGATTGTATATCGGACGCGGAAACAGTAAGAAATAGTAAGATTCGGAAAGGTTCATTCGTGTCGGTTCGGGGAAAGTTTCAGACGTTCGGCGCGTTGGCGGTTAATTTGTCTGATTGCCGATTGCAGAAATAATAGAGACGGAACAGAGACGAAAGCAGAGAAAAAGCAGAGAAACACACTTGTTCTACGCGCACGCGGACGGAATCGGAAAACCTCAAAAAACCTCAAATCCAACAGCACTTGTTTCCCGCGCACGTGGACGGAATGTGCAGGAACTGGAAAAATCGGAAAGCATAAAGACTCGTTCCACGCGCACGCGGACGGAGTGACTTTTGCGGAGATTTTTCGACTAAAAAGACTTGTTTCACGCGCACGCGGACGGAACATCGAATCTTCAATGTTTTTCAAATTATATTCACTCGTTCCACGCGGACGGAACAAAAGAGACGAAAGCAGAGAAATTGCAGAGAACACTCGTTCCGCGCACGTGGACGGAATCTTGATTAATCAAGTTTTTTTCAACTGATTGCACTCGTTCCACGCGGATGGACTAAATACAGAAACCGACACTAAAAAAGAAATGTTGCCAATTGGCAACAAAACTCGTTCCACGCACACGCGGACGGAATAAAGGAAAACCTACGAAAACTTGATTTTTAGAAAAATAAATCTATTTTCAGAGGCACACCCCAACCTCAACGGCGTTCGTTAAAACGGCTTTGTTTCCGTTCGACTGTCTGCTCGATTGGGCGCGGGAAAAAGGCGAATCTGGACAAATCGGACACCCTAAAAAGGGACGCAACTTGCACGACTTGCACACCTAAAAAGAATGGCTTTGGCACTTTTGCCTGTTCCTAAAAAGAATGGCGTTGTCCGAATTGCCACGTTCTTAAAAAGGGCGAACTTACACGGATTGGACAACTTAAAAAAATAAATTGTTGTGGGAGACATTGTTTTTATCCGGGAAGTTTCTCAAAAACAGCGATAGAACAACGATAAAACAAAGAAAGAACAAAGAAAGAATGTCCCTCAAATGTCCCTTTTTGCTGTGTCTCAAAAGCTAAATCAGCACAGCTTTTGAAACTTTGTTTTCGGTATAAGTTTTGAATTGTCCACGCTTTTTCCCAGCGTGAACATTATACACCGAACAATTTTGTTTGTATCACACCTGTTGGGCATTCCTTTATTGGTGAGCGGCAACCCTAATCTACCTTTCTGTAATTGATAATTGTGAACTTGTAAAACTTTCCGTTAGTATTTCTTCGTTTAGCTTGATGTTTCTTCGTATTTCTTCTTTATAGGTTGAATCAGAATTACGGCTTCTTATTTTTCGCAATAGGAAATCGTTAGTTCCAATCCACAAATCTACAGGTGAACGATGCCACTCTCCGTGAATAACAAAACAATCTACGCCCTCAAAGTTCTCCTGTCTAAGTAATGATGGCTTTGTAATCTGGGTTAGCCGAAAACCATTAATTTCACTCATTAACAGTACTGAAACAGTATGTGCCGCACCGCGCGAAACACCCGCAGCACCAGCTATGCCTAAGTTCAAATTTTGGCTTTGCGCTAATTCACTCGACTTCCAACCGTATGAAGAATAAGTGTTCTGCCCATCGTTCCACACAGCGTTTTTATATTTAACTCCGTTTCCAAATTGCTGGTCAATCCACTCAAACCGATACTTTTGGGGACGTGAAAAGTAGGTTTTGAAAGTTGAAAAAGGTTCAGCTGAACCATTGTTCTTAATGTTATCAATAACAACGCCTGAGTCTTGATAAGATGAAGCGTTCGCATAGACAGCAGCCATTTTCTTCAAAATTGTTTGAGGGGAATTATTAACCGCTTGACTAAACGCGACTTGATTAGCTACAACAATTACGAACAAGATGCCAAATAGCCAGATAATTTTACTTCTTTGCATATTTCCATGTTTCTCCTTACAAATTAAATTTGAATTGCTCATCTTCATTTTAGTATGACACGCGCATTATAGAAAATTGTTCCATAAAATAGCGCAGATGTCCAACAAGTTATTATACCGCTAAACTGCGGCATAAAACTCTAATACGGGCAAAATACCGCAAATCAGTCTCAAAAACGCTCGTTTTTGGGACACGTAGAACCGACATTCACAGAGCTTGTAGGAATTCCTACAACCGCATTAACTCCACCCGCGCATAGGCTCGACGCGGCAAGAAAGCGAAAGACGCGGATTCCGCGTCATTGACTTCACCCGTGCATAGGCTCGACGTTCTCATATTCTAAAAGCGCGTCTCGATAATGCTCTATAAACTTTTTCACGGCGGGGCGTTTCATTTCGTCCGCTTCGGAAATAAGACTGTTGACGTTTTCGATAATTCTTTCTTTGTCCGAACCAGAACCATTGACGTAATCAATAGCAATTTCCATTAGTTTTTGATTGTTCTTTTTGCGTGTTATATTTTTCATTGTTTTACTCCGTATTTGTATGGTGAAAAGAGAGGCTTAGGAATATCAGAATGGTAATAGCAAGTCAAGGTAAAACTTACCAAAGTGATAATTATTATTACTGGCTTGGTAAGTGAAGAAAAACTTATTATCGAATTGGTAATTATGATATTATCGAAGTGGTAAGAACAGAATATGAAACTACAAATAAAAGAGATTTGCGAGGCACAAGGAATTAAATCCGCTTACGAACTAGCCAAGCGGACAAAATTAAATATGCCGACGGCTTACAGAGCGTTTGCTAATGATATAAAGCAATTCACGCCGCAAACTCTGAAAGCCTTGTGTGATGCGTTCAAATGTTCACCAAATGATATTTTTGGCTATAACGAGCCGCAAAAGGTAAAACGTCCGTTAGTTCCTAGAGACACGCAAAAGCCAGCCAGCAACTCCGAAACGCCCAAAATAATGGCATCTGCTAAAGGAATGACAACGGAACAAGTTGCAAAAAGACTTGCGCCGATTGCCGAAAAGATTTTGAGCAACCGCCGAATCTTGGATTATGTGAAAGAGGGAAAATTAAAATCACACCAGAGCGGCAACCGAACAGCGCGTTTTTTTAGTGAAGCGGATTATTTGGAGTTTGAGAATTGGTATCGTCAGAGTAAGGATAAGAAATAAATTCTTGACAAGATAAAATTTCCCGTTTTGTTTTTTGCAATCGAGGTGGTTTTATTGATAAGTTGATTTTGCCGTTATTTCGGCATAGAAAAAGCGAGCTGCCGTGGAAAGTAACTCGCTTAATCGTTATTTGATTTTTAGAACCAAAAACAGTTAGGTCATCGCCAAACTGCTTTTGAATTATAAACACGGTTTAGTTTCGGTTGGCAAGAACAAACTAGCCTGAATCTTAAATTGGTTTATAAAAAGTTTTCAGTTCCCGATAAAAAATTATCGGAAACCGTGAAGGGATTAACTTAGGCGATGAAGTTAGTCCCTTTCAATTTTGACAATGAACATCGCCAAAGACAGACTCAAATGCCACTCTCGACGCTGTAACCAGCCAGCCTTAATCATTCATCGCCGTCGATGGTTAAGGGGGGCAAGATGACAGCAACCGCGCAGCCGTCCAAAAGCGGCGAAATTAAATATCTTGAATACATTCAAAGCGACACACGCGCCCTAGCCGTGAAGCTCGTCGCGTCCGATGACGCTGAAGCGATTTACTGCGGTTTGCAGTTAGCCGAATCAGTTGCCGATGAGAATTTATTCGTCGGTTACGGAATGACGAGTAAGACGGGCGACGCTTTCACAGGGCGCGGCAATCTCGTCGGAACATCTTCGCGCCTTGATACTTTCTACCTAAAAAAACGGGCAAAGGCTGGACGTGCGGACATTGAACGCTATTTGTCTGCGATTGAACTGCGGACGGGCGAACGGTGGCGATTTCTGACGCTGACGATGCCGAAGTTAAGAGGCTATGAGTTCGCCGCCGTGATGAAAGTTTTCGACGATGCTTGTAAGTATTTGCGCGATACAAGGCACTTTTGGAAAAAGAAAATCAGAGCCGGAACAAAGAGCAAAGAGTTCACGCTTGGCGATGAGTGGGAAAGAGACGGAAGAGGCTGGACGCTCGACGCGGACGGTTTTCACGTTCACGCGCATTTAATCGTCGCTTCGCAATGGATTGAGAATCGCAAAATCAACAAAAAGACGGGTGAGAAATATCACCGCGAACTAGCCGAAGAATGGAAAAAGGCACTTGTTAAGTCGGCGCGGAAAAACGGCGTTGTTTTGGATTTCAACACCGGCGACGAATTGCCGATTGTCGATGTGCGGTTAATCAAAAGCAGGGCGGCGGACGCGGGCGAGATTTCGTTAAAAGACGCGATTGCGGAAACGGCGAAATATATCACCAAGCAAGGCGTTCTCGAAATTCTTCCCGCCGAGCAGTTAATATCCATAAGTCGTTATTTGAAAGGCAAGCGAATGATAGAGCCTTTGGGCGAAGCAAATCAGCGTAAAGGCAAAGGAACGCCAAAGGGCGGCACTGTGGAAACGGTTACGGGCGACAAAGAGCCGATGACGTTTGCCCAAACGGGCGACGACACTGCGGCGGACACTTACGTTCTTTATACGAAAACTATTGAGACATTCTCACACCTCAAAAGAGCGTGTCTCACGCTCATTAGACGCGGCGAAACAGGCGAAGCTGAAGCGCGAATCAAGCGAGCCTTTGAGAAGCGGAGGGCGTATCGCAAGCGGCAACTAGCGAGAATGTATCCAGCCGCCGAATTTATGACGCTCGACGGTGAACTTTTCTGCTTCGACGATTATGAGGCGGGCGATTTTAGGGGAACTCACGCTGTCTGATAACGGAAGTTTCACCTTATAAACTGCTTTAATATTTTGAATTGGGGAGAGGGTAAATGGGAAAGGGAACGGTTGAGAAGTTCGGGTTAAAGGCGATTGTTGCCGCTCTGGACGGTTCGGACGTGTTGACGGCGCGTGATGATTATCGGCAGTTGTCGGCGCGGTTGTGGACGTTTCGGGAAAAGTTCAAAAAGTGGTGAAGCGGGAAGGACAATGCAAGTTAGTGATTGAGCCGGGCGACGTTCCCGGCTTTGTCGTATTTGCGGATTGTATATCGGACGCGGAAACAGTAAGAAATAGTAAGATTCGGAAAGGTTCATTCGTGTCGGTTCGGGGAAAGTTTCAGACGTTCGGCGCGTTGGCGGTTAATTTGTCTGATTGCCGATTGCAGAAATAATAGAGACGGAACAGAGACGAAAGCAGAGAAAAAGCAGAGAAACACACTTGTTCTACGCGCACGCGGACGGAATCGGAAAACCTCAAAAAACCTCAAATCCAACAGCACTTGTTTCCCGCGCACGTGGACGGAATGTGCAGGAACTGGAAAAATCGGAAAGCATAAAGACTCGTTCCACGCGCACGCGGACGGAGTGACTTTTGCGGAGATTTTTCGACTAAAAAGACTTGTTTCACGCGCACGCGGACGGAACATCGAATCTTCAATGTTTTTCAAATTATATTCACTCGTTCCACGCGGACGGAACAAAAGAGACGAAAGCAGAGAAATTGCAGAGAACACTCGTTCCGCGCACGTGGACGGAATCTTGATTAATCAAGTTTTTTTCAACTGATTGCACTCGTTCCACGCGGATGGACTAAATACAGAAACCGACACTAAAAAAGAAATGTTGCCAATTGGCAACAAAACTCGTTCCACGCACACGCGGACGGAATAAAGGAAAACCTACGAAAACTTGATTTTTAGAAAAATAAATCTATTTTCAGAGGCACACCCCAACCTCAACGGCGTTCGTTAAAACGGCTTTGTTTCCGTTCGACTGTCTGCTCGATTGGGCGCGGGAAAAAGGCGAATCTGGACAAATCGGACACCCTAAAAAGGGACGCAACTTGCACGACTTGCACACCTAAAAAGAATGGCTTTGGCACTTTTGCCTGTTCCTAAAAAGAATGGCGTTGTCCGAATTGCCACGTTCTTAAAAAGGGCGAACTTACACGGATTGGACAACTTAAAAAAATAAATTGTTGTGGGAGACATTGTTTTTATCCGGGAAGTTTCTCAAAAACAGCGATAGAACAACGATAAAACAAAGAAAGAACAAAGAAAGAATGTCCCTCAAATGTCCCTTTTTGCTGTGTCTCAAAAGCTAAATCAGCACAGCTTTTGAAACTTTGTTTTCGGTATAAGTTTTGAATTGTCCACGCTTTTTCCCAGCGTGAACATTATACACCGAACAATTTTGTTTGTATCACACCTGTTGGGCATTCCTTTATTGGTGAGCGGCAACCCTAATCTACCTTTCTGTAATTGATAATTGTGAACTTGTAAAACTTTCCGTTAGTATTTCTTCGTTTAGCTTGATGTTTCTTCGTATTTCTTCTTTATAGGTTGAATCAGAATTACGGCTTCTTATTTTTCGCAATAGGAAATCGTTAGTTCCAATCCACAAATCTACAGGTGAACGATGCCACTCTCCGTGAATAACAAAACAATCTACGCCCTCAAAGTTCTCCTGTCTAAGTAATGATGGCTTTGTAATCTGGGTTAGCCGAAAACCATTAATTTCACTCATTAACAGTACTGAAACAGTATGTGCCGCACCGCGCGAAACACCCGCAGCACCAGCTATGCCTAAGTTCAAATTTTGGCTTTGCGCTAATTCACTCGACTTCCAACCGTATGAAGAATAAGTGTTCTGCCCATCGTTCCACACAGCGTTTTTATATTTAACTCCGTTTCCAAATTGCTGGTCAATCCACTCAAACCGATACTTTTGGGGACGTGAAAAGTAGGTTTTG
>MWWD01000024.1_pt1 | contig 11039 bp, 14 predicted proteins | sample 1047211 | NCBI WGS metagenome assembly MWWD01 (sample SAMN06349974, study PRJNA376086) | soil metagenome | isolation source: MS2-2 sample Antarctic (ecotone) soil | place: Antarctica | collected 2015-01-13 | reverse complement strand
TGATTCGGGCGTGACAACGAAGCCGACGCCATCGGCTTTACCCGCTTCGTAAGTCGCCAGACATGACGCGAACGTGCTCCACGTCGCGCTATCAGTGGCGTTCGCTTTCGCGGTGCCGCCTGCGCGATAAGGAATCTTGGTCGCGCGGCCTTTCGTATCGGTTTGCAGTTTCCAGCAAACCCAATTCGATTTTTCTTTGAGAACGTCGGGAATGTTTTCGGGCGTCACGGTGTGCGAGTACTCGCGGGCGTGGCCGTTGTCGGCTGCGGCGTGGTTGCCGTTTTTCTGCGCGCCGTTGACGCGCGCTGTGGTTGCGTCTAAACTGTTGATCACTTGGTTACCTCTCATTCAGGTATTCAGGTGCCCGCTTTCTGCCTTCGGATTCGCCCCCGAAGGCATTTTGCGTTTGTGGCGCCTGTTGCGGCTGCGTTATGCGTCTTTCCGCCTGGCGTTAAGGCGGCCTGAAAACAGCCTGAAACGACAAAAGCGCCCACGATGAAAAGCGCCACCCGCTACGGGTGCTCGTTTTCACTGTGGGCGCGGGCATTGCTGCCGGGGCCTCTTTCAAATTGTTCGAATTGTATTTTACAGTCATAACTTCTCAACCGCAAGGCCGCGCTAGAATTTCGCCAGTCGGCCCGCTTCGCCCCAAAACTCGCGGCTATTAATTCGGATTTCTTTCGATTCGACGCGCTGCACCAGGCTTTCCAGTAGTTTTAATTTCGGCGCTGCCAAGGCAGTGGCTTGGACTATCGTTTCCCCTTCGCTCCATTCCGTGCCGCCCTCAAAGCCGGCCAGCATGAAATATGCGTCATGAATCATGTCGGTTGCCGCGATGTACCATGCTTCAAATGACATCTCGTTATTTTTAAGGCTTGCGATGAGATGCTTCATCGCTGGATTAAAAATCGGCCCCACTTTGTAAGTTCCAGGCTGAGCGGGAATCCAGTCTTGATCCGAGGCAACACTAAAAGTTATCGTCCCGTCCCTCTTGCGGCGAATAATAGTTTTGACGAATTTCCGGTTACTCGTTTTTTCCGCCGCCGCCCAAGACTGCGCGATATTAATTATCTTTGCGCCGTCTTGCGGCTGAGGCTTTGTTGCTTCATCGAAGCCATTCGTTATTTCGCTCATCGTTTCACCTCAAAGCCCTTCGATATACCGATCAAGCGCCGCGCGTTTAATGCGCCAGGCGCGCCCGATCTGCTTTGCTTCCAATTCGCCGCCGGCAATCGCAGTGCGCAGCGTGGCGCGCGAAAGCCCCGTTAAGGTCGCAGCTTCATCCAATTTCAAAAGCGGCTTCGCAGCGATTTCCGGCACCGTCAGCGCGCGCTTTTCGCTGTCAGCGTTCCGATGGATCGCCGCTGCGAGTACTCGCGCCATCGCCTCAAATTGTGCCGCTTGCGACAATGCCGACAAACCGCCGTCGCTTTGCGTCGCAAGCTGTCGTGATTCTATCGGCGGCGCTTCTGCCGACGTGACGACGCCGCGATAGACCGGCGTTTCCAGCGCCGCTTTGAAGGCCGCGACTTCGCTTTCCTCATAAACCGGCGACGGACGTGTCCGGCCTTTTTCGTAACGAACGCCGATGCGATTTTCCGACGTGTAGCGTTCCAACTGGCGCACGCTGCACCCCAAATAATCGGCGGCTTCCTGTTTTGTCATCGGTTCAAAATCCTAATTGCGACGGGTTGCGACGAAACGTCGTTTTTCGCTGTCGCTTTACGTCGTGATTTAATTGCGACGGCTTGCGACACGACGGCGCGATTTCGTGTCGCCTTGTGTCGCAAGCGGCTTTTCGCGAGTACTCGCAGCTTCGGTTTTCATCGCTTTTTGTGTCGCCAATTCCACGGCTCGACGGGCGCGGCGTCACGCCACAAGCCGACGCGCGCCGCCCGCGCCTGACGCTCAAAACCTTCAAGCAATTTCTCGCGCGGCGCGTACTCGCGATACCACCAGGCCAAACCGACGCGCACCATTTCCACATTCAAGATCGTTCTATCGGGCAGCGTCACAACGCCGACGCTGCGCTTGTAGCGGTCAAGCCCAATGACGCGCACGCCGACAACTTTCCCGAACGCGCGAGTACTCGCGTAGCGTTTTGCCACGTCGCCAAACGGTTGCTGTTTCTCTGGCGCGTCAATTCCGAAAAGTCGGATTTTCTCCGGCGCGCCGTTGTGCAAAACCGTGATCGTATCGCCATCGGAAACGCCGATAACTTTCCCGACGAAAACAATTTGCGGCACGGCGGCGCGGCGTGGGGCCGGTCGCTTTTGCGTTGTGCGCGCCTGTGACGGTCGCGGCGTGACTTTGCGAGTACTCGCGCGACGTGGCGCTGTGCCCGACGTGGCGCGGCGCTGATCGGGGCGGCAAACGCTACACGTTCCGCCGCTTTTGGCGCAGTGACGGCACGCGCGGCAATTCGCGCAGGCGTGGCAATCGGCGCCGCCGCTGCACCTCGCGGCCATTGACGGCGCGGCGAAAAGCAGCGGCAAAAGAAGCGCGACGCCAGGCGCGAGTACTCGCAGAGTTTTCATAGTTCAATCAAGCGGCAAATCGCGCATTTCGCGATAACGGATTGCGCGCCACTTCGCGCACGTTCCGCGATGATCGGCGCGCACTTTACTTTCGCCGCCGCCACAAGTGCAGGGAATATCCGCCAGCGGTTTCAGCGGGTTCGCGCCCGCGATATTCTGGCGCGATGAAGCCGACTTTTTCGGCGTCTTAATGCTGCCAAGCGCGCGCGCCGCTTCGGAAACTTTCACTTTCATAAAACCCATTATAGCGCCTAGCGATAAATAATTCAATTATTTTCTTGAAATACTTGTTTTACCCGTTGACACGCCAAGCGCTAGGCAGTAGAATAACAGTAACAAAAGAACGGCGGCGCATCCCCTAGAAAAGAAAGCGCCGCCGCAATCACAAGGAAGTGATCGGAATGGATTTTAGCAGCATCAGCCGTAACGAGTTGGAAAGCGAACTGCGCGAGTATGTGGCGTTACTTGGTCGCGCGATCAGGAACCCGCAAGACGGCGATAGCCCGAAAATCGCAGAGTATTTTCGCAGCGAACTCGCAGCGTGCGCGGCGTTTCTCGCGCACCTGGAAGCCGAAACGATGCCAGCGCCCGCCGCCGTGCAAAACGTCGCGCAAGCCGCCAAAGCGCCGCGCTGTTCGCACTTCAAGGCAATCAAGCGCGCGTATGCGATTGCCCGCGAAGCCGGTTTGAACGTGAAAGCCGATGAAGCGATGCGCGCCGCGTTTTCCGGCTTCCTCTGCAAGCCGGTCGCATCGCGCGAAACGCTCAGCGGTTCGGATTGGAAAGCGTGCGGCGATGCGATGAAGTCCGGTTATCTCAGTTGGTAGGGACACGCCGCGAGTACTCGCAAGCCGTCGCGCTTGTGAGTACTCGCACAACTTGGGCGCCGCCGGTCGCATCGTAACCGGCAAAAGGATTTCAGATGAACGCAGTTTTAAGCCCAGCCGCAAAGTCGTATAAAGCCACGCCGATAGAATGGCGCGCCGGTGGCCGCGAAGTCGAAGCGCCGCGCGAATTGCAAACTGCCGCCGCCGCGCTGTGCGAGTTGGCAGACGATGAAAACGGAATGATCGACGCCCTGACCAATGACGTGGCGGCGAATTATCGGGTGCTTACGGCGCACGTCGCGACGTGCCGCGCAGCGCTCGACAAAATAGAAGCAATGGCGCGCGGTCGCCTTCAAGTCGAAGCCGTAAGCTATCGCGAACAGCTTCAAAGCATCGAAGCGCTGGGCGTGCCGCTGGGCATGGAAGCCGACGCCGACGCCGACATTTTTGGCGATGCGAACAGCGAAGCCAACGCCAATTCATCGTACTTTGGCGCGTGTCCTGTGTGCGGTGAAAGCGGCACCGTCCTAAACATCGGGCGCGAACATTGGTTTGTCTGCCACGATCACAAAATAAAGTGGCACGTCGGGAGCAATCTTTTTTCCGCGTGGAAAGAAGAAAATCAAGAGACGTGGGATAAGAACGCCGAAACGCTGAGCGGGTATCGGGAAGTGGAGCCGACACGGGGCGCCTGACGCCGCGCAGTGACACGAAAACAGACGCCGCGCCCAAAGTATCGGGCGCGGCGTTTTCGTCGGTTCTGGCGGCATTGGCGCGCAAGGGTTTCAGGCGTAGCAGTGTGGAAGTGAAAGGCTACCCCCCAGCTTTTGGAGATTTCTCCAAAAGCTGGTTTCAGGCGTAGCAGTGTGGAAGTGAAAGTGTCTCACTTGCGGAATCAGCAAGTGAGCGAACCTACGTTTCAGGCGTAGCAGTGTGGAAGTGAAAGAGACAAAAAATGGTGCGGAATCCGCACCATTAAAAGTTTCAGGCGTAGCAGTGTGGAAGTGAAAGAGACAAAAAATGGTGCGGAATCCGCACCATTAAAAGTTTCAGGCGTAGCAGTGTGGAAGTGAAAGGTTCAGAGGATTTTCAAGTGGGAACTAATTCCCACTTGTTTCAGGCGTCGCAGTGTGGAAGTGAAAGCCGCTGCGAGTACTCGCGTTTTGCAGCGGCATTTCCGTTGCGAACGTTTCGCCGCCGCCGCGCGCTAGTGTCGGCATTTCCGGCGCTAACGTTTCGTCGTCGGACTTGGTTTCGCGCAACGCGACGGCGGGCGCGGCCAAATGAACGCTGTCCAAAACTTCATCCAGCGCCGCATCTAATTCCGCTTGCGCCGGGTCGTCAGCCTCATCCAAAATGGCCTGCATATCGCTGTTTTTCATACCTTGATTTTATCACGAAACGGCGTCATTTCTCGGCGGCATTTGGAACCGCTGCGAGTACTCGCAGACCGTCCCGTTGTGTCCCGAAACTCGCAGCGCGTGGAAGCGTCGCGGCTTCTTTTGTGTCGGCATTTGTGCCGCGAACGGCGCGCGAGTACTCGCAAAACGTTAACGTGCGTTAACGTCCCGCCCGCGCGCTCAGGCGCCGCGCTGCGCGGCGAAAAGACGCCGCGCCATCGTTTCGCCGTGCGCGGCTTTCCCGTGTCTTAAATCGCCTTGAAACGCAAAAGCGAACGCGTTGCGAGTACTCGCGCGACTGGCGCCCGCTGAGAATTGAAAAAGATTGAAAAAATCAATCTTTGCCGCGCGCGTGGAAGCGCCCGACTGCATAAAAAAACTCAAATAACTCTCCGCTTCCTCAACTGCATGAAAAAACTGAAATAACTCGCGTCTTTTCGCGCCCGATGCGCCGCGCCGCTTGCGAGTACTCGCAGAGGAAAAACGCGCCCGCTTTTCGCCGGAAACGGCGCCAGGCGCGACGCAAAAGCCGCGCGGGTGTGTTTACCCGTCGCGGCGTCTTTTCGTGTCTTAAATCGCCGTTTTCGCGAGTACTCGCAGCGCCTGAAAAAAGGCTTTTCCGCGCGCCGTTTCACTCGTAGAAAGTCATAAAGTCCGTTATCATACGTTGCATACGATAACCCGCCGCGCTTTTGCAACTTTCGCGCGCCAGACTTGCAGAGTTAGCAAACTCAAATCGACGCTTTTCGCCGTCGCGCACCGTCGCGCGTGGCAATAATCGAGAAACGCCGCTGCGAGTACTCGCGCGTCATTCCCGTTTTTCGCCGGTCGCATTGGCGTACAGCCGTTCCAATTCATCGAGCGGCAACGCGCTCAGCCGCTTCGCTTCAAGATCGTGCGCGCGGTGCTCAGCCGCCGACATCGGCGCGCGCGGTCGCTTCAATTCGACTTTTATGCGCCGCCGCAATTCGTCGCAGTCCAACGCCATCGCCTCACTGAGCGTGATCGGTTCATCGTTTGGCGCGAGTGTCGGCGGCGCGGCTTCAAGTTTTTTCACGCGGCTTTCAAGTTTCATAGCGTTTCAGTCCTGAGCGTTTTGCATTTCCGCAAGCGGCGTTTCGTGCAGATGGATTTCCAGACGGTCGCGGCGACACGCGCACGGCGGCGTGACCGTCGCTGCATCGGCGTCGCGACACGTCACGCGCTGCAATGCGCCATCGGTTGCAAACTCGCGCACAATCGGCGGCAAGTGCGGGCAATGGCCATCGGGCATTGCGCCGGCTTCAAGCTTTTCAACCTTCGTTTTCAAGTTCATTTTCGTTTTCCCTTACGATCTCTTCGACGCGGTTTTCCAGCCGCGCTTTGGCGTCGCCGTTGCTCAGGTCGCGCAGTTCTTCATACTCTTCGCGCAAGTCGTTTAGCAGCGCCTTTTCGCCGCCAGGCAAGCGCCACGCGCGCGGCGTCCATTGGTAAACATCGAAGAGAAAAGCCGCACCGTCAAAAGCCGTGACGTTAATCGAATCGCCAGGCGTGACTGGTTCCAATCCATTGGCCGCCGCGTACTCAGGTGTCATGAACTCGCGCGCCATGCGTTGCAATTCTTCGCACGGCTTTTTGATCGCGGCACGTTCCGCCAGGCCACACAAAACAGACGCCAGAAAATGCCCCTCGTTTTCGTTTTCGCGCACGACTTTCAACATCGCAGCCTGAGACGTGCGATCTTCCAACGCCGCGACTTTTCCGGAAAGTTTCATAAGGCCAATCCTTCAAGCGCTTCGATGCGCGCCGCCAGTTCATCGAGTTCAACGGTGCGCGCCGTCAGTTCGATGATCGCACGCGAAGCCGAAACGCGCGCCGACGCCGGCGCGGTGCCATCGGTTGCGACTTCGCGCAGCGTCTCAACGGCGACGCCGCACGCCGCTTTTAACTGCGCGCTGGTGTGCCCGACAATATCACTCAGCGCGTCTCTATACGCGCCCTGAAAGTCGGCGCGGTTTAGCCAGGCGTGAACCGTTGACGGGTTGGTCGCGTTGCCTTTGGCGGCGGCTTCAATCGTTTCGCCAGAGACCAACGCCGCAAGTACTCGCGCCTGCTTTCCAGTCAGTGCGGATTTTCCGGCGTCTGGCGTTTCGTTGGATTTCATCGGGCTTTTACCTTGCGAGTACTCGCGCTTTTACCGCGTCACATTCGCCACGAGCAACCGGGTGCCATCCGAGTCATTGGCGCCACTGCTTTTAATCTTGCTGAACCACTCAGGCTCTTGATCATGCTCCCCTGGCGCGTAAGCTCTTGTGTCTTTGGTCCTGCCGCCGCCCCAATCCGCGAAGTAGCCGTGGCGCTGGGCGTTGGCTTGCAGCGCTCTCAAAAGAGGAACGGAACGCCCGCCGCTTTCCGCGTATTTTTCGGGATATTCCAACTCACTGGTAAAAATGCGCGCGCCGGCTGCTTTCGCGGCGCTCTCGGCCTGATTGACGCGCGCGGCGGCATCCATCACCGCCGCATAAACCGGCGCCAGCTCATTCTCGTAAAACGAGCGAAGCATTTCCTGCGCTTGATCGGAAGCCGCGCCCCACTCTTTCAAAGCGACGCCGCGCGCAGCGTTTGACTCAGAAAGCGTCGCGGCTTTGACTTCGACTTCCAGCTTTTCGCGGTCTGATTTCAAAATATCGATCGCGCCGGAAAGTCCATCGAATTCGTCGTTCGCGTCGCGCAGTTCTTTGCGCGTCGCGTCGGTTTTGTGGCCGGCGGCGACGGCGCGGCTGATCGCTTCTTTCAGTTCCTCGCATTTCTTATCAAGGCCGCTGGCTTGATTTTTCAAGTCAGCGCAACGCACTTCATTGGCGGCGATTGCTTCTGCTCTTTCTTGGGTTGTCATCGATTCATCTTCCTTTGGCTTTCGCCGGTTGCGCGCCGGTTGCGGCGCTGTTGGTTCAAAATTGCATCGCGGTTTAGCAATCCGTTTCAAGGCGGCTTCGCGGTGCCTATGAGCTCCCGCTCCGCAGCGGCACAATCGGCGGGTGACAGCAGCGTCAGCGCCCTACAAATCGCCGCGCGATTGCCGGAATGAATGTAGAAGTCAATTCCGCCGCGTCGCAAAAGCTCTCTGTGTAAAATCGCCGGCGTGCGGAATTGCTTTTCTGTCAATTCGATTTCTACAACCCGATTGCGGCGGCAAGATCGCGCCACAATCAGAAAAGAAAGCGAGCCGTTTTCTTCTGTGACAATCGTCGCGATACACCCGATGAACGTCGCCAGCAGCTCGCTTTCCACGCCGCTCCCGTCGCGCGCCAATCGGTAGCGGCGGATTCCTTTGCGCGTCGCGGCGAAAGTTTCAAAGTTCACGGCGACACCTCGCCCGCTTCGACGGCCACCATCGCACGGGCGATTTCAAGGCGTGCCGATGCACTCCAGTTTTTGCACGCGCCGCCGTTGACTTTCACAATCGCTTCGCGCAGCGCGTCGCCATCGGTTGCTTCGCGCGGTTCGCCACGCAGACTGAGCGCGCAGCCGGTCGCGGCCTCAGCTTCGCGCCAGGCTTTCAATAACGCCGGCGTCGGATTGCACCAGGCGCCGACGCGCGCCGCTTCACACTCGCGCGAAAGTTTCGCTAGTGCCGCCGCTTTTTCGTCGGGCATCGGCTGCGAGTACTCGCGCTTTCGTAAAAGCGCGATGATCGCCAGCTTTTCGGCGCGGATTGCAGCGCGCAACGCATCATCTAAAACCCGCGACGGCTTCACCAGCAAAAGCGCGCCATCAAGCGAAAGCGCCGCGCCGCGCCGTTCCAACTCGCGACAAATGGCGGGCGCTTTCATTAAAACGCCTCGCTTTCGTTAGTGGCACAAGTGGCACAAGTAGGGTCGTTTTCAAATTGTCCATGAGACAATAAGTCACTTTCACGCGTATCTTTTGAGAAAGTGCTTAGTTGTGCCACTTGTGCCACTTTTTCAGGGATTAAAGCCCAGAATCTTTTCCCGCCAGTGCGCTTTTGATCAATCAGGCTGCGAGAATTGCACGCCTTAACCCAAGCGGTGCGATTTAATCGCGAGTTTTTGTGTACGCCTTCGTTGTCGCACCATTCCTCATAACGCTTGCGGAGTTCGGTTTTGCCGATGCCGGCCAATAATTCGCTTTCTTCGACGGTTTCCCAGAAAGGCGTGATCGGGTCGGTGTCTGCCCAGAATTGCGCGGTCGCGGTTTCTACGCACTTTGCGCGATGAATTTCTTGCGATTGAAAAACGCGCGTCAGTCCTTCCATTGCCCAGGCTGCGAAGCCGATAACGAGCGGTGATTCGCTTTCTTTTCGCACGGCTTCGATGCGCTTGCCGCCAGTCAATTCAAGTGGCGCGCCATTATTGAGCGCGTGAACGAAAGGCAACGCGATAACACGATCTTTCAGCGCATCGTCGTAAGCATCCATGCGCGGCGGGTCATTGGTCACCATCAAAAGAACGTGGCGCGGCGGCGCGGTGAACGCTTCGCGAAAGAGAAAGCGCACGGCCAGCGCATCGCTTCCCGAAAGCGTTTTTAGTAGTTCGGCTGCGAGCTTTTGGCTTCCAGCTTCGCTGCAAATGGCCAAACGTCGGTTCCACAAGTCGGCGCCCAGACGTTCGCGCGCCGCATCATCTTGCAGCTTTTTCGGGTCAATTGTGGCGCTCATGTGGCCGAGCACGGTTTGCAGCAATTCCGCGACGGTGCTTTTTCCGGTGCCTTTTGGCCCATAGAAAAACGGCAACAAACGCAAGTGCGACGCGGCGGAAAATATGTAGCCGCACACGTCTTTCGTCATGAGTGCGAGTTCGGAATCGGCGCCGGTGATGCGGTTTAATACGGCCATCCATTCGGAGCGGTCTGCTTCAAAATTAAGATGAACCGGCGAAAGGTGCAAAAGATAATCTTCGCGCCGATGCTCGCGCCAGACGCCTTTATCCCAGGTGCCATTTTGAAAACCGATAACCCAGGGCTTCTGATCGAAAAGTTCGGTTTCGACTGCGAGAATGCCAGCGGCCAAATGGAGCGCGCCTTCGATGAACGCCTTGCTTTCGACTTGTTTTGTATGGCGTCCGTGAGCTTTGGCCGCTTTGCTCATAGCGTCGGCATCTTTGGCGCGGCCCGCTTGCGCGAGTTGCGCCGCGAAATGATAAAGAGTCGCGCTTTCGTCGCACACGGCCTGAGTAAGCGTTACCACGCGCGCCGATGTCCGGGTTGCGTGTTTATCGTCGCGCTGCCAGAAGCGCCCGTTATAAACGAGCCAGCCAAGATTCGCGTTGTAACAGAGATCGGCGCCCAGGAGGTCGCGAATGCGCTGCGCGTGCGCGGCGTTCGTTGCTAGGTTCTGCACCGGCCAGTGCGGGTGAATCAGCGCCAAGAGTTGCGCCGGGTCGTACTCTGCGTTGCCTTTTTCGTCGGTTAATGCCGGCGCGGGTATTTCGTCTGAGGTGATCTCGCGAAGTGGTCTCGCATTCTCTAAAAACTGAGTGATGCGCTGCGAAGTTGGCGCATAGCTTTCCGTGACGGTCGCCAGTGCGTTGGCGATGGTGCGCTGCACATAATCGTCGCGGTTGGCTTTCTCGCGCATCAATCCCGATGACTTCCACAAGCGCGTGATCTGCGCGGCGTCGCGCGTGTAAAACGCCAGGCAGCAGCAAAACGCGCTCTCAGCTTCGCTTGCGCTGCCGTAAGCGGTGGCATCGCCGCCATATAGCGAACGGATTTTGCGCCCGTTTTTCGCCGCGAACGCTTTTTCTAAAAGCTCGCTGTCGGAAAACGAAAGCGCGACGGGCGCGGCTGCCGGCGCTGATTTCTTCGTTGGAAAAATCCGCGCGTGCAGCGCGTTGAGTTCGCTTTGACGCGGTTCGATTGCGCGCGGCATGGCGCCGAGAAAATCACCTGTGACGGTGAAGTAGCGCGCCGTGTCGTAGAGTTCGATTTCGGCTTTCTCAGCGCCTTTTTTCCAAGCCGCGGCGGTGCGATTGCGGGTCTCGCCGTTCGTATCGCGTGGCAGCGTGGCGACGATGAAGGCGCGCACGCCGGTGCCCGATGGTGAAATCTCAGCGTAGGTGTCGAGGCTTTCAAGAATCGCGGCGGCGTCAGCGTGCAGCTCGCCGGTTTCGGGATTGCGGCAGCCGTCGAGATCAACGCCGGTGATACCTGATTCGGGCGTGACAACGAAGCCGACGCCATCGGCTTTACCCGCTTCGTAAGTCGCCAGACATGACGCGAACGTGCTCCACGTCGCGCTATCAGTGGCGTTCGCTTTCGCGGTGCCGCCTGCGCGA
>MWWD01000023.1_pt1 | contig 11068 bp, 14 predicted proteins | sample 1047211 | NCBI WGS metagenome assembly MWWD01 (sample SAMN06349974, study PRJNA376086) | soil metagenome | isolation source: MS2-2 sample Antarctic (ecotone) soil | place: Antarctica | collected 2015-01-13 | reverse complement strand
CGGTCTGGGCTACTTCGGGCACGCTCGACGACATAATGCGCGATTGCCTCGAAGTTCGGGAATTTTCCTTCAATTTCTGCGGCTCTCGATGCAGCCGCCCGAGCAATCTTGGTAACCGCTTGGCTGAACTGTTCCATGTCTGCGAACTCGGCGTGGGCCACTCGGTCCATAATGTAATTGAAGCTGGTAAACCCCGTGCCAGCCCAAATCCAATGAGCGGCATTGTCGAGGTCAATAGAGACTGACCAACGGCTGGGTGTGAATGCAACGATGTTAAGCCAGAACCCGTGGTCCTTGAGCCACAATCGCGATTGTCCCTTACGCTTGAAACCTAAGGGGCCAAGTTCAGCCTTCGCTGCGGCAGCGATGACCTTGGTGTGCTCTCCGCTCATGCTGAGCTTGTTACCCGCGCGTATGTCCGCTTTCCACCCATTGCGGACATTCCGCCGCTCAGGCATCCATAAGAGGTGATAGGTCACCTTCGCCATGTAAAACCGATCTACGGGTGGGGATGGGTTAACGCCGATGGTGCGACCCGTGACACCCCTGTGCCGTTCCGGCTTAGCTGTGACCACGCAAATGCGTTGGAGGGCACTGTGGTGGATACCCACGAGTTTTCTGGAGCGACCGCCCATCTATCGCCGCGTCACACAACGGATGGCTACTTTAATGTTGAGATAAGGCGCAACGCCGCGCCAATTGCTCAGGGCTATGCGGAAGCCTAGCTGGAAGCTGATAAAGAACGCTGCGCCAGCGGCAGCTAACCACCCATTGCGGACCTTTGCGCTCGCTATCGCCCCAGCAGCATTAAACACTCTCCCACTGGCGGGCCTTCGCTTCACAGAAGCCTTGCCAAGATGAGCGCAAGCGGTCACCGGTCAATTCCATTCGTTTTGGCCCCATGTGCTTCACATAGGCGCTGACGATCCGTTCCACGGCATGCCCACCACCATGTTCGGCCGCCATCCGGTAAAGCTCGCCGTCGCCGTAGGAACTGACAACATCGTCGGGCGGCCATGCAAGGCCAGCGGTTATCCTGGCAGTGGTGCGGCCGATCGTGGCGGCAACTTCGGCGGGATCGACAATGATCTCCGCGGTTCCGTCCTGGCGGGCCAGGCGACCGGTCGAGTGTCGCTTGTTCTCCTCAGCGGCAGCAAGTGCCTTGCGGGCAAGCTTGGGGGTAAAGCGGACCTCCGCGAATAGCACCTGGCGACCCTTTTTTGCCTCGGTCCATGTCATGTCAAATTCGGCGAGGTGGCCAATCTCATCACGGGCAGGCTCGAGGACGCGGCGGCGAAGGTCGGCGAAATTGGTATATGTCCCCTTCGGCACCTGCAGGAGCTTACGCAGGGCAGCAACATTGCCCCGCCAGACGGGATCGCGGCGGCCGTATAGCGCCGAGCCAATCTCATACATGCGCAGGGAATAGGCCGAGCGAAACTTCACGATCGCTTCGCGGCTGAGGCGAGCGTAAACGTCCGATCGCTCGAGCATCTGACACGCCCGCTTGGAAAAGCGAAACTCGATGAAGGCCGATGCGCTGTTGTCGTCCTGGTCGTTTATCTCGTCGAGCAGATGAAACATGCGGGTCGACGGCTTCCCGTCCAGCATGTCGCCATGTGAAAACCAGACGCCCATCAGCTCGCCGAACGCGGCCCGAACATGGTGCATAGTGGCATGTTTGCCTCGCAGCTCACGCTTGGGGATGCGGTGATATTCTGACTTCCACGCGTCCCCGGCTGCGGCCTCGAGCATCAGCAACAGGGACCGGCGGGCAACCAGGCCTAATTCCTGATCCTTGGGGGTGTGAATGTCGATAAGCTCGACGGCAACCGCCAGGCCGCCAGCGCCAGCCGCTTTGAGCTTGTGCGCCGCCCGCATGGTGCGCCCGATGGTCTCCGGTTTCGGCATATGCGACATGACTAACACCAGTCCGTGTCATATCAAGCGGTTGCCGCATCCCCGCTGTTCGATCCGGGCCAACCCCACCAGATTCGTCGCATAACCCCACCAGATTCGTCGTGTCACCCCCACCATATTTGTCGCATAAGGCCACCAAATCCGTCGCATCGGACCCCATTTATGGGCAGAAACACAAAGGCTTGGCCCGCCTGAATCCGAATCCCTTTAGTAATCGAATCCCTCCTTCGGTTAATGCGACACAAAGTTGGGGATAAATGTCGCATCAGCGGTGACAATTGCCCGCGTTTCTGTTATGTTCCACAACATGAGCATAACCTCCTCGCAAAGCCGCATGGCTCGAGCCGCGCTCGGTTGGTCGATTCGCGAAACCGCCGCCGAAGCGCATATCAGCATCAACACGCTTTCCCGTTTCGAGGGTGGAAGCGGAGTGTTCCTCAGCACGGCCAACGCCCTGCGAACAGCCTATCAGGAAGCCGGTGTGGAATTTGTCGGCGAGGGCACGTCGTCCCTTGCTGGCGGTGCCGGTGTGCGGCTGGTAGCGAAGGTAACGGCCAATGCATGAGACGACAAAGGAAGCCCCAACCAAGGGCAAGAGCCGGGGCCACATGTTTCTGGTCGACGTTCCGACCTATGCAGCCGTGTGCGACTTGGGCGATCCCGACGCTGCAGCCGTTTACCTGATCCTTGGCGGCTGGAACCGGGACGGACAACCGCACCAGCACCTGGTCACGAGAAGCAGTCAACAAGCGCACCGGCCTTAACTGGCGCAAGGCTGACGGTTGTGTAACGAAGCTCGGGCAACACGGCTTTGTTGCGTGGCTGACAGGCAAAGGCACTCGCAAGCCTAGGCTCGACCTTCCACCGATTGAAACCCGCAAACCCATGCAGAAGCACGTTGCCGCATTGGCTGATCGGATCATGCACGGCGAACAGCCGGTGGCTCCAAAGGACAAGGCCGCGGCGACGATCGGCAAGGATCAAGGATGGCTTGCCGAGGATGATGACGGGACGTGGCGGTTCATTCCCAACCGGCCGATGGTGAAGGCGTATCTCCCGAACGCCCTAGTCGGGGACGAAACGGGCAAGGCGACCGGCACCAGCACGATCGTCGACCGCATCCGCCTATCTAGAGACGCTATGGCCTTCCGGCTGCTGGCGGACCTCTACTCGCTGCAAGACCTCGCCGAGCACGGCGGCGTCGATCGGCAGGCGTTCCGCAAGGCATTCACTCGAAGACAAGTGCTCTCGACCGGACAATTTCGCGTGTGGCACTTCGAAAAAGGCCAGCAATGGGTGAGCTGGCAGAAGCAATTGGGCCACCATCGGCGTGAACCAACTAAGGCCGAAAAGGCGGAGGGCAAAAACGCAGGCACGGACTTCTTTGGTCGTGTAGAGGTGCTTCAAGACGCTGGCGCACTCGAATGGGTCTATTACCTCGCCGAGGATGGAAACGAGACTTCGACCCACGTTTATCCGGTCGCAGTCGAACGGCACGGCAAGATGGTGTGGAGTGAGTTGGAAACCATTGTCGGCGGCTATGCAATTCGCGCCGCTTGCGCCCTTACCAATAGGGTAGATGAAGCGAAAGCATGGGAACAGTCCATGCCCAACGCCTTCGTGCTGCCCGCCGATCGCCTAGCCAGGGAAGCAACGTTGGTCGGTGTTCCCCGCCTTCGTTGCCGAGCCAAAACAACCAACGCGGCCAGGTGGCGTAAGGAACTGGTCGAGGACGCCGAGGGCATCGTGCAGATGTTCCGGGGAATCATCGACGATAATGCGCCCGAATTGCTCGCCGAAGCTGATCGTCGGTTTGCTAACTTCAACGTTGCTTCAACGATGACTTCAACGGTAGTTCAACGCGACATCAACGTTCCCTATCAGTCGACTAACAACGATATACCCGAGCTTCGCTCGGTCGCCGCCGAAGATGATTTGGTGGACAGTGAAGGTATTGCCGAGATGATCGAGCGCACGACGGCGAACCTAACCGCGAGCACCCGATCGGCGGGGATCAATAACGAGCAGGAGAATGATCCGCTTTGGGGCGGGGACGATCTGTTCGCTGCTCATCAGGCTCAGAGGTTTTAACGATGAAAGCTCAAATCCACTTCCGCGACGCAATGGCATGGATAGCCAAGGCTCCTCCCCTTGGTGCGCTGTCTTTCGAGCCAGATGCGTTAGCAGTAACCGAAACGATGGTGCTTCGTTTTCCAACCGAGCGCGTGAGGCACGGACAGCAAGTGGGCTTGGCAGGGGGTGCCGAGATCATTCCGTTGCGGCCCTCGATCAACCGAACCGCGGGCTGACATGGCGAAAAGCAAAAAACCGATGGACGGCATGAAGCCGAACAACGCCTTTGTCCTCGAGCAAACTCCGGATGAAACGGGCGCTGAGGCAATGGCCCGCGAGCTTTTAGAACCTCACCTTCGGCACGCGCTCACGGCCTCGACCTTTGCGGGCAAGGTGATTGGCAACGAGATTGAAAAGCCCGGGATCATGGATTTTGTGGGCCATGTGCAAAAGGTGTCGACTGCGGCCGAGACGGGAGACTTGGCGATTGCCAGCCGGATTCTAGCTTCTCAGGCGGTGACCTTGGACACCATGTTCACGGAGCTGGCTAGGCGGGCGGCGTTGAACATGAGCGAATATATCGACGCGGCCGATCGCTACTCCCGGATGGCCCTCAAAGCGCAAAGCAACTGCCGAGCGACGCTCGAGGCCCTGGCCAAGCTCCACCAGCCTCGGGAGCAGACTGTGAAGCACGTCCATGTCGGCCGGGGAGGACAAGCCGTGGTCGCCGAGGAATTCCACCATCATCAGGGGGGAGGAAATGAAAAGCGAGCCGAACAATCCCATGCAACCCAAACAACTGGCGAAAGCTCGGCGCTGCCAAGCCCGGACCCGCTCAGGGACGGAGTGCCAATCCCCGGCGGTATCGGGCAAGCGGCGGTGCCGGATGCACGGGGGCACTAATCCCGGCCCGCCGATCGGAAACCAGAACGCCTGGAAGCACGGCTCGCGCTCGGCCGAGACGATCGCCTTGATCCACTGGTTGCGCGAGTCCTCGCCGAACGCCGGTTGAAGGATGCCAGGCACCCTAATTTAAACTTCACGCCAGCTAATCGAGTTCAAAGCCCGCAGGGCGCAATCTACCACTGAAGGCCCCCTGACAGCAGAATTGCCTCAAACGTGCGCTGGCGGGCCTCCCAGACGGCCTAGCGCCGTTAAAATAACGGCGCATAACGACCGATCGGGCTTCCAAGGCGGAATGTCCGCAATGGGTGGAAAGCAGTCATTCGTCCGGCGTCCATCAAGCGACTAGTTCTGGCCGAAATCGGACTGTCTGCTTCTCGGCGCGGAATAGAGATTCCGGACGTTCGCTCAGCATTCGCAGGTTCCGCTTTCGACCCGTTGCGGACATTCCGCATTTGCCAATATGCTTACGGCATGAACAGTTCTGGCCGCAGTGTCCGCACCTCATCAATTGAGGCTATTGCTCACCGAATTGTCGCGCTGCGTCAATCGCACCCCACCAGAGTGGCGGTCGATGGTCGGACCGCTTCTGGCAAAACGACGTTTGCCGATGAGTTGGCGGCGGCCATTGAGCGGTTAGGGCGGCGCACTATTCGCGCGTCTATCGACGGCTTTCACCGGCCTAAGGCTGTCAGGCACAGGCGTGGCAGACTGTCCCCTGATGGCTACTACGAGGATGCGCGCGATGTGAATGCAATGCGCAAACTCCTGCTCGACCCGCTGGGCCCTTCGGGGGACCGCATGTACGTTACGACAACCTTCGACCTTGAACGCGACGAACCACGGAAGCCCTCCCCACGTTTAGCCAGCGAGGAAGCGGTGCTGGTCGTGGATGGCACTTTTCTTCAGCGCCCGGAACTTAGTTCGGCCTGGGATTTGGTGATTTTTTTGGACGTGCCGGAGGAGGTGGCGCGCCGCCGGGGCGTTGAACGCGACTCTCTTGCGTTAGGTGGGGAAACCAGCACATCCGAACTATATCTACAACGCTATGGCCCGGCATTCACGCGTTACGAGACGGAGTGCAGCCCGGCTGAACAGGCAGATGTTTTGATCGATAACTCAAAACCAATCTAACCCATTTCTGCGTCTGCGCTTATGTCCGCTTTCCACCCTTAGCGGCCATTCGCATCGCAGCTTGGCCGATTCGCCGCGAATGTCTGGAATGGGTGGAAAGCGGTCCGTCCGGTTCGGGAAGCGATGAGCGTTTAGCGGACGCTCGCGCAGGTGCTATTATCGCATCATGGGCGACCCGATAATAGCTATCACCGACCTCCTGCGTGAGGAGCACGGCATACCTTTAGCCAAGCTCCATCCATCCGCACGGCTGGGGCATGATCTTGGCGTCGATGGTGATGACGCTTCCGACCTTCTCCAGCGCCTCCACGAGCGTTTTGGAACCGACTTTTCCGCGCTCGACGAGCAATGGACGGAGTTCTTCAACCATGAAGGCTCCTCTCCGCGCTCAATCCTAATCGCCTTTGCGCTATTGATTCCGTCAACCGCCCTGACCGTGTGGATCGCTGCCGTTTTTGCTCTCTCCACCAACATGGGGGGTGCGGTCGGCGTGGTGGTGTTCTTTGCGTCTTGGTTCGTCCTAAGTCGGGTTCTGCCCAACAAGCCAAAGCGGCCCGTGACCATTGGAGGACTTGCTGATGTGGTTCGAACCGGCGCATGGCCTACGGACCCAGAGAAGGTCGGCTAACAGGCAACGCAATCGACGGACGTGACGGCTGAGATGGGTCGAAAGCGGACGCTACGATTGCTTGCGGCCAAGGTGTCGATAACCAATCACAAACAGACCGAAGATGTTCACGAAAGCTGCGCTCAAAACGATCTTGAGAAGCTCCATGTCCCGTTGATGGTCAGTCGGGCACTCTCGGCCCGGAACAGCCATGCAATCACCCATAATGGGACCGAGAGCAAAGAGCGCCGCTGCGACCCAGCAAAGGAAGGTGAGTGTGCAGCCAGCAGCTATGAAGTTACCACGCATGGTCTGCTTGTTACTCGAAGCGCTAATGTCCGCAATGGGTCGTTAACGGAATGTCAGCTATGCGGCGGAGTTAATGACTGCAATGGGTCGAAAGCAGACATTGGGCGACATTTGAATTTGGCTAATCACCGAAACCGCTCGCTATGGCAGAAGCTTATCGGAAGATGATCCACAGGGGGGAACTACATGAGCAACGTCACGAACATCGCCAATTGGCGCGCAGGTAAGACGGCGCTGGCAGACTGGTCCAACGACATTTCGACCTGTTCCGCATACGCGTAACTCATCCGGGCGGAGCATGACGCAGAAAGCGCCCGCATCCGCTTCGACGCGCTGAGGCGCGGCCTTGGCTCCTGGAGCGACGCGGACGACCTCCGCCAGCGCACCGAGACCAACAATGATGAGTGGAGCAGCTACATCGGATTGCTCCAAAGCCTTGCTGAGATGCCCGCGAGGACACGGTTAGAGGCGCAAGTAAAGCGCAACACCATCGGCAAAATGTGGCTGCGCTGCGAAGGCAGACTGAACGAGCGAATGCAGGCGGGTTGCCTGCGAGACGACCACCTACTCCCGCCCAGCATGAAGCTTTCGCGCATTCCGCGCGCGTAAGGAGGGTCCCTCTCGGTGATAATACACCTAGGAAACACCTGAGCGGGAGCTGACGATGGGCATTCTCGCAGGAATACGCGCGGGCGCGGGAGCTGACCGTCCTCTAAAGTGCGGGAATCTACGGAACCCCAGCAACGAGCAAGACCGTTTCTTATCGGGCAATAACGGCGGGGGCGGCTGGGGTTTGGGGCTTCATGGTCGCCTTGCCGACAATAAAATAACGGTCAGATATTCAGAACCAAGTCAGTTAGAAAAAGCATCAACATTTCAACGCCCTACACCCTTCTGCCAAGCCAAGTTCGGGGAGTGCGTTCGGGCTGACCATCACACTGTTAATACAGTGGGGAAACAGTGCCGAGAACGCTTTTCTAAGCGTGACAAAGCGGGCTGATAATACAGCCGAGAAACAGCCGGGCGGCGTTGTGTCACCGCTCCCCGAACGGATGCTTGCCCCGCGCCCGCATCAGCATGTCGAGAGCTTCCCCGACCAATGCTTGCACGGTGGCGTTCTCCTCGATCGCCATGATGCGGAGCTGGCGGCTCATATCCTCGCTGAAATAGCCGACGACAGCCTTTTTCCCTTCCCTGGCCTTCGCCTTCACGCTGGCGGCAGCATCGGCGGCCTCAGCGGGCACTGGTGCAGCCTTGGCGGCGATGTTGCCCTGCAGCCCCTTAAACCGGCTCATGCCTGCTTCCCCTTTGTTTGTGTGTTAACACGCTTACGTGATTGCATGCCCATCTGCTTACATGCCCACTGCCATAGCGCATCGGCCTCAGCGGCGGCTTTGCCACTTGGATCGGATTCGCCCGCAACCCTCCCGGCCGCCGCGGAATGATGGAACGCGGCCCGATCGGCCAAGGTGACGGGGCAGACCTTCAAGCCGAGGTTTTCAACGATGGTGCTGGCCTCAGCAAATAGCTGCGCACCTCGAGGTGGCGTGGCGTTGAACAGCACAAAGGCGGGCTTCCCGGCGTAGCGAATCAACTCGGCAGTGGTTTGGATGGCGTGAAGGTCGAACGCCCTAGGCCGTGTCGGGATCAGCACCAGGTCGGCGGCCTTCACAGCTTCCCGTGCGGCGGCATCGGCATGGGGCGGCGTGTCGATAACGATCAGCTCGGCCCCCAGCTTCGCGGCATCCTCGATCGTCCTGCCAAGCCTGGCCGGGGGTGTGGTTATGACTTCGGGATCACCCCCGCCTCGCCAATCGCCCCAAGCGGCAGCGGTAGCCTGCGGATCGGTGTCGATGATGCAAGCGACCTTGCCCGCGTTCGTCGCGGCCGCGGCCAAGTGGATTGCCAAGGTGGTTTTTCCAGATCCACCCTTTTGGCTGACGATGGCAATGGTAGGCATGGGCACATGCTCGCATGATTAATTGTTAACACGCTAACGTGATGGGTTGATAATAGCCGGCAATGGTGTATCTGTCACCAGTGTTAGGAACGGACAAACGAGCGTTACGCCGTTTCATACACCGGAGGTTCCTCATGAAAGCTGTCGCCTACTATCGCGTTTCGACTTCGGCCCAGGGACGCAGCGGCCTCGGCCTCGATGCGCAGCGGTCGGCGGTGGCGCAATTTTGCGGCGGTCGGCGGTGCGAACTGGTCGGCGAGTTTACCGAAGTGGAAAGCGGCAAGGTCGATGCACGCCCGCAACTGGCTAAGGCGATGCACCTCGCCAAAGTGACAGGAGCAACGCTGGTCGTGGCCAAGCTCGATCGGCTGTCGCGTAATGTCGCGTTCCTAGCCGCGTTGCAGGAAAGCGGGGCGCGGTTCGTCGCGGCCGACATGCCAGAAGCGAACGAGCTGACGATTCACATTATGGCGGCGGTCGCCCAAGCCGAGCGCAAGGCCATTTCCCGTCGGACGAAGGAAGCTTTGGCGGCCGCGAAGGTCCGCGGTGTGCGGCTTGGCAACCCAAACGGTGCGGACGCTTTGAAAAGGGCAGGAAAGGGCAACACGGCCTCGTTATCGGCAATCCGTGATGGTGCCGATCGTTTCGCGGCGGATCTCGAGCCGATTGTCGGGGACATTATGGCGGCGGGTCATTCCTCGCTCCGAACCATGGCAGCGGAATTGAACCGCCGCGGCATTGTTACCCGTCGCGGCGGGGCATGGCATCCGGCAACGGTGCGGGCGCTTATGAAGCGAGTGGAGTGGTCGATCTGAGTGGGTCAGAATGTCCGCTTTCGACCCATTGCAGACATTCAGCCTTCTCCGCGCCAGCATGGCTCCAAGGCCTTCAGCGTGCGATCGATCCACCGTGCCAAGGGCGTGTTCACATTGCTCTGGACCACAAGCTGGCTCATCGCGCCGCCGTATAGGGCCGGGGCAGTCAGGCTATACCCTGCACCGTCCATTGTGACGAACTCGAGTTCTTTACCAAAGCCAGGCAAATCCGGATGAGGTAGTACCAACTGCTCTATCTCGCCAAGGAGTGGCAAGACGCCAGGACAATCACTGGTATTCGTAAACGCCACCGACACCGCGCCGCTTCTGTCAGTCGATGAGCGGCGGAGAACGAACTGTCCAGCAACACCTCCTCGTCCAATACAGATTTCCTGTTTGGAGCGTGCGAGTGCCAGGCTTCTGCTGAACGTGATTATGCGACAGTCTGCCGTCGCTGGCGCGAGGGACGCGGCTACAAGGAGTGAGAAAATCATCGGTCCTCCAAGCTAGAGATGCGAAGATCTTTCATATCACTATGATGTCCGCTTTCCACCCAAAGCGGACCTTAGAAGGCTGCGCAATCGAGGGCGGGCAATTTCAGCGCGGCCCGTTGCTGAGCAACCATCTCGTTCACCTTCTTCTTGAACGCATCTGGCCGATTGATGAGCGGCAGCAGAGGCGCAGCGTGCTTGGTAACCCGTTCGTCAGTTAAGCCATGAAGGAAATAGCGAGCGTCTTCGAAACTATCGACCAGAGCAGAAGCAATGCCTGCTTCGTATCCCCACCAACTCGGTTCCATCCGGTCTGGGCTACTTCGGGCACGCTCGACGACATAATGCGCGATTGCCTCGAAGTTCGGGAATTTTCCTTCAATTTCTGCGGCTCTCGATGCAGCCGCCCGAGCAATCTTGGTAACCGCTTGGCTGAACTGTTCCATGTCTGCGAACTCGGCGTGGGCCACTCGGTCCATAATGTAATTGAAGCTGGTAAACCCCGTGCCAGCCCAAATCCAATGAGCGGCATTGTCGAGGTCAATAGAGACTGACCAACGGCTGGGTGTGAATGCAACGATGTTAAGCCAGAACCCGTGGTCCTTGAGCCACAATCGCGATTGTCCCTTACGCTTGAAACCTAAGGGGCCAAGTTCAGCCTTCGCTGCGGCAGCGATGACCTTGGTGTGCTCTCCGCTCATGCTGAGCTTGTTACCCGCGCGTATGTCCGCTTTCCACCCATTGCGGACATTCCGCCGCTCAGGCATCCATAAGAGGTGATAGGTCACCTTCGCCATGTAAAACCGATCTACGGGTGGGGATGGGTTAACGCCGATGGTGCGACCCGTGACACCCC